>Ga0307516_10000499_pt1 | contig 52269 bp, 35 predicted proteins | sample 19_EM_MG_FD_203310 | JGI IMG/M metagenome (GOLD analysis project Ga0307516, IMG submission 203310) | Populus trichocarpa ectomycorrhiza microbial communities from riparian zone in the Pacific Northwest, United States - 19_EM | ecosystem: Host-associated > Plants > Roots > Unclassified | place... | reverse complement strand
TTTCCGAACGTGCACCTGGGCGACAGGGTGTCCATCGTTCCCGAGGCGCCGTTCGGGCGGGTGCTGACCTCACGCGTGAAGACTGTCGACCGGGTCATCGACTCGGCCGCGGGCACGTTCGGCGTCGTGGTCGAACTGCCCAACGCGCATGCGGAACTGCCCGGGGGTATCCGCTGCAAGCTGTCGCTGGGCGCGGAGCACTGAACCTGCGCGGGGCTCGCGTCAGCGCGTGCTTGGCCTTCCCACGCACGTGGCGCGCGAGATCGAGGACTTGCTGCCGCGCCCCTGGTACCGCCCTGCCTGACGACTTGGCGCTACCGACCCACAAGAGACATCCGCCGTTCCTGAGCACCTTCTCGCCTCCAGGTCCGGCGCGGCAGACCCAGGCGCCAAACCGGTGCGACGTGGCGTTGCCGAATCACTTGCTTGGAGCACGAACGCATCGAAATTGGGTTAAATCGAGGGGTTTCCCTGGCATAGGGTTTGCACTGATCCTTTTGCCCGCCACGAGCGGGCGTCAACCCTAAAGGAACTCCACATGTCCTCCATGCCGTCTCGCTCGACCCTGAAGTTCGCTGCTCTCATGTTGTCTCTCATCGCCTCGGCGCTCGCCTCCGGTGCCGCCCATGCGGCAAGCCCGCGCTTGCTGGCCAGCGAGGTGTCGTGGAGCTACGACATGCAGGATGGCAGCATTGTTCGTATGGAGGTCGATCGCGGACGCGTGCGGGTGGAGAGCCCCGCCGCGGAGTACTGGACGGTCGTGAACTCCAACCTGCTGGTGAGCCCGGACGGCCTGCGCAAGATCCGCCTGGAGCGCGGCATCAGTGGCACGGTCGACCGCATCGAGATGGAAGTCACGAAAGCCCGCTGAACGAAGGGGTTGGTGTCGATCGCGGGCGATCCCGAAAAAAAGCGGCCTGGCGCGAAGGCCAGGCCGGAGAGACCTCGAAGAATAGTCGGCTTGAAATCGACGAGGGGTTGGGATCGGCAACTTGATCAGAAATCGCGATCTGGAACAGAGTGTCGGGCGCGGCAAGCTCATGGGATGAGCCTGCGCGCGACGCGGTCCATCCGGATGCGAATCAACGATCGTTCAATCCCATCCCGTCGAGGATCAGGGGCATCGCCTTTTCAATCCGGGATTCCCGCGTCGCGGCTTGCTTCGCACCGGTGAAGTAGATGTGATATTGGCGCTGGCGCCCCGGCGTCAATTGGTGGAAGGCTTCGCGCAGCGCCGAGTTCCGGTCGAGCTTGTCCTGGAACTCCTTGGGATACACCAGGTCCTCGCTCTTCTTGAATTCCACCTTCAGTCCGGCGTTCTCGACCTCGGCCGCCTCCTTGAGGTAGCTCTTCAGCGTCTTCTCGAGCCGGGTGATTTCGCCGACCGACGTGAACCGCATCTGCCGCGCCGACTGCGAGTTCTCGCCCGGCTGCACCAGGATGCCTTTCGGATCCTTCAACAACGCACCCTTGGTGAACAGCAGGGCGCAGGTCTCCTTCAACGGCATGATCAGCACGATATTCGCGCCGTCATCGTTGGTATAGGTCGGCTTGCCCCATTTCAATTCCTCGGTCAGGCCGCAGTCCAGCGCGATGGTGCGCAGTTTCGCAATTTCTTGCTGCCAGGCCTTGGCCTTGGCGAACCAGGAATCGACGGTGGGATTCGGCGAGCTCATCGGTCGTTTGCTCCAGCGGTCAAGAATGCGGTTTGACGCACTCTATCCGGCCTTCAGCCGCGCGAGTTCTTTTCCACGAGCGTCCCGAGGGTCTTGAGATCCTGGGCCACGAGCGCGCAGTCGCGTTCGAACGCCGCATCCGTCGCCTCGGGCGGACGCAGCACGACGAACGTCAACAGGCTGCCGTCGCCCACCGGCGTCACCCGCATCGCGTTGTGCGTGGCCGTGCCGTCCGGCATGGTCACGTCGTGATCGAGCACGCCGAAATCGTTGCGCGGCGCCATCGCGATCCTGATCCGGCCGCCGGGCGTGTCCGTGAACCAGGTACCGCCTTCCTGGTGGATGTCGGTGACGAGGCCCGCGGCCCATCGGGGCATGTTCTCCATGTGGCGAGCGAAGTCGTAGACGACTTGCGCGGCGGCGGCGACGGGGGATGAGACGACGCGGGTTTCGGTTTTCATCGGGAAGGCTCCTGGATGTTGCAGATGGCGGGCGGCAGGCATCGCGTGGCCCCCGGGCGCCGATGTGGCCGTCGTCAGTATGATTGCGAAGGATGCTGAGGACAGATGGCCGCGGTGGCGTCATGACTGGCGCGAACACGGCAATCGCGCCCGCGCCACGCACCATCCGATGGGCATGCCGTCCGCCGCTGCCACCAGAGAAAGCAATCTTGACCGCCATCCGTCTCCTGCTCGTCGACGATCACCCGCTCGTACGCGACGGACTGCGCGTTCGACTCGAGGCGGTTCCGGGCTTTCAGGTGGTCGGCGAGGCGGGCAACGCCGACGAGGCGCATGCGCAGCTGGATGCATTGCATCCGTCGCTCGTTCTCATGGACGTCGGCATGAAGGGCGTCAACGGCATCGACCTCACGGCAGCGCTGCTGGAACGCGAGCCCGGCCTCCTGGTGCTCATGCTGAGCATGTACGACAACCCGGAGTACGTTCAGCGCGCGATGCAGGCCGGCGCCCGTGGCTACGTCCTCAAGGATGCGCCGGCCAGCGAAATCATCGCGGCGATCGAAGCGATCGCCGGGGGCGGCACCTTCCTGAGTCCGGCCGTTTCGAAACGGCTGTTCCGAAATCAGGCGCCGCGGCCGGTCCTGTCGTCCCGCGAGAGCGAAATCCTGTCCGCGCTGGCACGTGGCCTTTCCAGCAAGCAGATCGCCCGGGAAATGGACGTCAGCGTGCGCACCGTCGAGGCTCATCGTCAAAGCATCAAGCGCAAGTTGTCGCTGGAAGGTCAAGCCGAGCTGATCAAGTACGCCGTGGAGCACGCCGGCGAGCGGGACTGAGCGCGGCAGACTCCCACGAGGCTCGGGTTATCCAGTACGTGTTGCCGCGATGATCTGCACGCGGCTTGACGGATGCCGCGCATCGACGCCCCCGAGATACTGAAGGCAGAGCGGGCTGTGCTCCCGCCGAACTCGGAGACAAGACATGCGCCTGCTATTGCTGCTGCCGTTCGTCGGCTTGTTGATCGTGCCGCTGTTCAACAGCGAGAGCCCGGAGATCGCCGGCTTCCCATTCTTCTACTGGTACATGTTCGCGTGGGTGCCGCTCACGTCGCTCCTGATCTGGTTCGTGAATCGCAACCAGCGCTCGGAGGACTGACACCATGCCGGGCAACATCAACTGGACCGCACTCTCGGTCTTCATCTTCTTCTTCGCGCTGGTCACCGTGATCGGCTTCCTGGCCTCGCGCTGGCAGCGCGGCGGCGCGCACAAGGGGGCCCATCTGGACGAGTGGGGCCTGGGCGGCCGCAACTTCGGCACCTGGATCACCTGGTTTCTCGTCGGCGGCGACTTCTACACCGCCTACACCGTGATCGCCGTGCCGGCGCTTGTGTACGCGGTCGGCGCCTACGGCTTCTTCGCCCTCCCGTACACGATCCTGGTCTACCCGATCGTGTTCATGATCATGCCCAAGCTCTGGGGCGAGGCGAAGCGCCACGGCCACGTGACGGCGGCCGACGTCGTCTACGGCCGCTACGGCTCGCGTCCACTCGAATCGGCCATCGCGCTGACCGGCATCGTGGCGACCATGCCTTACATCGCGCTGCAACTCGTCGGCATGGAGGTGGTCATCAAGGCGCTGGGCCTGACCGGTGAGCTGCCGCTGGCCGCCGCGTTCGTCATCCTGGCGCTCTACACGTACACCGCAGGCCTGCGGGCACCGGCGCTGATCGCCTTCGTCAAGGACCTGATGATCTACATCGTCGTGATCGTCGCCGTGGTCGTCGTGCCGATGCGCGTCGGCGGCTATGCGAACGTGTTCTCCTCGGCGCGCGATGCCTTCGCGCTGAAGGGCGGCGCCACCGGCCTGACGCTGCATCCTGGACAGCTCCTTCCGTTCGCCACCCTGGCGCTCGGTTCGGCGATGGCGGCGTTCATGTACCCCCATACCCTGACCGGCATCTTCGCCGCCAAGGATGCGAGCACGATCCGCAAGAACGCCATCTTCCTGCCTGCGTACACGGTGCTGCTGGGGCTGATCGCGCTCCTGGGCTACATGGCGTATGCGGCCAAGCTGGCGGTCAAGAGCAACAACGACGTCGTGCCGGCGTTGTTCAACGCGTTGTTCCCGTCCTGGTTCGCGGGCTTCGCCTTCTCCGCGGTCGCCATCGGCGCCCTGGTGCCGGCGGCCGTCATGTCGATCGGCGCGGCCAACCTGTTCACGCGCAACTTCTGGAAGCCGTACGTGAACGCCAAGGTCACGCCGGCGCAGGAAGAGAAGGTGGCCAAGCTCGCGTCCCTGGCGGTCAAGGTCGGCGCGCTGCTGTGCATCCTGTTGATGCCCACGAAGTTCGCCCTCGACCTGCAACTGCTGGGCGGCGTCTGGATCCTGCAGACCTTCCCGGCCCTGGTGTTCGGCCTGTACTCCCGGCGCCTGCGTGCTCCGGCGCTCTTTGCCGGCTGGCTCGCCGGCATCGCGTTCGGCACCTGGACGGCGTTCGCCGATGGCGTCAAGCCGGTGCACTCGCTGATCGTCAACGGCGACAAGTTCACCATCTACACGGGCCTGCTCGCACTCGCGCTGAACTTCGTCGTCGCCGTCGTCGTCCAGGCCTTGTTGCGCACGCCGGCTCCCGTGCCGGCCCGGAGCAGGGCGTGATCGATGGTCGCACGGACGCCGACGGCGTTCGCGCGACTTCATCACAATGCGGGCCATGCGCCTCAAATCCAAGCTGCTCGTCGTCGCGGCGATCCCGCTCCTGCTGTCGCTGGCCCTGATCGCCGCCGCGGTGCTGCTGCAGCAGCGCGAACTCGCCAGGCGCGAGCATGCCTTGGTGGAAGGCGGCTATGTCAGCGCGCGGCGAGCGGAGTTGCAGAACTACGTCGAGCTCGCGATGAGCATGATCAAGCCGCTGGTGGACGCCGGCGGCGACGAATCGGCCGCCCAGGGCCAGGCCATGCGGCTGCTCGAGTCGCTGGACTACGGCAACGACGGGTACTTCTTCGTCTACGACATGCATGGGACGGTGCTCATGCACCCGCGCCAGCGCGAGCTGGTGGGGCAGGATCTGTCGGGGATGCGCGACGCGCGCGGCAACGCCACGATCCAGGCGCTGTTGGCGCGCGCCCGCGCCGGCGGCGGCTACGTGGAGTACATGTGGCGACGCCCATCGACAGGGCAGGTCGCGCCCAAGCTCGGATACGTCGTCGAGATTCCGCGCTGGGGGTGGATGGTCGGCACCGGCCTCTACCGCGACGACATCGACGCCGCGACCGCCCAGCTCGATGCGCAAGCCTCGGCCAACATCGGCAAGACGCTGCTGTGGATCGCGGCCATCGCGGGCGGCGGCGTGGCGCTCATCAGCCTCAGCGGCATCTGGCTCAACCTGAGCGAACACCGGGTCGCGGATGCGAAGCTGCAACTGCTGGCACGGCAAGTCGTCCGCTTCCAGGAGGATGAACGGGCGCACCTGGCACGCGAGCTCCATGACGGCGCGACGCAGACGATGGTGTCTGCCAAATTGCTCGTGGAATCGGCCATCGATCAACTGGAGCGCGAAGATCGCGTCGCGCCCCCGGCGCTCGACAAGGCGCTGACGGGCCTGAAGGAGTCGCTCAACGAAGTGCGGCGAATCTCCCACCGCCTGCGCCCGGCCATGCTGGATGAATTGGGGCTGCCCGCGGCCCTGGAACTCCTGGCTCGCGAAGCCAACGACGTCAGCGCGACCCGGGTGGAACTGCGGGTCGAAGGCGACGCGATCTCCTTGCCCGACGAGGTCAAGACGGCGCTTTTCCGTGTCTCCCAGGAAGCACTGGCGAACGTGGGCAAGCATGCCCATGCACGGCGGGTACAAATGGAGCTGAACTTCGCCGCGGACGGCGTCGTCCTGAGCATCGCCGACGACGGCAACGGATTCGAGCTCGAGCGCGTGCAACTCGACCCGCATCGCGGCATCGGACTGCGCAACATGCGCGAACGCCTGGCATCGATCGGCGGGTCGTTCGAGGTAGGGGCGGCACCGGGCGCCGGGACGAGGTTGAGGGCCGAGGTTCCCCTGGAGGCGATGCGTCGGCTGGGCTAGGCTTTGCCGTCGTGTTTCTCGACGGCCGCCGAGCTCACAGCTTGACGTCTTCCTCGGCCGTTGCCTCGGCGTCTCCGCTCGGTGTCCAGTCGGCGCCGTGATGCCTCAGGTAGTCACGGATGAGCTGCCGGATCACCTGGGAAGGCGTCACATCCTGGCGTACACACAGCTGTTCCAGGGCCTTCTTCTTGGCGGGATCGAGCAACACCGTAAGGCGTGCAGTCTTCAGTTCCATGAACACACTCCTGTTCAATCACATTATAATGGAGTTATCATGTAAATCAGATGAGCTTCGATACCGAACAGATCCACGTCAAGCCGTTTGTGTACCAGACCAGGAAGGCGAAGTCGCTGCACTTCTCCATCGCGGAAGTACAAAGCTGCATGGATCTGACCCAGCCCGACGCGCTCGATCTCGAGTACACGCGAACGATGATGGGGTTCCTGCTTTTCCATCCGATGCCGCTTCGAATCGGAATGGTCGGCCTGGGCGGCGGGTCGCTGGCGAAGTTCTGTTACCGACACCTGCCTCGGGCCGATATCACGGTTCTCGAGATCAATCCCCACGTCATCGCGTTGCGCGACGATTTCTCCGTCCCGCCCGATGACCAGAGGTTTCGGGTGATCCGGGCCGACGGCGCGCGTTACGTGCAGGCTCACGAGGGTGCTTTCGACGTCTTGCTGGTTGACGGCTACGACTACGACGGCTTGCCGAATGCGCTCAGTTCGAAGCGCTTCTACGATGACGCCTTCGACTGCCTGCGGCCATCGGGCGTGATGGTTGCGAACATCCACCTGGGCAACCCCGAGTTCCCGCTGCTCATTCGACGGATCGGCCGCAGCTTCAACGGAGCGGCCCTGGTGGTCAACGAGCGCGATCGAGGCAATGCGATCGCATTCGCACGCAAGGACTGCGCGCTGTCTTCCTGCGAGCTGGAAGAGGTTGGCCGCCCCGCGACGCTCGATGATCCGCAATGGAAACTGCTCAAGGCGGCCTTCGCCCGAATTCGCGCGGCGCTCCCGGAGCGGTCGGCGTGATCGCGTTTCTGGAAGCGCGGCGCGCGGGGCTCTTCGCACGCCATTCGTGGGCGGCGAACATCGTCGCCGGCATCATCGTGGGCGTCGTCGCGCTACCGCTGGCGATGGCGTTCGCCATCGCCAGCGGGGCACGCCCCGAGCAAGGGCTCTACACCGCGATCGTCGCTGGCATCGCGGTATCGCTGCTTGGCGGCACGCGAGTCCAGATCGCTGGCCCGACGGGCGCGTTCATCGCGATCTTGTCCGGCATCACGGCCAAGTACGGTGTCGCAGGACTGCAGATCGCGACGTTCATGGCAGGCGCCATCCTCGTCGTGATGGGGCTTCTCCGCCTGGGCGCGGTGATCAAGTTCATTCCCGCACCGGTGATCGCCGGCTTCACCACCGGCATCGGTGTCATCATCTTCGTCGGGCAATGGCGCGACTTTCTGGGCCTGCCCAAGACGGGCGGAGAGCACTTCCACGACAAGCTCGTCAAGTTGCTCGAGGTGATGCCGCAGGCGCATCTGCCCACCGTCGGGCTTGCGATGCTCAGCCTGGCCTTGGTGCTCCATGCGCCTCGCATCGCCTGGCTCAGACGAATACCGGGCCCCTTGACAACCATGGTGGTGGCCACCGTTCTCCAGTCGATCTTTCATTTCCAGGGCGTCGCCACGCTCGGCAGCGCGTTTGGAGGTATTCCCTTCGGGCTTCCTCGCATTGCACTGCCGACTGCGACGTTTGCGGAGGTCATCATGTTGGTCGGCCCGGCTTTCACCATCGCCATGCTGTGCGCCATCGAGTCGCTGCTTTCAGCAGTCGTCGCCGACGGGATGACTGGCCACAAGCACAACTCCAATCAGGAGCTGGTCGGGCAGGGCGTCGCCAACCTGCTGGTTCCGCTGTTCGGAGGGTTCGCCGCCACCGGTGCGATCGCCCGAACGGCAACGAACATCCGCAACGGCGGCACCAGCCCCCTGGCTGGCACGGTGCACGCCGTCACGTTGGTCGCCGTGCTGTTGTTCCTGTCGCCGCTGGCGTCGAACATCCCGCTGGCCGCGTTGGCGGCGATTCTTTTCGTCGTGGCATGGAACATGAGCGACCTGAAGCATTTCGGGTCCATGATGAAGACCGCGCCCGCCGCGGACAAGGTGATCCTGGCCGTCACGTTCCTGCTGACGGTGTTTGCGGACCTGGTGGTCGCCGTCAACGTTGGCGTATTGCTGGCGATTCTTCAATTCCTGCGGCGCATGGCGGACGCGGTCGAAACAAGCCAGCTCGATGACCGCGATCTGCTTGTCGACCTGCAGCAGGCGGGGCTTTCCAGCCTGCCCAAAGGCGTCCTGGTCTATGAGGTCGCAGGTCCCATCTTCTTCGGCGCGGTCGAGTCGTTCGAGCGCGCGCTCCTGCAGACACACTCCGACCCCGACATGCTGATCATCCGGATGCGTCACGTGCCTTTCATGGACGCGACCGGTCTTCAAACGTTCGAAGAGGTCCTGGCAAAGCTGAAAGGGCGGCATGTGGATGTGCTGATCTGCGAAGCGAATCCGCGAGTGACTCAAAAGCTCCGCAACGCCGGCATCGTCAAGCTGATCGGGGAGGAGAGCCACTTCCAGGAATTCCAGGACGCGCTGAAGACCGGCCTGGCCAACCGCGAGAAGGCCAGGCCCTTGCCTGAGAACGTCGGCGAGTTCGCGCGGCAGGTCATCGCGGTCACGAGGCAATATTTCAGGTCTGCCGATGTGGATGACGACGCCTGAACGGCCGGGCCGTTCTATAGCGTGACCTTTGCCGTGAGGGCGCCCATCGCCTGGCTGTCCCTGCCGACGAATTCGACCTGCACGTCCCACCTGTCTGCGCCGCTGCCGTCGCCGGTGGCGAGTTGCAGGTCCACCACGGCCGCGCAATCCTCGTCGCTTGCCTGGTGCGTCGTGTAGCGCAGGTGGCCGAACGGAGCGCCGCCGACGACCACGTTCCCGCGCCAGGCCGGCACCATGGCGCCGCGCGGCGTGTTTTCCGACGGCAACGGCGCGTTCAGGCCCGAGCTGACGATGCTGCAGATCTCGATCGATTGGCCGTTCGCCACCAGCTTTCCGTGTGCGACATGGGAGATGTGCGGGTCTCCCGCGAGCAGCACGAGCCGGCGCACCCGGGCAGCCAGCAGCGCTTCCAGGAGTCGGCGAAGGTCTGCCGGATAGGCGACCCAGCCATCGCCGTTGGCGCGGTACTCCGGCGTGTCTGCATCGACGACGAACGGGAACAAGGGCGTGGACATCGCGAGCACCAGCGGTCGCCCCGCCTCGATCTCGGCGTCGGACTCCGCCAGCCACGCCAGGAACCCCGCCCACTGCGTGGACGAGAACAGTTGCTGGCCAGGCGCGCCGCGCTCCGTGCGCAGATCGAACGTGAAGATGCGGAACCCGCAGGATTGGAAGTCGTACCAGAAGCGCCGCGCCGAGCCTGGCGGCAACAGCGCGCGAGTCTGGTTGTCGAACGCCGCCTGGATGCGCTCCGTGTCGAGCACGCCCAGCCTGGGGAGAGCCGCCGGGGCCGGGGCATGGCGCGCCATCCGAGGCTTCAGGTTGCGGTCGAGATCGTCGGACGCGCGCAGGCCGTCGAACCAGTCGTCCCGGATCTCGTGGTCGTCGATGCACAGCCACGTGGGCACACGCGAGGCGAGGGCGCCCGCAGAGCCGGCCCACAGGGCGGCGTATTTGGCACGCAGGCGCTCCGTGGAAGGCCGGCCGTCGAAGACGCCATAGGTGGCATCCGCATAGATCTGGTCGCCGAGCAACAGCGCGAAGTCCAGCGTCTCGACAAGCGCCTCGCCGCCGTCCTGCTTGTGGCGCATCGTCCGCGCGAGCACCCGGTCGGCGCGCCCCTTCTCGGCGGCCGAGGCCTGGTAACGGCAGGACGCCATGACGAAGCGCAGGCGGTCGCCTCGCGCAAGCTGCGCGAAAGCGCGCGCATTCAGGCGCAGCGAGCCTGGCGCCTGCGAGCCCGTTTCGTCGTAGGCCTTCCTGATCTCCGCATCGGCGTTGACAGGATGGTCGCGACAATCCAGCGAGTGGGTCTTGCTCGCCCGCGACTGTTCGAGGGTGACTTCGAGATTCGGTTCCACCGGGGCGAGGCCCTTCGAGGCAGCGAGAGCCCAGGAGGCTCCCGCCCGGACGGCGGTGATGCCGGGCCCGATCCCGAACTTCGGCGTGGTGCCGATTTCCGGCGTCAATGGGCCCGCGTGGCCGCCGGCCGGAACGGCGTGGAAGGCCACGCGGCGCTGGCCGAGGTCCGCCCACCAGACATCCTGGCCGCCGCCCGCGTGCGTGTAGTCGGGATCGCTGAAATACGCCACGCTCTGCGTCCGGCAGACGATGCAGATCCAGGAATTCTGGTGTGCGGGATCCAGCTCCGCCTGGATGACACCGACGCCGGAATACATCGCCACCGCCGTCCAGTCGACGATCGTGGTGATGGCCAATGGCATCGCCTGACCCGGCACCACGTCGATGGCCACGACGCAGATGTCGACCTTCGGACACTCCACGAACGGGTTGCGGAAAGCCAGCGTCGCGCTGGCCGAACCTTGCGTGGTACCGACCGTCCAGCGTCCGAGCCGCTGCCATGCCGGCAACAGGTACTGCCAATGCGGGGCGGGCGGCAGGGCCAGCGGCAGTGCGTGGTGGTTGCCGTTCGGATTCTTCAGGAAGTCGATGAGGTGCGGGAAGAACTGTGCCTTGGCGAGGTCGCTCACCCAGAGATCGAAATGCCCCCATTTGCGCGGCGGCTTCGGACCTGGCTCGCGCAGCGGCAGCACGAGCCTGGCGTGGCGATATTCCGGGCGCAGGCGGTCGAGCCGGATGCGCGAGCGCCGCGTGGTCCCCTGGCCGAACACGGTGGCGAACTGGCCGTGCACGAACAGCACCGGGAAGCCGTAGTACTGGAGGATCGCGGCATCGCTCACGTAGCGGTCGGTGCCGTCGAAGTCGACCAGTCGTCCTGCGCGTTCCATCCGGATCAGGTGCTCGATCGCACGCATGCTGGCATGGCGGAACAGCTCGGGCAGGTTGTCGCGTACCGCAGCCGGTACGTCGTCCCACGAAAAGATCCGGCCGTACAGCGCGATGATCCGCCGGATGCCGGGCACCTCGACCTGGCGCTTCTTGCACAGGCGGTTGTCGGCCATGCGCATCGCATCGACGTCGTTGACCGGCCACATCCACAGCATCCGGTCGACGATCGCCGCGAATCGGTGCTTGTCGCCGAGCGTGCGCGTGTCGGCGACGACGTTCACCTCGTCCATGTCCATCATGGTCTGCATCCCGCGCAGGGCGACCGCCTTGACATGGTTGGGCAGGCTCGCGACGATGTCCATGGACACCTGCACCTGCACCGACGACGCGACCATCGAGCGGTCGCCGTGCTGCAGATGCCCCTGGAGCACCGCCATGTTGAAGACCGCCGAGCCCATGCATTGGGCCACCACGTGGACGGGCTGCCCGCACGTCTCGTAGACATGGCGCACCGCGGCCGGCACGTCCTCGCTGCCGACGCTGTCGAAGTCCCAGGGGTCGTGGCTGCAGGGCAGGGCGACGCTGGTGCGCAGGTCGACGACCCAGGTATCGAAACCGGCCGCGGTCAGCGCCTCCACCGCATTGCACTTCACGCGCGGGGTGGCGAACATGTAGCCCGAGGTGACGAAGGCGTGGATCAGCAGCACGGGCGGCGCCTTGCCCGCGGCCATCCCTGGCGCCGGGAAGTGCGTGAGCACGGCCAGCGACTTGGGAAGCTGCACGCGCGGCTCCAGCGGCTTGCCGTTCCATGACCCATCCACGTATCGGTTCGCGTGCTTGTCGAGCACCTGGCCGGGGAGCGGGCCGGTGGTGCGCTTGTCGCCAGGGACCGGCTCGTCGGGCAAGGGCAGCGGATAGCGCGGCAGGCGCAGGCGCCAGAACGAAGTCTGCACGAGGCAGCGCGCCAGGAACGCGCCCAGGGAGGCGAGGTCCGCCCACGCGTCCGGCAGGCTGCGGTAGTGGAGCAGTTGCGGCACATCGTTGGTCAGCAGCGGCACGTCGTTGACCCGCCACGTGCCGCGTCCGACTACGCGCCACTCGCCAGGATCCAGCCCCTGCGGCCATTGGTCGGCGGGCCAGTCCTTCGCGGTGATCGGCTCGCCTTCGTCTTTGGACAGCACCAGGACCTGCAATTCATGGATGCTGCGCCAGAACTGCGTCGGGACGTCTTCGGGCAGTTCCCGATCTGCCACGCCCACGCTGGGGCGCTGCCGGTAACCGGGACCCATCCCGTAGTGCAGGCGCTTCGCGCCGATGATGCGCACCTTGCCCTTGAATGGCCAGTGACCTTTTCCGGGGGCGGGGGGGGCGATCTCGCCCAGGTCGTAGCTCAGCACCCGCGCCTCGCCATGATGACTGGCCACCTTGAGCAGGCCGATCAATTCGTCGCGCAACTCGCCGAGCTTGCCGGGCAGCTTGAAGCGCTCGAGCCCATCCAGCAGGCTCTTGCGCAGCGCCGGGTCGTCGACCCAGAGAAAGAGCTTGAGCACCAGCAGCACGAACCGGCGGACGATGATCCAGTCGAATCGATCGTGCAGGAACGCGCGGCCGCGCGCCTCCAGCCAGTGCCGCATCGCGTTCCAGACACGCTCCTCGCGCGTCGATGGCAACAGGCGGCCTGCGGCGAGCGGGAACGCCGCGACGTGGACCTGGCCACTGTCGGTGCCCATCTGCGCGTTGGCCTTGACGCCCTGCATCCGGGACGACGCGTTCGCAGTGGGCGGCACATACCAGATCAGCTTGAGGTCGGCGCTGGCGTGGGTGACCGTGTGCGTCGGATTCCGGACCAGTTGCTCGAGGCTGTCGATCGTGCTGCGCGCCGTCAGGATCGCCTCGACATCGCGCCGCACCCTGGGTTCGGGCACGGGCCCCGAGGACGGCCAGGCAACCGGATCGATCGTGAGCTGCAAGCCGCCGGTGATCGTCTCCCCGAAGTGCACGGCGGTCGGCGCGGGCGACCAGGGCAGCGGCGCGACCGGCCGCGGCAGTTGCGGCGCGGCGCGCGGCGGGGTCTCCGCGTCCTCGAGCTGCCAGCACGTGGCGAGCTGTTCGCAGGCACGCTCGGCCAAGGCCGCGATCGTCAGCAGCGGGTTGATCGCCAGCGAGCCGGGAACGATGGAACCGTCCAGGACCACCAGGCCCTCGTGGACCGCGTTGCCCTGCGCGGCACGAAAGACCTGGCCAAGGTGGTTGACCACCCCGTGCGACGCCGCGTCGGCCATGCGGCAACCGCCGAGCGGATGAACGGTGATCCCGCCCTCGGCCATGAGCGTCGACGCGGCCTTTTCACCATCGGGGGGATCCTGTTCCGATTCGAGCGCATCCAGCAGCGCCTGCGGCGCCGGTTCCCACAGCGGGTTGGGAATGTAGCGGCCGCCGGTGACCCCCCGGGCCAGGCCGCCGACGACGGTGTCGAGGTCGTGCTGGCGCTCGCGCTCCGCCTTGAAGTCCGCGTCGCCGCGCCGCGGCGCGAGGCTCACCCGCGACAGCTGCACCCGGTCCCGGCCCTGGCCCGCATACGATCCCGAGCGCACGAAATCCATGCGCCATCCGGCGTCGTCGTGCCCCATCAGCAACAAGAACTGCGAACGCGCCATCTTGGTCGAATCCAGGGCGAGCGGATCGTCGAGGTCGTCCTTGCCGCGCCGGTTCCATTCGGCCATCGCGTGCACCGCGCTGAAGGTCGTGACCGACTCCTCGAACAGGCGCATCAACGGGAAAGGTACGACGCCGTCCTCGATGACGAAGCGCCGTTGGGAATCGGCTCGGTTGCGCAGGTCGATGATGCCTGTGGCTGTCGGCCCCGCGACCGCACGGCCGTCGGCGGCCATCTTCGGATCGGCACCACTGCTGCCGACGTCGCGCGAACGGCCCGCCTGGTTATGGATCGCCGCGATGCCGTCGCCGTTGCACGAGACGCCGCGGCCCAGCCATCCGCCCTGGCCCTGTTGCAGATGGCCGAGTGCCGCGCCGCCAGCGGCGACCGACATCGACTGGTGCAGGATCTGTGGTGATCCGAACGTGCCCGCCGCCAGCACCACGCGGCGAGCGTGCAACTCGTGCAGCGCATCCGGCAGGTCGCGGTCGCCGCGGTCGTGCGTGCGACGCAGGCTGACGATCCAGCCGTCGGCCGAGGCGACGGGGCGCACGGCCAGGACGGTGGCGCCGGTATAGATCTCGGCGCCGTGGCGCGAAGCGAGCGCGAGGTAGTTCATCGGCAAGACGTTCTTGGCGCCATAGTTGCACCCCGTGACGCAGTTGCCGCACAAGTTGCATGGCGCCTGCAGCACGCCGGCGGCATTGAGCACGGTGTGCGCGATCGGCGCGGGTTGCTGCGGTCCTTGCGTGACCGCGACCTTGACCGCGCGCAGCCCGGGTTGCGCTCCCGCCTCCGCCGCCAGGACGGCCACGTCGTCGATCAGGGCCTGGGTCTTGGGCAACATCGGAGAGAACGCGCCGGCGCCCAACATGGTTTCGACACGGCTGAAGAACGGGTCGAGTCCGGTCTGCCGGCCCGGCCCGGCCGGATGGCGCAGCGGCTGCGGCCAGACGTCGTCCGCGAACACGTCCGGCAGCGGACGCTCCACCACACCCGCGTTGATCAGGGAGCCGCCGCCCAGCCCGTTGCCGACGACGGCGGTGACCTCCTTGCCCATGCGCACGTCGAACAGCGCCTGGTCGAGACCGCTCTGGCCCCGGTCGATCGGCTCGTCGGGCTCGAGCGTGCGTTCGAGCCGCGCCATCTTCACGACCTGCTCGAAGCGGTCCGGGAATGCCCCCGGCACGTATTCGTCGCCGCGCTCGAGCAGCACCACGCGCAACGGATGCCCGTCCACGGCGTCGCGCATGGCCGCGAAGCGCGCCGCGGCCACCGATCCGCCGTACCCGCTGCCCACGATCAGGATGTCGATGGGCGGGGTCTTCCCGCGCGCTTCTTCCAGCAGTACTTCAATACCCCGGCTCAGCCAGTGATCGGGGACTCGACGGGTCGTTGCCATGGCTTCCTCCTCGTGACGCGGGCGCCCGCAGTGCGCCTGGTCGATGTCGGTTCACCGCGGCCCCGGGCCGCGCCATCAATCGGTGTCCAGTTCGCTCTCCCTCTCCACGCCGACCGTCGCCCGGATCAGCGCCAGCAGGCGCGCCGGGTTGACGGGCTTGTGCTGCACATGAAAGCTGCCGTCCTGGGCGCCCTTGGTCAGTTCGGGGGTCGTATCGCCCGTGAGGATGATGGCGGGGACCGCCCCCAGGCGCTCCCGCAGCCGGGCCAGAACCTGCAGGCCCGTCTCCTGGTGCAAGCGGTGATCGAGCAGCAGGATCTCGGGCTGGAAGCCCTGATCCACGACGGCGAGCGCGTCGGTGCCCGACGTGGCCGTGCGGACCTGGCTGCCCAGCATGGCCAACAGGCCCGACAACGAGCCGAGGAGCACCGGGTCGTCATCCACCGCGAGGACGCGCGCATCGAGTGCCTGCAGGGCCGGCACCTCGCCCGGCGCGGGCAGCGCCTCCGCGCCCTCGGGCGGCGTGGCGGCGGCCGGCACTGCCACCTCGAAGCAGGTGCCCGTGCCGGGCGTGCTGCGCACCGATACGGCGCCACCCAGTTGTTCGACGAGGCGCTGGACGATCGACAGGCCCAGGCCCAGGCCGTGCGAGCGCTGGCGCGCATCGTTGCCGACCTGGTAGAACTCCTGGAACACGCAACGCAGGTGCTCGGCCGAGATGCCCATGCCGGAATCGTTCACCGCGAAGAGCACGCGGGGGAGACCCGCCGTCGGATCATGCCCGCGTACACCGGCGATCGCCAGGCGCGCGGGCCCGGGCCCCGACTCCGGCCACGCCGACACGCACACGCGTCCGCTCGGCGTGAACTTGATCGCGTTGCCGACCAGGTTGCCAAGGATGCGCAGCAAGTGGTCGCGGTCGCCCAGCACCCACAGCTTGTCGCCGATGGCCTCCACTTCCAGCGTCAGGCCGTGGGCCGCCGCCTGCGGTTCGAATTGCGCCGCGACGGCGCGCAGCAGGGATCGGGCGTCCAGCGACACCACGTGGGCGGGCATGGCCCCCGCCTCGAGCCGCGAGATGTCGAGTAGTCCTTCCAGCAGCTTTTCGCCGTCTTCGAGCGATCGTGTCAGCCCGGCGCTCACCTCGCGCCACTGCGCATCCGGCGCGGCCTGCGCGAGGCACTGGAGCTGCCCGACCTGGAAGCGCAGCGCCTGCAACGGCTGGCGCAGGTCGTGATTGGCCGCGGCGAAGAAACGGGTCTTGGCCAGGCTGGCTTCTTCGGCGCGATCCCGTTCGACGCGCAGCGATCCGGCGATCGCCTCCATCTCGCGCTCGAGCGACATGCTGCGGTGCAGCGTCGCGGCACTGTCGCGGACGACGCCCACGAGCGCGAACAACAGCAGCAGCATCAGCAAGCCCACCGGCGTCGTGTAGCCCGTGCCCTCCAGGATCCATGCGACGGCGGTCGGCACGCACAGCGCCGTCGCCCAGAGCGAGAAACCGCGCGTGAGGCCGGCCATCGAGCCGGTGGCTCCCGCCAACTGGCCCACCAGGACGGTGGTGCAGATGTAGTGCGTGATGCTGACGGGCTGCGAAAACAGCGGGAAGACGATGAGCCCGCGCTCGAGGCCGATCAACGCGGTCGCGAGTTCCAGTCGGCGCTGCACGCGCCGCGGCTTGCCGCGCTCGCGCAGGTAGCGCGTGGGAATGCTCCATCGCCAGAGCTGCATCGCCTGGTGCGCGGCGATCAGGAGGGCGGCAGCCAGCACCTGCCCGATCCCGGCCAGGAGCCACAGGATGTAGAGGTCCATGAGCAACATCGACACCCGCACCCGCGGCGCCTGCTCCGCGATCAGTCGCAATTTCTCGTGGGCGACCCGATCCTCCAGGCTCGCCCCGGCGTCCAGGGGGAGAGCGGTCTCAGCCGACATGGAAGCCTTCGCGCGAGGCCAGCACCACGGCCTGCGTGCGGTTGCTGACGCCGATTTCCGCATAGACCACCGACAGGTGCGTCTTGACCGTCGACTCCGCGATGCCCAGCGTGCGGGCGATCATCTTGTTCGTCAGCCCCTGCGTCGTCGCCCGGAAGACTTCCAGCTGCCGCCCGGTGAGCGACGGGAAGCGCGCCTCGAGCGAGACGAGCTCGCGTCCGACGCCGGCCGTCGGTCCGGCCCCTTCGAGCCTGGCGGCCAGCGGGGAGGGCGGCGCGGCCGGCATCCTTCCAACCAGAGAGTGCCCGAGGATTTCCGGCGGCAGGAAGACGCCGCCGCGCAGCACCAGGTTCAGCGCGGCATCCAGCAGGTCGATCGAGTACGCCTTGGGAATGAATCCGGCCGCGCCGACCTGCAGCGCCTCGTGGATGTGATCGGTGCGCGTGTCGCCGGACAGCACGATGATGCGCGCGCGGCAGCCGGCTCGGCGCAGGGAACGGATCGAGGCATCGCCTTGCGAGTCGGGCAAGTGCCAGTCGAGCAGCACCAGGTCGTAGCGGGCGCGTTCCACAGCGTCGACGGCTTTCTCGCAGGTGGCTGCGACATCGATGGCGATCCCTTGCCGGGCTTTGGCCAGCATGGGGGCGAGGGCCTCCGTGAACATCACATGGTCGTCGACCAGGAGGATGCGTTCGGGGCCGATGCGTGAGTCAACCATGGAACTCATGCCGCCGCCTCATCCGTTGGTAGGAGGCGCTCCGACGCGACGTAGGTCGGATGCGCCGGGCGCCGCACCGCGCTACGGTACGTGCCATTGGTCCACGAGCCAATGACACAAGAGGAGAGAGCGCCATGTTCGAAGTCCAGATCCGCCCTGCCGAAACGCGCGACGTCCAGGCGTCCGCTCCAGCCAGCAGTTCGCTGGTACTGCTTGCCGCGGTGCTCGACGAAGTCGACGTGCCGATGCTCATCGTGGACGTCGACGGCGACCTCCTGCATGCCAATCGCCTGGCGCGCCTGGAACTGGCCGACGATCACCATCCGTTGGTCATCGAGTTGGGCCAGGTGCGGCTGCGGCCGCAGCATCGCGCAGCAGGCTTCGGCTGCGAGTTCGCCGGCGCATTGCGCAGCGGACGGCGTCGCATGCTGTCCTGGGACGTCGCCGACAGCGCGGGTTCCGTCGGCGTGGTTCCGCTGGAAGGTGCGGCATTCGTTGGTGGGGCGGGCGCGACGCTGCTGGTCCTGGGCCGCCGCCAGCTGTGCCCGACACTCACCATCGATTGGTTTGCCCGCAACCACGCGCTGACCGACTTCGAGGCGCGCGTGCTGCGGCTCCTGTGTGCCGGCCTGAAGCCCCAGGAGGTGGCCGAGCGCCATGGGGTGGCGGTCTCGACGATCCGCACCCAGGTCAGCAGCATCCGCGCCAAGACCTTGGCCGACAGCATCGCCGATCTTGTTGCACGCGTGGCCCGCATGCCTCCGATGGTGAGCCGCTACGAGACATCGGCCTGAACGGCGCGTCGCTGCCGGTTCCCGAACTGCAACGACGCGCGCGGCGACGCCTCCGACGGCCCTGGACGGCCGCGCTTTTGCAGGACGCGGATCTGTTTCGACCAACATCCACTCCCTTTTGGTGTTGGTGACTGGATGGACGCAGCGAACTTCTTGGGGCGGTCGCGTGCACAGAGCAAACAAAGGATAGCAGCGCCGGCAGACCCCGTTGACGGGATTTGGAGCCGGGCCCCTTGATTGACGGACCTGTCGCCGCCCGGCGTGGCGACGGATTCGCCCGGCAGCCGACCGTCCCATCCAACCCGAAGCGAATCCGCCGGAGCCCCCGTGCGACACGGGCTGCGGCGCCGTCCACGCCAGCCTCCAGGGGAGCACATGCGAAGGAGGGCGGCGTTTCGCATGCTCGTGCGGCGCGGAACGCCTTGTCCGCACCTTGAAGGTGTGCCGAGGCGACGCAGGTGTCCTGCACGGAGTCCGTCGGTCCTTCCAGATCCTTCCGCTCATCCCCAGAGTTAGGGGTGACGACGGTTTCAACGCAGGGGATCTTGCCGCCAGAGCCGATCACTTCGATCGTCCGGGGGATGAAGCGAAAGAAGGCGATCAGGACACGACAGCGAATCAGGGGTTGTACGCCGTACTCACCGGCTGCAGGGGAGCGTCACCACGAATTCGCTCCCGTGACCGAGTCCGTTGCTCAATGCAGCGACAGATCCCCTGTGAAGTTCCACCAGGCGCTTGACGAGCGCGAGGCCGATGCCGAGCCCGCCGGGCTTGTGCAGGACATCCGGCGCCTGCACGAACAGATCGAAGACGCGGGGCAGCATCTCGGGCGCGATGCCGATCCCCGTGTCTCGAACTCTGATCTCGGTATGGCGAACATCGGCCTCGCCAGAGGCGCAGGTGCCGACCGTGAGCCAGATTTTTCCGTCGTCCGGCGTGTACTTGGCCGAGTTCGTCAGCAGGTTGGTCACGACCTGGGTCAGGCGATGGACGTCGCCTTCCACATGGACCGGCCCCTCGGGCACCGACACGTGAAGTTGATGCCGCTTCGCCTCGATGAGGGGCTGGCATTGCTCGAGTACCCGTCCAATCACGTCGCTGATGTTGACCTCGGTGGAATCCAGCGTGATCTTGCCGCTGCGAATGCCGGCCGCATTCATGAGGTCGTCGACGAGCCGGCTCAGGAGCCCGCTCTGACGCTCGATGACTTCGCGCGCCTTCGCAAGCACCGCTGGGCTGACGGGGTCGGCCTGCTTGAGCAATTGCACCGCCACGCGGATCGGCGCCAACGGATTGCGCAGCTCGTGCGCCAGCATCGCGAGGAACTCGTCCTTGCGGGCATCCGCCATGAGGAGCTCCGTCGCACTGTGCTGAAGCTGCTTCTGGGTCTCGCGTTGCCCCGTCGCATCGCGGAACACCAAGACCACGCCGGTCATCACACCCGACGCATCCCGGATGGGAGCCGCACTGTCTTCGATCGGGCATTCCGCGCCGTCACGGGCGAGCAAGACCGTGTGGTTGGCCAGGCCGACGATGATGCCTCGATCGATGACGTCCTGCACGGGTTGGAGCACCGCTTGTCGGGTGTCTTCGTTGATGATCCGGAACACCTCGCCAATGTTCCGGCCGATGGGATCGGCATCCTCGCCCCAACCGGTGAGACGCTGAGCGATGGGGTTGAGGAACTCGACCCCGCCCGTGGCGTCGGTGACGATGACGCCGTCGCCGATGCTGGCAAGCGTCGCTCGGAAGCGCTCGCCATGCGTTCGCAGCGCGGCCAGCGCGAGCTCGTTGACCGCGTGCTCGCGGTGATACAGGAAGTAGGCGAGCGCGACGAGCAGCAGTCCTGTGATCGCAGCCGCCAGGGTGGCGCCCTGGGCGTAGCGGCGCGCCTCGCCGACCGCAAGCAATTGCCTTGCGAGCAGCGTCTCCTGTTCCGAGGTCATCTGCGTGGCCAGGGCGCGAATAGCGTCCATGCCTTCCTTGCCGCGTGCCTCCAGCAGGCGGGCGTTCACCGCCAGTTGATTGCTGTCTCGGCGAATACCGAGCATGTGGGCCGCCTCCTCAGTCCGCAGTGTCACCAGCGGCTGCATGCGCTTCATCCGCGCGACCTGGGCGGGTTCGTTGGCTACGAGCACCAGCAGGTCGTCCTGGCGCTGCCGAACCTGCCTGGTTGCCTGCTCGTAGGGTTCGAGGAAGGCAGGATCGGCCGTGAGCAGATAACCCCGTTGGCCGGTCTCGACGTCCTTGAGTATCGAAACCAGGCGCTCGATGGCATTGAGTACCTGCCAGCTGTGGGTGACTTCAGCGTCGACGACCTGCACGCGCGCCGCGTTGCGCCAAGCCAGGACGGCGGTCGCGATGACCACCACGGCAAAGAGCGAAAGGACGCCCTTTGCAAGGTGTTCGGAGGCTCGCCATCGCTTCATCTGGGTGCTTCAGTTGTCGTGATGTTGGTCGGCGCCATGGACAACATGTGCCCATGCTCGTCGGTCGAAAGCGGCAATTGGCGCGCCGAGGACGAGTGGCCTCAAGGTTGAGCGATACGGCATCTCAACCGAATACCGCGGATTGAGAGCGGTGTTGCTGTCGGTGAACCGGTCATCTCGACGGCCCTGCCCAGGGGCGCGCGCGCGAGGGCCATCGCGGTGGACATGTGCCAGGCCTTGTCAGGTGCCTCCAATGCACGGCGGCCTGCATTGCCGGTGATTCAGCGCGCAAGTGTTCAATGAGCTCGTCGATCCAGCACAACGGGCCAACCGCCATCCCGTCGTCCCTGGCGCCGCAGGCCCGCGTACGATCGTGCTGCTCGCAGAATCTCGCTGAGCGCCTTGGGCTGCATCGGCTTGTGAACGAAGAAATTGAAGCCCGCGACGACGCACCTGCTTTCGGCGCTTGGCTCCGCACTGCCAGTCAAGCACACGAAAAGCGTACGCGGCAAGGTGCCGTCCTTCTTGGCCGCGGCGAGAACCTCGAAACCGTCCTCGCCTGGCATTTGAAGATCCAGGAAGACCAATGCCGGCCTGAAGAGCTGGGCAAGCCGCAACCCCATCTTGCCGCCGAAAGCGACAGCTGTCGGGAAACCCGATATCTGCAAGAGGTAGGAAAGAGCATTCGCCGTGTCGATATCGTCGTCGATCACGAGCACGCGAAGCTCATCGCGCTCATCCGAATTCATACAGTCAACGCTTGGCCAAATGCCAAACGGGAGCAATCCGCGCTCCCATCAAAAGCGATCAACGCAAACTGTTGACAAGGCTGTGCAAGCGAGTGGAACCGATGCAGTTGACTGTCGGCCCTCATGTCGACCTGCACCTGGTGGCGCGCGGATCGCCTGGCCGACTTCTGCAAGCTGCGTCCGACCGGGTCTGTCGAGGTCAGGTGAGCGTAGAAGATCCCCATCGAACTGATTGGGCTCGATGGGGCTCAGACAGGACTCTTCAGTCGTCCTTCTTGATTGTCAGTTCGTTCTTCACGTCGCGAACACGCTCGGTTCCTTGAGCGATCGATACGGCCTTGTCGATCTCTTCCTGACTCCTTGCCGTTCCGGTGAGCCACACCGTACCGTTCGCGTCGGTGTCCACATGAATCTTCGCCAGGCTGCCCAGGTGCTCAGCCGCCAGCTTGGCTTTCACTTTCGTCGTGATTGCCGAGTCCTTGACGAACGCCTTGGGATGTTCCCGATCCTTGTCCTGGTCTGCGGCGTAGCCGATGACAGGGACGAGAAATGCACAAGTGACGAGACCGGCGATGGTGAGTCTTGCTTTCATGGGAATACCTTTCGATCTGGAATGGTGACTCCTACTTTGGCATCGGAGTCACCATCGGGGCGTAGGAATTGGCTGCGGACAGGGGTAGGACGATGGCTCGTTCAGGACCGCTTCTCGCTGCGGCCACTCCCAAGCCGACCCCGGCTGATGCCGAGCTGCTTGGGAAAGCGGTTCAGCATGGCGCGATGTCGGTCGCTGGCCACGCGCCGGGCGAGTTCGTGCACATCAGGTATCAGGACTGAGCGTCTTCGGTCCGCGGCGAATGTTTCTGTTTGCGAAGCGGCCGCCAGGCTTGATGTCGATCAAGGGCTGCACGCGGTGAGCACTTAGATTCCTGCAAAGCCGGCAGATACACCCGCCGGATCGATCAACCGCTCAGCTTCAACGATCCAGGAAATCCGCATGAACACCCAGACGCAGGTATTTGAACGCCGGCCCGCCGCGTTGCGGCAACGCTACGACAATTTCATCGGTGGCCAGTGGGTGGCGCCGTTGAAAGAGCGCTATTTCGCCTCCTACAGCCCGCTCAATCAAATGCAACTTGCGATGGTGGCGAAGTCGAGTGCCGAGGATGTCGAGTTGGCGCTGGACGCCGCACACAAGGCCCGCGCGGCCTGGGGCCGCACCTCGCCGACGGAGCGCGCCCGGTTGCTGAATCTGATTGCCGATCGGATCCAGGCGAACCTCGGGCTCCTCGCGAACGTCGAGACCGTCGACAACGGCAAGCCGATCCGCGAGACGCTGAATGCCGACGTGCCGCTGGCCGCCGACCACTTCCGCTACTTCGCGAGTTGCATCCGCGCAGAAGAAGGCTCGCTGGGCGAGATCGACCACGACACGGTCGCGTACCACTTCCGCGAGCCGCTCGGCGTGGTCGGGCAGATCATTCCGTGGAACTTCCCGCTGCTGATGGCGGCCTGGAAACTGGCGCCCGCGCTCGCGGCCGGCAATTGCGTGGTGATCAAGCCGGCGTCGGACACGCCGCTGAGCCTGGCGATGTTGATGGACCTGACCGCCGACATCCTGCCGCCGGGCGTCGTCAACGTCGTGTTCGGCAGCGGCGCGGAAGTCGGCACGCCGCTCGCCCGCAGCCCGCGCATCGCCAAGATCGGATTCACGGGCGAGACCACCACCGGCCGCCAGATCATGCACTACGCGTCCGAGACCATCATCCCGATGACCATGGAGCTCGGTGGCAAGTCGCCCAACATCTTCTTCGCCGACGTGATGGACGAAGACGACGACTTCTTCGACAAGGCACTCGAAGGTTTCGCGCTGTTCGCCTTCAACAAGGGCGAGGTCTGCACGTGCCCGTCGCGCGCGCTGGTGCAAGAGTCGATCTTCGACAAATTCATGGAGCGCGCGGTCAAGCGGGTGGCCGCGATCAAGGTCGGCGACCCGCTCGACCTGGCGACGCAGATGGGACCCCAGTGCTCGCACGGGCAGCTCGAAAAGATCGAGAGCTACATCGCGATCGGAAAACAGGAGGGCGCGACGCTGGCCACCGGCGGCGCGCGTGCGCACCTGGGCGGCGATCTGGAGAAGGGCTACTTCCTGCAGCCCACCGTCTTCGTCGGCGACAACAAGATGCGCATCTTCCAGGAAGAAATCTTCGGGCCGGTGCTGTCGGTCACGACCTTCAAGGATCGCGACGACGCGATCCGCATCGGCAACGACACGCCTTACGGTCTGGGCGCGGGCGTGTGGTCTCGCAGTGTCAACAACACCTACCGCGTCGGCCGCGAGATCCAGGCCGGACGGGTGTGGACCAACTGTTATCACGTCTATCCGGCGCATGCCGCGTTCGGTGGCTACAAGCAGTCGGGCTTCGGGCGCGAGACGCACAAGATGGTGCTCGACCACTACCAGCAGACGAAGAACCTGCTGGTGAGCTACAGCACCAAGGCCATGGGCTTCTTCTGATCGCTTCTTCCATTTGTTCGTCTGTTCGGAGATTGCCATGACCCTGATGAAAGCCGCCGTCGTTCACACCTTCGGCCAACCCCTGCAGATCGAAGAAGTCCCGGTACCCGAAGTCACGCCCGGCCAGGTGCTGGTGAAGGTCGTCGCCTCGGGGGTGTGCCATACCGACCTGCATGCCGCCAACGGCGACTGGCCGGTCAAGCCCAGCCTGCCATTCATCCCCGGCCACGAGGGCGTCGGCTTCGTCGCCGCGCTCGGCAAGGGAGTCAAGGGCATCAAGGAAGGTGACCGTGTCGGCGTGCCCTGGCTGCACACGGCCTGCGGCCATTGCGAGCACTGCATCACCGGCTGGGAGACGTTGTGCGACGAACAGCAGATGACCGGCTACACCGTCAACGGCGGCTATGCCGAGTACGTGCTTGCCGATCCAGGCTACGTGGGCCACCTGCCGCCCAATCGCAGCTTCGCCGAGATCGCCCCGGTACTGTGCGCCGGGGTGACGGTCTACAAGGGACTCAAGATGCTGGACTGCAAGCCCGGCGACTGGGTCGCGATCTCGGGCATCGGCGGGCTGGGGCACTACGCGGTGCAGTACGCGAAGTTGATGGGGTTCCATGTCATCGCGGTCGACATCGACGACGCCAAGCTTGCGCTGGCAAAGGCGCTGGGCGCTGACATGACGGTCAACGCGAAGACGCAGGACCCGGTGCAGGAGGTGCAGCGCGCGATCCGCGGCGCCCACGGCGTGCTCGTGACGGCAGTGTCGCGCAGCGCGTTTGCGCAGGCGTTGGGGATGCTGCACAAGCGCGGCACCATGGCGCTGGTCGGCCTGCCGCCGGGCGACTTCGCACTGCCGATCTTCGATGTCGTGCTCAACGCCAAGACCGTGCGCGGATCGATCGTCGGCACACGCAAGGACTTGCAGGAAGCGCTCGAGTTCGCCGGCGAAGGCAAGGTGCACACGACCTATGCTGAAGACAGGCTCGACAACATCAACGCGATATTCAACCGCATGAAGGGCGGAGACATCGAGGGACGAGTCGTGATGCGCATCTCGGATGACGTGTAGCCAGACCATGGACCGGGCAGCCAGCGCATTGGCGCAACCGGGGTGGCGAATCGTGAAGCGATGAAACGCACCCCCCGGTCGCCCGACTTTTCGCATGCAGTCTGGGCGCACCGGCTCGGCGATGGACAGGCTGGGTCACCCGACACCGCGCCCGCGCCGCCGCAGCGCTGGGCATCTCCGCGCTACCACCGGCTACTTCCGGCCGGAATTTGATCTGCCGCAAGGTTTCGCACAATGGCAAGACATGAGCACTCCGATGCGGCTCACACCTGCCGATAAAGACATTGCAGCGCGGAGTGCGATCGCCGAGGAAGGTGCCCCTCGCCGACGCGCCGCCTGCGTAGATTCGCCATCGAGACAAGCATGTACAAATTGAGTTCCCTGAGCATTTCAAGGCGATTGGGGCTACTCGTCGGGAGTGCCGTCCTCGGCATCCTCGTCCTCGCCGCCTTCTTCCTGATTTCCGAACGGAGCCTGATCCTGGAGGAACGCAAGAACAGCGTGCGCCAGACTGTGGAGACCGCCCACGGCCTTCTCGTGCACTTCCACGACCAGGTGACCAAGGGCAAGCTGAGCGACGACGAAGCCAGGTTGCGCGCCGTGGAGTCGATCAAGGGCCTGCGCTACAGCGGCAACGAGTACTTCTGGATCAACGACATGCACGCGACGATGGTGATGCACGCCATCAAGCCCGAACTCGACGGAAAGAATCTCTCCGAGCTCAAGGACCCCACGGGCAAGCACTTGTTCGTGGCGTTCGTCGACATGGTCAAGGCCAGTGGATCAGGGTACGTCTTCTACATGTGGCCGAAGCCCGGCAGCGAGCAACCCGTGCAGAAGGTCTCGTATGTCGAGGGGTTCGAGCCGTGGGGATGGGTCATCGGCTCCGGCGTCTACATCGACACGGTCGATGCGGCCATGTTGGGACGCGTTCTGTCGATGTCCGCCGGCTCCCTGTTCCTGGGTGCAATCCTGCTCGCGATCGGGCTGGTGATCGCCCGTGGCATGCTGCGCCAGCTCGGCGGAGAACCGGCCTACGCCGCGAAGATCACACAGGAAATTGCGGACGGCGACCTGAGCGTCGACATCCAGATCAAGGCGGGTGATCAGTCCAGCCTGCTGTACGCGATCAAATCGATGCGGGACGGTCTGGCGGGCATGGTCGGACGTGTGCGCATCGGGTCCGAGTCCGTGGCCTCGGCCAGCTTCGAGATTGCACAGGCCAACATGGACCTGAGCCAGCGCACCGAGGAGCAGGCATCGGCTCTCGAGGAGACGGCCGCGTCCATGGAGCAGCTGAGCGCCACGGTCAAGCACAACGCCGACAATGCCAGGCAGGCCAATCAGCTGGCACAGGGAGCCTCGACGGTCGCCATCGCAGGCGGCGACATCGTGGGCCACGTGGTGGAGACCATGAAGGGCATCAACGACAGCTCCAAGAGGATTGCCGACATCATCGGCGTCATCGACGGCATTGCCTTCCAGACCAACATCCTGGCACTCAACGCGGCCGTAGAGGCGGCCCGCGCTGGCGAGCAGGGCCGCGGCTTCGCGGTCGTGGCGTCCGAGGTGCGCAGCCTGGCGGGCCGATCGGCGCAAGCTGCCAAGGAAATCAAGGTACTCATCAACGACAGCGTGCAGCGCGTGGGGCAGGGGACGGTCGAGGTCGACAAGGCGGGCGTCACCATAGCGGAAGTCGTGAACTCGATCAGGCGCGTGACCGACATCATGGGTGAAATCAGCGCGGCGAGCCTCGAGCAGAGCCAGGGCGTGGCCCAGGTGGGGCAGGCGGTGACACAGATGGATCAGGCGACTCAGCAGAATGCGGCCCTGGTGGAAGAAACCGCAGCCGCAGCTGAAAGCCTGAAGCTGCAGGCGCGGGAGCTTGTCCAGGTGGTCGAGGTGTTCAAGCTGGCGTGAGGGGTGCTGGCTTCGGGTCTGCGGCCTGGGAATTCGCGCGCTTGCCCGTTTTTCCGTGGCCGGACAGACCCGAGAGAATCGGTTGATCGTGCAGGCCTGCCTACCTGAGGGGGGTAGTCCACCTCGAAGCTGGCGGCAATACCCGACCTGCGCACATTGGCGTCGAAAGTGGGAGACTGCAGCGCACGACAACCAAGGTTATCGACGATGAGGCGACTGGCGAACGCACTGGCAATACTCCTTGGAATCGCGGTACTGGGGCTCGTGCTCTTCACGATCTGGGCCTGGCGGTCCGCGATCGCCCCCGTCGAGCCTCCTGCCGTCGCGTCGTTTGAGGCGTCGTTGATCGCCAAGGGCGAGAAACTGGCCGACGCTGGCTACTGCCTCACCTGCCACACGCCACCCAAGGGCAAGCCCTATGCGGGTGGGCTGCCGATGGTGACCGCCTTCGGCACCATCTATTCCACCAACATCACGTCCGATCGAGCCACCGGCATCGGCAACTGGTCGCTTGAGGCGTTCGCGCGCGCCCTGCACGAGGGCGTGGCTCGCGACGGCTCGCACCTGTTCCCGGCGTTTCCGTACGACCACTTCACCAAGGTCTCGGACGACGATGTGAAGGCGCTCTACGCGTTCATGATGACGCGACCGGCCGTGGCGCAGACGCCACCGCCCAACACCGTGCCATTCCCGCTGAACGTGCGCCTGCTGCAGGCGGGCTGGAAGCTGCTGTACTTCAGGCAAGGCCGCTACCAGCCTGTGGCCGAACAGGGCGCCGAATGGAACCGCGGCGCCTATCTGGCCGAAGGCCTGTCGCACTGCGGTGCCTGCCACACGCCTCGCAATTGGCTCGGTGCCGAAAAGAAGGGTGCCGACGCGCACCTGGCCGGAGCCGCGATCGACGGCTGGTTCGCGCCCCCGCTGACGGCGGCCAACACCGCGCCGGTGCCCTGGTCGGCCGCGGAATTGCACGACTACCTGCGCAACGGCGGCACGCCGTACCACGGCGTCACGGCCGGTCCGATGTCCAACGTCGTGCACCAAGGCTACGCCCTGCTGGATGACGCCGACGTGAACGCCGTGGCCCGCTACATCGCCAGCGGCAACGGCTCGGCGGACCGCAAGGCCGATGTCGGCCAGATCGTCGGCGACGCGCTCGCCAAGTCACGCTTCGACGCCTCGCAGGCCGGGGACCATGGCGCAGCCCTCTACATGTCGGCCTGCGCCGCCTGCCATTACAACCCGACGTCGGGGCCGCAGTTGGCGCGCCCGGAGCTGGGCCTGAAGAGTTCGATCAGCGCGCCCGACCCGACCAACCTCGTCCAGGTGATCCTGCACGGCATCAGCGTCAAGGATGGCCTGCCCGGCACGATGATGCCGGCGTTCGGCGTGGGGATGTCGGACGACGACGTCGCCGCCATCGCCGTCTACCTGCGCAAGTCGCGCACCAGTCTCCCGCCCTGGACCGACGTGCCTGGCGTCGTCGCCAAGGTCCGCAGCGGCAAGACGACATGACCTCGCTGATTCCCACCCCGCGCGCCATCCGAAATCCTGCCTTCGAAGAGCCCATCGCATGACGACCACCTTCACGCTCAATGGCAAGCCGATGTCGGCCGACGTCCCCGACGACACGCCGCTGCTGTGGGTGATCCGCGAGACGGCCAACCTCACCGGCACCAAGTTCGGTTGCGGCATCGGCATGTGCGGCGCCTGCACCGTGCACATCGAAGGCCGCGCCACGCGCTCGTGCATCACGCCGGTGAGCCTGGTGGACGGCGCCGCCATCACCACCATCGAGGGGCTGTCGGCCGACAACTCGCATCCCTTGCAGAAGGCCTGGGTCACCTGCCAGGTGCCGCAATGCGGCTACTGCCAGTCCGGGCAGATCATGCAGGCCGCGGCGATGCTCAAGGACATCCCGCAGCCCAGTGACGCCGACATCGACGGCGTGATGAGCGGCAACCTTTGCCGATGCATGGCCTACGTGCGCATCCGCAGCGCGATCAAGATCGCCGCGGTGGAGATGCACGGCGTCGTGCCTCCGGCCGCCGCGGCGTCCGCGCCCGCGGCACCCGCTTCCGTTGCGGAGGTCGCCAAGCATGCTTGACCGTCTCACCCGCGCGACCGCCGCCGCCGGCCTGTCGCGCCGCGGCTTCCTGATCGCATCCGCCTCCACCGGCCTCGTGTTCGCATTCACGCGCGACGTGTTCGGCGTCGACAGCGCGCCGGCCGCCGTTCAGTCAGGCGACTTCGAGCCGACCCTGTGGTACCAGATCGACACGGCCGGCATCGTCACGGTCAACGTGATCCGCGCCGAGATGGGCCAGCACGTGGGCACTGCGCTCGCGCGCATCGTCTCCGACGAGCTCGAGGCCGATTGGGCCAACGTGCGCATCCACCACGTCGACAGCGATCCGAAGTGGGGCTTGATGGTCACCGGCGGCAGCTGGTCGGTCTGGCAGAGCTTCCAGGCGCTGAGCCAGGCCGGGGCGGCCGGACGTCAGGCGCTGATCGCCGCCGGCGCGAAGATGCTGGGTGCCGACGCGGCGGCCTGCAGCGCCGCATCGGGTCGCGTGCACGCGGGCGCGAAGTCGGTGAGCTACGGCGACATCGTCAAGCAGGGCGGCCTCAGCGCGAGCTACAGCGCCGACCAGCTCAAGGCAATGCCCGTGAAGAAGGCCGCGGAGCGCCGCCAGGTCGGCATCGACACGCAGGCGATCGACATTCCCGACAAGACCGACGGCAAGGCCATCTACGGCCTCGACTCGAAGGTGCCGGGCATGGTCTACGCCGCGCCCAAGATCCCGCCGACGCGCAATGGATCGACGGTGGTGTCGGTGAACGATTCGAAGGCCAAGGGCTCGCCCGGCTACGCCGGCCACCTGGTGCTCGACGACCCGAGCAAGACGGTGCCGGGCTGGGTGCTCGTCTTCGCCGACAGCACGTACAACGCATTCAAGGCGGCGTCGCTGGTGGACGTCACGTGGAAGTCGGACGACACAGCGGGCGTCTCCGAGGAGGACGTGATCGCCTTCGGCGCGAAGCAGATCGAATCCGGCGAGGAGGGCGCGCTGGTCGTCAACGACGACGGCGTGGACGCTGCGTTCAAGGGCGCGGCCAGCACGCTGGAGGCGACGTACAAGACGGCCAGCGTGCTGCACTTCCAGCTCGAGCCGCTCAACGCCCTGGCGTTCATCCAGGACGGCGTCTGGCAGATCCACACCGGCAACCAGTGGCAGTCGCTGGCGCTGCCGGTGCTGGCCAAGGCGCTGGGCGTCGACGAGAAGAAGATCGTCATGGTGACCTACCTGTTGGGGGGCGGCTTCGGCCGGCGCCTGAACGGCGACTACGCGGTGCCGGCGGCGCTCGCGTCCAAGGCGTTGGGCAAGCCGGTGAAGGTCGTGTTCACGCGGCCGGACGACGTGCAGTTCGATTCGTTCCGGTCACCATCGATCCAGAAGCTTCGCATCGCCTTCGACGCCAGCGACAAGGTGGTGGCGATGGATCACGCCGCGTCGGCGGGCTGGCCGACGCAGGTCATGATTCCGGCGTTCCTGTCCAAGGGCAAGAACGGCGCGCCGTACGACCCGTTTGCGATCTCCGGCGCCGATCACTGGTACACCGTCGGCGCGCAACGCGTGCGGGCGCTGTCCAACTCATTGGCCAACCGCGCATTCCGCCCCGGCTGGCTGCGCTCGGTCGGACCGGGCTGGACGAACTGGGCGGTCGAGTCCTTCATCGACGAGGCGGCGCATGCGCGCAAGGTCGACCCGGTGGCGTTCCGCATCAAGCTGCTCGACGCGGCGGGCCGCAACGCCGGCAACTCGCCGTCCACCGTTGGCGGCGCCGCGCGGCAAGCGGCCGTCGTCAAGCGCGCCGCAGAGAAGGCCGGCTGGGGCGCCACGCCGCCGCCCGACACCGGGCTCGGCCTGGCCACGACATTCGGCCAGGAGCGCGACATGCCGACCTGGGTTGCCTGCGTGGCGCAGGTGCACGTGGACCGCAAGACGGGTTACGTGAAGCTGCAGAAGCTGACGCTGGTGGTCGACGCCGGCACGCTGGTCCACCCCGACGGCGCGCTGGCGCAGATCCAGGGCGGCGCATTGTGGGGCGCCAGCATGGCGCTGCACGAAGGCACGCGCTTCGCGAAGGGCGTCGTCGCCGACACCAATCTCGACAGCTACACGCCGCTGCGCATGGGCGACGTGCCCGAGATGGAGATCGAGTTCATTGCCAGCACCGAGATGCCCGTCGGCCTGGGCGAGCCGGCGACCACCGTCGTCGGCCCGGCGATCGGCAACGCGATCTTCAACGCCGTCGGGCTTCGCCTGCGCGATTTGCCGATTCGGTCGGCCGATGTGCTTGCAGGGCTGAAGAGCTAACGAACGCGATGACAGCCCGCAACCCTGATCTCCATCGATGAAACCCTCCTTCCCCCTCTCGCCCAGCTACGACCGCCGCACCATGGCGCTGCATTGGCTCACGGCAATCCTGGTCATCGGCCTTTGGTTGCTCGGACAGACCATCGACTGGTTTCCGAAGGGCAGTCCACGTGCGATCGCGCGGAGCACCCACATCGCACTCGGGGTGGGGCTGGCACTCGTGCTGATCCGGCGGATCTGGTGGCGCCTTGGCGATGGTGTGCACCTACCGCAGGCAGGTGCAAGCGCCCTCAATGCGATCGCCACCATGACGCATAGGCTCCTCTACCTGCTCCTGATCGGGACCGTACTGCTCGGCATCGCGAACGTCTGGGTACGCGGCGATACCTTGTTCATGCTGTTGAAGATTCCTGCGTTCGATCCCGGCAACACGGCATTGCGAGAGTCCGTCGAAGAGTTGCATTCGTGGGCGGCGAACGTCTTGTTGATCGTCGCTGGACTGCACGCTGCCGCAGGGCTGCTGCACCATTTCGTGTTCAAGGACGACATCCTGCGGCGCATGTTGCCGCCACGGTAGATGGGTGGCCGACTTGCGCGATGTTCCTGCAGTGACTCACCGGACGAATCCATGCGCCATCTCCAACTACCGCGAGGCGCGACGCCTCTTTCGCTTCCGGTCCTTGGGCTGGGCACATGGCGCTTCGGGGAGTCAGGCACCACGCGAACGGCCGAGATTGCTTCCGTGCGTACAGCGCTGGAATACGGCTATCGCATGATCGATACCGCCGAGATGTATGGCGAGGGCGGCGCCGAGAAGGTTGTTGGCGCTGCGCTCAACGACGCCATCCGCGCAGGAGACCTACGGCGCGAGGATGTGATCGTCGTCAGCAAGGTATATCCGCACAACGCCAGCCGTGCCGGCACCGAGGCCGCGTGCGACCGCAGTCGACGTCGCCTCGGGCTGGACAACATCGACGTCTACCTGCTGCACTGGCGCGGGCAGTATTCCTTGGGCGAGACAGTGGAGGCGATGGAAGAGTTGGCCGCGGCGGGCAAGATCCGGCGCTGGGGAGTCAGCAACTTCGATGTCGACGACATGGAGGAACTCGTTGCGATCAGCGAAAACTGCGCCCTCGACCAGGTCTGGTACTCGCTGGGCGAACGAGACCCGGAATTCGCATTGCTTCCGTGGCTACACACGCGGGCCATGCCACTGATGGCCTACAGTCCGATCGACCAGGGGCGAGCTGCTGATGATCCCTTGCTCAACCAGATCGCTGCGGAGCGCGGACTGACCGCTGTCCAGGTCGCGCTGGCCAGCGTGCTTGCGCAACCCGGCGTGATCGCGATTCCGAAGGCGAAAATCGCGGTGCATCTGCGTGAGAACCTGGCGGCGGTCGACGTCGCGTTGAACGCAGCCGAGCTGCAGGCCATCGAGCAGCGCTTCCCGCCGCCGGTGCGCAAGGTGCCGCTGGCGATGAATTGAAGCTCACCTTGGGGCGGTCAGCCATAGCCGGGCGCCTTGCAAGACGAAGCGGGCAGTGAGCGCTCTTCCGCATGCCGAACCACTGGGCGTTTGAGCGCCCTTCTCAGACAGCAGTTTCCTTGCCTTGCGATGGGGTGTGAGGCAACGCGGGCCACGCCGTCGGACGGCATCGCTTGACGCATGGACGCCGGGCTATCGCTTCGTGCGTTGACGCACAGATCGAGTGGGGTGATCACCCTACATTCGGTCATGTTGCCTTCAAGTCGTCACCACGGAGATTCGGTGCTTCGAACGACACCGGTTCAGCATGAACGAACAGACAGGAGCTCGGGTGGCAATCATCTCCAGAAGACGCGTCATCCTTTCGGCCCCAGCGGTTCTCGGCGGCGCGTCGATCTTGTCGGCATGCTCGAAGCGACCCGACGCGCAGGGATATGAGGCTGCCGCCGCGCGCACCTGGCGAGCCGGGCCGTCGGTGGGAGTCGAAGGCTCAGCGCTTGGCTCGGAGCTCGTCCGCTGTGCGACGCTGGCACCGTCCAGCCACAATACCCAGTGCTGGAAGTTCGCCGTCAGTGAGAAGGCGATCACGATCTTGCCGGACCTGTCGCGGCGCTGTCCAGCGGTCGACCCGGACGACCACCACGTCTTCGTTTCACTTGGTTGTGCCACGGAGAACCTGATCCAGGCGGCGTGCGCTCATGGGCTCAAGGCCGACCCCAGCTTCGACGCTGCGCGCGATGCCGTCCACGTGCGACTGGAACCCGCACCAGCCCAAGCCTCGCCCTTGTTCGACGCCATTCCTCTGCGGCAATGCACAAGAGGCGACTATGACGGCAGGCCGTTGTCCAACAAGGAACTTGACCTGCTGGAGCAGGCAGGTACTTCGAACAATGTGCGAATGCTCCTCTTGACCGAGCGCAACGCAATGGAACGCGTGCTGGACTACGTGGTTCAAGGCAACACTGACCAAATGGCGGACCCTGCGTTTGTCAGGGAGCTCAAGTCATGGATCCGCTTCAACGGAGCCGATGCCGTTCGCACCGGGGACGGCCTGTTCAGCGTGTCTTCGGGCAGTCCGGCGATCCCGACCTGGCTGGGTGAGGGCGCCTTCGGATGGTTCTACACACCGAAGGGCGAAAACGACAAATACGCACGACAGATTCGCAGCTCTGCAGGCATCGCCGTCTTCGTCGGCCAAACAGCGGACAAGCCGCACTGGGTGGACGTGGGCCGCTGCTATGAGCGCTTCGCTCTTCAAGCCACGGCGCTTGGCATCCGCAACGCATTCCTGAATCAACCTGTCGAAGTGAAAGCAGTTCGACCTCCGTTCGCCACTGCCATCGGGCTCCCGGGTCAGCGTCCCGACCTGGTGGTGCGCTTCGGCCGTGGTCCGACCTTGCCGCCGTCGTTGCGCCGGCCCGTGCAGGCCGTGCTGGTCTGAAGGCCTGCAGGCCGCAACGAAGGAACGCGGATGACCTGGCTGCCATGGTTTGTTCTGGTCTTGTGCCTGCTGGCACTCGCTGCGGTCGGCCTCTCTGCGTATGGGCCCAGACGGTGGGCTGATGCCACGCAGATGCTGGTGAGCAAGCTGGAAGCGGCGCGAGTCGACGGCATGGCGCGGCCACGACGCTACCACTCACACGAACTCGAGGGCCTGCCTGCACCTGTGCAGCGCTACTTCCGTGCCGTGCTCAAGGAGGGTCAGCCGGTCATCAGTGCTGCCACCGTAGACCTTGCCGGCACCTTCAACATGTCGTCCGTCGGCGAACAATGGAAACCATTCACATCGCGACAGCGGGTCGTCACCCGTCGCCCCGGCTTCGTGTGGGACGCCCGGGTGGCGATGATGCCCGGCGTTCCCGTGCGTGTGGTGGACAGCTACATCGCCGGCGAAGGCCTGCTGCGCGCCGCGGTGCTGGGCTTGTTCACCGTGGCCGACGTTCGTGGCGGAGGCGAGATCGCCCGCGGTGAACTCATGCGCTACTTCGCGGAATCGGCGTGGTATCCGACCGCGCTGCTGCCCAGCCAGGGCGTGCGATGGGAGGCGGTGGACGACGGGTCGGCCAAGGCCACGATCGCTGATGGCCCGCTCTCGCTGACCCTGCTGTTCAGGTTCAACGAGGCAGGCCTGATGACCTCGTTCTTCGCCGAGGCGCGTGGTGCCATGGTAGGCAAGAAGGAGGTCATGCTGCCTTGGGAAGGTCGCTGGTCCGACTTCCGATCGCGCAATGGCGCTTTGGTGCCCTTTGCCGGCGAGGTGGCATGGCTGCGACCTGACGGGCGCAAGCTGTATTTTGTGGCCACCGTCACGGCGGTGACGCATGAGTACGCGCCGTGAGGGCGCGACCGTCTGTAGCATGGGGTTCCGTGGGCCTTGCCGGGATGGCTCTGGCGTTGGTGGCCGTGTGGATCGCAGGGCGCTTCGCGAGCGACATGGATCGGGCCCGGGCCCGCGTCTCGCACGTCTGAAACTTTGTCAAACTGATGCAGGAGATTTCTGAAGCCGCGGGTTCTGGTCACTGGCGCTTGCGGCAGCCAGCGTCGCCGCAGGCGACCGTAGCCAGCACATCAACTGCGCATTCTTGGCAAGTAGGGAATGGTGTTGCGTCAATCTTTTTCTTCGAAATTCCTACCTTTTCCTAGAGGGGGCAGGGGGAAGGCGAAGTTATCCACAGCTCATTGTTGAATGCTGTTGCGGGACGCAAAACGCCCTGCTTGTTGCGGCAGATTCGAGACGTCGCGCAACACGTTTTCGCAGTTTCGTCAGCAATTCACTGCCCGGGTGTTGCGCGGTCGTCCGGGCGACGGACGGCTCGGTCGCAGGCTACGGGGAGACCAGGTAGGTCATGCAGGCCGTTTCGACGCCGTAGTTGAGCTCCAGCGCTATATAAATTGGCAGACAAGAAATTTGCAGAGCCGACGAGGCGGGTGCGGGGCCGACGCCCGACCAAGCCGTCAAGGGAATCGTGATCTGATCCAAGACATGGTAGCGACCTTCTTGCCTCTGCGAGGCGACGACCGATACTCTGGGGCATTTCGTGGCTAACCAAGATGTCATGACGGTCCACGGCGAGCCGTTCCAGATCTTCGGAGTTCAGTTCGGTTTTGAGGCCTGCGTACCGACGGGGCTCGTCCTTCCCCGTCGAGGTGGCTACATCGAAGTCGATCGCGACGGGAAGGTGCCGGGTGTTCACGGCATGTACGCCGCGGGGGAGGTGACCACCTTCTGGCATCCGTGCGTCACCACGTCCTACGCGCACGGCGTTCAGGTCGCGAAGGCGATCAATCAGCAGGTACTAGCAGCCTCCACTGCGGCATGCACGGCGGCTTAGCGCACTACGGCCGGAGGCAACGGTTCGCGCAGCTTCAGTGGGTGCAGACGACAGAAGTGTCACACTCGAAGAATGGCTAAGCAGACCATCAAGAGCGCCAAGGCTGCTCGCAATCGCCTCCAGCCCCTTTACGAGGGCTGCTACGCCTTCTCTGCGGTGCTAGACGTCGCTCGTACAGCGCATCTTGACCTGCCTCGTGATCGACCGATCAACATGCGTGACACAAGGGTGGTGGGACGAAAGAGAGGCGACCATCATCTGTTCGGGTTCGAGCACTACCTGAAGGCAGCGTTCGAAGCGGACACTATTGCCAACCCGGTGCAGCAGTCCTGGTTCGCAATGGCGATCGTTACGGCCGGGGCCGAGCTGAGCCCGTTCAACTACTTCAACCGCGCGCCAAGGCTCGAGGTCATCTACCACCTTCGCAACGCTATCGCGCATGGAGGCCGTTTCCATTTCACCGAAGACTGTCGTCAGCGCCTGTCGGACTATCCCGCAAACACGTTCGGCAGCGAGGGAATGGTTCAATTCGAAGTGACGGCTGCACTCGACGGGCAGGAGCTTGTGTTCGAGCTCTTGCACCCGGGCGATGTCATTGACGTCCTGATCGGCGCTACCTTTTACCTCAGCAGCATCGTCGACGACGATGTTCCGTTCCTGGCGTACCCGAGGGGTGCTCACAAGCTGCGTAAAGAGAATCAGACAGCGCGGACGGGATCGAGTCGCCAACAACAGGCTGCCAGATAGTGCGTCTGCTTCAGGGCGTTGCACGCGACATCCGACAGGCCGGCAGAATCTCGGAGGGGTGTCCGCAACTGGATCGGAGCCGCCCGCTGTTACGACGCTGAGACATTCTCGGGCTTCTCGTCGTCGTCGGGCTCCTGGAGTTCAAAATCGAAGGCGCCGTCGTCAAAGCGCCGCGAGAACTTGAACCCAGGCGCTGGCCGCCACACGACTGGGACTGGCTCACCAGGCTGAATGTCCTGGAGTTCGCGCTCAATGTGCGGCACAACCCCTTCCAGAGTGTGAATCAAGGAGGGAAGCTCAACAGGCTGCCCATAGAGAAGCAGCGGTTCATCCGGCTCTGCTTTGTGAACCAGGCGGTGAGGAACCGTCTGCTCCTTCAGATGTCTGATGTTGTCGAGGTTTTCAGACGCCTCCAGGCTCATGCTCATTTCATTGACGCAGTCCGAGGTGATGGGATCCTGGCCTGTAAGGATGTCGACCACCTCGGCTAGCCTCATGTGATCGTCCGCACTGAAGGGCGGTTCCAGGTCGAACGTCACGGACTTTCCCACCTTCGACGCCAGGATGCGCACTCTGTTCGCGTACTCGAGGATGACGTGAGCAGCGCGAAAGTAGTCGCTGTCGACCGGCACGTTCATCTTCGCGCCGAAGAGGTAGTTGCCGTCGACTTCCAGCTTCACATCCACTACCCAGCCATCGAGAATCTTCGAATACAGCTGGCGCAATTTGTCGAAGTAGGGGAGCTGACCGACCGCCCTGCCGACCCACAAGTCGAAATCAACGCCGATCGTGAAGTCGCCTTCTGAATGCAGCACGGCCGTCAGCGGCATCTTGAACGTCAGCGAAAGCAACTCGCCACAAGCTGTCCCTGAGAACTTGAAGCTCTGTGTGCCCTGGGTGATGAATCCCCGCAAGTCGTCCACTTGGAAGATCGACTTCGTCTCCGGATCAATGAGCGAAAGCTTGGCGACCGCGGCGCGCCCGCGTGGCGTGAAGATGAGCTTTCCCCCAGCGAGTGTCTCCGGCGTGAACGTATGGTCGAAGAGAGGCGAGCCGACGATTCGCAGATCGTCACCCGGCAGATTGGCGACCTCGCCATGTTCGACGAGCGCTCTGATCTGACGCTTCCATTCGTCTCGCGACGCCTGGCCAACGATGAACCGCATCGGCACTGGCTCACGAGGAAGAAACGTGATCACAGGGCCGCGGTGATCGTAGGACGTCTTGACGTCGATTCGTGCGTCTAAGCGTTTCAGGACTTCCGCGGTCGCGTGATGCACGTTGTCGATCGCGGTCGGCACGAACGACACGGGCACCCTGCTGAATGCCATGATCATCTGATCTTGCGCGTCTTGGTTACTTGGGGGGCGCTGACCGATGCTGCGCATGGCATGCGCTTCGGCAACATCTTTCCATTCGAAGAGGGTCGCTGCAGGGTATCGATTGACGTCGCGGTCAACAAGCCGCGAACAAGACTGGCACAGCCAGATCCCGTTGGAGGCCGCTGAGCGCGCCTCCGGCGTCATCACTTCCAGATACCTCGGTCCACCCGGCGCAGCTGCATGGATGTGCGCTGCGACCCCAATGCTTGTGGTGTCGGCCGGATCCAGTGCCGCTCCCAGCGTGGCAGCCCGGCACCCGGGGTTCGAGCAGAGACCGCCAACGCGATCGCGCAGGAGCGTCTTGGTCGGCAGGTTGAAGTCGTCTCGGCTCATAGGTTCGGTGTCCAGCAGTCAGACAGTGTCCGCAGACGGGGCGGAAATCATACGTTCCTGGGTCACTCCACTACGCAGGCGTCGCATCAGCGACCAGGCACCGAAGATATCGGGGTGCACCGCGGCGTCCAGCGCGGCGCCGCAGCCGGGCAACTGATCGGCAAAGAGCTGACGCCCGCGTGCTGCGTCCGCAGCGACTTCAAGCCATCCCGTAGGCGGCAACACCAAACGTTCGAGGCGCTCTGAAGGCAGGGCGTTGGCCATCATCAGGCCGGCAGGATCGAAGTCGAAGAACGCCCAGATCGGCGCCGGCGAGCCTTGGATGGCCAGAAGTGCGTCTCCGACCGACAGTCGCGGGTCGCCGCGGAAGACGACTAGGACAGACTGGTGCCGGTAGTCGATCCAGCGGTAGCGCTCGAGCTGGCGGAAAGTCTCCAGGTTCTCGACCACCAGGAGCCGATCGCATTGCACACTCGATACATCGGCAACCGCCATGACGAGGTAGGCTCCAGGGGGCGTAGCGACGTCGGCGCCATCCAAGCTGCACCGGCCCACGAACCGGACGGCGACGGAGTCTGCGTGCGGCTTGGTGCTGAGATCTTTCTCGGACATCCCGCCGAAAGCAGCGATGTCGGCCCGACTCGAATCGGCAGCCGGAGCAAAGACGGGCAGGTCGTGCGCCACGAGGAGCTTCTCTGCCATGCGAAAGTGACTTTCGCTGTAGATCACGACCTGCCCGACCGATGTCCCAAGGCTGAAGTGCTGGGAGAAGTACGAGGCGGCGCCACCGGTGCGGCGCTCTGCAGGCCGCTCACTGACCAGGCGCCTCAAGAACTGGGTCTGATGCGTGGTGAAGGTGCTCATGATTCCTCGAACACCTGCCGACGCACCTCGATGTCGTAGAAGCTGGCGTTGACCGCAAACGCATCCTCGACGCCTTCAAGGGCGAAGCTCAGCGTCAGTCCACTCCCCTTGAGCTGAAGGCTGGCGTACATCAACCAGACGCCGTCGGGTACGTCGGCGAGATCGGGACGGGCGTGCTTCCATCCGAGCAACGAAATCGTGTCCGCGCTCCGCCGCGAAGCCTCTTTGAGCTCGTGCAGCGCCTGCAGGGCAGGTGTGAGCGTCTCAAACACTGGCTCGCTGTCTCCCTCGACGAGCATCTGAGGCGGGAGCTCCTCCCTGGGCGGGGCTAGGCTGACCTTCGCCGGCAGCTTGGATGCGGCCTGGAGTAGGTTGTCGCGGACGGCCGGATCCATGTCGGCCACGTCAGGTTGCGGCCGCAGTTCGATCGACTCCGGACGCACCAGGGACACCGAGGCACGTTCGTCGACGGGAACGTCCCAGCCGTCCGTGGTGCGATGTCGCGTCAGCCACAGCGAGAACCGCGACAGGCGCTTCACGCGGGTCTCCATCAGCTTAGCCTCGAAGAGCCGCTTACTGATGACTTCCTGGGCTTCCTTGATCTGGGATGTCCAGGTGAGGCACCTGGCACCGAGCCGGCGCGTCACCAGACGTCGAACGTCGGGCATCCCGGCCGCGGTTGCCTCATCAGCCGTCTGCGCGCCAAACGCGTCGACGGACTGGACGTCCCTCAAGAACTGGTCGACCTGCCGAGCGTAGTAGCGGTTCTGCCTGAGCTTGGAGGTGAGGTCGTCGACGTTGCCGTATTGGGTCGAGAGCAGGGCGTGGAGCATCGTGAGGTTGTGCTCGATGGAGTAGCCCATCTCCACAATGGACTCGTCGAGCGCGGCGTAGAGCGTCGCCTGATCCTTAGCAGATCCCGAGACCCGGAGCCGTCGCAACGCGCGCCACTGCTCCTGGGCCTGCTGCATGGTGGTCGAGACCCGGCGCAGCGCCTGGAAGGCGTGATAGCTGGCGAAGTGCTCGCTGAAGAACTCCCGCAGCCGTGGGTTGAGCCGGTAGGTGTCTTCGTCGTAGGGTTTGAGGACACCCAGGCCAAACAAAGCCTCGATGGCGGTGTTTCGCTGCTTGTCACCGCCCGAGACCGAGCCGTCGAAAGCCTCGGCGACCAGGTCTGAATGCCTCGACAGCGAGGCCAACAGCTTCTGAACCTGTTCGCCGCGCTCGCTCACGTGGCGTCCTCAGCGTCGGTTGAAGGCAAAGCCCCAGGCTCGAGGAGGTCGATCTGAGCTTCATCGGACTCCCGATCGTCAATCTCAGCATCAGGGATGACCTTGTTCTCATCGAGAAACTGCAGGACGGAATACAGCTGCTCGATCTTGCCCGTCACCTGATAGACGCCGGAGTCCTTGTTCGCGAGCGTCACGTAGCCATCCTTGGCCAGATGCTCCATCAGGCGACGAAGGTTCTCGTGGTTGGTCTGGCGCTGGGAGGCACCGCTGACGACCCCTTGGAGCGCCTTGAGCTGCGCCTCGAGCATCGTCGAGTGCGATACCGCCGCTTCGAGCTGAAAGAGCGGGATGTACTCGCCCGGGCTGAGCATGATGCCGCCGGCGTCCGTCTGGCGAATGAAGTCCAGCTGGAGCACGGCCGGTCCGTACTCGTCGCGGAATTTCAGCAACTCGCCTTTGATCTGCGCGATGTCGCGCTGACCAACGAAGGAGGGCGCCATGAAGAAAGCGCCGCTCTCGCCCAGCCTTGCCAGCCGCTTGTCCAGCTTTTCCAGCCATGCGTCGACCTCGACCTGCTCCTCTTCGTCTTCCAGCATCGCGAATTCATCCCGATACCGGTACTGGCAGATGTAGGCTCCTTCCAGGAGGAGCTTGAGGACACGGGCGTTCATGATGTTGCTCCCATCCCAGCTGCCGGATTGGCTTGGCGCGGGCGGAATTCCCGGATAACGCCCCGATCTTCGAAGATGTAGCGCTGCGCGAACATGGCCTGCTGAGCCGGCCCGAGCTCGGGAGAGGCGGTGACGACGTCGATCCGGTTGTCCCGCAACCGCTCCATGAGGGCCACGAAGTTCTTTGGGTCGAATCGACCCACCTCGTCGGTGATCCAGGGCACATGCACCGGATCGTCCCCACGGATGGTGTTCAGCAAGGCGGTCATCAAGGTAATGAGCACCAGAGACGTTAAACCCTCCGATGAGATGTTCTCCAGCTGGTTGGCCCGTTTGAACTCTTTGCGCTGTCCGTTGTCGGTGACGCTTCCCTTGAGTGTGATGTGCGCCGCCAGGTTGACCTCGACGTTGCCGTCCGGCCCAAGCAGGGTCATCAGGTCGGCCAGGGCGAGGGCAGTTTCCTCAGGCGGCAACTCCCGGGTGTAGTCCTTGCCTTCCTCGTTGGCATGACGCCGGACCACGTCGTTCATCTTGGAGAGCTTCTTGTAGAACCCCAAGCCTTCGAAGTTCGTCACTACGTCCAGGTGCAGATCCTCGACGCGCTCAAAGCACTTGACGCTCGTCAGTCCGGCCTGCAGGCGCTTGTTGAACGCGGCGACCTCTCGTTCGAAGGCGTGGATCGCCTTCTGGAACGCGTCGATGTTGGCCAGCTGCGTCTTGAGCGTTATGTTGACGTCATTGACCACCTGCGAGCCGATCTGCTTGTAGCAGTGGCTGAGCGCCACACCCCGGCGAACGGGACTTCCGTCTTCGATGTCGCCGAGGGTCGCTTCCACAAACTCCTTGACCGAGCTGTTGCGGGCCGTGAGCTTCTGCCGCAGTGTGGCCGTCAGCTTGGCCACACTGTTCTGCTTCTGATCGATTGCCGCGTGGATCGCGCGAACCCGTGACCGCAGCTCTTTCGCATCGGTCTTGGGATCGACGACGGACACTCCCATGGCCAGGTAGTCGCCAAAGAGGTCGTCGAGTTGCTCGAGCGTCTCCACGTCGTCCTGAACCTGGTTCTGTCGCTTCGTCAGGACGCCCAGTGCCTCCTGGTGCGCACGCTCAGCTTTGTCGATCGCAGTGGCGTGCTCGGCGAGCAGCTTGGCGGCGTTAATGGAGTCGGCCGCTGCCTTAACGGACGCTCCCTTAAGTGTTTCGACCGCTCGGAAGCCACCGTCCTCGAGCCACTTCTTCCACCGCTTGACCAAGCCCGAGTGGTCTTCACGGGCGTCGATTGCGGTCTTGAGTTCCTTGCACTCCGTGCGAAGTCCGTCCAGCTTGGTGACGTCGACGCCTTCCTTGCTCAAGTGCTCCTTGAGCTGCTGCTGGATCTCCTGCAGCTTGAGCTCCAGACCCGATTTCACATTGGCGATGGCCACATCGATGGCCTTGATGGATTCCGCGGCAGACTGCCGCGCCTCGGCGCGCTGCCTATCGAACGTGAGCTTCACGCTCGCTTTGGACTGTGCGGCATTGCCGTCGACCGTCTTTCGCTGCTGGGCAAGAGAGGCCAGGGCGGCATTGATCTTGGACAACTCGGCTTCAGCGGTCGCCACCGCGCTCTTGCGTTCGGCCTCCACTTGGAGCCGGGCCTCATCGAGCTGCTTGCGACGTTCGGCTCCATGCTGCTGCGACACAGCCAGGTTGGCCATGGCGTCCTTGGCAGCTTCATCCCCGCGCTCGAGAAGCTTGGCCTTCTCCGCCAACTTGTCTCGCTCAGCCTGAAGACGCACCTGACTTGCGGCCAGGCGCTCCTGGGCGGCCTCCAGCGCCTTCTGGGCGCCTTCGAGGTCTGCCCATCCAGGTGAGGGCAAGGCAGCAACGTTCAGGTGCCACCCATAGAGCAGGTGAGAGTCGGCTTCGACGAGATCGGGCTCCAGATCGTCCCGGGCGATCAAGGCAGGGTCGATCACCTTGGCCAGTGTCTTGCGCCAGCCGTCGTCGGTGCTGGCTCGCAGGGCTGCCAGCAAGGATCCCTCCGGCGGGGTGATCCGTCGCTGCTCCGTCTCCAGGCGCTCCTGCGACAGGCGAAGGCCGTTGACGGCATCCGCGACCATGACTTCCTGCGTCTGGAAGGCGCGCTGAGCAGCCTGAAATTCATCTTGAGCCTTGGCGTTGGCCGTCGCCAGCTTTGCCTCGGCCTCCATGTGAGCCTGCAGGCGCTCGTTGGCGCTCTCTCGGGCCGCCAACGCCTTGGCCGAAGCCGCTGGCGTGGCCTTGCGGCCTTCCCAAGTTCCCTTTTGCTCGATCAGCGGCTCCTTGGCCAGGTCGAGCTGCTCCCGGCTGGCGGCCAGCTCGTCCTCGCACTGCTTGATGGCGACGCCTTCTAGCGCGCCGATCTGTTCAAGGGCTGCCCGCTCGCGATCGCGATGGCCTTGCTTGCTCCGCTCCAACTCCAGAGCCTGCTCGTTGGCTCGGGTCTTGGTCTCGCTTTCCAACTGCGTGTAGCGCAGGTTGGCTTCTAGTTGCTTGGCCTCGGCGGCCTCGAGCTGATCCCGGGCGGTCTGCAGCGAGACCTTGAGCGCCGGCAGTTCGACCTCCTTGCGCTCCCAGCCCTCTGCGTCGCTGTCCACGAAGTCCTGAGCGGTCGCCTGGGCCCGCTCGTGTTCTCCACGAGCCTTGATAGCGGCGCGGTTGGCCTCCGTTGCGCACGTGGTCAGCTCCGTTTTGCGAGCCTGTTCGGCGGAAGAGGCGGTCGTCCTGGCCCCCGTCAGCGCGGCCAGCTGCCCGACGAGCTGCTCGCTCTCCGTCTTGCGAGCCGCTTGGACGACGCCTACGTCGGCTCGAGTCGCTCGAAACCGTGTCTCCGCGCTCGCGTGCGCGCTGATGTCGGATTCCAGGGAGGCGACATCATCGGCCAGGCGAAAAGCATCCAAGCAGGCCTGCCGGTTGTTCAACCACCGCTCGATGGGCCCCTTGCCTTGCTTGAACGTGAGCTTGGCGCGCTCCGCGCCCTGGCCGAGATCGTGTTGAACGAGACCCACCGCCACCTGGACGATGTCTGGAAAGCTGATGTGCTTCTTGACCATCGCCGCGACGACGCGGTCAAGGTTGTCCAGCTTCCGAGGCCCGAACGAGTACTCGACCCCGTAGCGACGGAGCTTCTCGCGATCCTTGGAGGTTGCCGGCGTGTAGAGGATGACCGAGCGGTAGTCGGCCGTCGTCAACTTCGACGTCCCTTGGATTCCGAGCTCGATGGCCTTGGCCTGGGTCTCCTCATCGCTCAGGAACCGGCCGTCTCCGACGAACAGTTCCTTGCGGTAGCCCGATTTGTAGATCCGGTAGAACGGGTTGTTCGGATCTTCAGACCTTCGGCGAATGACGGCGAGCCGCAGGTCGGTTTCGGCATTCGAGCCTCGCTGGTACTCAAACGCTATGGCGCTTGCGTCCGTCGGGATGACGAAGTGGATCATGGCCTCTTGGCCGTCGCTTGCCGCCACGATCTGGCTAGGAAGGTGTCCAAAGAAGAGCGGGAGGATTCGCAGGGTGGTCGTCTTGCCCACGCCGTTGTCGCCCAAGACCGCGGCGCCACCCCGCGGATCGATTGCGGTGATGCGCGCGCTCGGAACGTGCTTGTTCGTGCCGGCGTTAATCAGCAGCATCTGACACAGCTGGTATTTCGTTTGACTACCTTCCAAGTTCATCTCCCCGTCATTTCCAATTTTGTATCAGGTCACGAGCTCACCTGGCGAGCTAGTCGGCTGCGATGATCGAAGCGACCAATTGCAATTGTGGTCGCCGCCCCTCGATGGGGAGGTTCGGCTGCCAGTCCGAATCGTGATCTGGCCTGGCAGCTTGCCCAAAATTGCGGTGCGCTGGTACTGGTAGAGTCATTGAGAGCGGGAGGGCAGTGCTTGCTAGATGGGATATCGCAACTCCGCCAGGTGCTACTCCGCTGGCCGCAGGTCGGAGTCGTCGACTCTGTTGAGTTTTGAGACCACCTTTTAGCTGGATTCGCGCCACCGGTGCCATGGACATTCGATGACTTCTGAGTACCTCGGCGCACGCGCTTCCAACGCAGGTGATGACTATCACGAGCTCTGGGCCGTGCGTCATGCAATTCGACTCCTGTCAAACGAGAACGGCCTGGAAGCGATTACCGTAGAGGGTGTCGGAGCCGAAGACGACGCCTCCTCGAACGGGCCGGCCTGGGACGCCGTCGATTGCGCTCTGTTTTTCGGTGGACGGGACTGTCGCAGCGCGAAGCGAATCGTCATCGAGCAGCTGAAGTATTCTGCCGCCTCACCGGGGACGCCTTGGACCACCGCTCGCATCACCTACGGTCGACGACCAGAGCAGTCCGTCATTGGGAAGCTGGCCAAGGCGTGGGCTGAGGCCAGACGCTTGTCCACCACCGGAGCTCCGATCGAGGTTGTCCTCGTCAGCAACCAACTGGTCGATCCGGGGCTGTTGTCGTGCGTTGCCGGATTAGCTGCCGCGGCTGGCGACCACGTCTGGCAAGACGGCACGGACGAACAACGCTTCGCCAAAGCGGCAGGTCTGGACGCGGGCGATCTTGCGAAATACTGTGCGGCGCTGCGCTTCAACACGGGTGCCGGATCACGGTTCTCAGCCGAGGAACGAATCATTGCCGACGTTGCGGCCTGGGCCGAGTCGGACATCATGCTCGGCGTCTCGCGGCTGCGGCAATTCATCCGGGACCGGATGCGCCCCGAACACGCGGGTGCGGTCATTGAGCGCGATGCGGTGCTCCTTCACTTCGGGGCATACAAGGGCGAAGTGCTCTTTCCCGCACCTGCATCCCTGTCGCGCATCGAAAACCCTGTTCGGCGGAGCTCCGTGGGATTGGCGTCCGACGCCTTGAAGGGTGGCAAGCAATTCGTGGCACTGCACGGACAGGGGGGTATCGGCAAGACGACGGCACTGCAACAAATTGAGGGCGAGCTACCCACTGAGTCGGTAATGGTCGTCTACGACTGCTACGGAGGCGGGACTTACCAGGATCCGAGCACGCTGCGGCATCGACCGGAAGACTTCTACGTCCAGTTGATCAACGAGACCGCAACGCGCTTGCAGCTCCCGCTCATCCTTACCAAGTCAATTGGCGACGATCTGCCTCGACTGTTCCGGAGCCGACTACAGCATGCGGCCACGAGCCTGCGCGCACGCTCGCCCAACGCGCTCCTTGTCATCGCGGTCGATGCAGCCGACAACGCTCTGGTGGCCGCCGAGAGTCGGGGCCAGGCTGAAAAGAGCTTCGTGCTCGATTTCGTGAAGATCGAGGGCATACCGGCGAACGTCCGATTCATCGTGAGCGCACGGACAGGTCGCCTTGATCGCCTAGACCTGCCTCTTTCATACGAGCGGATGGAGATCAAGCCCTTCGAGCGCGCAGAGACGGGCGAGTTCGTCAAGCATCGAGTCTCAGCGGACGACACCTGGATTGACGACTTTCACCGACTCTCCAACGGCATCCCTCGGGTACAGACGTATGCATTGGGTGGCTCCTCGGGGGATCTCGCTGAGAAATTGAACAGGTTGCGTCCGTACGGTAAGCACCTGAACGATGTCTTCCTCTCTCAGCGGGACCTCGCGCGGCGAAAGTCCGGTGTCGACGTCATCAGGCAACTCTGTTCCGGGTTGTTGGCCCTGGCACGACCGATCCCCGTGGAGGCGCTCGCCGACATCCTGGGCTTGCCCCCCCCACAAGTCGTTGACGTTTGCTCAGATCTGAACCCCGGGTTGCGAACAGACGGCGACACCATCAGCTTCGCTGACGAAGACTTTGAGGACTTCCTGCGAGCCGAGGCAGGTGGGGATGCAATGCCCCAGGCGCACTCAGCGGTGGCCAACTGGATGTTGGATAGATGCACGACTGACCCGTACGCCGCGATGCACGTTGCACAGTCGCTCGTTGCGGCAGGTCGCGGCGCAGACTTGCTTGCGCTGGTGGAGCGTGAGCCTGCGCCTGCAGTGATCGCCGACACGGTGCTTCGGCGCGAAGCTGAAGTTCTGCGCCTTCGTCTGGCAGTCAACGTCTGTCGCTCCGCAGGCGACGCGCTGCAGGCGCTGAAGTTCGTCCTGCGCGGCGCCGATGGGCTCAAGACGGAGGCCGCCCTTCGCGAGATCCTGGCCAAGCATCTGGACATGTCCGCGGCTTTCGCACCGGAAACAGCAGGGCGCTTGTTGCTCGCTGTCCCTGGCGAGATGGAGAAGCACGGCGGCTATTTGTTCCACCGCTTGGCGGTCGATGCCCACAAGAACGATGCCTACGCTGTGCGCGAAGGTCGCCGCCGTTTGCGCGCATGGCTTGATGCTCGCAGAGTCGCGCTCGCATCGACCGAGCGTCCGTACGCGCGGGGCTGGAATATCGAGTCTGAAGAGATCGCAAGCGAGATCGAAGCCACGCTGATTTGCGACGGAGCGAACCAGGCGATTGCAGAGCTTGAACCATGGCGCCCGTGGACCGTCGCGCTTGAGGTTGCGTTGTATCTGCCTTCGAAGCTGATCGCTCAAGGAAGATCGGACCTAGTCCAGAGCGTCATTGCGAGCCAGAAGATGGGCCCGATCGGTCGCATGCTTTGCGCCGTGCCACTGGCCCTGGCTGGCAAAGATGTGCCCAGCAATCTTTTGGATGACGGGTTGGTGGAGTTGCTGCGTCGTCGGCCTGGGGTCAAGAAATTCTTCGAAGGTCATCACTCCCGTTCGGCACTCCAAGGCAGGCTGCTCGAGACGGCACTGACGGCGTTCGAGCTCCTCTGCTCCCGCGACGAATCCAGCCCGGCCGGAGACCGGCTGTTGGCGCAAATGCTCGAGCCGAATTTCCGTCGAATTGATCGACTGAACTCGTTCCAAACGGACAAGCTCACGCTTCTCCTGCGAGCGTTCACCCTCGCCGCGGTAAGGAATGGCACTACGCCAAGCAACGACCGCTTCTTTGAGCCGCGTCCCGCGCCGTCGTTGGATCCATCCGTGCGTCGACGTGTGTCGCGCCGTCCCGATCAAGAGAACGATCAGGGTCTGAAGGAATTGGTCGGCCTTGTCTTTGATGTGTATGCGGCAAGGGCACAAGGCTTGACCAAGACCCGTTCGCAGGACGAGGTCGATGTTGCTCTTGCCAAGGCTGTTTCGGGGTTCAGTATTCACGACGGCCGAATGTCCCGCCGGCCCGACTCCATGGTGCTGCGCACTGAGGCCGCGGTCAGTCTGCTCGCGCTTTTGGGGACTGGCTACGCGCCGCGCCTTCTCAAGCAACGCGCGGATCTCCTGCATTGGAGTTGGATCAACGGGGGTCTCGTCCCCGCTGAGGAGTACGTTCGTACACTGGCATTGCGCGAAGAGCTGCATGCAGACCTTGCCCGCGACTTGATCCAGGCCTCGAGCGTTGCTCTAACGGTACGTATAAGTGCTTCCGAGAAGTCCAACAACCTCGTGAAGATTGCGCGCCTCCTGAACTTGGTGAGCCCCGATGACGCCAATGCCGTTTTCAACGAGGCCGTCGAAGGCGCTGCGCACATCGACAACGAGGCGTTTGCACAAATCAGCTTGTTGGAAAGCTTGACGGAACGGGGGCATGGCCATTTCGAGTCGCGTGAGCACACGTCAAACGACCTCTGCCAGATCGTCGCTGATGCCTGCGTCCGTCTGCGAGACTACGACGGCTTTCCCTGGGACGCCGCCATGGGCGCCATGGCTCGCCTTGATGGACCGCGTGCCCTCGCGGATGCTGCGCGCTGGGATGATGATGCGATCGCCAGGCTAGAGGACACGCTCCCGGTGGTTCTCCAGACCGGAATGCGTCAAGGTTGGCTTCCCGTACCACACGCTGCTGCGCTCGCTTGCCTTGTTGACGGTGACTACGGTGTGGTGGACGCGGCGCTCGAGAATGTCCTCACGCCAAGCTCAGTCGATTCCGACAAATTGAACCTGCTGACCGAGCTCGCCGCGAAAGACTCGCTGACTGTCTATCAACACGACAACGATACGCGGCCTCAGAGACTTGTGGAGCGGGCAGGCGGCGATGGTCCGTTCGGCAAAGCGTTGCTTGCACAGGCATCGTTTCTCCGAACTCTCCCTCGAAGGCAGCGAGAGACCGCCGCCGGGGCGGAGCCCACGGCACCTGACCGGGCGGCTCATGAATGGAAGGCTGAGGAACTGGTCAATGCCGACGTGCTGTGGGCAATCGTCAAGGGGATTCAGGCGCAAGAGAGTGCGCGCTACCGGTATGCCGACACGAGGCAGCTACTTGACACTGCGCGGCAGGCCGTCCCCTTAAGGCAGCGCGGCGAGTTCCTCAATGCACTGTCCAATCTGATCGCAGGCGGAAACGGACGATCGGTGGCGCACGCCCTGGTCGACGCCGGCACCGCTTGGCACGACTCGCCGGCAATCCAAAGCTGGTGCAAGTCCAAGCTGCCTGGACTGATCACTTCGAACTTGATCGATTTCTCAACCAGATACCGTGGCGAAGACGATTTCCTGTCGACGGCTCTTCGATTGACCGGCCTGCCGGACGCTGAACAGGTCAAAGTGATACTCGGTGGGATCGAGGCCCAAGTCAACCGACTCGACGCAACTCACATCTTCGAACTGGTTCGGGTGGCAGGTGGACTTCTGGAAGTCACGGACGCTGCAGCGCTGGCAAGTTGGTATGCCCGTCGCCTCGCAGATCGAATCCCAGACGCGGACCGGCAAGCTAGCCTAGCTCCGGCCCAATACCCCGCGGACCTTGACTCGGCTATCGCGAGGCTCTTGTTCGCCCTTATGGGCGACTTTGACCTTCGACAGAGGTGGAGGGCAGGGCACGCCGCTAGGCGTCTTGCACACCTTGGATGCACGGCACCGCTGAAGGCCCTTGTGCCGCTGTATGAGTGCAAAGACGTCCCCGCGTTCCGATCGGCAGATGTACCGTTCTACTGGCTCGCGGCACGGCTGTGGTTCGTCATCGCGTGGGAGCGCATTGCCTATGAGAATCCTGCGGCAGCTGCCATCGCGTCTGAAACGCTGCTTCGAATCGCGCTCGATGAGTCGTTTCCCCACCTTCTCATCCGTTCATCGGCCCGGGACGCGTGTCTTGCCTTGATGGGCGCAGGGTGGGTGCCAGAAGGCGCCAACATCGAAGAGCGAGTTCGGAAGGTCAACGTCACGCCATTCGTTCCTGAGAAGCGGGTTGAAAAGCGCAGAACCAGATCCCGCAAGCCCGACAAAGATCATGTCGCTAAATTCGATTTCGATTCGACCGACACGATTCCATACTGGTTCGATTCGATTGTCACCGACTTTGCACACGTCGACATGCGCGGCTTCACGTCCGAGGCGGAGCGCTGGATCATCGATGTCTGGGGCTACTCTTCCGACGTACGGATTTGGAACCGCGAAGCCCGCCGTCAACGCCTTGAGCGATACGACTGGCAACTCACACACAATGGCCATGGGTCGCTCCCAACCGTTGAACGATTGAGCACCCACCTCGAGTGGCATTCCATGTGGTGTGCGGCGGGCGAACTGCTGAAGACAGAACCCTTGGCGTCGCACGAGTACGAAGGCGGCGGCGCGGACACCCTCGAGCGCCGAGCCGACCGTGCCCTTCTGACCGAATCGCCTATCTGGGCTGCCGACCTGCTGACGCCGACTCCCTTGATCCAGGCCAACTGGCTCCCAAATGAAGACGACATTGCCGTTTGGACGGACGCCGTCACCGAAGCGGATCATCGAGCCGAACTGTTCCCAGACGATCGCCCAGACTACGTCGTCGTAGAGGGCCAGGTGGAACGCTGGACAGGTGACCGGAGCGAATCCATCAGCGTCTCGAGTGCGCTGTGCGACATGAGCACGGTCGATTCGCTTTTGCGAGCACTCCAAACGATGGAGAGAGCGCACGACTACAAGCTTCCGGAGGAGGGAGAAGATGAAGACATCGACTCTGACGGATTTAAGCTAGTGGCTTGGTTGGCGAGAAGCTCGCAGGATGGAGGCCTGGATCGGAAAGACGCGACGCGCAAAGCCGCACGGCGCATCGAGGCTCTGCCCGGCCGGTTGGTTCGAGAGAGTCATCATCTCGTGCGCGAGGGTACGGGTCGCAACATGTGGCGCGACACGTCTCAGCCAGCGACGCCACCCATGTTCGTACACGAACTCTGGGGACGCGAGGTGCAGGACCAAGACCGATATGGTTCTAACCTGGTTGTCTCTGGCCACAGGTTGCTAGTGCATCGCGAGCAGTTGATGCGTTTTCTCAAATCTATACAGATGGATTTGGTCGTAGAGGTGGAGGTAGACCGACGTGGCAGAACCGAACGAGAATTTGTTGACGAGGAAGAACCCCCGGAAGGCCAGTTCGATTGCATCTACAGGCTCGGTGGAGACGCAGAACTCGCCACCGCTGAAGGACGTTTTGGCACTTGGGTC
>Ga0307516_10000498_pt1 | contig 52292 bp, 45 predicted proteins | sample 19_EM_MG_FD_203310 | JGI IMG/M metagenome (GOLD analysis project Ga0307516, IMG submission 203310) | Populus trichocarpa ectomycorrhiza microbial communities from riparian zone in the Pacific Northwest, United States - 19_EM | ecosystem: Host-associated > Plants > Roots > Unclassified | place... | reverse complement strand
GTAGGCGCGCAGCGCCGCCGAGACCGGGCGCTGCCGGTCGGCCGGTGTGTACGGCTTCGGGCGGCGGTCCTGGGCGTGCCGGCGCTGGGCCAGGTCCTCGTCTGTGACGTTGAGCGCGATCGTGCGGCCCGGGATGTCGATGGTGATCTCGTCGCCGGTCTCCACCAGCGCGATCAGCCCGCCCGACGCCGCCTCCGGGGAGACGTGCCCGATGGACAGGCCCGAGGTGCCGCCGGAGAACCGGCCGTCGGTGATCAGCGCGCAGGATTTGCCCAGGCCGCGGCCCTTGAGGAAGCTCGTCGGGTAGAGCATTTCCTGCATGCCCGGGCCGCCGCGGGGGCCCTCGTAGCGGATCACCACGACGTCGCCGGCCACGACCTGTTTGCCGAGGATGCCCTCGACCGCCGCGTCCTGGCTTTCGAAGACGCGCGCCGGGCCGCTGAACTTCCACAGCTCCTCCGCCACGCCGGCGGTCTTCACCACGCAGCCGTCCGGCGCCAGGTTGCCGAAGAGGATCGCCAGGCCGCCGTCGACCGTGTACGCGTGCTCGACCGATCGGATGCAGCCCTCGGCCGCGTCCGTGTCGAGCCTTGCCCAGCGGTTGCTCGTCGAGAACGGCTGGGTGGTGCGGACGCCGCCCGGCGCGGCGTGGAACAGCTCCAGCGCCTCTTCGCTCGGGCTGCCGCTGCGGATGTCCCAGGTCTGCAGCCAGCTTTCCAGGTCGGGGGAGTGCACAGACCGCACGTTTGTGCGCAGCGCGCCGCCTCTGTTCAGCTCGCCGAGCAGCGCGGGGATGCCGCCGGCCCGGTGCACGTCCTCCATGTGGTACTTCGGGCTGTTCGGGGCGACCTTGGCCAGGCACGGCACCCGGCGCGAGACCGCGTCGATGTCCGTCACGCTGAAGTCCAGCTCGGCCTCGCGGGCCGCGGCCAGCAGGTGCAGCACCGTGTTGGTCGAGCCGCCCATCGCCACGTCCAGGGCGACCGCGTTCTCGAAGGCGTCCCGCGACGCGATCGAGCGCGGCAGCACCGACTCGTCGTCGTTCTCGTAGTACTGCTTCGCGATGTCGACGATCAGCTCGCCGGCCCGCTCGAACAGGGCCTTGCGGGCGGAGTGGGTGGCCAGCGTCGAGCCGTTGCCCGGCAGGGCCAGGCCGATCGCCTCGGTCAGGCAGTTCATCGAGTTGGCGGTGAACATGCCCGAGCAGGAGCCGCAGGTCGGGCAGGCGGACCGCTCGATGGTGTCGAGCTGTTCGTCGGTGACGTTCTCGTTCGCGCTGGCGCTCATCGCGTCGACCAGGTCGAGCTTCTCGTGCACCACGCCCTCGATGGCGACCGTCTTGCCGGCCTCCATCGGGCCGCCCGAGACGAACACCGTGGGGATGTTGAGCCGCAACGCGGCGATCAGCATGCCGGGGGTGATCTTGTCGCAGTTCGAGATGCAGACCAGGGCGTCGGCGCAGTGCGCGTTCACCATGTATTCCACCGCGTCGGCGATCAGCTCGCGGCTGGGCAGGGAATAGAGCATCCCGCCGTGGCCCATGGCGATGCCGTCGTCCACGGCGATCGTGTTGAACTCGCGCCCGATGCCGCCGGCTTTGAACACGGCGTCGGCGACCAGACCGCCCATGTCCTTCAGATGCACGTGGCCGGGCACGAACTGGGTGAAGCTGTTGGCAATGGCGACGATCGGCTTGCCGAAATCGTCGTCGGTCATGCCGGTGGCGCGCCACAGGGCGCGCGCGCCGGCCATCGTCCGACCGTGGGTCGAGGTCCGGGAGCGCAGCTCAGGCATTACTACATACTGCCACCGCCGGTAAGGACCGCACCTGTGCCGGGCGACACCCAGTCCACTGCGCGGGACGACGATCATGTGTTGCGTTTCGAAACCGGTCTATCGGTCCGCTCCCGAAACGGCCTCCGGTGCGGCAGAGTGTTCCCGTGCACTCACCGTCCGGATTGGAGCTGGCCGGGCTGGCGAGCCTGTTGGTCGCGGTCCCGGCCGTCGCTCTGCTGGCCAACTCCGGCCGCCGGCACACCGGAGCCGCCCGGCGCGCCCACCTGCTGCTGGCCGCGGGTGCCGCGATCACCACCGCCGCCGCGCTGGCGGGCCTGCTGAGCAGCCTCTTCCTGGCGCACGGCCCGGCGCAGCTGGCCTCGGCTGTCGCCGTCGCGATGGCGCTGGGCACCCTCACCCTGCTGGCCGGCACCCTCGTGCTGCCCGGCGCCGCGGAGAGCGCGGGCGCGGCGGGCCGCCACCTGCTCGACGGCTTCGTCGTCGCCGCGGCGCTGTGGTTCGTCGGCTGGGTGCTGGTCTCCCAGCCGACCCGGCTGCTCGGTGACCAGACGCCCGGGCGCTGCCTGTCCATGCTGCTGCCGGCGGGCGTCGCCGCGATCTCCCTGGGCCTGACCGCGGTGCTCGCCATGCACGCTCACCGGCCGCGGCACATCACGGTCCGGGTGGCCGCCGGGGTCGCCGTGGTCGCGGTGGCGGCGACGGCGCTGTCCGCCGGCATCTGCCGGGGCTGGCCGGTCGTCGTGCTGCTCAGCGCCGTGCTGTTGCCCGCCGGGCTGGTCGTGGTGGCCCGCGCGGTCAAGGTCGCGGACCGCCCGGTCGAGGTCCTCGGCGATGTCACCCAGCGCAACACCGGGTACGCGTTCGTGCCGATGTCCGCCCTGGTCGGCGCGCTCGGCTATCACCTGGCCGTCGGCGGCGCCTTCGACGTGTTCGGCTTTCTCGGGGTCAGCGTCGAGGGCTTCGCCCTGGTCGCCCGGCAATATCTGGCCCTGGCCGACGTCAAGCGGCACACCGTGGCGCTGCGGCAGCGGGAGGCGCACTTCCGCGAGCTCGCGCACACCGACCCGCTGACCGGGCTGGCCAACCGGCGCGGCCTGGTCCGGGCGCTGCGGGAGCCGGAGGTCCGCGAGCGGGCCCGGGTGCTGGTCGGCCTCGACCTCGACGGCTTCAAGAACGTGAACGACATGCGCGGGCACGACGTCGGTGACGCCGTGTTGACCGAGGTGGGCCGGCGGTTGGGGGTCAGCCTGCGGGACGGGGACGTCGCCGCGCGCCTCGGGGGCGACGAGTTCGCGGTGCTGATGTGGGCCACGCCCGAGGAGGCGATGGTCGCCGGCAAGCGGCTGCTGGCGGTGCTGAGCGAGCCCTACGAGACCGAGGACGGCTCGGTCTTCCTGTCCGCGAGCGTCGGCGTCGCCGACTCGCTCGCGCCGGGCGACACCGGCGAGCTGATGCGCGATGCCGATCTGGCCCTGCGGTACGCGAAGCAGCGCGGCAAGAACCGGGTCGAGCGCTACCAGAAGCGCTACGACGAGCTGTTGCGCCGGCACAGCGTCCTGGAGAACGAGCTGCGGCACGCCATCGAACGCGATCAGCTGCGCCTGGTCTTCCAGCCGGTCGTCGCGTTGCCGTCGATGCGCCCGGTCGGCGCCGAGGCGCTGCTCCGCTGGCACCATCCCGAGCTGGGCGCGGTGCGGCCGGACGAGTTCATCCCGGTGGCCGAGGAGTCCGGGCTGATCAGCATGATCGGTTCCTGGGTGCTGGACCAGGCGTGCCGGCAGCTCGCCCAGTGGCTGGCCGGCGGCCACGACATCTGGGTGTCGGTGAACCTGTCGCCCAAGGAACTGCACGCCGCCGACTACGCGGGCCAGGTCGCCGAGGTGCTGGAGCGCTACCACGTGCCGCCGCAACGGCTGGTCCTGGAGGTGACCGAGCACGCCGTGGCCACCGACATGGACGAGCTGATCCGCCGGCTGTGCGAGCTGCGCTCCACTGGGGTGCGGATCGCGCTGGACGACTTCGGCGCCGGATACTCGTCGCTCGGGCAGCTGCGCAACCTGCCGGTGGACATCCTGAAGATCGACCACGCGCTGGTGGCGGAGCCGGAGTCGCGCACCGGCACGGCGGCGCCGCTGGTCGACGTGGTCGTCCGGCTGGGCCACCGGCTCGGGCTGGAGGTGCTGGCCGAGGGCATCGGCACCCCGGCGCAGCGGGCGATCGTCGAGGAGGCCGGCTGCCGGCTGGGCCAGGGGTCGCTGTTCGGCTGGGGCGTGCCCGCCGAGCACCTGGAGGCCCTGCTCGAGACTGTGCGGTCCTCCGGCGCCCGCCCGGTGCCCGTCCAACGGGCCCGCCCGCCGGCGCCGCCGAGCGCGCCCGCGCGCAGCCAAGTGATCATGCTCGGGCCGGGAATGCGGCAGGTCAGGGCGCTGCTGCCCACCGATCCGGCGTTCGCGATCGAGGACGGCTCGCGAACGAGTGACCAAGATGTGAGATCAGTTGACGCACCCCGTGAGATGGGGCAGTCTTAACGGCATGTGCTTGTCGTCCCGAGTACTTATGTGAGCGCACTGTCCCTCGATCACGAGAGATGACAGTGCGCTAGGTCCCGTGCTTCGGCACGAGGACCTTTTTTGTTGCTCCGGGACAGTCCAGGCTCACCCATCCCGAACGAAGGTCTGAATCGCCATGACGAGACCCACACCCGAGACCCTCGCCCACCGTGCCACCCCGGCCACCGTCGCGGCGGCAGCCGGCGCCCCGGCCGTAGTCACGGTGGCGCCGACCCCCACCAGCGGGGCCGGCTCGCTCGTGCGGTCGCTCGAGGCGCTCGGCGTCGAGGTGGCGTTCGGGATCCCCGGCGGGGCGATCCTGCCCGCGTACGACCCGCTGTTCGACTCCAAGGTCCGGCACATCCTGGTCCGCCACGAGCAGGGCGCCGGCCACGCCGCAACCGGGTATGCGCAGGCCACCGGCAAGGTCGGCGTCTGCATCGCCACCTCCGGCCCGGGCGCGACGAACCTGGTCACCCCGATCGCCGACGCCTACATGGACTCGGTGCCGATCGTCGCGATCACCGGCCAGGTGGCCCGGCCCGCGATCGGCACGGACGCCTTCCAGGAGGCGGACATCCAGGGCATCACGCTGCCGATCACCAAGCACAACTTCCTGATCCAGACGCCCGACGAGATCCCGCGGATCATGGCGGAGGCGTTCCACCTCGCCCTGACGGGCCGCCCGGGCCCGGTGCTCGTCGACGTCCCCAAGGACGTGCTGCAGGCGGCGACCACCTTCGCCTGGCCGCCGACCCTGGATCTGCCCGGCTACCGGCCCACGCTGCACCCGCACGGCAAGCAGATCCGCGAGGCGGCCCGGCTGATCGCCGGGGCCAAGCGCCCGGTGCTGTACGTCGGCGGCGGCGTGCTCAAGGCCGGTGCCACCGACGGGCTGCGCAAGCTGGCCGAGCTGACCGGCATCCCGGTGGTCACCACCCTGATGGCGCTCGGCGCGTTCCCCGACTCGCACCCGCAGCACCTGGGCATGCCGGGCATGCACGGCACGGTGCCCGCGGTGTACGCGCTGCAGAAGTCCGACCTGCTGATCACCCTGGGCGCCCGCTTCGACGACCGGGTCACCGGCAAGCTGGACTCGTTCGCCCCGGAAGCCAAGATCGTGCACGCCGACATCGACCCGGCCGAGATCGGCAAGAACCGGCACGCCGACGTCCCGATCGTGGGCGACGCCCGGCACGTCATCGACGAGCTGATCGCGGCCGTCTCGGCCACGGCGACCGGTGTCTCGGCGTACGAGCCGTGGTGGGCGCAGCTCAACGACCTGCGCGAGCGCTACCCGCTGGGCTACGACGAGCCCACCGACGGCACCCTGGCCCCGCAGCACGTGATCCAGCGGATCGGCGAACTGGTCGGCCCGGATGCGATCTACGTCGCGGGCGTCGGGCAGCACCAGATGTGGGCGTCGCAGTTCATCTCCTACGAGAAGCCGGGCACCTGGCTCAACTCCGGTGGCGCCGGCACCATGGGCTACGCGGTTCCGGCCGCGATGGGCGCCAAGGTCGGCCGCCCCGACACCGCGGTGTGGGCGATCGACGGCGACGGCTGCTTCCAGATGACCAACCAGGAGCTGGCCACCTGCGCGCTGGAGGGCATCCCGGTCAAGATCGCCGTGATCAACAACGGCAACCTGGGCATGGTCCGGCAGTGGCAGACCCTGTTCTACGAGGGCCGCTACTCCAACACCGAGCTGGGCACCCACAAGCACCGCATCCCCGACTTCGTGAAGCTGGCCGAGGCGCTGGGCTGCGTGGGCCTGCGCTGCGAGTCGAAGGCCGACGTGGACGCGACCATCAAGGCGGCCATGGAGATCAACGACCGCCCGGTGGTCATCGACTTCACGGTCGGCAAGGACGCCATGGTCTGGCCGATGGTCGCGGCCGGCACCAGCAACGACGAGATCATGTTCGCCCGGGACGTGCGCCCGGCCTTCGACGAGGACGACCTGTGAACAGTATGAACAAGCACACCCTGTCCGTGCTCGTGGAGAACAAGCCCGGCGTGCTGGCCCGGGTGTCGGGTCTGTTCTCGCGGCGCAGCTTCAACATCGATTCGCTGGCGGTGGGCGAGACGGAGAACCCGGACGTTTCCCGCATCACGATCGTGGTCAATGCTGACTCCTCACCCCTGGAGCAGGTGACCAAACAGCTCAACAAGCTGGTGAACGTCCTGAAGATCGTCGAGCTGGACCCGCAGCAGTCGGTCCAGCGCGAACTCCTGCTGGTCAAGGTGCGCGCCGACCGCACCGTGCGCGGGCAGGTGCTCGAGACCGTCGAGCTCTTCCGGGCGAAGGTGATCGACGTCGCCCCGGACACCCTCACGATCGAGGCGACCGGCAACCCCGACAAACTGGACGCGCTGCTGCGCGACCTCGAGCCGTACGGCATCAAGGAAATGGTCCAGTCCGGGCTGGTCGCCATCGGCCGAGGCTCGCGCTCGATCACTACCGGCCCCGCTCTGCGCGCGGCCTGATTTTTCACCAAGATTCGAGAGGGAACCAATGACCGCGGAAGTGTTCTACGACGACGACGCCGACCTGTCCATCATCCAGGGACGCAAGGTCGCCGTTATCGGGTACGGCAGCCAGGGCCACGCCCACTCGCTGTCGCTGCGCGACTCGGGCGTCGACGTGGTGGTCGGCCTGAAGGAGGGCTCGCAGAGCCGCGCCAAGGCCGAGGAGCAGGGCCTGAAGGTGCTCACGCCCGCCGAGGCGTCCGCCTGGGCCGACGTGATCATGGTGCTGGCGCCCGACACCGCGCAGCGGAAGATCTACGCCGAGTCGATCGAGCCGAACCTGACCGCCGGCAAGGCGCTCTTCTTCGGCCACGGCCTCAACATCCGCTTCGAGCTGATCAAGCCGCCGGCGAACGTGGACGTGGCGATGGTCGCCCCCAAGGGCCCGGGTCACCTGGTCCGCCGCCAGTACGTGGACGGCAAGGGCGTGCCCGCGCTCATCGCGGTGGAGCAGGACGCCACCGGTGGCGCCCAGGCGCTGGCGCTGTCGTACGCGAAGGCGATCGGCGGCACCCGGGCCGGCGTCATCAAGACCACGTTCAAGGAGGAGACGGAGACCGACCTCTTCGGCGAGCAGGCTGTCCTCTGCGGCGGTACGGCCGCGCTCGTGCAGACGGGCTTCGAGGTGCTCACCGAGGCCGGCTACGCCCCGGAGATCGCCTACTTCGAGTGCCTGCACGAGCTGAAGCTGATCGTCGACCTCATGTACGAGGGCGGCATCTCCCGGATGCGGTACAGCATCTCGGACACCGCCGAGTTCGGTGACTACGTCAGCGGCCCGCGCGTGATCAACGCCGGGGTGAAGCAGGAGATGAAGAAGATCCTGGCCGAGATCCAGTCCGGCGAATTCACCAAGGCGCTCATCGCCGACGACGAGGCGGGCGGCCCGGCCCTGGCGCAATACCGCAAGGAAGGCGCCGAGCACCCCATCGAGGTCACCGGCAAGAAGCTGCGCGACATGATGAGCTGGGTGGACCGCCCGATCACCGAAACAGCCTGACGTTCAAGGCAGGCAGACGCCGGATCGCAGTGCCTCCGGGCGCCGCGATCCGGCGTTTTGTGTAGCCATTCGACTACTTGAAACATGGGCGTTACGTCCCGCTTACCAAACCGACCGTCGACATCGAATTGTGTACTGTTCGGGCGCTACGGAGTAGACAACAGCAGGTAGATTCGCGGCATGCGACTGGCTGATTCTTTCCGGAGTGAGCGCTTCGGCGCGGTCCGGATTCATGAGCTGCAGAGGGTGATCGAGCTCGACTCGGGCGCCCTGCATGAGGCCTTTTCGGCGGGCAGTCGAGTCGTGCCCCCGGAAGCCTTACGCGCGGTTGAATCGCAAATGGTAATCGTCGTGCCGTGTATGAATGAGTCACGAAGCGTCATCGAGGGCGTGCTCTCCGGAATTCCCCACGACTGTCTCATTGTCCTGGTTTCCAACAGCGACAAGCTGCCGGTGGACCGATACGAGATCGAGGCGCAGACCCTCGAGCAGTTCTGCCGGCTGGCCGGGCGGTCGGCGATCAGCGTGCATCAGAAAGACCCCGGGCTGGCCGCCGCATTCAAGGCCGCCGGGATGGAGGAACTGATCGGCGAGGACGGTCTGGTCCGCGCCGGCAAGGGCGAGGCCATGCTGATCGGGATGGCCCTGGCCGCGATGTCGGGCCGGCGCTACCTCGGCTACGTCGACGCCGACAACTACGTGCCGGGCGCGGTCCACGAATACTGCAAGGCCTACGCCGCCGGCCTGTGGCTGGCCGACAGCCCGTACTCGATGGTCCGGATCTCCTGGCACTCCAAGCCGAAGCTGCGCGACGGGCGGCTGTTCTTCAGCCGCCGGGGCCGCAGCTCCGAGATCACCAACGAGTGGCTCAACCGCTTCCTCGCCGAGTATTCGGGCTTCGGCACCGAGGTCATCGCCACCGGCAACGCGGGCGAGCACGCGATGACCCTGGACCTGGGCCTGAAGCTGCGGCTGGCCGGCGGCTTCGCGGTCGAGCCGTACGAGTACATGGACCTGTTCGAGCAGTTCGGCGGCATCCTGGAGAGCGCCAGCCCGGACGTGATGGCGAGCTCGGTGCCGGTGCTGCAGATCGAGACGCGCAATCCGCACTTCCACGACAACAAGGGCGAGGATCACGTGCAGGGCATGCGGATGCAGGCCTTGAACGTCGTGTACCACTCGCCGGTCACGCTGCCGTCGGTGCGCCAGGCGATCATCGACTTCATGGTGTCGCAGGGGGCTCTCGAGGTCGGCCAGGAGCCGTCACGCGAGCGGGTCTACCCGCCGGTGGGCAGCCTTGACCTGGAGCTGCTCTACGACGGTCTGGACGCGGAGGCGCTGTCCTTCCGCCAGTTCGACGGCCGGGCGTCGGCGGGCTATCCGGCGGCGCCTCCGATCGAGCGGCATTCCATCCCTCGCCTCAGCGTCTGACGTCGGGTTCCGGCTGGTGCTCCCCATGGCGCCGGCCGGTCCCTGCTTCGCCGTCGCGCCGTTGCTGTGGGTCTCCTCGTGGGTCTTTCTTTAGTTGGGTCGCGTAGCGGTGAACACCTTGAGTAGCAAGGTGTGAAGGTGCTCTCGTTCCTCGGCGGTGAGGTCGCCCAGCAGAGTCTGGTCGACCGCGGCGGCCTCCTCTGCGAGCTGCGCCAACAGGTCGCGGCCTCGGTCGCTGATGGTGACGAGGACGCGCCGGCGGTCGGCGTCGTCGCGGGTGCGCTCGACGTGGCCCGGGGCCGCAAGCTGGTCGATCACCTTGGCTATGTCGCTGGGGTCGACGTTCAGGCGGCTGCTCAGGTCGCGCTGGGCGTGCGGGCCGAAGTCCGCGAGGGCGGCGAGGACCGCCATGTGCCACAGCCGGAGGCCGCGTCCGGCCAGCCGGGCCGCGACGCGCTCCCGCCCGGCCCTGCCGCTGAGGGAGAGCAGATAGGCGTTGATGCGCAGCAGGGTGGGCGGTACGGCCGCCAGGCTCTCCATGACCACATCGTAGGTCACTCCCTATAGTGGGTGGCAACCTATGATTGGCGGGAGCTCATGGACGCTCTGCACCCTCGTCTACTGGTCACCGACTTCTCGGCGGTCTATGGCTTCTACGCGGCCGTGCTGCCGAAGCTCGTCGGCGCCCGACTCGCGGCAGGTGATGCGGGCGGCCCGTATGCCAGCTGGGATGTCGAGGGCGAAGGACTGCTCTCAATATTCGACCGAACAGCGATGAACGCGGTGGTCGGCGTCAATGCGACCCCGGGAGACACGGTGATGCTGGTCTGCCGGGTAACCGATGTCGAAGCCGGCACCGAACTATGTCTTGCCCACGGCGCCATGCTCGTGGTCCCACCAGCCGACCGCGCGGAGTGGGGCCCGAACCTGCGCACTTCTCACCTGCGGGCCCTGGAGGGCGTCTTGATCGAACTGCAGTCGTATTGACCTGCGGCTAGTCGGTCAGTCGGCCGGTCGGCCGGCCGGTCGGCCGGTCAGTCGGTCGGTCGCTAGGCGAGGCGGGCTGCGTGTGGGTGCCGACCGGCCGCGTCACGCCGATCGTCTTGGGTGCGGTTGCAGGCAGTCGGCTCTTGCCCTGAAACGGCTGATCGGCCGTTTCAGGGACGGCAGGGGAGCAGCCACGGTGATCGGGCACGCTCGACGGCGGCCCGGTCGGTGGGCATGGGAGCCTCCCGCCGGTGCAACCGGGTGACCGGGAATCGCCGGATCGGTTCGCCGGCCGCGGGGCTGGTGCACGCCGCCTTCACCGACGCCGGGCTGTCCGCGCCCGCCAGGAACGCACCAAGGTCAAGCGATCCGACGCGGCGAACGGCCGTCTCCCTCACCTCTCCCGGCCCCGACGAGTTGAGGGGTCGTTTCCTTCTACTTACCTACGGCCGTGGTGAATCCTGCGGTGGCGGCAGGTCGGCAGGCCTGATCTGCTCGGTGGGCGCTTGCTGAGCCGCCGCGAGCGGCACCGACGCTGGCTGGTCCTCGGCCGGCGTCTACCTACCTATGGCCGTGGTGAATCCTGCGGTGGCGGCAGATCGGCAGGCCTGATCTGCTCGGTGGGCGCCTGCTGAGCCGCCGCGAGCGGCACCGGCGCTGGCTGATCCTCGGCTGGCGTCCACGATCCCTGTGGCTGTGCTGCCTGTGGCTGTGCTGCCTGTGGCTGTGCTGCCTGTGGCTGTGCTGCCTGTGGCTGTGCTGCCTGTGGCTGTGCTGCCTGTGGCTGGGTGTCTTCGGTGGACGCCGGCTGGCTCTCGGCCGGCGCCGGGGCGCCCTCGGCCTGTACCGCGGTGCTCTCCGTCTCGGCCGGGAGCATCGGGAACGGTTGGACGGGGGGCGCTGGGAACGGCTGGGCCGGGGGCGTAGGGAACGGCTGGGCCGGGGCCTGTTGGCCGGACCACGGCGGGACCGTGGCCTCGGGCCAGGCCTGGTACTGCTGCGGCTGCTGGCCGGCCCAGCCCTGCGCTTGCTGCGCCGGGTACTGGTACTGCGCCGGATAGCCGGGCTGTCCGGGATAGCCGGGCTGAGCGGGATAGCCGGGCTGGCCGTGGTGGTCGGGCTGAGCCGGATTGCCGGGCTGTTCGGAGTGGCCGGGCTGAGTCGGGTGGCTGGGCTTGCCGAGGTGGTCGGGCTGAGCCGGGTTGGCGGGTTGCCCGGGCTGTCCGAGATAGCCGGGCTGCCCGTGCTGTGCGGGATAGCCGGGCGGCCCGGGCTGTGCGGGGTGGCCGGGCTGTGCGGGGTGGCCGGGCTGTGTGGTTTGGGCCGGGTAGCCGGGCTGCGGCGGGTATTGCGGTTGAGGTGCGCCACCCCACTGCTGTTGCGGCGCGGCGCCCCACTGCTGGGGCTGCGGCGGGTAGTGCCCCGGCCACTGTTGCTGGTGGGCCGTCGGCGCGGTCTCCACGGTGGTCAGCTCCTGCAGCCAGTCCCGTTCCGCCCTTGACCACACCCGGCGGGCCGCCAGGTAGGCCGGCCCGTGGCCGAGCAGCGGCACCAGCAGCACGCCGAGGCCGAGCACCAGCGCGACCACGCCCATCCGCAGCTCTTCGGTGTCGGGTGTGACCCCGGCCACGCCGGTGGCCAGCAGGATCAGGCCTGTGATGACGACCAGCAGGCCGACGATCATCGGTCCGACCGTGTTGCCGTCGCGCACGAACGACCAGGCGACCGCGACGACCAGCACCGCGCAGACGGCGGCGATCGCGGCGCCGAGCCCGCGGAGCGTGGCCTCGCCGATGGTGATCGAGAAGTCCTCGCCGGAGAACAGCGTCGCCATCGTCAGGATGATCAGCGGCAGCGACAGCATGCCGAGCAGGGCGGTGGTGACGGCCACCCCGAATGGCACCCGCCGGGGTGGCTCGGGAATCTGGGAGCCGTGGTCCTCGTCGATTTCCTCGGCGTCGGCAGGTGCGTCAGACATGCCGTGGAGGCTAGCGGCCCGGTGCGACAAAAGCGGGTTATCGAGGCGGCGGGCGTGGTGCCGGAAGACGCACTGGCAGGTTTCGTGCGTGTGAGGCCGGTCACCATGAGATGACATGCCGTAATCGCCTCGACACGCCCTACGATCGCGGAGAGGCCGGCGGCCGGCCGCCTGCGAGACAAACAGCTGGAGACGTATGACTCCCGTGGTACTGATCGCCGAGGAACTGGCCCCCGCCGCCATCGACGTGCTGGCTTACGACTTCGACGTCCGGCACGTCGACGGCACGGACCGGGCTGCGCTGCTCGCCGCGCTGACCGAGGCGGACGCGGTCATCGTGCGCAGCGCCACCCGGATCGACGCCGAGGCGGTCGCCGCCGCCCCGCGCCTCAAGGTGATCGCCCGGGCAGGAGTCGGCCTCGACAATGTCGACATACCCGCCGCCACCGCGCGCGGCGTCATGGTGGTCAACGCGCCGACCTCCAACATCGTTTCGGCCGCCGAGCAGGCGATCGCGTTGCTGCTGGCCGTGGCCCGGCACACCGCCGACGCCAGCGCCGCGCTCAAGCGGGGCGAGTGGAAGCGGGCGAAATACACCGGTGTCGAGGTGCAGGGCAAGATCGTCGGGGTGATCGGGCTGGGGCGCATCGGCGTGCTGTTCGCGCAGCGGATGGCCGCTTTCGGGACCCGGCTGATCGCGTACGACCCGTACATCCAGCCGGCCCGGGCCGCGCACCTGGGCGTGCGACTGGTCGGGCTGGAGGAGTTGCTGCGGGAGAGCGACTTCATCTCGATCCACCTGCCGCGCACGCCGGAGACGGTCGGCCTGATCGGTGAGAAGGAGCTGGCCACGGTCAAGCCGGGGGTGCGCATCATCAACGCCGCCCGCGGCGGGCTCATCGACGAGCGGGCGCTGGCCGACGCGCTCGCCGAGGGCCGGGTCGCCGGGGCCGGCATCGACGTCTTCGTCACCGAGCCGACCACCGAGTCGCCGCTGTTCGCCTTCGACAATGTGGTCGTCACCCCGCACCTGGGCGCGTCCACCGCCGAGGCGCAGGACAAGGCCGGGCTGTCGGTGGCCCGCAGCGTCAAGCTGGCGCTGCAGGGCGAGTTCGTGCCCGACGCGGTGAACGTGCAGGCCGGCGGCGTGGTCGACGAGGATGTGCGGCCGCTGCTCGGGCTCGCCGAGCGGCTCGGCAAGGTCTTCACCGCGGTCGCGGGCGGCATCGCGGCCAGCGTGACCGTGGAGGTGCGCGGCGAGATCGTGTCGCACGACGTGGCGGTGCTCAAGCTGGCTGCCACCAAGGGCCTGTTCACCGCGGTGGTGGAGGAGCAGGTCACCTACGTCAACGCCCCGCAGCTCGCGGCAGACCGCGGCGTCGAGGTCGAGCTGATCGTCGACCGCGAGGTCTCCGACCACGAAAACCTCGTGACGGTACGCGGCGCGCTGCCGGACGGACGCACGGTCAGTGTGGCCGGCAGCGTCACGGGTACGGGCACCCGCGAAGCCCGCAAGCTCACCCAGGTCGACGAGTTCGACTTGGAGCTCGACGCGGGCGGCGTGCTGCTGTTCTTCCGCTACCCGGACCGGCCCGGTGTGGTCGGCGCGATCGGCACGATCCTCGGCGAGTCCGGGGTCAACATCGCGGCGATGCAGGTGGCCCGCCGTGAAGCCGGCGGCGAGGCGCTGATGGCGCTGACCGTCGACTCCTCGGTAGACGCGGAGCTGCTCTCGACGGTGGCAGCCGCGATCGGCTCGGCCCGGGGCAGCATCGCCGACCTGCGCGACGAGGACTGAGCCGACCCTGCGCGAGGACTGAGCCGACCAGCGCGGGAGGGCTGAGCCGACCTGCGCGAGGGCTGAGCCGACCTGCGCGGGGAGGGCTGAGCCGGCCCTGCGCGAGGGCTGAGCCGGCCTGCGCGGAGAGGGCTGAGCCGACCTGCGCGAGGGCTAACGAGTCTTGACCGGTGGGGGATACACGGTGCCGTCCTGCAGGTCGAGCAGGTCGAGATTGAGCTCACCGGCGAGTCGCTCGATCGTTTCGAGCACCGCGTCGGGGCAGTTCTCGTCCAGCCGCATCTGGATGTGGTCCGCCGCGGCGTGCAGCGGAGCGCTGGCCCAGGGCGAGCCGGAGAGCGTGGCGCGCGGCCCACGGTCGGGATAGTTGCTGGTCAGGGCGTCATAGAAGGCGACGACGCGCGGATCGGCGGGGCGCTGTGGGTGCTCACCACGGGCGCATCGGGCGTTCGCGGCACGCACGTCATCCGGCATGTCCGTGTTGTCCATGGCCCACACCACGAGGTCAAAACTCACCGGCGCATGGTGCCATACCGCCGGGCGGTCGAGTCGGTTGTCGCCCCGACACGCGGGGGATGCGTCTTGCGCGACATTAGTCCGCATCGCTAGCGTTGGTCCTGCCGCGCGGGCAATGCGGACGTGTCTTCGGGTGACACTTCCGTGGTCGTTCCGTGCGGTGATGCACCCCGGTGGGCGCGAGCCACGCGTACCAATCGTGACAGCCCCCGCGATCGTTGCCGCGATCGACGGGGGTTGTTCGCATCCGGGGCCATGGCGAAGCGCTCGGCCATGGCGAAGCGCCCGGCCATGGCGAAGCATGCGGCCCTTGGCAAATCTGCATCCATATTCTGGGACCGCTGTGTCAGAGATCGGGACGGCGGACTAAGGTCGAACGGTCGGACCGACTGAGGGAGTGGACGTGACGGTGGCGCGGATCGCGGTGGTGGCCGGCGACGGCATCGGAACCGAGGTGACCGCGCAGGCGCGCAAGGTGATCGAGGCCGTGCTCCCGCAGGTGGAGTTCGACGATTACGACCTCGGCGCCCGCTTCTACAACCGCACCCACGAGGTTCTGCCGCAGGCTATTCAGGACGAGCTGGCCGCGCACGACGCCATCCTGCTCGGTGCCATCGGCGACCCCAGCGTCCCGCCAGGTGTGCTTGAGCGCGGCCTGCTGCTCAAGCTGCGCTTCGATTTCGACCAGTATGTCAACCTGCGCCCGTCCCGGCTCTGGCCCGGCACGGTCAGCCCGCTCGCCGGCATCAAGCCCGGCGAGATCGACATGGTCGTCGTCCGCGAGGGCACCGAGGGTCTCTACGTCGGCGCCGGCGGCGTCCTGCACAAGGACACCCCCGCCGAGATCGCCACCGAGGAAAGCCTGAACACCCGGTTCGGCGTCGAGCGGGTCGTGCGCGACGCGTTCTCCCGGGCGCAGCGCCGCGAGCGGCGGCATCTGACCCTCGTGCACAAGACCAACGTGCTTACCCACGCGGGCGGGCTCTGGGCGCGCACCTTCGCCGCGGTCGCCGCCGAGTTCCCCGACGTGACCACGGAATACCAGCACATCGACGCCGCGAGCATGTTCATGGTGAGCAACCCGCAGCGGTTCGACGTGGTGGTGACCGACAACCTCTTCGGTGACATCCTCACCGACATCGCCGCCGCCGTCTCCGGTGGCATCGGCATGGCCGCCAGCGGCTCCGTCAACCCGGAGCGCAAGTTTCCGTCGACCTTCGAGCCGGTGCACGGCTCCGCGCCGGACATCGCCGGCCAGGGCATCGCCGACCCGGCGGCCGCCATCCTCTCCGCGTCGCTGCTGCTCGAGCACCTCGGGCACCCCGACGAGGCCCGCCGAGTATCCGAGGCGGTCGCGGCCGAGGTCGCTTCCCGTACGCCGGGAGCGCCGCTGCGTACCGCCGAGGTCGGAGACCGGGTCGCCGCCACCGCGGCCGCCTGACCTCACTCTCACACTCACTCTCTCCCCGTCCCGCCGCTGAGCCGGCGGTCCAAGAAAGCTGCCCTCAAAAGGCGCTTGGGTGGGGCACGCCCGCGGTCGGCTTTGAACGACCGTTCGGGGTAAGTTCGTGGAGCACTGCGGGTGCTACCTCTTCATTCTTTGTGACAGAAAGCAGGTCAACTGCCATGAATGGTGGTGACAACCTCGATTTCGAGATCCGTCCGAACCCGGCGCCCGTAAGCGACGCGGACAGGGCGACGCTGCTGGCCAACCCGGGCTTCGGCCGGATCTTCACCGACCACATGGTCACCATCCGGTATGCCGAGGGCAAGGGCTGGTATGAGCCCCGGGTGGAAGCCCGCGCCCCCATCCCGATGGACCCGGCCTCGGCCGTGCTGCACTACGCGCAGGAGATCTTCGAGGGCCTGAAGGCGTACACGACGCCGGACGGTGGCGTCACCATGTTCCGGCCGGACGCCAATGCCGCCCGCTTCGGCCAGTCCGCCCAGCGGATGGCCATGCCGGTGCTGCCGCCGGCGATGTTCCTCGAGTCGCTGCACCACATGATCACCATCGACCAGGCCTGGATCCCGCAGAGCGACGAGGGCAGCCTGTACCTTCGGCCGTTCGCGTACGCCAGCGAGGTGTTCCTCGGGGTGCGCCCGGCGATGGAATACCTGTACCTGGTCATCGCCTCCCCCGTGGGGGCGTATTTCAGCGGCGGGGTCACGCCGGTGACCGTCTGGGTCACCCCGGATTACACCCGGGCGGCGCCCGGCGGCACGGGCGCGGCGAAGTGCGGTGGCAACTACGCCGCGGGCCTCTCCGCGCAGGCCGATGCGTTCGAGCACGGCTGCGAGCAGGTGGTCTATCTCGACGCGGTCGAGCGTAAGTACGTCGACGAACTCGGCGGGATGAACATCTTCCTGGTGCAGGACGACGGCTCGCTGGTGACGCCGCCATTGACCGGCACGATCCTGCCCGGCATCACCCGGGATTCGGTCATCAAGCTGGCCGAGCGCGCCGGCCGCCGGGTCGAGGAGCGGCCGGTCAGCTTCGAGGAATGGCGCACCGGGGCCGCCTCGGGGCGGATCCGGGAGGCCTTCGCGTGTGGCACCGCCGCGGTGATCACTCCGATCGGCACGGTGCGTTCCCCGGAGGGTGAGTTCACCGTTGCGGACGGCGGGTCCGGCGCGGTCACCATGGGGCTCCGGCAGGAACTGGTGGACATCCAGCGCGGCCGGGCCGCGGATCCGTTCGGCTGGGTGCACCGAGTTCTCTGAGCTTGTCGGCTTGGGGGTGGTCATGCCGTCCCCAAGCCACCGCTCCACAGCCGGCGGTGCGTTCAGCCGGCCAGGAGCGCGCTCAGGACCTCGTCGGCGGCGGGCATGGCGTCGATCTCGGCCTGGATTATGCGGGCCTTGCGGGTGAGGGCCGTGTCCTCGAGGAGCTTGGTCGCCGCGTGCGCCACGGCCGCCGGGTCGAGCTCCGCCGGGGGCAGCACCAGCGCCACGCCGGCCCGCACCGCGGCCGCGCTGTTGCTTTCGGCGAAGTGGTCCGCGCCCTGCGGCAGGATCAGGTGGGGCAGGCCATGGCAGAGGGCGGCGACGATCGTGCTGGCGCCGCCCTGGGTGACCAGTCCCGCGCAGCGGGGCAGCAGCAGGGCGTGCGGGGCGAAGTCGGCGATGCGGACGTTCGGCGGCTGGGCGCCGAGGCTGTGCGGGTCGCTGCCGGGGCCGGCGGTGACCAGCACGTTGAGCGGCAGGCCGCGGAGGCCGGCGAGGGCCGTCCGGAGGACGTCGGTCGCGCCGCCGAACAGCGGGCCCAGGGTCAGGTGCACGCTGCGCTGGTAGGGCAGGTCGTCCAGGCTCCACGGCAGGTGCTCGCCGGGGAGCACCTCGCCGGAGGTCGGGCGCAGCGGGCGGCGGTTGCGGAACGCCCGTACCGCGTCCGCCTGCAGCGCCGGTGGGCAGTTGTCCAGGTAGGGGGCGTCCAGGATGGTGGCCGGGAGGTCCGGCACCTCCCATTCGCCGCTCAGGTCGCCGAGGTGGGCGCCGAACCAGTCCCAGGACTCGGCAGGGAGCGGGCCGAGGCCGTGCACCACGTGCCGGGCGCCGGTGCGGGCGGCGACCACCGCGCCGGCCAGTTCGGTGATCGGGTGCACCACCAGATCGGGCTTCCACTGCTCCGCGCGGGGCATCAGGTTCGCGGCCCGGGCGAAGGCGGCCGCGCCGAAGACGCCGCTGACGACGGCGGTCATCCGTTGCTCCGGCGGGATCGCGGCCAGGTCCGGCACCCGGGCGCGGAAGGCCGCGTCGGCCTCCGCGCGGCTCGGGCCGATGTCCCAGGTCGGCAGGCCGCGCCGGCTCGCCTCGGCGACGCCCTCCGCGCCGGAGGCGACGACGACGTCGTGGCCCGCGCGCTGCGCCGCCCGGATCAGCGGTAGCAGCGGTAGCAGGTGCCCGTGGGCCGGCCAGGTGCTGACGAGGACTCGCATTGCCCGCAAGTAGACCACCCGCGGAGGCGCTGTGTCTGTCAGGCGGGCGTCAGCAGGTGCCCGCGCAGGGCGGCGATCTGCTCGGCGCCGATCCCGATCTCGTGGACGTACTTCTCCACCGAGCCGTGGCGCTCGCGCAGGTCCGCCAGGAACAGCAGCATCGCGTCCTGCGGGCAGTCGAACATGTGGTATTTGTCGTGCACCATCTCGGGCTTGGTCTGCAACAGGTACGCCGTCAGCGACGCCATCGCGACCTCGGTCAGCGCGTAGTCCTGGGCGATGTCCGCATCGGACACCCCGAGCAGCGACAGCGTCAGCGCGCACACCACGCCCGTACGGTCCTTGCCGGCCATGCAGTGCACGACCACCGGGGCCGCCGCCGGCTCCGCGATCAGGCTCAGCGCCGCCGCCAGCCCGGCCCGCCCGTCCTCGGCGAAGTTCAGGTAGCGGTCGGCCAGCCAGCGCTCGTGCGGGATGTCCGCGGAATGCTCGACCGACTCCCAGTCGACGTGCTCCAGCACCAGATTGCGGTAGTCCAGCCCGTCGGTGTCCGGCACCCGGCCGTGCTCCTCGACCTCGAACGGCCGGCGCAGGTCGATGACGGTGCGGACGCCGAGCGCCTCGAAGGACTCGAGGTCGGCGCCCTTGAGCCGGTGCAGCGAGTCGGCGCGGAACAGTCGCCGCCAGCTCACCGTGCGCCCGTCGAGGCCGGCATAACCGCCGACGTCGCGGAAGTTGTAGCTGGTCGAGAAGGTCAGGCTGCGGGGGTGATTGTCGACTGCCACCCCTTCAACCTAACCGCCGCCGCCAACGCGGGGCCGTGTCGAATTCCTCACCCGTTCGGGATCGGCTGTCTCAGCTTGTGGATTCTGCGTTCCGGCGGCGACGCTGCGTGGCATGCTTCGTGGCGTGACCCACTCCGTGCTGATTATTCGCACCTAGCGCGCCGGCTGACCCTCCGCCGACGTGCAGACCTCCCGCATCCGCGGGGGGTCTTTTTGTTGGGTCGTCAGTCTCGGAAAGGAAGCCTCCATGACGTATCAGGTGTTCGACACGACGTTGCGCGACGGTGCCCAGCGCGAGGGCATCAGCTACTCGGTCGTCGACAAGCTCGCGGTCGCGCGGTTGCTCGACGAGTTCGGGGTCGGCTTCATCGAGGGCGGGTGGCCGGGCGCCATGCCCAAGGACACCGAGTTCTTCGCCCGGGCGCGGACCGAGCTGGAGCTGAAGAACGCGCTGCTGGTCGCGTTCGGCGCGACCCGCAAGGCGAACGTCGACGTGGCGCGGGACCCGCAGGTGCAGGCGCTGCTCGACGCCGAGACGCCGGTCGTCTGCGTGGTCGCCAAGTCGGACATCCGGCACGTCGAGCGGGCGTTGCGCACCACCGGCGAGGAGAACCTGGCGATGGTCCGCGACACCGTCGCCCACCTGGTCGCCAACGGCCGCCGTGCGTTCGTGGACTGCGAGCACTTCTTCGACGGGTTCCGCTACGACCCCGACTACACCGCCTCCGTGGTCAAGGCCGCGTTCGAGGCCGGCGCCGAGCGCGTCGTCATGTGCGACACCAACGGCGGCATGCTGCCCTCGATGATCACCGCCGCGATCAACGACGTGGTCGCGCGTACCGGGGTGACCGCGGACCGGCTCGGCATCCACTGCCAGAACGACACGTCCTGCGCGGTCGCCAACACCATCGCCGCCGTCGAGGCTGGCGTCGAACACTTCCAGTGCACGGCCAACGGCTACGGCGAGCGGCCCGGCAACGCCGACCTGTTCGCCGTCGTCAGCAACCTGCAACTCAAGCTCGGGCTGCGAGTCCTACCGGACGGCTGCCTCGAGAAGGCGACGCGGGTGTCCACCGCGCTCGCCGAGATCGCCAACATCGCCCCCGACACCCACCAGGCCTACGTCGGGGCCGCGGCATTCGCTCACAAGGCGGGGCTGCACGCGAGCGCGATCAAGGTGGATCCGCTGCTCTACAACCACGTCGACCCGTCGGTGGTAGGCAACGACATGCGGATCCTGGTAACCGAGATGGCCGGCCGGGCCAGCATCGAGCTCAAGAGCCGCGAGCTCGGGCTGGAACTGGCCGGCCACCCGGACACCCTCACGGCGGTGACCCGCAAGGTCAAAGACCTGGAGGCGGGTGGCTGGTCCTTCGAGGCCGCCGACGCGTCCTTCGAGCTTCTGGTACGCGGCGAGCTGCCGGGCGCGGAGTTCGTGCGGCCGTTCGCGCTGGAGTCGTACCGGGTGCAGGTCGAGCACCGCGAGGACGGCGCGGTGGTCTCCGAGGCCACGGTCAAGCTCCGGGTACGCGGCGAGCGGATCATCGCCACCGCCGAGGGCAACGGCCCGGTCAACGCCCTGGACGAGGCGCTGCGGGTGGCGCTGTCCAAGCACTACCCGGAGCTGAAGTCCTTCGAGCTGGCCGACTTCAAGGTCCGCATCCTGGAGGGCTCGCACGGCTCCAACGCGATCACCCGGGTGCTGGTGGAAACCAGCAACGGCGCCCGCGAATGGACCACCGTCGGCGTGCACGAGAACGTCGTCGAGGCGAGCTGGAAGGCGCTCACCGACGCGCTCACCTTCGGCCTGGCCCACCACGGCAGCACCGCGACCACCTCCGCCTGAGCCCGGCCAGCCGTGCCTGGTCATCACCCGCAGCGTGATGGCCAGGCCGCCGCGCACCAGGCCGATCAGGCCGCCGGGAGTCGCAGGGTCGCGATGATCGCGCGGTGGTCGCTGTCCAGGATGTCGTGCACGCTGACCGCGCCGGTGCCCAGGCGGAGGTCGGCCAGCACGTGGTCGATCGTCACCGGCGGTATCGGGTCACCGTCGTACGGGCCCCACGTGCCGATCAGGCCGTCTCCCGCGCTGTCGGCGGCGTCCCGGTAGCCGCCCCGGATCAGCTCCCGCAGCGGCTTGTGGTCCAGCGTCGAGTTGAAGTCGCCGAGCAGGATCCGGGGCGCGCCCTTCGGGTCGGCCCGCGGCTCGGCGTCCAGGTCGTCGCGCCAGCCGTCGACCATCGACAGCGTTGCCGGCGCTTGCGGATGCGCCGACTCGACCGTGACGGCGACGGCGCCGGGCGGCTGGACCGTTCCGTACGCCTGGTTGAAGCCGCTGCCGTTGCGCCGTACCCCGGGGTTGGTGATCGGGAAGCGCGAGTAGAGCCCCGAGCCGCTCGCCCCGAACTCGGCGCCCAGCGACGAGTACGGCAGCAGCTCGCCCAGCCCCGCCGCCGCCAGGTTCCGCTGGCTGTTCGCGCTGAACTCCTGCAAGGCGAGCACGGCCACATCGTTCTCCCGGACCAGCTTGACGATCGTCGCCGCGTCCGCGTTGCCGAAGAGCATGTTCGACGTCATCACGTGCAGCGCCACGCCACCCTGCGGGCCGCGGTCAGCGTCGGCGAAGGCGCGGGGCAGCACCGCCACGGCGAGGAGCGCGAAGGTGATCGTCGCGACCGCCGCCGCCAGCCAGCGCCGGGTCGCCAGCGCCGCGATCGCCGGCACCGCCGCCCAGGCCGCGACGTACGGCGTGAAGGCGAGAAGTTGCACCAGCGCGCCGCGTTCCCAGCCACCGAGCCGGATCACCGCCCACACCGCGCCCGGCAGCACCAGCAGCCACAGCAGCACGTGCCAGACCACCCGCCGGACCCGGACCGGCTTCGCCACGGGTGCCGAACTGGTGATCGTCATGGGCGCGACGGTATCCGGCGGTGGCTACCCGCACCGAGCGATCCCGGCACACGTCACATCATCGATACGGGTTGAAGTTCTGCCCGGCCATCAGGAACCAGGACGTCGCGCCGACGTGCTGGCGGGGGAAGTAGCCGAACGCGAAGCCGGTGTCGAACGCGCTGGTGGCGGCCACGATGCCGGCGTGCGCGGGCAGCGGGGTGCCGGTCCAGGTGCCGCCCTCGCCGGGGTTGGACAGCTTGCCGTGGTCGGCGTCGGCGGTCAGGCCGACGGTCTGCCCGGCGCCGAGGCTGCGCTGGGCGACCGCGGTCTGCCGCAGCAGCCGCTTGGCCAGCGCGGTGTCGCCGCGGCCGTCGCGCTTGAGCAGGGCCAGCGCCGTGTGCCCGTTGCCCTCCAGCCAGACCGCGTTCCGGTTGTTCTCCACGGTGCTGCCGGAGACGGGACCGGTACGGATCTTGGCTTGGCTGCTGTACGTCACGCCGGAGACTGCGCCGTCGGTGTTCGCCAGGTTCTCGGTGACCCAGTCCACCGCATCGTCGTAGCGCCGGTCGTGCAGGCTCAGCAGCGCCCAGGTCTGCACGTCCTCGGGGATGTTCCCGGTGTTGATCAGGTTCGGGTCCTCGCCCGGCACGCCGCCGAGGGTGCCGGTCCAGAGGAACCCCTCGGTGCGGTTCCACATGCCCTGCACGAAGTTCTCGGCGATCTCGGCGCGGGCGGTCCAGCGCCGGTCCCTGGTCAGCTTGGCCAGCAGCGCGAAGAGCCCGTACGCGTCGATGTTGTGCTCGGTCGAGGCCCAGGCCTGCGGCGTCTCGCCGTCGCCCTGCAGGCCGCCGTGGTATCCGCCGTAGTGGTACGGCGACTGCTTGCCGGCGATCCAGGTGCCGAGCGCCACGGCGCCGTCGAGGTACTTGGTGATCCGGGTGTCGATGTAGAGCTGGGCCAGGGCGAGCGCCACCCAGGCCATGTCGCCGGTCGACGAGCCGCCGAAGCCGAACGGCCAGAGGAACGCGGCCTTGCCGTCCTCGCGCTTGAGGCCGGGGAAGGCCGGGCCGCCGCCGTAGAAGAGCATCGGGCCCGCCGCGTACGCCTGGCGCACCCGGCCGTCGGTGTACTTCTCGTCGTTGGCCTGGATCCAGAGCAGGGCGTCGCCGATCAGCCGGGCCCGGCGCACGTTGGCCACTGTCGGGTTGGCCAGGTAGGCCAGCGCCGCGAGCGCGTTGTCGTAGACGAACGCGGTCGTCATCAGCTCGCTCTCGTTGTTGTAGCTCTGCAGCAGCCGGGGCTCGCCACCCTTGACGTAGGCGTCCTGCACCACGTCGAGGTAGTGGTAGGCGCGGCTCACCGGCTCGGCCAGCGTCCGGTCCACCAGGTGCCGCGGCGCGCAGGTGCCGGCGGCGGCCGGGTCGGTGGTGAGCAGCGGGGCGGCGACGGTGGCCGCGGCCGCGGCGGCCGGCAGCGTGAGCAGGCGCCGGCGGGAGAACGCACCCGGGGTGGGGATGAGGTTGGTGGGCATGTCGCGGAACTCCCAACGGTGTGAGAGCGCTCTCACAGCAAGCGCTGGGCGCCATTGAAACCCGCCGGACCCCCCAAGGCAATACGCGGGCCGCCATCAATGTCGATGGCGGCCCGCAAAAAAGCCCGCAAAACGGTCAGATCTCGGCGTCGACGATCTCGCCCAGCCCGCTCGCTGCCAGTTCGTCGCGGATCAGGGCGCCGTCACCCTCGACGACGACCGTCAGCCCCTCCGGGTGCAGGTGCCTTTCGGCCGCCGCGGACACCTCCGCCACCGTCGCGTCGAGCAGGCTGCGCCGCAGGGTCGCGTAATAGTCGTCGGGCAGCCCGTGCACCACCAGCGTCGCCAGCGCGCCGGCGATCGACCCCGAGGTCTGCATGTCGACCGTAAGCTGCCCGGCCCGCCAGGTGCGCGCGACCTCCAGCTCCTCCTCGGTGATCCCGTCCAGCCGGGTCCGGGTCACCTCGCCGATGGTGTCGGTCAGCGCCGGCGTGGTCACCGCGGTCTGCACCGAGGCGCTGATGCCGAACCGGCCGAACCGGCGGGTCATCGCGAAGTCGGCGCGGATGCCGTACGTGTAGCCCTTCACCTCGCGGATCAGGTGGTTGAGCCGGGACGTGAACGCCCCGCCCAGCACCGTCGCCACCAGGGTCATCGCCACGTAGTCCGGGTTCGCGCGCTCCGGGGCGCGGTGACCGAGCCGCAGCGTCGACTGCACCGAACCGGGCCGGTCCACCAGCAGCACCCGGCGGCCGGCGGCGATCGGCACACCCAGCGGGCCGGCCGGTGCCGGTGACGTCCCGGCGGCGCCCGCGAACGCGGACGCGCCCAGCTCGGCGAGATCGAGCTGCTCCAGGTCGCCCGCGACCAGCAGCACGCCGGGGCGCTTGAGCCAGGAATCGTGGAACGCGGCCACGTCCTCGGTGGTGACCGCCGCCATCGAGGTGGGGTCGCCGTGCAGCGGCCGGCCGTACCGCTCGCCCGGGCCGAAGAGATCCATCCGCAGCGCCGCGTCCGCCCGTGGACCGGGCTGCGCCCAGTCCATCCGCAGCGCGGTCACCTCGTCGTCGCGCACCCGCGCGACGTCCGCCGGCGCCAGCCGCGGGGTGCGGGCGGCCTCGGCGAGCAGGGCAACCGCCCGGGGCAGCAGGGCCACCGGCACGGAGACGCCGACCCGGAACGCGTCCCAGTCGACCGAGGTGGACAGCTCGGCACCCAGGCCCTCCAGGGCCAGCGCGAACGCCGCCGAGTCGCGGGTCGTGGTGCCCTCCTCCAGGCACTTGGCGAGCACGGTGGCCGTGCCCTCGCGCCCCTCGTTCTCCCGGGCACCGCCCGCGTCGAGCAGCAGGGCGGCGGTGGCGAGGTGCTGGCCCGGCAGGTGCGCGGCGACGACCACGCCGCCGCCGACCGAGACGCGCTGGACGTCCGGGAACGCGTACGGCCGGGAGGCGCCGGGGCCGGGCCGGGTGGCGACGAGGCTCATGAGGCGGTCCCCTCTTCGGGCAGGTAGGTCAGGGTCACCCGAGACTCCGGGTTGAGCGTGCGGGCGGCGTCGAGGATGTCGCCGGACGTCACGGACTGCCACTGCGGCAACCGGTAGGCCGCGCTCGACGCGTCGCCGAACTGGGTCGCATACCGGCTCAGGGTGTCGGCGCGACCGCCGACTGTGGACATCTGCCGCCACCACGAGGTGGTCAGCAGCGCCTTGGCCCGGGCCAGCTCGTCCTCGGTCACCGGCTCGGTCGCCATGCTCCCCAGCACCTCGGCGACCCCGGCCTCCAGCCGGTCCACGGCGACGCCGTCCTTGGCCGTGGCCGTGACGATCAGCGGGGCGGGCGCGTGCGCCAGGTCGACGCCGTACGCGCCGATGTAGTCCGGCTGGGCGATCCGGGCGCCGTCGGCCAGCCGCTGGTAGAGCCGGCTGCCCCGGCCGCTGCCCAGCACCGTCGAGAGCACGGTGATCGCGTCGTACCCGGCGGTGCCGAACGGGTGGGTGCGGTGCGACAGGTAGACCCTCGGGGCCGGGACGTTGCCGGTCACGGTCTCCCGTACCGGCTCGGCGGCCGCGCCGGTGATGTGCCCGCGCGGGGCCGCCGGGATGTCGGAGACCGACTCCAGCGCCCCGAAGTACTTCTCGGCCAGCGCGAAGACGTCGGCCGGGGCGACGTCGCCGGCGACGGTCAGCACCGCGTTGTTCGGCGCGTAGTACTGCTGGTGGAAGGCCTTGAACGTGTCGAGGCTCGCGGCGTTCAGATCCTCCATCGACCCGATCGTCGCGTGATGGTACGGGTGCCCCGGCGGATACAGCAGCGGCAGCAGGCGCAGCCACGCGTCGCCGTACGGGACGTTGTCGTAGCGCTGCCGCCGCTCGTTCTTGACGACCTCGCGCTGGTTGTCGAGAGTGTCCTGGGTCAGCGCCGGCACCAGGCCGCCCATCCGGTCAGCCTCCAGCCAGAGCCCCAGCTCCAGGTGCTCGGCCGGCAGCGTCTCGAAGTAGTTCGTCCGGTCCGGGTTCGTGGTCGCGTTCAGCGAGCCGCCGGAGCCCTGGATCAGGCGCATGTGCTCGGTCTTGGCGACGTGCACGGACCCCTCGAACATCAGGTGCTCGAAGAGGTGCGCGAAGCCGGTCTGACCGGCCGGTTCGTGTCGCGAACCGACGTCGTACCAGAGGTTCACGCACACCACCGGCGCGGTGTGATCCTCGCTGACGACCACGCGCAGCCCGTTGTCCAGGCGCGCGGTTTCGATGGGCCACGGATAGCCGGTCTCGGCGACCGGTACGGGCTGAGCAGACACGCAACCTCCCTGTCACGGCCCCGCCCACCGGCGGCGCCGTCACCAGTATCGCGGCTGAGGACGTTGCTCCGCTCCTTCGCTCCGCTTTCGGCCCCACTTGGTGTCATCGATACCAAGGGCGGGCGTCAGGTGACACCCCCAGGCCGGGCGCCCGCCCCCCGCACCGTTCGCCGAGAAGGGGACCAATGACAGACATCGCACCCGACACCGACGCGCGGCTGCTGGAGCAGACGCTGTTCGAGGTCAAGAAGGTGATCGTGGGGCAGGACCGGCTCATCGAGCGGCTGCTCACCGCGCTGCTGGCCGGCGGGCACTGCCTGCTCGAGGGGGTGCCGGGCGTGGCCAAGACGCTCGCCGCCGAGACGCTCGCCGTGGCGGTCGGCGGCAGTTTCCACCGCATCCAGTTCACGCCGGACCTGGTGCCTTCCGACATCCTCGGCACCCGCATCTACCGGGCGTCGAAGGAGAGCTTCGACGTGGAGTTGGGGCCGGTGATGGCCAACCTGGTGCTGGCCGACGAGATCAACCGGGCACCCGCCAAGGTGCAGTCGGCGCTGCTGGAGGTGATGGCCGAGGGGCAGGTGTCCATCGGCGGCCGGACCCATCCGGTGCCGCGGCCGTTCATCGTGCTGGCCACCCAGAACCCGATCGAGAGCGAGGGCGTCTACCAGCTGCCCGAGGCGCAGCGCGACCGGTTCCTGATGCGGATCGTCGTCGGCTACCCCAGCGACCAGGACGAGCTCGGCATCCTCTACCGGATGGGCGGCGTGCGGCCGACCGCCCGGCCGGTGCTGGACACCGGCAAGCTGCTGGCGCTGCAGGCCCGGGCCCGCGAGGTGTTCGTGCACCACGCGCTCGCCGAGTACGTGGTGCGGCTGGTGCTCGCCACCCGCGAGCCGGCGCGCTTCGGCCTGCCGGAGATCGCCGGGCAGCTCGCCTACGGCGCCAGCCCGCGGGCGACGCTGGGACTGGTGGCCGCCGGGCGGGCGCTGGCCCTGCTGCGCGGCCGGGACTACGTGCTGCCGGGCGACCTGCTCGACATCGCCCCCGACGTCCTCGCGCACCGGCTGGTGCTCTCCTTCGACGCGGTCGCCGACGGCATCGAGCCGGAATCGATCATCCGCCGGATCGTCGACTCCGTGCCGCTGCCGGTGATCGCCCCGGCGCAGGAGCAGCACGGCCCGGGGTTGGGAGTCGCCGCGTGAACGAAGGGGCTTCCATCAACGAACTGACTCCGGAGCGGCGGCTGCGGCGGCTGGAGCTCATGGTCACCCGCCGGCTCGACGGGATGTTGCACGGCTCGTACCTCGGGCTGTTGCCGGGCATCGGCAGCGAGCCGGCCGGCAGCCGGGAATACCGGCCCGGCGAGGACGAGGTCCGCCGGATGGACTGGTCGGTGACCGCGCGGACCGCGGTCGCGCACGTCCGCCAGGTCGACGCCGACCGCGAGCTCTCCACCTGGGTGCTGGTCGACGCCACCGCCAGCATGGACTTCGGCACGGCCGAGTTCGAGAAGCGCGAACTGGCCGTCGCCTCGGTCGCGGCGGTCGGCTTCCTGACCACCGGCGCCGGCAACCGGCTGGGCGCGCACCTGCTCGGACCCGACGGGGTACGGCGGTTCCCCGCCCGTGGCGGCCGGAACCACCTGCTCGGCATGCTGCGCACGTTGCTCGCCATGCCCCGCTCCGCGCCCGCCACGGACCACGTACCGCTGGCCGACGCGATCGACGGGCTGCACCGGGCCGTGCCCCGCCGGGGTCTGGCAGTGGTCGTCTCGGACTTCCTCGACGGCCTCGACGAGGACGGGCTCGGCCCCGGCGCGCCCGCCTGGGAACAACCGCTGCGCCGGCTCGCCGCCCGGCACCAGGTGCTCGCCGTGCAGGTGCGCGACCCGCGCGAGCAGGAACTGCCGGACGTGGGCCTGCTGACCCTGGTGGACCCGGAGACCGGGCGCCGGCGCGAGGTGCCGACCGCCAGCCGCAAGCTGCGCGAACGGTACGCCGCCGCGGCCCGCACCCAGCAGGCGTCCATCGACACGGCGTTGAAGCGCGCCGGGGCCGCCCAGCTGAGCCTGCGGACGGACCGCGACTGGGTCGCCGACATCGTCCGGCACGTGTACGCCCAGCGCCGCCTCGGCCGCGCGAGCAGAACAGGAGCAAGCGCATGACCAACTGCACCGAGCGGCACCCAGCCGGACCGGAAGACGGCCTCGCAGGCGAGGGCCAGACGGGCATGCGAAAGGTAGGCACAGCATGACCTGGCTTTCCCCGGAACGGCTGTGGCTGCTTGCGGCCGTCGCGGCGCTCGCCGTCGCGTATGTGGTGCTGCAACGCCGCCGCAGCCGGTACGCCGTCCGATTCACCAATCTCAAGCTGCTGGACCGGGTCGCACCGGCCCGGCCGCAGTGGCGCCGGCACGTGCCGGCCGGGCTGTTCCTGGCGATGCTGGCACTGCTCGTGGTCGGTTTCGCCCGGCCGCAGTCCGAGGTGCAGGTGCCCCGGGAACGCGCCACCGTCCTGGTCGCCGTGGACGTGTCCCGCTCGATGCTCGCCACCGACGTGGAACCGGACCGGCTCACCGCCGCCAAGGCCGCGGCGCATCAGTTCGTGGCCGACCTGCCCGAGCAGTTCAACGTGGGCCTGGTCGGCTTCGCCGGCACCGCCTCGGTGTTCGTGCCGCCGGTGACCGACCGGGCCGCCGTCGACGCCGGCATCGACCGGCTCGCCGAGGGCACGGCGGGCCGCGCCGGCACCGCGATCGGCGACGCCATCGCCACCTCGCTGGAGGCGATCCGCACGCTGGACGCCGAGGCCGGCGAGGACGTGCCGCCAGCCCGGGTGGTCGTGCTCTCCGACGGCGCCAACACCGCCGGGCAGGATCCGGCGGAGGCGGCGACACTCGCCACCGAGCTCGGGGTGCCCGTCGACGCCATCTCGTTCGGCACCGAGAACGGGACCATCGGCGGCAGCGCCCTCGGCGGTGGCGGCGGTGGTGGACAGCGGGTGCCGGTCGACGGGCAGACGCTGCAGGCGGTCGCGGACGCCACCGGCGGCAACTACTTCGAGGCGGGCAGCGCCGAGGAGCTGCGGTCCGCGTACGCCGACATCGGCAGCTCGGTCGGCTTCGAGACCGAGACGCAGGACGTCTCCGCCCGCTTCATCGGCTTCGGCCTGCTGTTCGCGGTGCTCGCGGCGCTGGCCTCGATGTTCTGGTTCGCCCGGCTTCCGTAAGGGGATTCTCATGACATTGACCACTGGACTGGGCGGGTCGCCCCGGGGACCCGAGTTCGTCTCGCCCGGCATCTCCGTCTCGCCCGGCAATGAGGAGCGGGCTGCGGGCGTGCCTGCCGGTGCGGCCGCTCGGCGCTGGCCGCTGGTCGCGGCCGCCGGGCTGGCCCTGGTCGCGGTCTCCGCCGGTACCGGCGGAGCGGCCGGCTACCTGGCCGGCTCGCCCGCGGCGGACACTCCCACGACCGGCGCTACCGCCGCGCCGCCGGCCGTGGCGGGGGTGCCGTCCGACCTGGTCGGTGCCGCCGCCCGGGCCCTGCCCGGAGTGGTCTCCGTGCAGGTGCGCACGGGCTCGGGCGGCGCGTCCGGCTCCGGCTTCGTCTTCGACGACCGCGGCCACATCGTCACCAACAACCACGTGGTCGAGGCCCAGGGCGGGGGCTCGGTCAGCGTGGTCGGCTCGGACGGGCGCCGGCTCACCGCCGAGGTGGTCGGCACCGACCCGAACAACGACATCGCTGTGCTGAGGGTCACCCCGTCGGCCGCGCTGCGCCCGCTGGCGATCGCCGACCTCAGTGCCACCCGGGTCGGCGAGCCGGTGCTGGCGGTCGGCTCGCCGCTCGGGCTCTCGGGCACCGTCACCGCCGGCATCATCAGCGCGCTGGACCGGCAGGTGCGGCTGGGCGGGACCGTGCGGCAGACGGCGGTGCAGACCGACGCGTCCATCAACCCCGGCAATTCGGGCGGGCCGCTGGTGAACGCGCGCGGCGAGGTGGTCGGCGTGAACACCGCCATCGCCACCCTGGAGGGCGGCGGTTCGATCGGGATCGGCTTCGCCGTGCCGATCGACCGGGCCCGGCAGGTGGCAACGACCCTCATCGGTCGTGGATAGTCGACAGATGCGGCTGCTGGTGGTGGAGGACGAGGAAGACCTGGCCGAGGGCCTGCGGGTCGGGCTCGCCCGGACGGGGTACGCGGTGGACGTCGCGCTCGACGCCGCCGAGGCGTACGACCGGCTGACCGTGAACGAATACGACCTGATGCTGCTCGACGTGAACCTGCCCGACGGCGACGGGTTCACCCTGTGCCGCTCGCTGCGCAACGGCGACGTGGAAACCCCGGGCGACGGCGACCTGCGGGTGCTCATGCTCACCGCGCGCGGCGGTCTCGACGACCGGGTGCGCGGGCTGGACGAGGGTGCGGACGACTATCTGGTGAAGCCGTTCGCCCTCGCCGAGTTGCTGGCCCGGGTCCGCGCGCTGCTGCGCCGGGACACCGCCGGCACGTCCTCGGTGCTGACCGTCGGCGAGGTGGTGCTCGATGTCGCCCGGCACGTCGCGACGCTGCGCGGCGAGCGGCTGACGCTGACGCCCAAGGAGTTCGGCGTCCTGGAATACCTGATGATCCGGCCGGGTCACGTGGTCTCCAGCGAGGAGTTGCTGGAGCACGTCTGGGACGCCAACGCGGACCCGTTCACCCAGACCGTCCGGGTGACGGTCGGCACGTTGCGCCGCAAGCTCGGCGAGGGCTCGATCGAGACGGTGGTCGGCCGGGGTTACCGGCTTCGGGACGGCGCGGCGTGAGGCGCCCGGAGCTGTTCCGGTCGATCCGGTTCCGGCTCACGGTGATCTACTCCCTGCTGCTCTTCGCGCTGGCCGGGACAGCCCTGGCGATCACCTACTTCGCGGTGGCGGCCACCACCGATCCGCAGCCGATCACCGAGCAGGTCGGGATCCGCAAGTACAGCAGGATCCAGGTCACCGTCGCCGAGGTCAGCGAGATCGAGGCAGCGGTGAACTACAACACGCTGGAGAACCTGCGCCGGTATTCGCTGTTCGCGCTCGGCGGGCTTTTCATCGCCAGCCTCGGCATCGGCTGGGTGCTCTCCGGGCGGGTGCTGCGGCCGGTGGGCGCGATCACCCGTACCGCCCGGGAGATCCAGGCCACCGACCTGTCCCGGCGCATCCACCTCGACGGCCCGCACGACGAGTTGCGCGACCTGGCCGACACCATCGACTCCATGTTGGACAGACTGGATCAGGCGTTCCAGGCCCAGCGCCAGCTGATCGACGACGCCTCGCACGAGCTGCGCAGCCCGCTGGCCATCATCCGCACCAACCTCGACGCCTCACTGAACGCGCCGGAGGCCTCGCCCGAGGAACGCGAACGCGCGGTGGCCGTCGTCGACCGGGCCACCAACCGGATGTCCCGGCTGGTCGAGGACCTGCTGGCCACCGCCCGCCGGGACGCGCACGGGCTCTCCGACACCGACATCGAGCTGTCCGCCGTGGCCCGGGAGGCCGGCGAGGAGTCGTTCATCACCGACCGCGGCCTGCTGCTGCGCTACGCGCTCACCGAGGACCTGCACGTGATCGGCGACGCGGACGCGCTGCGGCGGGCGGTGGGAAATCTGCTGTCGAATGCCGTACGGCTGGCGCCCGCGTCCTCGACGGTGAGCATCGCGACCGGCCGGAGCGGCTCCTGGTTGTGGCTCGCCGTGGCCGACCAGGGCCCGGGCATCGCGCCGGAGGACCTGCGCCGGGTGTTCGACCGCTTCTGGCGTGGCGCCGCGTCGGCGGGCCCGGAACGGTCGCGGGAACGGCGCACCGGGCTGGGGCTGGCGATCGTCCGGCAGATCGTGGAATCGCACGACGGGCACGTGGCGGCGTTCTCCGAACTGGGCAAGGGCAGCACCTTCGTGCTGTGGCTGCCGGCCGCCGACCGCACCGACGAGAAGCCGCCGCCCGCGGTCAGCCCCTGGCCGTGACCGTGCTGCGCAACGCCTCGCGGAAGGCCTGAACCGCCGGCTGCCGGCCCGCGCCGCTGCGTACCCCGGTGAACAACCGCCGGCGCGGACGCCCGGGCAGGTGATGGAGCACGACGGTGTCCGGGGCCCGGTCGATCCAGAGCAGATCGGGCAGGAACGCCACCGCGTGCCCGGTCTCCACCAGCCGGACCTGCAGCAGCAGGTCGCCGCTGGCGAACCGCACATCGGGCTCGAAGCCCGCGCCGCGGCACACCGTCCGCGCCCACTGCCCCGGCGCGATGCCGTCCGGGTCGAAGACGAACGGCGCCCCCGCCAGCCGCGCCAGCGTCTCCTGGCACCACGGCCCGCTGCGCGGCACGGCGAAGCGCATCTCGTCGTAGGTGAGATCCTCCTCGTCGACCCCGGGCGTCCGCGGCTGGGGCAGGCCCGGGTATTCCTCGCCGAGCACCACGTCGAAGTCGTGCGCGAGCAGCCCGGCGAAGGCGGTGTCGGCGTCCCGCTGGGTGAGCTGCACCCGGAGCCCGGGATGCCGGCCGGCGAGCACCGACAGCGCGGCGGGCACCAGCGCCAGCAGCACGGACTGGAACGAGGCGACCCGCAGGGTGCCGGTGACTTCCGTCATGCTGGCGGCCAGTTCGGCCTCGGCGAGCTCCAGCCGCTCCAGGATCACCTCGGTGTGCCGGACCAGGATCCGGGCCTGCTCGGTGAGCCGCACGCCCCGGCCGACGTGCTCCAGCAGGGTCACGCCGGTCTCCGCCTCAAGCTGCGTGAGCTGCTGCGATATGGCCGAGGGGCTGTAGGACAGCGCGCGGGCGACGGCGGCCAGGGTGCCCCTGCGGTCGAGCTCGCGCAGCAGCCGCAGGCGATGAATGTCCAGCATCGCTAACCATTATCGCTCAGAAACATTCGCTGGACGAACCGATCGGCCTCGGACGACGGTGGAGACATGTCAACCGCTCCCCACCGCCCGGCCGTCCTGATGGTCCTCGGCTCGTGCGCCTCCCTGCAGATCGGCACCGCGCTCGCCGCCCGCCTCTTCCCGGCCACGGGCAGCGCCGGCGCGACCCTGCTGCGCCTGGGCCTGGCGGCGGCCGTCCTGCTGATGGCCGCCCGCCCGGCGGCCCGTGCCTGGCGCCGGGACCAGTGGCGGGCGGTGCTGCTGCTGGGCGTGACGCTGGCGGGGATGAACAGCTTCTTCTACGCCGCGATCGCCCGGATCCCGCTCGGCATCGCGGTGACGATCGAGTTCCTCGGCCCGCTGACCCTGGCGGCGGTCCTGTCCCGCCGAGGCCGCGACTTCCTCTGGGTGATCCTGGCGGCCACGGGCGTGCTGGCGCTGGGCTGGACCGGCTCGGACACGGCGGCGCTCGACCCGCTGGGCGTGGGGTACGTGCTGATCGCGGCGGTGTTCTGGGCCCTGTACATCCTGGCGAGCGCGAAGACCGGCACGGCGGTGGCGGGTCAGGGCGGCCTGGCGGTGGCGATGGCCGTGGGCGCGCTGCTGCTGGTGCCGAGTGGGCTGGCGGGTGCCTCGGCGGCGCTGACCTCGCCGCGGTTGCTGCTGATCGCGGCGGGCACCGCGCTGCTGGCGTCGGTGATCCCGTACACGCTGGAGTTCGCGGCCCTGCGCCGGTTGCCGCAACAGACGTTCGGCGTACTGCTGAGCCTGGAGCCCGCGGTGGCGGCGGCGGCCGGCTGGCTGCTGCTGTCGCAGTCGATGGCCCCGAAGACCGTGGCGGCGGTGACCGTGGTGGTGCTGGCCAGCATCGGCTCCACCGTCTCCGCCGGCCGCCGGCCGGTCACGGTTTCTTGATCCACATACTGGTTGGCGGGCCGGGTGCGCGCGGTGCGATGCTGGGCGCTGACGATTTCCGGGCGGCTTTCTGCTTCCGGGCGGCTCTTCAATGAGGGGGACCACGTGGCCGACATAGTGATTCGGCCTGGGCTGGTCATCCCCGAAGCGGAGCTGAGCTGGCGCTTCTCCCGGTCAAGTGGGCCGGGCGGGCAGGGAGTGAATACCACCGACTCGCGGGTTGAGCTGTCGTGGAATCTGCTCGCTTCCGAGGTGCTGTCGCCGGCGTTGAAGGAGCGCGCTGTCGAGCGGCTCGCCGGCCGGTTGGTGGGTGGCGTGCTGACCATCACGGCGTCCGAGCACCGTTCTCAACTCCGCAACAGGGAAGCGGCTGAGGCGCGTCTGACGGCGCGGGTCGCTGAGGCCATCGCTCCGCCGCCTCGCTCGCGGCGGCCTACGAAGCCGTCGCGGGGGTCGGTCGAGCGGCGCATCGCCCAGAAGAAGCGCCGGGGAAACATCAAGCGCGGAAGACGCGCGGAAGACGACTGACTGTCCAGCGGCGGGTAGGCGGTCCTGGGCGAGTCACCGGCAGCACGCCGATCGCCGATCCGGTGGGGCGCCTCCAGCGGATCGGCGATCGGGCTCACCTGACCCGGACGATGCTCTTGCCGCGGGTCTTTCCGCCGGCCAGGTTCGCGATCGCGGTCTCGACGTCGGACAGTTCGTACTCGGCGGTGATGTCGATGCGTACCGACCCGTCGGCGACCAGGCTCATGGCGCGCGCGGCGCTGTCGGCCAATCGCTTCGGGTTGGTCTGGCTGGCCAGGTTGCTGTTGTAGGTCATCAGCGACTGGCCCCGGATCAGCAGATCGTTGGCCGACACGGTGACCGGCTCGAAGGTGGCGATGTTGCCGTAGACCACGATCCGGCCGTGCGCGGCCAGCCGGGCCACGTTCGCAATGCGGGTGTCGCCACCGATCGGATCGAGGATCACGTCGAACTTCTCCTCGCCCAGGGCGCCGGGGAACTCCTCCCGCGCCAGCACCTGGTGATAGCCGAACTGGCGGGCGTAGTCGACCTGATCCGCGTTGCCGACCACACCGACGATGCGCTGTGCGCCCGCTGCGGCGGCGAACTGGCCGGCGAGGGATCCGACGCCGCCGGCTGCGGCGTGGATCAGCACGCTGTCACCGGGCCGCACCCCGGCGACGGTGTTGATCAGGTCGTAGGCGGTGGGGGTGATCCACCCGAACCCCGCCGCGGTGCGTGGGTCGACCTGTGCGGCGTTGATCGCCAGCACCGCGGGGGCGATCACGACTTCGGCGTAGCCGCCCCCGCCGATCAGCGCGGTGACTTGTTCGCCGATGCGGGTCTCGTCCACGCCGTCGCCCACCGCGACGATGTCGCCCGCTGCCTCGAAGCCCGGCACGAACGGGCGGGGGATCGGGAAGTGTCCCTCGCGCACCAGCACGTCGCCGTATTGCACCCCGGCGTAGCCGACCCGGATCGCGACCTCGCCGGGCCCCGGCGTGGGCACGGCCGCCTCCGAGATCCGGAACTGGTCGTCGGTGTCCAGAACCACAGCCTTCATCGCGTTCAGCCTCCTGTGTTGAATCAGTATCCTGATACAGGGCAACCTAGGCAGTGTCAGGTACCTGAGTCAAATAAGGGAGTTGTGACATGGGCGACGTGCCCGTGGAGGAGTACGTGTGCACCCGGATCCGTCGCGCCGAGCAGGCGTTGATGGGCCACCACGAGGCAGTGCTGCGCGGCTATGGGCTGACCATGACCCAGTACACGGTGCTACTCACGCTGTCCCGCGAGGACGGCATGTCCGGCGCCCAGCTGGCGCGTGCGTGCGGGGTCACCCAGCAGAGCATGGCAACCGTCCTGATCGGCATGCAGAACAAGGGCCTGATCGACCGGCAACCGTCCGCTGTGCACGCCAAAGTCATGATCGCCACCCTGACCGGCGCCGGCCGCGACCTGCTCGACCACGCCTACCGGCAGGTCATCGTGCTCGAACGCGCCCTCACCGACCGGTTCACCCCTGACGAGCACAAGCTGTTCTGTGAATTCCTGGACCGCGCAACGGCCACTCTCGTCGAGCAGACACCCACCGCCCACGCCGCCCGATGACCCACGTCGGAGGACGTCCGGATTCCTGCTCCGGCGTGAGCCAGGCGCTCCGGGAACGCTCCGACCACGGGGAGGATCACGCGGAACGGGCCTGGTCGGCAGCTCCTCGCGGAGCGTCTGACCAGGCCCGTTCGCCAGTGGACCCATACGTGGCAGAAGGCGAACCGCTGCCTATCGCGTCTTCCTAGCAGGATTTCACTTGCAGGACTTGGCGCCCGTCGCGTACGCCAGGCCGAAGCCGGCCGCCGACGAGTCCATGAAGACCACCTCGCGCCCCACCGCTGCTGTCGCGAACATTTGCGCGCCCGGGCTGCACGACGCCGGGCCGAGGTACTTCCCCTGGAACGTGTACTGCTTGAGTTTCGGATTGAGCGAGTTGTCCGGGTAGCCACCGGTCTCGAGCCAGGCCTGCACCGGCGCCTCCTCGGTTACGGTGAGGGTCGTGTCGGACAGCGCGACGGTGTCGGCACGGATCGCCTGCGGCGAGTTCTCCTCGAACAGCAGGTGACTGGTGTTCGAGGCGAAGTCGAAGAGCCGCACGGAATCGTGGTAGGTCCCCTGGCTCCACTCGCCGTCGATGATCGTGCCGTAGTCGCGGTCGGTCATCCAGGCGACTGCCGTGTTGGACAGGTCGGGATAGCTCATTCTTTCGGCACCGATATCGCCGCCGGCATAGGTCGTCCGCCCGGTCGCGACGTCATGGACCTCGACGCCCAGCGACCAGTAGTAGCCGTTGGTGTCGGGCTGCGTGAAGATCTCGTAGCGGACGTAGGAGATCCTCCCACCCTTGACGCTCGGCGCCGTCGCGCTCCCGAACCAGCCGGGATGCGCGAGGGTGTGCACGGTCGGCGAACTGCCTCGCAGGTAGCGCACCACGTCGAGGTACCCCTGCGTCGCGTCGTACTGGCTCCACGCGATGACGTCGCCGTCGAAGCCGAGGCCGTTGATGCGTTCCGGGGAGCTGTAGAGCTCCTTGACGGGGCCGCCGCCGACAGGCGCCGACAGGATGCGGTTGGTCTCGTACGTCGGCGATTCGGGGTTCAGCGCGATCGACAACCACACGACCCGCCTGCCGTCGGTGTGCGGGAAGCTGTTGACGCTCCCGTTGTCCGGGGAGATCCGGTACGGCGTGCCCTTGCCGTTGGTGCGGCCCACCCAGATCGAGGTCGGCTCGGTGCGGTTCGCGTCCGATCGCGGCACGGCGAACCGGCCGCCCGCCACGCTCGCCTTCATGTCGGCGTACATGCCGGTGTTGAGCCGGTCGATCAAGACCTTGGTGCCCTTGCCGTACAGGTTCGCCTTCCACTTCGCGGTGATCCCGCGCGAGTCGAACGCGGTTCGCACCACCTTGAGGTCGTTCTTGCCCAGGCGGAACGACTTGGCGGAGGCGAGCACCGCTTCGCGCGCGTCGACGAAGTCGGACATGGGCGTCAGGTAGTCGGTGAGGGCGCGGTAGACGATCTTGTCGGCGACCGTCTTGCCGAGCTTCTGTCGCAGGTCCCAGAGTGCACCGGACACGATCGTCGAGTTGAGGTGCACGCCGCCGTCGTCCATCGACGGCGTGTCGATGAGGTGCTGGAAGTCCGCCGTGCTGGCGCCGTCGTCGAGGTCGCGCAGGGCGCACTGGGCGGGAGCCAGCGTGCGGCAGAGGTCGCCGCCGAGCAGGCTTGCCTGCGGGTCGGACATCGACGTGCCCGACGCGTCGACGTCGATGGCGTTGCCGAAGTAGTCGGCGATCGCCTCGTTGAGCGCGCCCGATTGGCCGGCGTAGACGAGGCTGGCGGTGTGCTCCACCACGCCGTGCGTCATCTCATGGCCCACGACGTCCGGGTCCGCGGAGAGCGGCAGGTACTCGTCGTCACCGCTGCCGTACACCATGCGGGTGCCGTCCCAGTACGCGTTCACCCACGGGTTGCCGCCGTACGTGATCCCTACGATCGAGTCGATCGGCATGCCGTCGTCGTCCAGGCTGTTGCGCCCGAGCTTCGCCTGGTACCACTCGAACACCTTCGTGGCGTCCCAGGCGGCGTCCACCGCACCGGCGGCGGTCAGGTCGCCGCCGAGCGTGGGCGACGGCGATGCGAACGGCGCCAGACCCTCCGGCCACTGGCCGCCCGCCAGCTCGTAGTAGTCGCGGCCCCGAGCGTCCCAGGTGGTGATCGGCACCGTGTGGCCGCTCGGGTGCTTGTGGGTCTGGTCCTGCAGGAGGTAAGAGCCGGCGTCGGACCGGACGAGAGGGAGCGACACGGTGGCGCCGTGCAGGGTGGTGCCCTGGCCGACGACCGGCGCCGTCCCGGTGCCCGCCGAACGCGGCTGAGTGCCGGCTTGCGGCGCGGCGGCGACGCCGTCGGCAGCCAGGGCGGCGGCCTGCTGGGCGGCGACGAAGGACTTGATCCGGCTGACGCTGAGAAGCGGCACCCCGTTCGTCGCGCCCACGTACACGTCGCGGAGCACGGGCTGACCCGAGACGACGTCCTCGCCCTTGACGAGCACGCGCCGCGCGAGCACGCCACTGCCGGTCGGCATGACCAGGAGCCCTTGGTCAGTGCCGACGAGGTCCGTGGCGGCCGCGCCACCGGGACGCGGGGCCGAGGGCACGACCGCCGCGCCGGGGTGCAGGCTCTTGCGCACTTCCTCGACCGCCCGGGACACAGCGACCGCTGCGGGGATCGAGGTGACGGTCGTGTCGACGTCCAGGTTCGTGAAGTAGCTGCCTGACGTTCCAGTCACCGTACGCTTGCCGGCTGTCTTCTCCGTACGCACCACGTATTGGGCGCCGAACACGGGCAGGCCCTTGTACTTCTGGTCCAGCCGGACCGTCTCCCGTTCGCCTTCCGTCTCGACGCTCGCTGTGGTGAGCGTGCCGGACGGATTGCCGATCTTGTAGCGGTCCTGGTGGCTCGCGAGGTGAGCTTTGGCGGCCTTGTCCGGTGCGATCGTGGCGTCGACCGGGTCGGCCACATCGTCCACGAGCGCAGGGGTGTCCGTGGCAGGCGCCACGGTGACCGGGACGGACCCCTCCGACGTTGTCGTGTCGGCCGGCGACGGGGTCGCCGCGTTCGCGGCCTGGGCGGTGGTTCCCAGGATGGCAGCCGTCGCCAGCACGGCGATCGTGGGTAGTGCCTTGGCTCTACGCAATTCTTGCTCCTGCAGGGTTGTGAACAGGCTCCAGCTACCGGCCAGCTCGTTTCCGCACCGGTTCGCCTACCCCACCCCGCTGTCGGCCTCCGCCACAAGAACGACCTTGCGCATTTGCACACATGAGCAGGTGTACCGTCATCCACATCGGACGTGCCAGGAACGTGGCCCCCGGCAGCCTCTTACAGATTCGTAATCCCCGATTCATCGGAGCGAGAGCCGACCCGAGCATGATCGCGTCGGAGGGGCATTGAAACGAGTGGACGAGACGGACATACCGTGGTCGGCGACTGGCCTTGATCCACTAGCCGGCCGCATGTTGGAGTACCTGGTGGCGGTGCGGTCGGCGGACCGCGACGAGGCGGCATCCGCGGTCGGGGTGTCACCTTCCGAGGCGGAGCGAGCGCTGCGGCACCTTGCGGACTCGGCACTGGCCTCGCAGATCGGCGGTGCGGCACCACGATGGACGGCCGTGCCGCCGCGACCGTCGCTTGGTGCCCTGTTGGCTCGGCGGCGGGCCGAGCTGGCCCGTGTCGAGGATCTCGTGGAGCGGCTCTCCGAAACACACGAAGCGGTGTCCGGGCCCCGCGCCACGGACGTGGTGGAGGTGCTGAAGGGCGAGGATGAGGTGCCTGCCCGCTATCGCCAGTTGCTGATGGGAACTTCGTCCGAAGTGCTGCATCTGGCGAAGCCGCCATATGTGACAGGTGCGTCGGCGTCCACCGAGACGGTAGGAGTGACACCCGGCGTACAGATGCGATCGGTGTACGAGACGGACGGTTTCACCGACGCGGTGTCCCTCACGACGGCTCTGCGTGGGACGGGCCAGGGCGGAAAGCTGCGGCTGACATCGCAGATCCCGGTGAAGCTGGTGGTTTTCGACCGAACGGCTGCCCTGCTGCCGATATGGGGAGACCGCCCGTCGTCGGGTTCGTTGGTGGTGCACTCGCCCGCACTGGTGATGGCGCTCGTAGCACTGTTCGAGAGCGTGTGGGAGCGCGCCGAGCCGGTGTCGCTGACGAGACGGCACGACCCGTCGGACGCGGACCGCGGACTGTCGACCTCGGGACGTGACCTGCGAACACGGGAAATCCTGCGCATGATGGCGGCCGGAATGAAGGACGAGACGATCGCCCGAATCCTCAATGTGAGCCGCCGCACCCTTCAGCAACACATCAGCGATGCGGGTTCGCTGCTCGGTGCCCGGACCCGCTTCCAGATCGCCCTGCTGGCGGCGAAGCGGGGGTGGCTGAGTGACCAGGGCGACGGCGTGCGGCAGCCGGAGTCGTTGCCGAATCGATGAGGTAAAGCTTGTCCAACGCTGTCCAACATCGTCACGCGGGCGGGGCAGGTGGGTGACGGCACGATGGTCGCCCGGTCGACGCCGGTGGCGGTGTCCACGGCCGGCCTGCCTTCGGGCACCGCCTTCACCAAGATCACTACTGGTGACGACCATTCGTGCGCGCTCGCGGCCGCCGGCACCGCCTACTGCTGGGGGTGGAACTTCCGGGGGCAACTGGGCAATCTCTCCGGTGCGGACGAGCCGGCGCCGGTGGCCGTGGTCCGGGGCGAGCTGCCGGCCGGGGCGGTGTTCACCGCGCTGACCGCTGGAGACACCCACACCTGCGGACTGACCGATGCCGGAGTTGTGTACTGCTGGGGCGGAAACCGTGCCGGGCAGTTGGGCGACGGTACGACCGGCGACCGGGGGACACCGGCAGCGGTGTCCCTCGCGGGTACGAGGTTCACCGCCGTTGCCGCCGGTGGCAACCACACCTGCGGGCTGGCCACCGGCGGTGTCGTCTACTGCTGGGGCGAGAACGCGGCCGGGCAACTGGGCGACGGCACCACGTCGATCCGGCTGACCCCGGTGGCGGTGGCCGGGATCGGGTCCGGGTTCGCCACCATCGCCGCGGGGTTCCAGGACACCTGCGGGCTCACCACCGCGGGCGCCGCCTACTGCTGGGGTGGCAACACGTTCGGGCAGCTCGGCGACGGAACCTCGACGAACCGGCTGACAGCCACGGCGGTCTCGATGCGTAACGTCCCGGCGGGCAGGTTCGCCGCCATCCAGCCGACCTGGACCCACACCTGCGCGCTGACCGCGGACGGCAAGGCCTACTGCTGGGGCTTGGGCCAGGCGTGGGAGCTGGGCGGCGGCGAGAACTACCAGGAGACCACGCCCGCGCCGGTGGTCATGCCCACCGGCGTGACATTCGCCGGCCTCACCCTCGGGTACGAGCATTCCTGCGCCCGCAGCACGACGGATGTCGCGTACTGCTGGGGTCGCAACGACGAGGGGCAGCTCGGCATGGGCTTGCCGTGGCGGCCGGGGAAGGTCGCGGACTTCCCCGACCCGGCGCTACCCGGGCCGCCGGACACCACCGCGCCCAGCGGCTCGTTCGCGGTGAACCTGTCGTCGTTCTGGGTGGGGCAGCGCACCACGCTGACCCTCTCCGGGGTGACCGACGACGTCAGCGGGAGCGCGGCGATCGCCCGGGTCGTGGCCTGGGGTGACGGCACCACGAGCACGCTCAGCGCGGCCCAGGTATCGATCGGCAAGCAGTACACCAAGGCCGGGCGGTTCACGATCACGTTGACGTTGAGCGACGCGGCCGGTAACAAGCGGACCCAGTCGTCGGTGGTGACCGTCACCGCGCCGGGGGCGTTCCGCCTCGACCGGACGTCGGTGTCGCACCACCAGCCCTTCAAGATCACAATCGCGGCGGTGCCCGCCGGCACCACGAGGATCACGATGAACTGGGGCGACGGCTACGTCAGCAACCTCGCCGGCGCCAACCAGGCAGTCAGCCACAGCTACTACCACAAGAACGAGGGTGGCCTGGTGCCGGCGGGCACGGTCAAACCCACCGCGGTGTTCACCAACGCCGCCGGCAGCACCGTCCCGATCGCGGTGGGCGCGCTCACCGTCAAGAAGGACTCGTGGAACCCGAAGGCGGCGATCACCAAGCCCAGCCGCCCCACGCAGGTCTCCTCCTGGAAGACGCTGCGGGGCACGGCCACCGACCAGGGCTCCGGCGTCCACTACGTGCGAGTGGTCGCGAAACGCGCCAGCGGCGGGAAGACGTTCTGCTACACCGCCAAGAAGACCTGGATCCGGTATCGCGGCAGCAGCGACGCCGCCAAATGCCGCGTCGACGTCAAGGCAACCGGCGGTAGGTGGTCGCTGGCGCTCAAGGGTCTGGCGAAGGGCAAACTCACGGTCACCGCGGTGGCGACTGACTGGTCCGACCGGTCCGGCAAGGTCGCCGGCGTCAGCCAGCAGCTCACCAGATCCTGAACGACCGGTCGGCGGTCAGCACGATCTTTCCGCGGGCGTGGCCGGTCTCGCTCAGTTCGTGGGCGGCGACGGCGTCCGCAAGCGGAAACACGCCCGCGATCGGAACGGTGAACCGCCCCTGCTCCGCGAGGGTCGCGGCAACGGCCAGCCCCTCGACCGCTTGCGGATCCGCGCCGGGGCCGCCCGAGCGGGACAGGTGCACCCCGTACGACGCGGCGTTCAGGTCGGCGACCGTCACCACCCGTTCCGCGCTCCCGGCGAGATTGATCAGGTCAGGCAGGGACCCGGACCCGGCGCAGTCGAGAACGACGTCCACCCCGCCCCGGGCCAGCCTGTTGACGCGGTCGCCCAGGCCGGAGCCGTACGTTGTCGGTGTCGCCCCGAGGCCCGCGATGAATTCGTGGTTCCGCGCGCTGGCCGTGCCGATGACCGTCGCGCCGCGCGCCGCCGCAAGCTGCACGGCGACCGAGCCGACGCCGCCGGCCGCGCCCTCGACCAGCAGGGTCGTGCCCGCGCCCACCCCCAGCCGGTCGAGCACGCGGGTGGCGGTCTCGACATTCGCGGCTGCGCCACCGGCCTGTTCCCAGCTCAACGCGTTCGGTTTGGGCGCCCAGGCAGTCAGCACAGCGTGCTCGGCATTCGCGCCGCCCAGCCGGGCGATGTCGACAACTCCGAAGACCGCGTCACCCGGCCGGACGCCGGTGACCCCTTCGCCGACCTCGTCGACCACCCCGGCGGCGTCGACGCCGAGCACATGGGGAAGGGGCACCGGGAGCCTGTCGCGGAAACGGCCCGACCGGAGGTACCAGTCGGCGGGCGTGACGCCCGAGGCCCGTACGGCCACCCGGATGTGGCCCGGCCCGGCGTGCGGTTCCGGCGCTGCGGCGACTCGTAGCACGCTTGCCGGACCGTACTCGTTGAATTGCAGTGCTTTCATGGCGCAGGACGTTAACGGAGCACCCCGTCCACTTAGCTGAAGTGAGAGACATGCCGGATCGTTTGCCTCACACCCTTCGCTCCGACGCTCGGGACAACCGCGAACGGATCCTCTCGGTGGCCCGCACGACGTTCGCCGCCGCGGGGCTGGACGTGCCGATGCGCGAGATCGCCAGACGCGCCGACGTCGGCCCGGCCACCCTCTACCGGCGTTTCCCGACCAAGGAAGCACTGGTCACTGAGGCCTTCGCCGACCAGATGGCGGCCTGCACGGCCGCCGTCGACGAGGGCCTCGCCGACCCGGACCCGTGGCATGGGTTCCGCGACATGATCGAGAAGGTCTTTGCGTTGCATGCTGTGGACCGGGGTTTCACCGCGGCCTTCATCTCGACCTTCCCGCACGCGATCGACTTCACCGAGACCCGCGACCGTGCCCTGCGCTCCGTCGCCGAGCTGGCCCGTCGGGCCAAAGCCGCCGGAAAGCTGCGCCCGGATTTCGTCATCGACGACCTGATCCTGGTGCTCATGGCCAACAGCGGCATCCGGGCATCCTCGCCGGCCGCCGCGCTTGCCGCTTCCCGCCGCCTGGCCGCCCTGCTCCTCCAAGGCCTCAGCGCCGAGCCGGCCACCCCGGTTCCGTAAGGACGCCCCGGGCCGGGGCGCTCGGCCGATCAGACCTCGGACAACGGCTGTGACCGGAGTGCGATTCTGCTCGGGCCGTTGAACGGCGCCAGCGACAGCACCGCCGTCGGCGTCCGCAGCTCCTCGCTCTCCGCGAACAGCCTCCGCGCCGCATCGAAGGGAACGTCGTCGCACGCCACGAGCGAGGCCCGGTCATGGAGTTCACGGATCGCGTCCGTCATCTCCCTGTTGCCGCCCGTGCCCGCCCCCCAGGTGTCCCACAGCAGCGTTTCCACCTTGTTCAATGCCGCGAGGTCGATCCGGACGTCATGGGCCACGAACCACTCCCCGAACATCGGCCCTTCCTCCGGAGGGTGGAGCCCGAAGGTCTCCGGGTCCGCGTCGCCCGCCCGGATCGCCTGCCAAGCCTTGCCGGCGACGAGAAAACGGTCGCGCGGCACGTCCATCGGGTCGAAGTCCACCCGCCAGGTGTCGACGATCACGGGGTCGGTCAGCATCGGATCGGCGAGCAGCCAGCCCCGTTCGTGGTCCCAGTATTCGGTGACCACATGGTCGCCGTGGAATCCGTTTGAGCCGAAATAGTCGGCGAAGCCGGACCGCAGGCGGGCGGGGACGCCGGCGTAACGCAGGAAGGAGCAGTGCAGCAGCGCGAAGTCGCGGCAGACGCCGACGAAGCGGTCGCCGAACTCGCGCCGCCGCGTCAGCGGGGCGCCGTTCCGCTCGGTGATGATCCGCAGGATGTCGTCGAGGTAACGCGTCTCGGCGTCGTGGTGCAGGCGGTCCTGCGGAATGACGTAGCCGAACGGCTCGCCCTCCAACCGGTGGACCATCAGATCGCGGGCCGTGCGGGCGAGTCGAGCCGGAGCATCCGGCAGGTTGTCATAGCGCGGGGCGAGGTCGCCCGGGTCGGAGAAGTCGCTCTGTGCCACGTAGAAGGCGGCGACGGCCGGGGCAAGGGAAGCGGAGGGCATGGCTGGACGGTGTCAAAATGTCGGCGAAATTGTCCAGCCGGTCAGGTGTTGTGCGGGGCCACGGCCTCGCGGTTTTCCGCGGCCAGGGCCGGGCCCAGCAACTCGTCGCAGACCCGGATCAGCCGGGCCCGCAACGCCGACGCCCGCCGGGCGAACTCGCGCTGGCGGGTCACGTACTCGGCCTTGCCCTCGGCCGTCTCGATTTTCACCGGCTCCTCGCCGTACGACGTCAGGTCGTACGGGCTGGCCTGCATGTCCAGCAGCCGGATGTCGCCGGCCAGGGCGAAGCAGTCCAGGGCCAGCGCACCCGGCACCGCGGGCCCGAGCTTGCTCGCCCACTTGTGGCAATCCATCGCCGCGTGCAGGCAGCCGGGCTGGTCCAGGTCGACCTGGGTGGCGCGGGTCGGCTGCAGGCGGTTGAGGCCCACCGCCTCCGGGGTGAAGAAACGGAAGGCGTCGAAGTGGGTGCAGCGGATCGGGTGCTCCTCCACCACCTTGTCCGTCTCGGCCTGGCCCAGGCGCAGCGGCAGGGAATGCCGGTGCTCCGGCTGGCGGTAGACCATCGCCCACTCGTGCAGGCCGAAGCAGCCGGAGAACGCCGGGCGCGACGCCGTCGCCGTGAGCAGGCCGTGGATGTATCGCACGCTCTCGCCGCGGGCGTGCATATACGCCTCCAGGTCGAGGGTCACCACGCCGTCCGGGTGCGCTTTGTACCATTTCCAGCCCGCGTGCTCGGCCAGCCCGGTCGGTGCCGCCGCCAGGCCGGTGCCCACGCCGGGGTGCCAGCGGCGGAGCTGGGCCGGGCGGGTGCCGTAGTAGTCGTACAGAAAATCCTCTATGGCGTGCTTTTCGCCGTTGGCCTTCCTGGCCCGGTGCCCGGCTGTCATCTCGTCCGCCCGCTCGGCGTGGGCGCGTGCCAGCGGGATCCAGCTGACCGAGGGCAGCACAGTGGTCAGCGTGTGTGTTTCGCTGATCCGCATCGCACCAGCGTATCCAGCAAGTCCACTCCTATCGAGCCTCGGCGTCGTCTGTGGTGAGGAACGCCCGAACGAGGTCCGCCACCGTCGCGGGCGCGCTCTGATCGGGGGCGTTGTGATCGAGTTCCGGCATCAGTACGTATCGGGCATGCGGGATCAGCTCCGCGAGCCGTGGTTGCATCCGGCGCAGCCAGTCCGGGCTGCGGCCGCCCGCGATGATCAGGGTCGGCGAGGTGATGGCGGCATACCGGCTGCCGTCGGAATCCAGGCCGGCGGTGACGCGCACCTCGGCCGGCAGGGTGGGCAGCAGATCCCGGGCCTCGCGCCCCTGCGGCGTCTGCAGCAGGAACCAGGCGAAGGCGGTGTACGCCGGCAGCGGCAGCACGCCGACGGGCGCGAAGCCCAGCCCGCTCAGGAACATGGCCATCGCCCCGGCGGACCGCCCGCGCTCCAGCCGGCGCTCGAACGCCGGCAGGAACGTCGTGTCGAGCGAGCCGTCGAGACTGACGCCGGGCTCGTAGACGACCAGCCGGCGCAGGTCGCGCCGCAGGGCGACGTGCAGGCCGGCCAGGCCGCCGTAGCTGTGCCCGAACAGCTCGGTGGACCCCGTCGCGTCGAGGACGGCCACGGCGTCCTCGACCTCCCGCTCGATGGAGTAGCTGGGGCCGGGCGGGCCGCTGTCGCCACGGCCGCGGCGCTCGATGACGTGCACCGTGCGGGAGTCTGCCAGCGACTCGGAAAGCTGCCGGTAGTGATGCGAGCGGCGCAGGCCGCCGGGGATGACGACCAGGCCGGGCCCGGACCCGGTGCTGGTCACGTCGAGCCGGGTGCCGTCGGCGCTGATGATAGTTGGCATGCAAATAACCGTAGTACATCTACTACATCCTTGATAGTGTCCTCGACATGGAGACCATGACGGGGGCGTTGGTGGCAGGCCTGGAGGCAGTTCCGGAGGAGCCCGTGCTCGACGTCCGCGACCTGCGGATGCGATATGGCAGCACGGATGTCCTGCACGGGGTGACGTTCACCGCCCGGCGGGGCGAGGTCCTCGCCCTGCTCGGCCCGAACGGCGCCGGCAAGACCACCACCATCGAAATCCTCGAGGGCTTCCGGATGCGCTCGGCCGGCGAGGTCCGGGTGCTCGGCGTCGACCCGGCCACCGGCGGCGAGCAGTGGCGGGCCCGGCTCGGCGTGGTGCTGCAGTCCTGGCGCGACCACGGCAAGTGGCGCGTCCGTGAGCTGCTGCACCACCTCGGCACCTATTACGCCGACTACTCGACGCCGCGGATGCAACGGCCGTGGCCGGTGGATGACCTGATCGACATCGTCGGCCTGGCCGCGCAGGCGGGCGTGCGGATCAACCGGCTCTCCGGCGGCCAGCGCCGCCGGCTGGATGTGGCGATCGGCATCGTCGGCCGGCCGGAGATGCTCTTCCTCGACGAGCCGACGGTCGGCTTCGACCCGGCCGCCCGCCGCGAGTTCCACGACCTCGTGCACCGGCTGACCGATGTGGACGACACCACGATCCTGCTGACCACCCACGATCTGGACGAGGCGGAGAAGCTGGCCGACCGGATCGTCATCCTGGCCGGCGGCCGGATCATCGCCGACGGCTCGGCGGACCAGCTCTCCCGGCGGGTCGCGGGGGAGTCCGAGATCCGCTGGACCCGGGACGGTTCCCGGTTTGTGCACTCCGCCGCCGACGCCACCCGCTTCGTCCGCGAGCTCTTCCTGCAGTACGGCGAGGACGTCGCCGACCTGGAGGTGCGCCGCACCAGTCTGGAGGACAGCTACATGACTCTCGTCCGCGACTTCGAGGCGGGCCGGGACACCGCCGCCGCCTCGGCCTTCGACGCGATCCGATGAGCGCCGTCTCCACCACCATCCGCTCGGGCGTCGCCCGCGGCGGCATCGAGTTGCGCCAGACCGTGACCAACGTGCTCGACCTGTGGAACTACTTCTTCCCGACAGTCCTGCTCGTCGGCACCGTCTTCTTTATGCGCGACGCCACCGTGCCCGGCACCGACCTGTCGCTCGGCGCCCGCACGCTGCCCAGCACGCTCGGCATGGGCCTGGCCTTCGCGGGACTGCTCACGGTCGCCACCCAGCTGGTCACCGACCGCGAGGACGGCACGCTGCTGCGGGCCAAGGCGACGCCCAACGGGATGGCCGGCTACCTGGTCGGCAAGCTGGTCCTGGTCGGCGGCATGGCGGCGATCAACTTCGTGCTGCAGATCGTGCCCTGCCTGTTCATCGTCGACGGGCTGCGGGTGGACGCGACCGGGTGGCTCACCCTGTGCTGGCTCCTGCCGCTCGGCTTCGCGGCCACGATCCCGCTGGGTGCCGTCTTCGGTTCGCTGCTCGACAACCCGCGCAACATCGGCCTGCTCATACTGCCGGTGGGCGGCCTGGTCGCGATCTCCGGGATCTTCTATCCGATCAGCAGCATGCCGGGCTGGCTGCAAGGCGTCGCGCAGGGCTTTCCCATCTACTGGCTAGGGTTGGGCATGCGTTCTGTGTTCCTTCCCGACGGGCTGGCCGCCGTCGAGCTCGGCCATTCCTGGCAGCATCCGGAGACCTTCGGCGTGCTGCTCCTCTGGGCCGTGCTGGGCCTGCTGCTGGCCCCGATCGTGCTGCGCCGGATGTCGCGCCGCGAGTCGGGCTCGGCCGTCGCCGCCCGGCGCGAGAAGGCCATGGCGCGGGTCGGGTGACGGACGACGCATGAGCAGTGAGATCACGTACAACCGGATCGCGATGCTGCGCGCCGAGCGCGGCATCTCGCGCCGTCAGCTCGCCGACGCCCTCGGGGTGCATTACCAGACCGTGGGCTATCTGGAACGCGGCGAGTTCAGCCCGTCGCTGCACCCGGCGCTGCGGATCTGCGACTACTTCGAGGTGCCCGTCGAGGTGGTCTTCTCGCTGAGCCCGTTCCCGAGGCTGGGCACGGAGTCGGTGCCGCGCAGCGCGTAGCCTCAATTCTGCGTGTTCTTCGGTCAATGGATGGGGTTCTCCGTGCGTTTCGCTCGTTTTGTTCATGCCGGTGGCGTGTCCTTCGGCGTCGTCGAGGGTGATTCGGGGGCCGGCGGCCTGACCGTCGCCGAGATCAGCAGTCTCCCCTTCGAGCAGGTGCGCCTCACCGGGCAGCGCTGGGCCCTGGCCGACGTCCGGCTGCTCGCGCCGATCTTCTCCAGCAAGGTGATCGGTGTCGGCCGCAACTACGCCGAGCACGCGGCCGAGCTGGGCAACGAGGTGCCGAAGGAGCCGCTGATCTTCATCAAGCCGTCCACCTCGGTGATCGGCCCGAACGACGCCATCCGGATCCCGCCGCAGTCCCAGCAGGTCGAGCACGAGGCCGAGCTGGCCGTGGTGATCGGCGCGACCGGCGCCCGCCGGGTCGACCGGGCCGGCGCGCAGCGGGCCATCTTCGGCTACACCGTCGGCAACGACGTGACCGCCCGGGATCTGCAGCGCAGCGACCCGCAGTGGACGCGGGCCAAGGGCTTCGACTCGTTCTGCCCGATCGGGCCGTGGATCGAGACCGAGCTCGACGTGAGCGACCTCGAGGTGCGCTGCGAGGTGGGCCGCAGCCCCGACCAGATGGAGGTGCGCCAGCTCGGCCGCACCAAGGACATGGTCTTCGACGTGCCGACCCTGGTGTCGTACATCTCGCACGTGATGACCCTGCTGCCCGGCGACATCATCCTGACCGGCACGCCGGCCGGGGTCAGCCAGATCGTCTCCGGCGAGACCGTGTCGGTGAGCGTTCAGGGCATCGGCGAGCTGCGCAACCCGGTCGTCTCGCTCGACTGACGCTCGATCCCGTCCAGCAGCAGCCGCAGGCCGTAGGCGAAGGCGTCCGCGGCCTGCTGGTCGGGCCCCCGGTCGAAGCCGCCGGCGTGCCACAGCTCGGTCATCGCGGGATGCTGCTCGACGTCGAACCAGTCCTCCCAGAGCTGCCCCCGCTGGCCCCACCAGGCGTCGTTGGACTGGCCGCTGGCCCGGCGGAGCTGGGCGTTCTCGCCCTCCTGCCGGGCCGCCCCGGTCACGAACATGGTGATCGTCACGGCCGCTGTGTTACGGCTCTCCACCGGCAGGCCGCCGAGTGTCGACAGGACGTACTCGCTCTCCCGCAGCGTGCCCGGGCCGAGCGGCGGGCGGGCCCGGGAGACCTGGCACAGCCACGGATGCTCCCGGTACATGGTGACCGTGCGGTCCGCGTACAGGTGGATCTGCTCGCGCCAATGCGCCGGGCGTGGCTCGCCCGGACCCGGCAGCCGGCGGCTGCCGAGCACCTCGTCCACCATCAGCTCGACCAGCTCGGCCCGCGAGGGAACGTAGGTGTAGAGCGTCATCGTCGCCACCCCGAGCCGGGCGGCGACCCGCGCCATCGAGGCCGCCGCCAGACCTTCCTGGCCGGCGATGGCGATCCCGGCCGCCACCACCTGATCCACGCTGAGCCGGGGCGGGCGGCCGGTGGTCGCCTTGCGCGCGCTTCCGTGCCGCCAGAGCAGCGGCAGGATCCGGTCGGGATCGGTGGCCCCACTGAACTCCGTCATCTCGTATACCCTACGAGAAGAGTTTCCGTATGACCTACGAGAACTGGGGAGTGCACATGAAGATCCTGGTGACCGGCGCGACCGGCGGCGTGGGCCGGCTGGTCGTGGGCGAGCTGCTGGCCCTCGGCGCGACCGACGTCCGGGCGCTGACGGTCAACCCCACCAAGGCCGGCCTGCCGCCGCAGGTCGAGGCCGTGCGCGGCTATCTCGGCCGGCCCGAGACGCTGCCGGCCGCCCTGGTGGGCGTCGACCGGATGTACCTCGCGCCGTTGGTGGACACGAACGCGCAGGTGTGCCGGCTGGTCGCGACGGCGGGGGTACGGCGGATCGTCGACATGGCGGGCGCCAAGGGCGACCACTGGCAGGTGATCGAGGACGGCGTCGAGGAGTGCGGGGTGCCGTTCGTGCACCTGGAGCCCGGTGAGTTCATGACGAACTCCAGCCTCTGGTCGGCGCAGATCGCCGCCGGCGACGTGGTGCGCGACGGCTACGGCGACGCGGCCAACGCTCCCATCGCGCTGGAGGACATCGCGGCCGTCGCGGCCCGGTGCCTGCTGGAGGACGGCCACGAGGGCAACTCGTACGAGCTGACCGGCCCGGAGTCGCTGACCCGGCGCGAGCGGGTGCTGGCGATCGGGGCGGCGCTGGGCCGCGAGCTCACCTATGTCGACCTGCCGCACGACGAGCTGGTCGAGCAACTCGCCACCGCGATGGGCGAGTACGCGGGCTGGTATGCCGACGGGCTGCGCCAGCTGGCCGCCCATCCGCAGGCAGCGGTGCCGACCGTGGCGGAACTGACCGGCCGCCCCGGCACCACCTTCGCCGCGTGGGCGCGGGACAACGCCGACATGTTCCGGTAATCGCGGGGTCACGGAAACGCTGGGTGGTAACCCGATTTGGTTGCCACCATGGGCTCGGGTAGAGTTTCCAATCGGTACGGGACGCCGTGCCAATGGGGTATGGGGTAATTGGCAGCCCGACTGGTTCTGGTCCAGTTAGTCTAGGTTCGAGTCCTGGTACCCCAGCGCTACCGACTCCCGCAAGGGTGGTGGTGCTGGAAATCTGGTAGTGTTCCGCACCGTTGCTCAAGCGAGAAGCGGAAGCAGCAAGGCAGTTTGAAGGTTCTTGGCCCCGTCGTCTAGCGGCCTAGGACGCCGCCCTCTCAAGGCGGTAGCGAGGGTTCGAATCCCTTCGGGGCTACAAGCAGCAAGCGGCTCGTGTCGATGGACACGGGCCGCTTTTGTCTGCTCTGGGCGTAGGGGGTGTCTGGCGGATCATGACGGCCTGCGCCGGGTCCAGCTTCCGCCTCGCGGCGC
>Ga0307516_10000497_pt1 | contig 52295 bp, 52 predicted proteins | sample 19_EM_MG_FD_203310 | JGI IMG/M metagenome (GOLD analysis project Ga0307516, IMG submission 203310) | Populus trichocarpa ectomycorrhiza microbial communities from riparian zone in the Pacific Northwest, United States - 19_EM | ecosystem: Host-associated > Plants > Roots > Unclassified | place... | reverse complement strand
CGATCTACATGGACTACGGCGCGACCACGCCCGTGGATCATCGTGTCGTGGATGCCATGGTGCCCTGGCTGCGCGAGCATTTCGGCAATCCGGCCTCACGCAGCCACGCCTGGGGCTGGGAGGCCGAAGAAGCGGTTGAGAAGGCCCGTGCCCAGGTGGCCGAGTTGGTGGGGGCCGACCCACGGGAGATCGTCTGGACTTCCGGGGCTACCGAATCCAACAACCTGGCCCTCAAGGGTGCGGCCAACTTCTACAAGACGCGCGGCAAGCACATCGTCACGGTCAAGACCGAGCACAAGGCGGTGCTGGACACCTGCCGCGAGCTGGAGCGGCAAGGTTTCGAGGTCACCTACCTGGAAGTGCAGGAAGACGGCCTGCTGGACCTGGACCGCTTCAAGGCCGCGCTGCGGGCCGACACCATCCTGGTGTCCGTGATGTTCGTGAACAACGAGATCGGTGTGATCCAGGACATCCCCGCCATCGGCGCCCTGTGCCGCGAGCGCGGCATCATCTTCCACGTCGATGCGGCGCAGGCCACGGGCAAGGTGCAGATCGACCTGAACGCGCTGCCGGTGGACCTGCTGAGCCTGGCCTCGCACAAGACCTATGGCCCCAAGGGCATCGGCGCGCTGTACGTGCGGCGCAAGCCGCGCGTGCGCATCGAAGCGCAGATGCACGGCGGTGGTCATGAGCGCGGCATGCGTTCGGGCACCTTGCCCACCCACCAGTGTGTGGGCATGGGCGAGGCCTTCCGCATTGCGCGCGAGGAAATGGGCACGGAGCTGGAGCGCATCCGCATGCTGCAGCAGCGCCTCCTGCATGGCCTGAAGGACATCGAGCAGGTGTTCATCAATGGCCACCTGGAGCGGCGCGTGCCGCACAACGTGAACGCCTCGTTCAACTATGTAGAGGGCGAGTCGCTGATCATGGGCATCAAGGGCATTGCGGTGTCGTCCGGCTCGGCGTGCACCTCGGCCAGCCTGGAGCCCAGCTATGTGCTGCGCGCCCTGGGGCGCAGCGACGAACTGGCGCATTCAAGCCTGCGCATGACCATCGGCCGCTTCACCACCCAGGAAGAGATCGACTACGCCGTCACCACCTTGCAGGAGCGCGTGGCCAAGCTGCGCGAGCTTTCGCCCCTGTGGGACATGTACCGCGAAGGCGTGGATCTAAGCACCATTCAGTGGGCCGCCCACTGAACACCGGCTTGTGAGGGGTCGGTTCACCCGTCAGTTGGAGAAATGACATGGCATACAGCGACAAAGTGATTGATCATTACGAGAACCCGCGCAATGTGGGTTCCTTCGACAAGGGCGACGACAGCGTGGGCACCGGCATGGTGGGTGCTCCTGCCTGTGGCGATGTGATGAAGCTGCAGATCAAGGTCAATCCGCTCACCGGCCTGATCGAAGACGCGCGTTTCAAGACCTATGGCTGCGGCTCGGCCATTGCGTCCTCGTCGCTGGTCACCGAGTGGGTCAAGGGCAAGTCGCTGGACCAGGCACTGACGATCAAGAACACGCACATCGCCGAGGAACTGGCGCTGCCGCCGGTCAAGATCCACTGCTCCATCCTGGCTGAAGATGCGATCAAAGCTGCCGTGGACGACTACAAGGCCAAGGCGGGTGCCTCGGACCGGGTGGCCGCGGCCCAGTTGAACTGACTCCCATGGCCGTGACCTTGACCCAAGCGGCGGCACGCCATGTGTCGCGCTACATCACCCGGCGTGGCAAAGGCGTGGGTGTGCGGCTGGGCGTGAAGACCACCGGCTGCTCCGGCCTGGCTTACAAGCTGGAGTACGCCGACGAAGTGGCGCCTGCGGATCATGTGTTCGAAGACCAGGGGGTCAAGATCCTGATCGACCCCAAGAGCCTGCCGTACCTTGACGGCACGCAACTGGACTTCGTGCGCGAGGGCTTGAACGAAGGGTTCAAGTTCCACAATCCCAGGGAAAAAGACCGCTGCGGGTGCGGCGAGTCTTTTCGCGTCTAGACGCCGACCAGATCTTCATGACCGGGCCGGGGCGCGGCGATGGATTGCCGTGCCCTTTTTGTTGCCGGAACTTTCTATGACTCTCACCACTTGCACCGCGCTGCGATGAATCTATCCAGCAGCGACTTCGAATTGTTTGGCGTGGCCATGCGCTTCGAGCAGGACCCGGCCGTGCTCAGCGAGCGCTGGAAGGCGCTGCAGGCCACGGCTCACCCGGACCGTTTCGCCTCTGGAGGCGCCGCCGAGCAGCGCGTGGCGATGCAGTGGTCGGTGCGGGTGAACGAGGCCTACCAGCGGCTCAAAGACCCGCTCAAGCGGGCCGCCTACCTGTGCACGCTGCATGGCGTGGCGATCGATGCCGAGAGCAACACCGCCATGCCGGCGGAGTTCCTGGTGCAGCAGATGCAGTGGCGCGAGGCGCTTGACGAAGCCGCCGACGAACCGGCGGTTGATGCCTTGGCGCAGCAGGTGGCGGGTGCCCAACGCGACATGATCGACTCGCTGCGCACGCTGATCGACCAGCGGCAAGACTGGCCGGCCGCGGCAGCGCAGGTGCGCGCGCTGATGTTCGTGCGGCGCTTCGCCGATGACGTGGCCCGCCGCATCGAAACCCTGCAGGACTGATCAGTGGCCTTGCTGCAAATTTCCGAACCGGGCCAGTCGCCCGATCCGCACCAGCGGCGCATTGCCGTGGGCATTGACCTGGGCACCACGCATTCGCTGGTCGCCGCCGTGCGCCATGGTGCGGCCGAATGCCTGCCCGATGCGCAGGGGCGGGCGATCCTGCCGTCGGTGGTGCGCTATGCGGGCGAGGGGCGCCGGCAGATCGGCCACGATGCGCTGGCGGCCCAGGGCCATGACGCCGAGAACACCATCGCCTCGGCCAAGCGCCTGATGGGCCGCACGCTGGCCGACCTGGGCAACGCCGCGAGCCTGCCGTACCGGCTGGTGGACCGGCCCGGCATGGTGGGCATCGAGACCCGCGAAGGCCTCAAGTCGCCCGTGGAAGTGTCGGCCGAGATCCTGGCCTCGCTGCGGCAGCGCGCCGAGGACACGTTCGACGACGAGTTGTTCGGCGCGGTGATCACGGTGCCGGCGTACTTTGACGACGCCCAGCGCCAGGCCACCAAGGACGCCGCCAAGCTGGCGGGCCTGAATGTGCTGCGGCTCATCAACGAGCCCACCGCGGCGGCCATCGCCTACGGCCTGGACAACGCGTCCGAGGGCTTATATGCCATCTACGACCTGGGCGGCGGCACCTTCGACATCTCCCTGTTGCGCCTGACCCGCGGCGTGTTCGAGGTGGTGGCCACCGGCGGCGATTCCGCGCTGGGCGGTGACGACTATGACGAGCGCCTGGCGCAGGCGCTGCTGCAACGCGAACGCGCCCAGCCTTTGAGCGCCCTTAGCGCCACGGACAAGCGCGCGTGGCTGCAAGCGGCCCGCCGGGCCAAGGAAGCCCTGTCCATTCATGAGGACGTGGAACTGGACGTCGCGCTGACCGGGCAGTCCTTGCCGTTGCGCGCCAGCGCGGCCGAGTTCCACGCCGCCACGGCCGACCTGACCCAGCGCACCCTCACGTTGATGCGCAAGGTGCTGCGCGATGCACAGGTCGCGCCGGCCGACGTGAACGGTGTGGTGCTGGTGGGCGGCTCGACCCGCATGCCGCAGGTGCGTGCTGCCGTGGCTGGCTTCTTTGGCCGTGAACCGCTCACGAACCTGAACCCCGACGAGGTGGTGGCGCTCGGCGCGGCCATCCAGGCCCATGCGCTGGCCGGCCACGCGCAGGACAGTGAGTTGCTGCTGCTCGACGTGATCCCGCTGTCGCTGGGGCTGGAAACCATGGGCGGCCTGGTCGAACGCATCATCGAGCGCAACACCACGATCCCGGCGGCCCAGGCGCAGGAGTTCACCACCTTCAAGGACGGCCAGACGGCCATGGCCTTGCACGTGGTGCAAGGCGAGCGCGAACTGGTCAGCGATTGCCGCTCGCTGGCGCGCTTCGAACTGCGCGGCATCCCGCCCATGGTGGCGGGGGCGGCACGCGTGCGCGTGACCTTCCAGGTCGATGCCGACGGGCTGCTGAATGTGTCGGCGCGCGAAGTGAGTTCGGGCGTGGAGGCGGCCATCCTGGTGAAGCCCAGCTATGGCTTGTCGGACGAGCAGATCACCACCATGCTGCAAGAGAGTTTTGCCACCGCCGAGACCGACATGCCGCTGCGTGCCTTGCGCGAAGCGAAAGTCGATGCCGAGCGCATGGTGCTGGCCACGCGGGCCGCGCTGCAGGCCGATGCCGACCTGCTGGAACCCGGCGAGCGCGAGGGCATCGAGCGCCTGGTGACGCAGACCGAACAAGCCGCTGCCGGCGACGAGCGCGACGCCATCGAGGCGGCGACCCGGGCGCTGGCGGAGGGTACCGAACACTTTGCTGCCGAACGCATGAACCGCGGCATCCGCCGGGCCCTGGCGGGACGCAGCGTGGAAGAAGTCTGATGCCTGTCATCCGCATCCTGCCGCACAGCGAATACTGCCCCGAGGGCACCACCTTGCCGGCCAGCGCGGGCGACTCCATCTGCGAGGTCTTGCTGGAGCATGGCATCCCCATCGAGCACGCCTGCGAGATGAGCTGCGCCTGCACCACCTGCCACGTGATCGTGCGCGAGGGCTTCAACTCGCTCAACGAGATGGACGAGAGCGAAGAAGACCTGCTGGACCGGGCCTGGGGCCTGGAGCCGCAGTCGCGCCTGAGCTGCCAGGCCATCGTGGCGCAGAAGGACCTGGTGGTCGAGATCCCCAAATACTCGATCAACCACGCCAAGGAAACCCACTGACGACGCTGCCATGACACGCCAGATCTTCCTCGACACCGAAACCACCGGCCTCAGCCCCGAGGCCGGCGACCGCATCATCGAACTGGGTTGCGTGGAGATGGTGAACCGCCGCCTCACCGGCCGCAACCTGCACTTCTACCTCAACCCCCAGCGCCCCAACAGCCCGGATGCCGTGCGCATCCACGGGCTGACCGATGAGTTCCTTGCTGACAAGCCCTTGTTCGCCACCGTCGTGGATGAGGTGATGGCGTATGTGGCCGGTGCCGAGATCCTGATCCACAACGCCGCGTTCGACCTGGGGTTCCTCAATGCCGAACTCAAGCGCCTGAGCCGCCCCGTGTTCGTCCAGCAGGTCGCGGGAGTGAAAGACACCTTGCTGATGGCCCGCGAGATGTTCCCGGGCAAGTCGAATTCACTGGATGCCTTGTGCAAGCGGCTTGAGATCGACAACACCAGCCGCACGCTGCACGGCGCCTTGCTGGACGCCGGCCTGCTGGCCGAGGCCTACGTGCGCATGACGCGCGGGCAGGAGTCGCTGGTGATCGAGGCGGTCGAGGCGAACACCGTGGTCGGCGATGACACGCATGTGGACCTCAGCGGGTTCGACCTGCCGGTGATCGCTGCCGACGACACCGAACTGGCCGGGCACGAGGCCGTGCTGGCCGATCTGGATAAAGCCAGTGGGGGCAAGACGGCCTGGCGCGCGCTTGTGTGATAATCCCGCCCCTTGACGTTGACGAGGGGTCGGTTGATTCGATACCCTTGCAGGCTGTCCAGTCAGCACGTCAGAGCCACACCGGGTGGTTAGCTCAGCGGTAGAGCACTGCCTTCACACGGCAGGGGTCGCAGGTTCAAACCCTGCACCACCCACCAGTAGATCTAGCACTTGCGATCTAGCACTTGCAGCGGCCCTTCGGGGCCGCTTGTGCTTGTGCCCCGGTTTCAGAGTCACTGGGTCCGCTGTTCGCCCGCGCCACCGTTCGTAATCTGCGACGACGGCTCGGCATTGCGAATCGCAAATCTATCGTCGCAATGCACAATGGGGTTTCTACTTATTAGAACCCTTGAGAGAACCAAAAATGCATGCCCGCGCGATCGTCTGCTTTGCCGCCACGACCCTGACCTTCATTGCCCCCAGTGTGCTGGCAGAACCCTCGTCTTTCGTCGGTGGCGCCATCGACCCGAATACGTTCATCGTCGGTCACCCGGCCAGCCCGCGCTGGAAAGCCGTCCACTCCAACCACGAGCATCCGGCCGTCATCCAGGCCGAACAGGCCAAGCGGGGGCGGGCCATTGATGTCAACACGTTCATCGTGCAGCCACCCGCCAGTGTCCAGTGGCTGCCATCGCCCACTGCCGACGACCGCCCTGTGCGCGCTCACGCGCAGTCGTCCTGACAGGGAAGGGACTCGGGGCCGTTCTCCCTTCCATATTCAATAGCCTCGGTCCCGGTCCACCACATCCAGCAAGGCCTCATTGCGCGTCCAGCGGTGCAGGTTGCGGGCCACCAGCGCAGCACCTGTCTCCGGACGCAGGCGGCTGGCCACGTTCGGCGTGATGGTCACGCGCGGATGCTGGCGCAGGGGCTGCAGGTCTTGCAGCCCGTGGTCGTCATGAGCCTCGGCATCGTCCAGCGTGGCGTGTGCCAGGCGGCCGTCATTGAGTGCGGCAAGCAAGTCATGCGGCTGGCATTGCCGATGCGAACCCATGTGGACCAGCCGGGCCCCAGGCGGCAACGCATCGAACACGTGGCGGCTCAGCAGCCCGCGGGTCTGCTCGGTCAGCGGCAGCAGGCACACCAGGATCTCGTTGGCCATTAAAAAGGGCTCCAGGCCCGCCGGGCCGTGGAACGTGTCTACCCCCCGCAACGGGTGTTCATTGCGAGACCAGCCGCGCACACGAAAGCCCAGTTGCGCCAGTTGCAGGGCCACGGCGGAACCCAGCCGACCCAGGCCCATGACCCCGACCCGCCGCTCGTCCGCCGTGCGGACGGGCAAGGGCCGCCAGCACTGCTGCGGCTGCTGGGCCGCGTAGACGTCGAAGCCGCGGTGGTAGTTCATTACCGCGGTGAGAGCGTACTCGACCGTTTGCCGCACCTGGTGGGCGCCGCAGGTGCGTGCGATGCGCACCGTGGCCGGCAACCGCGCGCGCAGTACCGCCTCGGCGCCGCCCCCCAGTACCTGCACGACCTGCAGCCGGGGCAGTGTGGCCAGCAGGCTGGGGCTCGGGCATCCAGTCAGCAAGACCTTCGACTGGGCCAGCATGTCGGTGTCACCGGGATCGGCCAGGTGCCAGTGAGGCAGCAGCGGTCGCAGCGCCTGGCGCCAGCGCGCGGCCTGGCCTGGTGGGTCGAGCACGGCGATCCAGCGCGGCGCGTGCTCACGCAGGGGATGCAGCAAGCGGCCCGGCAGTGGCTGCTGCAGGGCCTGCCGTTCGGGAGCGCAGACGGCCGTCATGGTGCTGGGGTTCTTGGGTGATCATGGAGGGGCATGCTCACGGGTACGCAAAGCACCCGACATCGCGGCCAAGGGGACGTACTTAATTTTGAGGATGCCACCTGTGCGGGTGTCTTGACCAAGCCCGGCGCGGCAACGACAGTTGCCGCGTGAACGACGAAGCCACTCCACTGACGGAACTGCTGCAGGACGCATCGCGAGGTGATGCCCTGGCACTGGGCCGCGTGTTCGAGTCGCTGTATCCGCAGCTCAAGCGCATTGCGCATGCGCGCCTGTACCGGCAGGGCGGCCCGGCCCACCTGGGCACCACGGCGCTGGTGCACGAGAGCTTCATGCGCATGGTCGAGAGCTCCCACCTGCGGCTGGACGACCGTGGGCACTTTCTCGGTTACGCGGCCAAGACCATGCGCCACATCATCGTGGACTTTGCGCGCAGGCAACTGGCGCAGTGCCGTGGGGGCGACCAGATTCAAGTGACTTTGGACACCTCGCTGCACGACGGGGCCGGCAACGAGGCCAGCGAGTGGATCGTGGCCGTGCACGAAGCGCTGGCCGATCTGGAGGGCATCGATGCCGACCTGGCCCGCGTGGTGGAGATGCGGTACTTTGCCGGCTACACCGATGTGGAGATCGCCGGCCTGCTGGGCAGCAGCGAGCGCACCGTGCGCCGCCAGTGGGACAAGGCGCGAGCCTGGCTGGGCGTGGCGCTCAGTTCGCATTGAGATGACGGCCCCCACCTCGCCCGCTGAGAGCGCCCCCAGGCCGACGCCTTGCGTCGTCCGCCTTGCAGGCCGCGTCCGGGCTTGCAAGCCCGGACCCTTCGCGAGGCGAAGAACAGTCCGCAGGGACTGTTCTTCGTCCACGCTCAGCCCCCCGAGGGGGATGAGGAAACTTGGGGCGGCCCGGCGTTTCCTCCTGAACCAGGAGCCGGCATGAACGAGCCGAAGCCGGCGCACCCGCCGCACAGCGTGTGGACCGATGCGTTCCGCGAGTTCGATGCCTTGTACGAGGCCGACATGCCCCAGCGCGCGGCACGCCTGGCGGTCTTGTGCACCACCGCGCCGGCCCTGGCCGACGCGGTGCGGCGCCTGCTGGCCGAGCACGATGCGCGCCATGCATCCCCAGCGCCGGATTGGCTGCAGACCTTGCCGCGCGGGGTGCCCGCCGCTTTGGCCACCGACCAGGCGCCACCGTGCATCGGCCCCTGGCGGCTGCTGCGTGAACTGGGCCATGGCGGCACCGCGCGGGTATGGCTGGCGCGCCGCGAGGACGTGCCCTGGGTGCGCGAGGTGGCACTCAAGGTACCGCTGGGTGGCTGGTGGAGGCAGGACCTGCGCGAACGCCTGGTCCGCGAGCGCGACATCCTGTCGCGCCTGGAGCATCCGCACATCGCGCGCCTGTATGACGCGGGCTTTGCAGAGGCGCAGCCCTGGCTGGCACTCGAATATGTGCAAGGCCAGGATATCGTCACCTGGTGCGACAGCCGCAAGGCCGCGCCGCGCCAGCGCGTGATGCTGTTCCGCCAGGTCCTGCAGGCGGTGCAGTACGCGCACTCGGCGCTCATCGTGCACCGTGACCTCAAGCCGGCCAACATCCTGGTCAGTGCCGACGGCTCCGTGCGGCTGCTGGACTTCGGCATCGCCAAGCTCATTGCCGAAGGGCAGGACCACACGCAGACCACGCAGCTGACCGAAGCGGCCGGGCGCATGCTCACGCCGGCATACGCAAGCCCCGAACAACTGCGCAACGAGTCGTTGACCACGGCCACCGATGTCTATTCGCTGGGGGTGGTGCTGTACCAGTTGCTCACCGGCGTGCAGCCGTTCGTCGACCGGCCGCGGCGGGCGGCGCAGATCGAGCAGGCCATCATGGCGGGGCAGGTGCCGCTGGCCAGCCGCGGCGAGATCAGGAACGAAGGCGCGCAGGCGCGCGGCATGGCCGTGCGGGCCTTGCGCGGTGTGCTGGCGGGCGACCTGGATGCCGTGTTGTCCAAGGCGACGCAGGCCGACCCGGCCGCGCGCTATGCCTCGGCAGCCGCGTTCGATGCCGACCTGGAATCCTGGCTGGCCGGCCATCCGGTGCGTGCCCGCCGGCCGACGTGGTGGCAGCGCACTTCGAAACTCGTGCGCCGGCATCCCTGGGCCAGTGGGCTGGGAGCGGCGGCAGTGTGTGCATTGACCGCGACCGCGGTGGTGGCCATGCACCAGGCCTCGGAGGCCAGCGCCCAGGCCGCGCAGGCCAAGGTGGAAGCCAGCCGGGCCAAGTCGGCCAAGGATTTCCTGGTGGGCTTGTTCGACGAGGCCAACCCCGACCGCAACGGCGAGCGCGAGGTCTCGGCCCGTGAGTTGCTTGCGCGGGCCGAGCAGCGCATCGACAGGGATCTGTCGGACCAGCCGCAGATGAAGGCTGAGATGCTGGAGTCGATGAGCCGGGCCTGGTGGAATTTCGGCGACATGGACAATGCCGCGCGGGTGCTGGAGCGGCGCACCCAGGTGGCCGCTGTGGCATTGCCGGGTGCCGAATACCTTGTTGCCTTGCTGGACGAAGCCAGCTTGGCCATCGAGGTGGGGCAAATGGACAAGGTGGTCGTGCACTTGTCTGCGGCACGGGAAGCGGCAAATCGCTCCGGGCTGCTGGCTCCGGCCCTGCAGTCCCGCATGGAGCTGACACAAGCGTGGCTGGCGATCAAAGGGCGGCCCCCTGACTATGCGGCGGCGCTGCAGCGCCTCGACGAGGCACTGCGCCTGGCGCAACAGTCCGGCGATGTGCCATTGCTGGTGGACGTATGGCTCGCAAGGTCTGCAGCGATGCGGTTGCAGCGCCGGCATGCCGAGGCGGCGCAAGCCGTCGAGCGTGCCGAGCAACTCATGCTGGAAGCGCGAGCGGCATCACCCCAGGCATTTCCGAAGACCCAATTGCATAGGCTGAGGCTGGGCAAGGCCCGCAATCTCTTCAGCCTGGGCGAGTATCGGCAGGGCTGGGTGCTGTCGGACCAGCTCATGCAGGAGGTCGAGGAGTGGAATCGGCCGGACCTGAGCGGCTTTGGGCTGGTGCAGTATCGGCTGTGGTGGCTGGCCTTCATGGTTCAGCTGGGCCTGACCGACGCCGCCGCCCATTGGGTGGACGGACACCCGCGCGACTACTTGGCGTTGCCGCTCAGCGATCCGGTGGCCTCGGCCGGACGCTACCTGTGGCTCGCCAAGCTCTGGGTGGCCCGGTCCGAGTGGTCACGGGCTGCAGAGATGATCCGCCTGGGGCGGGCGGTGCCGGGCGTCGACGGTTCCGTGGAAGGTGCGCTGCTCATGCTGGTCGAGGCCGAGGCGCAATTGCGCCAGGCGCGGACGGTGGACGCGCTTCGCACGCTCGACACGCTGGAGCAGGCGCCTGCCCGCACAGGGTTCGCCGCGCGCCTGATTGCCCTGGAACTGAAGTCGCTGCGTTCGGTGGCCCAGGCGCAGTTGGCGCAGTGGCAGGATGCGCGGCGCCTGGCAAGGGAAGTCGTGGTTGATGCGGCTCGCGACATGGGTGAAGATCATCCGCGCACCGCGCGTGCACGGGTCAACCTGGTGCTGCTGGGCTTGCGGCAGCCGCAAAACGAACCGCTCCAGTTCGATGCCGGCCAGGAACTGGCGCTGGCGATGCCGGCATTGCGGCGCTGCTACCTGCCGACGAGTGATCCCGTGCGTGTGGCCGAGGCCTTGATGGCGGCGTCGGCGGGTGCATCGACGGCGCTTGAACTGATCCACAACCCACGGGCCTTCGTGCTCTAGAACAACATAAGGAGAGATTGCCATGGCAACTGTCTGCCCCGGAAACAACTGCATTGCCCTTGCCCGCTGGCCGGAGAGCGAAACGCCCATGGCCCTGCCGCCCGCGGACTCCGCGGCCAAGCATGCGGTCGCCGCCAAGGCCGCTGTCTCGGAGTACTTCGCCGTGGTGGCCTCACCCACGCTGCAAGCCGATGGCGCCGCGTTCAATCGCGTCACCCTGGTCGTGAATCTCGATACCCGTGGCTCTGCCATCAAGGCGTACCGCGAGCAGTTGAAGCGCGCCCTGACCCTATTGGACAAAGCCATGTCGGCCGGTGAATCGAGCGTGGAGGTCACCACGCAGGTACCCGACGAACTGACCCAGGGCCGCCGCGGTGGCATCAAAGGCACGCAGACCGAGCCCGGGAAAGGGAAGGAGAAGACCGCCCCCAGGAAAAAGGAGAAAGAGGCGCCCACGAAGAAAAAGAAAAAATCCTGAAGTTGGCAGTGCGTCCAATGCTCAAGCGCGCTGGGCGCCCGCCAGGCTCCTGGCGCCCGCCCACAAGGTGAGCCCACCCAGCGCCGCGAAAGGCACCCCCACCCACGCCAGATGGGTGAACGCCACGCCATGCCCCAATGCGGCCCCGCCCGCCGCGGCGCCAGCCGCCGTGCCGAAGTACAGCATGGAGGAGTTCAACGACAGCAGCAGCGGCGCGTGGGGCGGCGACAAGGCCGCCAGGCGCGATTGCTGGGGCGCCATCATGCCGAAGCCGGCGACGCCCCAGACCATGAACGTGGCCACCAGCGCCAGGGGCTGGCCCTGGGTCAGCGGCACCAGCAGCATCATCAGGCCAAGCACGGCCAACTGGGCCCGCAGTGCGCGCTCGGGGCCGAAGCGGTCGTTGGCCCATCCGCCCATCAAGGTGCCGGCCACGCCGGACAGGCCGAACAGCGCGAGCGTCACCGACAACTGGGCCGGGCTCATGGGCACCAGCGCCGTCAGCACCGCACCGGCGTAGGAAAACACACAGAAGATCGCTGCGAAGTACAGCAGCGTCAGCAGCAGCACGCGGCGCACGTCGGCACGCCGCAGCACCGCGGCCATGCCGGCAAAACCGGTGCCGGGGTTTTGGATGCCCCGGGGCACCATGGCCGCCAGGGCCAGGCCGGCCACGACACTGAGCCCTGCGACCAGCACGATGGGCGCCTGCCAGCCGTGGCGCAAACCCAGCCAGGCGCCCAGCGGCAACCCGAGTGCGTAGCTCAGGCTCATGCCCAGGAACACAAGTGCCAGCGCCCGCCCGCGGCGCGCCGGCTCGGTGGTGGCCACCGCGATGCCGGCCGCCAGGGGGGTGAACATGGCACCCATGCCCATCAGCACGCGGCCGGCCAGCAGCACCGGCAACTGCGTGGCGAGGGCGCACACCAGGTTGCCCAGGCAAAAGACCGCCAGCGCCAGCAGCATGGCGTGCTTGCGCGGCCAGCGCCGTGTCAGCACCAGCATCAGCGGCGCCAGCACCGCGGTGGACAAGGCATAGGCGGTCATCGCCTGGCCGGTGGCCGACAGGCTGACCTGCAGGTCGGAGCTGATGGGCTTGAGGATGCCGCTGATGACGAAGGCGCCGGTGCCGATTACCAGGTTCACCAGCGAGAACAGGATCAGCAGGCGTGGCATGCGGGAGGCGGTGGGAAATGCGAGGCCCGGGCGGGCCCGCGGATGGCAGACAATACGTGCTTCGCAAAAAGCAGGTCAGTATGGCTCAGTACGTATTCACGATGAACCGGGTGGGGAAAATCGTCCCGCCCAAGCGCCAGATCCTCAAGAACATCAATCTGTCGTTCTTCCCGGGTGCCAAGATCGGCGTGCTGGGCGTGAACGGCTCGGGCAAGTCCACGCTGCTCAAGATCATGGCCGGCCTGGACAAGGACATCGAGGGTGAAGCCACCCCCATGCCCAACCTGCGCATCGGCTACCTGCCGCAGGAGCCCCAGCTGGACCCCACGCAAACGGTGCGTGCCGCGGTGGAGCAGGGCATCGGCGGTGCGCTGGCGGCCAAGAAGCGGCTCGACGAGGTGTACGCCGCCTACGCCGAGCCCGACGCCGACTTCGACAAGCTCGCGGCCGAACAGGCCGACCTGGAGGCCATCATCGCCGCCAGCGGCTCGGAGAACAGCGACCACCAGCTCGAAATCGCCGCCGACGCCTTGCGCCTGCCGCCCTGGGACGCCGTGATCGGGGTGCTGTCCGGCGGTGAGAAACGTCGCGTAGCCCTCTGCCGGCTGCTGCTGTCCAAGCCCGACATGCTGCTGCTGGACGAACCCACCAACCACTTGGACGCCGAATCGGTGGAGTGGCTGGAACTGTTCCTGGCGCGTTTCCCGGGCACCGTGGTGGCCATCACCCACGATCGCTACTTCCTGGACAACGCGGCCGAGTGGATCCTGGAACTGGACCGCGGCGCCGGCATCCCGTGGAAGGGCAACTACTCCTCCTGGCTCGACCAGAAGGAGCAGCGCCTGGAGCAGGAGCAGAAGAGCGAAGACGCGCGCATGAAGGCCATGAAGAAGGAACTGGAGTGGGTGCGCCAGAACCCCAAGGGCCGCCAAGTCAAGAGCAAGGCGCGGTTGGCGCGTTTTGAGGAACTATCCGACTTTGAATACCAAAAGCGCAACGAAACCAACGAGATCTTCATCCCGGTGGGCGAGCGCCTGGGCCACGAGGTCATCGAATTCAAGGACGTGCGCAAGTCCTTCGGCGACCGCCTGCTGATCGACAACCTCAGCTTCAAGGTGCCGGCCGGAGCCATCGTCGGCATCATCGGCCCCAACGGCGCCGGCAAGTCCACGCTGTTCCGCATGATCAACGGCATCGAGAAGCCCGACAGCGGCGAGGTCAGCATCGGCACCACCGCGCGCATGGCCTTTGTCGACCAGAGCCGCGACAGCCTGGCCAACGACAAGACCGTGTGGGAAGACGTTTCCGGCGGCCTGGACAACCTCACGGTCGGCAAGTTCGTGATGCCGTCGCGGGCCTACATCGGCCGCTTCAACTTCAAGGGCAACGACCAGCAGAAGCGGGTCGGTACGCTGTCCGGCGGCGAACGCGGCCGGTTGCACCTGGCCAAGACGCTGGCCCAGGGCGGCAACGTGCTGCTGTTGGACGAACCCAGCAACGACCTGGACGTGGAAACCTTGCGCGCGCTGGAAGACGCGCTGCTCGAGTTCGCTGGCAGCGTGCTGGTCATCAGCCACGACCGCTGGTTCCTGGACCGCATTGCCACGCACATCCTGGCCTGCGAGGGCGACTCGCAGTGGATGTTCTTCAACGGCAACTACCAGGAGTACGAGGCCGACAAGAAGAAGCGCCTGGGCGAAGAGGGCGCACGGCCGCATCGGCTGAGGTTCAAGGCGCTGAAGTAAGGGGTTGAGGCAGGGCGTCGCCTGGGGCACGGGGTTCACGAATTTGCGTGGCCCTGTGCGCGAGAGGGCGGCTTGGTAAGGGGTGAATGCCGCTGCCACTCAATGCGGCGGCCGGCCACCCGAGTGGCCGGCATGATCTGTCCTTGCCGGGGTTCCGTCGCCCGCTGCGATCGCTGACGCGCCGGCCGCGTGCTCCACCCGGAGCCATCTCAACCCTGGTGCTGCCGGCGCCGGCCCTCCCTCCCATCCTGTGCCATGCCGGGAACAAGGAATGCCCGCAACAAGGGGTGCCCAGGGCAGGGGTTCGCGGCTGGCAGTGCCCTTGAAAAATCTCCCGGCCGCTCCAAAGTTTTGGGTACTGGAATCACCACGAGCCGCTCTCCCAGGCGGCCCGGTATTCCCCAACCCGAATGGAGGTATCCGCCATGTATCGATCTCTTTTTTCCCGCGACCTGTTCGCCGAATTGGATCGGCTGCAGCGTGAGGTGCAGCAGTCGTTCGACTTGTCGCCGAGCATTCGCGGCCTGGGCCGCGGCAGTTTCCCCGCCTTGAACATGGGCGGCACGGCGCAGTCGGTCGAAATCTATGCATTCGCACCCGGCGTGGACCCGGCGACGCTGGACGTCAACCTCGACAAGGGCGTACTGGCCATCAGCGGTGAACGCAGTGGGGACCTGCCGACGCAGGACACCAAGGTGTCGCTGCACATCAACGAGCGCTTCACCGGCCGCTTCCGCCGTGTCGTCAGTCTCCCCGAAGACATCGACCCCAATGCGGTGGCCGCCAGCTATCGCGACGGCGTGCTGCACATCAGCATCAAGCGCCGTGAGTCGGCCCAGCCGCGTCGTATCACCATCCAGTGACAAGAAGCCCCAGGCCAGCCCTTCGCCAACTTAGGAGATTGACCATGAGCAACCAAACCGCAGTAACCCGCGACACCCAGCCGTCGCGCAGCGAATCGGCGCTGATCCCGCCCGTGGACGTGGTGGAAGACAGCTCCGGAATCACCTTGTATGCCGACCTGCCGGGCGTCACAAAGGACAAGCTCAGCCTGAACGTGGAAGCCGACACGCTCACCATCGAAGGTGACCTGGGTCTGGCCACGCCCGAAGGCATGGAAGCCACTTATGCCGAGGTGGGCTTGGCGCGCTTTCGCCGCGTGTTCAGCCTGAGCAAGGACCTGGACACCAGCAAGGTGTCGGCCGAGTTGTCCCAGGGCATGTTGCGGTTGCGCATTCCCAAGGCGGAACATGCGCAGCCGCGCAAGATCGAAGTACGGGTGAATTGATGACCGTGCGGGCGCCCCCGCGTGGGGGTGCTTTCTCCTTGTGATTCTGTGGGAGATGCGTCATGACACTGCAAGGACTGAAGCAAGGTGCCACGTCCCTGTGGGACACCGTGGCAGATTCCGTGTCCGAGGGCTGGCAGAGGGTACGCCAGCAGGCCGCCGGGGCATTGACCCGGTTCAAGCCGGACGAGCACCGGCTCCCGGCACGCGGCCAGATCGATGACGAGTGGTTCCTGCCCTCGCATGGCTGGTCGATGCTGGGGGGCGACGTGTTCGAGGACGACAAGCGCCTGGTGGTGCGTGTCGAGGTGCCCGGGATGGAGAAAGACGACCTGGACGTGCAAGTGGCCGACGGCAGTCTGGTCGTGCGTGGCGAGAAGCGCTTCGAGCATGAAAGCACCGAGGGCCGCTGGCGGGTGCTGCAATGCGCCTACGGCAGCTTCAACCGCGTGGTGCCGCTGCCTGCGGCGGTGCGGGCCGACGAGGCCCGTGCCAGCTACCGCAACGGGGTGCTGAAGATCGAGCTGCCCAAGGCCGAGCCCGGCCGACCGAAAGCCTTGTCGATCAAGGTAGCCTGAATGCACTGAGGCACCGAAGCCGCCAGGCAGGGGCTCCCATGGGGGCCCCTGCCCATCATTCGAAGGGGTACCGCACCCCCAGTTGCAGCCGCATCGCGTCGATCAGGCGCAAGGTCATCAGCGTGTGCTCGTGCGGGATCACACTGCTCTCCAGGCGGCCTGCGCCGATGCAGCGCATGGCCTCTTCGATTTCGTACTCAAAGCCATTGATACGGAAAGGCAGGTGCGCCACCTCCGGCTCGCGACCGACGCGGCGCAGCGTGGCGTTCTGCGCGTACCAGAAGCCGGTGGGGATATCGATGCTGCCGCGCTCGCCGTGGATGCGCATGCCGTTTTCGGCCTCGCCGTCGAAGGCACAGACGAATTGCGACACCGTGTCGTCGCCGTAGTCCAGCGTGGCCTGCACGCGCAGGTCTACGCCGCTGGGCGAGCGCTTGCCGGTGACGTGCACCCGGGGGGCCTGCGTCTTGCCTTGCTGCGCCATCAGCCATTGCGACAGCGTGATGTTGTAGATGCCCACGTCCAGCAGCACGCCGCCGGCCAGTGCCGGGTTGAAGTGCCGGTGTTCGGGCGGGTGCGGCGACTTGAAGCAGAAGCTCGACTGCACGGTGTGGATGCGGCCGATCGTGTCGTCGGTGACCCAGCGCTGCACCTGCCCCCAGGCGGGCAGGAAGCGCGTCCACATGCCCTCCATCAGGAACACCTTGCGTTTGCGCGCCAGCGTGATAAGGGACTGGGCCTGCGCCGCGGTGGGCGTGAGCGGCTTCTCGCACAGCACGGGTTTGCCGGCCAGCAGGCAGGTCTGCACCGCCTCCAGGTGGGCGTTGTGCGTGGTGGCCACGTAGATGGCGTCCACGCCCGGGTCGGTGGCCAGGTCGGCGGCGCTGGCGTGGATGCGTGTCTGGCTGCTGCTGGGGCACCAACGCTGCACGAACGCCTGCGCGCGTGCGGTGTCGCGGCCTGCCACGGCCACCAGGGTGCCCCCCTGGATGCCCAGCAACGCGGCAGCAAACTGCTGGGCGATTTCTCCGGGGCCGACAAGGCCCCAGCGCATGCGGGGAAGTGGGTCCATGGCGTACCGGTTGCGGGAGTGCCCATGGGGCAATCACCGTGGCGGCCCAGGATACACGCAGGCGGTTCCTCCTCGTCCCATAAATTGGCGTAGACCCGCATCCGGGGGGCGGGGCGGCACACCCACGCTGGCACCTGCATGCGCGGCACCCGCAAGCCCTCGTGGTCGCAGCCTTGACCGCGTTGCTGCGGGATCAGCAGGTTCACTCCACGCTCGCGTCGCTGTCGCAGCCCCGCCCCGCGGCAATGAAGCGCAGCGCCAGCCGCGACAGCCAACGCTGCCCGCCGGCCGGCAGGGCGCGCAGCCAACGCGGCAGATGCTGCGCCGGTGCCAGCACCACGCCGCAGCGGTAGCACTGTTCAGCCGCGACCCAGGTCACCGCTGCGCACGCGCCGGTGCGGCGGCCGCTCACCAGCATGCCTACCGGGCAGGGCTCGGCCAGGCAGCACACACCACAGCCGTTGCACACCGCGCCCCAGGCCGGCTTGGGCGGTGCACCCGCATGGATGCGGATGATTCGATGAGGCGCATGGCGGCGCATAAGAGGGCGTTGGCTCCTGGCGTGGCCCTTGGGATCTTGCCATTGCGGCGGGCGGATCCCCGAGAAGCCACGCTTACACTAGCCGCTCTCGACGCACGGCCCCCTCATCATGCCGGCACCGATCGACGCACCCCCAATCCCCACCCATCCAGAATCCGAGAGGGCTCTCATGACTCCACGCACATTCCTCAAAGCCGCCGCCCTGCTGGCCGGTGGCGCCTTGCTGGCCGCCTGCGGCAAGAAGGCCGAAGCCCCGCCCATGGTGGCCGCGGCTTCCGCGCCGGCCATGGAGGCCTCCGCACCGCCCGCCCCGCCGCCCCCCAAGGTGTACGTGGTCGGCACCGATGCCGCCTATGCGCCGTTCGAGTCGCAGAACGAGAAGCAGGAGATCGTGGGCTTCTCCGTGGACCTGCTCAATGCCGTGGCCAACAAGGGCGGCTTCCAGGTGAAGTACGTGAACACCCCCTGGGAAGGCATCTTCAAGACGCTGGAGCAAGGCGACCGCGACCTGCTCATCTCGTCCATCACCATCACCGACGAGCGCCGCCAGACCATGGACTTCTCGGCACCGTACTTCGATGCCTACCAGCTCATCGCCGTGAAGGCCAACTCCAAGATCGCCAAGTTCGACGACCTGAAGAAGCACAAGGTCGGCGTGCAGACCGGCACCACCGGCGACGAGGCCGTGAGCAAGCTGCTGGGCAAGACCAGCACCAACGTCAAGCGTTTCGAGTCCACACCCCTGGCGCTGAAGGAACTTGAAGCGAGCGGCGTGGATGCTGTGGTGGCCGACAACGGCGTGATCGTGAACTACGTCAATAACAACCCCGGTGCCAAGTTCAAGACCGTGAGCGACAAGGCCTTTGCGCCCGAGCAGTACGGCATTGCGGTGAAGAAGGGCAACACCGAGCTGCTCGAGAAGATCAACAAGGGCATTGCCGCGATCAAGGCTGACGGCACGTACGACAAGCTCTACACGCAGCACTTCGGCGCCCCGGCCAAGTAAACACGCCAGCAAACCGCCCCCGTGGATTTTCGCTGGGAGATTCTGGCCGGCTACACGCCGCTGTTCGTGGCCGGCCTGTGGATGACGCTGCAGTTGACCGTGGTGTCCGTCAGTGCCGGCCTGCTGCTGGGTGTGCTGCTGGGGCTGGTGACCAGCTCGCGCGACGCGCCGCCGCCCAAGGCCTGGCCGGCGGCCTGGGCCTTGAAGGTGCTGCGGGCCATCACGCAAGGGTACGTGGTGTTCTTCCGCGGCACACCCCTGTTCGTGCAGATCCTGCTGGTGCATTTCGCCTTGATGCCCGCGCTGATCCACCCGGACGGCGGGCTGCTGCTGTCGGGTGACATGGCGCGCGAGTTGCGCCAGGAATACGGCGCCTTCATCTCCGGGGCGCTGGCCCTCACGCTGAACGCGGGGGCCTACATCTCCGAGATCTTCCGCGCCGGCATCCAGAGCATCCACACCGGCCAGACGCAGGCCGCCTACAGCCTGGGCCTGACGCACGCCCAGAGCATGCGTTCGGTGGTGCTGCCGCAGGCCTTTCGGCGCATGGTGCCGGCGCTGGTGAACGAGGCCGTCACGCTGGTGAAGGACTCGTCGCTGGTCTCGGCCATCGGTCTGGCCGAACTGGCCTATGCCGCGCGCACCGTGGCCGGCGCATATTCGCGCTACTGGGAGCCGTACCTGGCCATCTCGGCGATGTACCTGGTCATCACGCTGGTGCTGTCCACGCTGGCCAAGCGGCTGGAGGCGCCGGCGCATTTGCGGGGGCGGTGAGCGCCAGCGGTAGGTCTCATATGGCAGGCCTCACACGCTGCCCAGGAAGTACCGCTTCAACCCCGCCAGGATCATCTCCACCGCCACCGCGGTGAGCACCAGCCCCATCAGCTTTTCGATCGCCGACACCATGGAGCGGCCGAGCAGCTTGCGGATGCGGTCGGCCGCCAGCAGCACGATGCCGCTCACCAGCATGGCCGCGGTCAGGGCGCCCAGCCAGGTCATCACCCGCTCCGGCTGGCGGGCGGCCAGCAGCAGCACCGTGGCCATGGCCGAGGGTCCGGCCAGCAGCGGCACCGCGAGCGGAAAGATCAGCGGCTCGCGGGTGTCGTCCGAGGCGTAGATCTCGCTGCCGCCGGAGAAGATCATGCGGATCGCGATGATCAGCAGGATCACGCCGCCGGCCACCTCCAGCGAACGTTCGGACAAGCGCATCAGGTTCAGGAAGCCCTGGCCGGTGAACATGAAGACCGCCAGCACACCGAATGCGATCAGCACCTCCCGCACCGCCACGCGCGTGCGCCGTTCGGGGGCCACGTTCTTGAGCACCGAGATGAAGATCGGCAGGCTGCCGAACGGGTCGAGCACCAGCAGCAGCAGCACGAAGGCGGACAGGAAGTTGTGGTCCATGGCGGGGGGATCGGGAGGAGGGCGCAGCGTACACGGTCTCAAGGAGGCGCCAGGCAGCCGGGGCCCGGGTCACTCTCAGCCTCTCAGAGCGGCAACGCGTGGCGCTCGCACTCCGGGTCGCCGCAGCGTGCGCACAGGTGGCGCCAGCGCGTCGCGCCGGCATCGGCCGGCGGCCGCCGGGCCGCGGACACGGCGGCCAGCGCGCACTGCAGCCGGGCTGCGCCGCTGCCGCTGACCACGCTGAAATCCGCGCCGGCCTGCATGAGCGCGCGCCGCAGGCTGGCGTCCACCGGGGCGCGCACCTGCGGGCCATCACGCTGCAGGCCGTCGGCCACCCAGGGCAGGTCGAGCGCCATCAGCAGCGTGAGGCCGTAGCCCCGCTGCCGGGCGGCGGCTTCGGCCAGCAAGGACGGGTCGCCGAAGACCTGTTCGCTGTAGACCGCGATCATCAGGGCCGTGGTGTCGGCCACCACCAGTTCGTGGCGGGCGGCGGCGGTATCGATGCGGCGTGCCTGCTCCTCGGCGATGGCGCGCTGTTCGTGTGGTTGCGGCGTGCGGCCGGCGCGATCACACCATTCGCGCAGCGTTTCGCCGACCCAGGCGGTGCGTGTGCCCGGTGTGGCCAGCGCGGCGGCCAGGTCGTGGGCGAGCGTGGTCTTGCCGGTGCTTTCGGCCCCCAGCAGTGCAATGACGAAGGCGCGGTGGCCCACGGGCAGGTGTGTCAGTACGGCGCCGTGGCCAGCCGCCGCCACTGCTGCCACCCGGCCACCGACATGGCCAGGAACAGCACATACAGCAGCACCGTGAGCCACAAGCCCTTGTAGGCGAACAAGGCCACGCTCACGGCATTGACGATGAGCCAGGCCGGCCAGTTCTGCACGTACTTGCGCCCCAGCAGCCATTGCCCGGCGATGCTGGCGGTGGTGGGAAAGGCATCCCAGTACGGCACGTCGGTGTCGGTGCAGAGATCCAGGAACAGGCCCAGCAGCGGCCAGGCGGCCAGGGTCATGACCCCCACGGCAGCGGCTTCGCGCCCGGCCAGGTGCCGCACGCGCAACGGCGTGCCAGCGGCCTGGGTGCCGCGCAGCCACTGCCACCATCCCCACAGGCCTACCACCGCAAAAAAGACCTGCAGGCCCGCATCACCATACAGCTTGCTGTTCCAGAACAGCAGCACGTACAGCAGGGAACTCACGATCGCCAGCGGCCAGCCAAGTGGATTGACGCGGATGTTGAAGACCACCATGGCCAGCGCCAGCACGAAGGCAAGCACTTCAAGCCAGGTGGTGGGTGTGCCCCACAGCGTAAAGGCGGAGGCCAGCAGGGGTGATAGCAGGGATGACAACAGAACGTCCATGGCACGGTGCACGAGAGCGCGGTCCGGGGTTGGACCGCGCAGCGGGGATCAGCGAGCGGGCGCCACCTGCACCAGGATCTCGTCCTGCTTGACCATGCCGAGTTCGGAGCGGGCTTTCTCCTCGACGATTTCCAGCCCGTCCTTCAGGTCGCTGAGTTCGGCGCTGGCTTGCGCGTTGCGCTCGCGCCCGGCGGCATTCTTGGCCTTTTGCTCGCGCACTTGCGCGGCCAGATCCAGGGACCGCGGCACGCCGCCGCGGCCGAACCACAACTCCGCTTGCACGATGACGAGCAAGGCCAGCAAGGCGACGGTGACAGCACGCATGGTCGGCGCAGTTTAGTGCCAAAAGAGCGCTGAAGACACGTCGCCTGCCCGCGTTTACCGCAAGTTGGTGAACACCGCTCGGCCCGTGAACTGCGCCACGTCGCCCAGGTCTTCTTCGATGCGCAGCAACTGGTTGTACTTGGCCATGCGGTCCGAGCGCGACAGCGAGCCGGTCTTGATCTGGCCGGCGTTGGTGCCTACCGCGATGTCGGCGATGGTGGCGTCTTCGGTCTCACCCGAGCGGTGGCTGATCACCGAGGTGTAGCCGGCCTGCTTGGCCATCTCGATGGCGGCGAAGGTCTCGCTCAGGGTGCCGATCTGGTTGATCTTGATCAGGATGGAGTTGGCAATGCCCTTGGCGATGCCTTCCTTGAGGATGCGCGTGTTGGTGACGAACAAGTCATCGCCCACGATCTGCACCTTGCGGCCCAGCCGGTCGGTGAGCAGCTTCCAGCCGTCCCAGTCGCCTTCGGCCATGCCGTCTTCGATGCTGATGATGGGGTACTTGTCGCACCAGCCGGCCAGCACGCCGGTCCAGTCGGCGGCGCCGAGGGTCATGCCGTCGCCCTTGAGCTGGTACTGGCCGTCCTTGTAGAACTCGCTGGCGGCGCAGTCCAGGCCCAGGGCGATCTGCTCGCCGGGCTTGTAGCCGGCTTTTTCGATGGCCTCCAAGATCAACTGGATGGCCGCTTCGTGGTTGGCCACGTTGGGGGCAAAGCCGCCTTCGTCGCCCACCGCCGTGCTGATGCCGCGGTCGTGCAGGATCTTCTTGAGTGCGTGGAACACCTCGGCGCCATAGCGCATGGCTTCGCGGAAGGTCGGCGCGCCCACCGGCAGGATCATGAACTCCTGCAGGTCGAGGTTGTTGTTGGCATGCGCCCCGCCGTTGATGACGTTCATCATCGGCAGCGGCATCAGCCGCGCGTTCATGCCGCCGAAGTAGCGGTACAGCGGCAGGCCGGACTCTTCGGCCGCGGCGCGGGCCACTGCCATGGAGACAGCCAGCGTGGCGTTGGCGCCCAGGCGGCTCTTGTTGTCGGTGCCGTCCAGGTCGATCAGGGTCTTGTCGAGGAAGCCTTGCTCGGAGGCGTCCAGCCCCAGCACGGCTTCGGAGATCTCGGTGTTGACGTGTTCCACCGCCTTGAGCACGCCCTTGCCCAGGTAGCGGTGCTTGTCGCCGTCGCGCAGCTCAATGGCTTCGCGCGAGCCGGTGGAGGCGCCCGAGGGCACGGCGGCGCGGCCCATGGTGCCGCTTTCCAGCAGCACGTCGCATTCCACGGTGGGGTTGCCTCGGCTGTCGAGAATCTCGCGGCCGACGATGTCAACGATGGCACTCATTCAGTCACCTTTCTGGTCTTCGATGTTGTTTCTCCCGTCATCAGCGGGAGCGTGCCGGGCCCTTGCAGTGGAGAGCGAGCCCGGTGTCACCTGGAAAAAAGGCCTGCGTCAGGCAACCCCTTCCACGAGGATCATTCTGGAATGTTGGAATCCGCGGTCAACAGGAAAAATCGTTCTCCAGCAGCGGCTGCGCCTTCACCACGCGGTCCAGCGCCAGCAACTGCTCCAGCAGGGCGCGCATGTGCTTCAGCGGCACGGCATTGGGTCCGTCGGACAAGGCGTTGGCGGGGTCCGGGTGGGTTTCCATGAAGAGCCCCGCCACGCCCACGCCGACGGCGGCGCGCGACAGCACCGGCACGAACTCGCGCTGGCCGCCGGAGCTGGTGCCCTGGCCGCCTGGCAACTGCACGCTGTGCGTGGCGTCAAACACCACCGGCGCGCCGGTTTCGCGCATGATGGCCAGGCTGCGCATGTCGGACACGAGGTTGTTGTAGCCGAAGCTCGCGCCGCGTTCGCAGGCCAGGAAGTTGTCTTCCGGCAGGCCCTTCTCGCGTGCGGCGGCACGGGCCTTGGCGATGACGTTCTTCATGTCGCCGGGGGCCAGGAACTGGCCCTTCTTGATGTTCACCGGCTTGCCGCTTTGCGCCACCGCGTGGATGAAATCCGTCTGCCGGCACAGGAAGGCCGGCGTCTGCAGCACGTCCACCACCGCGGCCACTGCGGCAATCTCTTCCTGCGAATGCACGTCCGTCAGCACGGGCACACCGATCTGCCGGCGCACCAGCGCCAGGATCTCCAGCCCACGCTCCATGCCCGGGCCACGGAACGAGGTGCCGCTGGAGCGGTTGGCCTTGTCGTAGCTGGACTTGAAGATGAACGGGATGCCCAGCTCGGAGGTGATCTCCTTCAGCCGGCCGGCCACGTCGATCTGCAGTTGTTCGGACTCCACCACGCAGGGGCCGGAGATCAGGAAAAACGGCCGGGTGATGCCGACCTCGAATCCACACAGCTTCATGCAGCGACTTTCAGGAACAAGAGGGCTTCATGCGGCGACTTGGCGCACGGCCACGCTGTCGGCCTGGCGGGCCAGGGCGGCCTTGATGAAGCTGTTGAACAGCGGATGCCCATCCCAGGGGGTGGACTTGAACTCGGGGTGGAACTGCACGCCCACGAACCACGGGTGCACCGAACGCGGCAACTCGATGATCTCGGTGAGCTTTTCGCGCTGCGTGATGGCCGAAACCACCAGGCCGGCCTCTTGCAGGCGGTCCAGGTAGCGCTCGTTGGCCTCGTAGCGGTGGCGGTGGCGCTCGGTCACCACCTGGCCGTAGATCTCGTGCGCCAGCGTGCCGGGCCGCACGTCGGAGCTTTGCGCGCCCAGGCGCATGGTGCCGCCCAGGTCGGAGTTGGCATCACGCTTCTGGATCGTGCCGTCGCGGTCTTGCCATTCGTCGATGAGGGCGATCACCGGGTGCGGCGTGTCGGGGTCGAACTCGGTGGAGTTGGCGTTATCCAGCCCAGCCTTGTGGCGTGCCATCTCGATGGTGGCAACCTGCATGCCCAGGCAAATGCCCAGGTAAGGCTTCTTGCGCTCGCGTGCGAACTGGGCTGCCAGGATCTTGCCCTCGATGCCGCGCTTGCCAAAGCCGCCCGGCACGAGGATGGCATCGAAGCGGGCCAGCTTGGCAGCGGCTTGCGCGTCCAGCGTTTCGGAGTCCACGTACTCGATGTGCACGCGCGCATGGTTGTGGATGCCGGCGTGGCGCAAGGCCTCATTGAGCGACTTGTACGAGTCGCTCAGGTCGGTGTACTTGCCGCACATGGCGATGCGCACTTCGTGGCGCGGATGCTCCACCTCATGGACCAGACTGTCCCAGCGCCGCAGGTCGGCCGGGCGCGTGAGCAACTGCAGCTTCATGCAGATCAGCTCGTCCAGGCCCTGCTCGTGCAGCATGCGTGGCACCTTGTAGATGGTGTCCACGTCCCACATGGAGATCACGCCGGGGCCCATCACGTTGGTGAAGAGCGAGATCTTGTCGCGCTCGTCGTCGGGGATGCGGCGGTCGGCACGGCACAGCAACGCATCGGGCTGGATGCCGATCTCGCGCATCTTCTGCACGGTGTGCTGGGTGGGCTTGGTCTTGAGTTCGCCCGCGGCGGCGATCCAGGGCACGTAGGTGAGGTGCACGTAGGCCGTGTTGGTGGGGCCCATGCGCAGGCTCATCTGGCGCACGGCCTCCAGGAACGGCAGCGACTCGATGTCACCCACCGTGCCGCCGACCTCGACGATGGCCACCTGGGCCTCGTCGCTGGTGCCCACGCCGGCACCGCGGCGAATGAAATCCTGGATCTCGTTGGTGACGTGCGGGATGACCTGCACCGTCTTGCCGAGATAGTCGCCGCGGCGCTCTTTCTCCAGCACGCTCTTGTAGATCTGGCCCGTGGTGAAGTTGTTGCTGCGCTTCATGCGCGTGCTGATGAAGCGCTCGTAGTGGCCCAGGTCCAGGTCGGTCTCGGCGCCGTCGTCCGTGACGTACACCTCACCGTGTTGGAACGGCGACATGGTGCCGGGATCCACGTTGAGATAAGGATCCAGCTTGATGAGAGTGACCTTGAGGCCCCGCGATTCGAGGATCGCGGCGAGGGATGCTGACGCAATGCCCTTGCCAAGAGAGGACACCACACCGCCGGTGACGAAGACGTACTTGGTCATGTCGAGCGGCATCCCCTTGGGCGGTGCTGGCTGGCCGGAAGGCGCGGGGCGCGGTGCCGACGGGGAGGCCGTGGTGGTAAGGCGCGATTATAGGTGCCCGGGTTCAGCCCCCTGCCGGCCCGCCAGGATGCCCAGCACGGCGGCGGCGGTCTGGTCCGGTTGCTCGAAGGGGAACAGGTGCGAGCCTTCGAGCCACTGCATGCGCCCGTGCGTGATGCGCCGCGTGCCCTCCAGGCCGGCTTGCCGCATTTCCACCGACGCGGTGCCGCCGATGAAATGCACGGGGCATTGCGGCGGGTGGCGCCGCAGCACGCCACCCAGGTGGTGCGGCAAGGTGTTGTAGATGCGGGTTTCGATGTCACGCTCGAAGGCCAGGTGGGCGCCCGCCGGGCCGGGGTGTGTGCCGGCCTGGATGTAGTCGTGCAGCACCCGCGCGTCCCAGCGCGAGAAGATCGTCTTGGCGGCGAAATGCTGGTGGGCCGCCTGCGCCGAGGGCCACTCGTGGCGGCGAGCCCGCGATACCTTGCCCGGGCCCAGCCGCGCCGCCAGGCCCGACAGCTTGAGGGCCCGCAAGGTGTGGGCCTGCCAGCCGGTGATCACCGGGGAGTCCAGCAGCAGCACGCCGCGGGCCAAGTCGGGTCGTCGGCTGGCTGCCAGCAGGCTGAGCAGGCCGCCCAGCGAATGGCCCACCAGCCAGGCCGGGCCGGCCTGGCGCTCGGTGATGAAATCGATCAACTGGTCGCGCAGCCGCGGCCAGTTGCTGGTGACCGGGTAGCGCGGGTCGTGGCCGATCTTCTCGATGGCCTCCACGCGCCAGCCGGCCTGGCGCCAGGCCTCGAACAGCAGGCGGTAGGTTCCGGCCGGGAAGCCGTTGGCGTGCGAGAAGACCAGGGTCCCGGCGGACATCAGACGATCTTTTCGCCCGGGTGCCCGATCTTGCGCATGGGTTCGTAGCGGGCCGACTTGACGCGCAGCGGGTGGCGGCTGTCGCCACCATTCCAGAGCGGGTCGTCGATGCTCTCGAACACCTCGCGCAGCCGCTCGCCCCAGGTGCCGCGGATCATCTCGAAGTACGGGTTGTGCTCGTCGATGCAGACGTAGTCGTCGCTTGCGAACGAGCCTTCGCGATAGACCAGCAGGTCCAGCGGCAGGCCCACCGACAAGTTGGACTTCAGGGTCGAGTCCATGGAGACGAGTGCGCACTTGGCCGCTTCGTCCAGCGGCGTGGCGGGCGTGACCACGCGGTCCAGAATGGGCTTGCCGTACTTGGACTCGCCGATCTGGAAGTAGCAGGTTTCGCGCGTGGCCTCGATGAAGTTGCCGGCCGCATAGACCAGGAACATGCGCATGGCCTCGCCGCGGATCTGGCCGCCCAAAATCATGGAGGCATTGAAGTCGATGCCGGCCTGCTTGAACGAGGGGCCGTCCTCCTGGTACACGCGGCGCACTGCGCTGCCCAGCACGCGGGCAGCGTCGAACATGCTGGTGGCGTTCCAGATGGTCACGGGCTCGGCGCCTGGCGTGGGTGGGGGCAGCCGCTCCACCTGCAGGATCTCGCGCACCGATTGCGAGGTGGACAAATTGCCGGCCGATAGCAGCACCATGAAGCGGTCGTCGCGCTTCTCGTAGATCATCATCTTGCGATAGGTGCTGATCTGGTCGAGGCCCGCATTTGTGCGCGAGTCGGACAGGAACACCATGCCGGAGTTCAGGCGCAGGCCGATGCAATATGTCATTTGCGGGTGCTCATGGATTTGAGGCGGTACAGCGCGGCCAGGGCATCGCGCGGCGCCAGGGTGTCGGGGTTCAGGGCGGCGAGTTCGCGTTCCAGGTCGCTGGGCTCGTCGGCCGGGTTCTCGGGCGGGGCGCTGAACAGGTCTACCTGCGTGTCGCTGCTGCGCTGCTGGTTTTCCAGTGCCTCCAGCGTGGCGCGTGCCTGCCGTACCACTGCTGCAGGCACGCCGGCCAGGCGCGCCACCTGCACGCCGTAGCTGCGGCTGGCCGGACCGGCTTCGATCTCATGCAGGAACACGATGTCGTGCCCGCTCTCGGCCGCGCTCACGTGCACGTTCAAGGCCTGGGCGTGCTTGCGCGGGAACTCGGTCAGCTCGAAGTAGTGAGTCGCGAACAGAGCGAAGGCGCGGTTGCGGTCGTGCAGGTGGCTGGCGACGGCGCCGGCCAGCGCCAGGCCGTCGAAGGTGGAGGTGCCTCGGCCGATCTCATCCATCAGCACCAGCGAGTGCTCGGTGGCGCCGTGCAGGATGGCTGCGGCCTCGGTCATCTCCAGCATGAAGGTGGACTGGGCATTGGCCAGGTCGTCGGCCGCGCCGATGCGGGTGTGGATGGCATCGATGGGCCCCAGCCGGCAACTGGCCGCCGGCACGCAGGAGCCGATGGCCGCCAGCAGCACGATCAGCGCCACCTGGCGCATGAAGGTGCTCTTGCCGCCCATGTTGGGCCCCGTGATGACCAGCAGGCGCGTCTTGGTGTCGAGCCGGCAGTCGTTGGCGATGAAGGCGCCGCCGCCGGTTTCGGCCAGCCGCGCTTCCACCACCGGATGGCGGCCGCGCTCGATGGCAATGCAGGGGTGCGGGGTGAACTGCGGCCGGCACCAGCCCAGCGTGGCGGCACGTTCGGTGAGTGCCGCCACGGCGTCCAGCGAGGCAATGGCGCGGGCCAGGCCGCTGAGCGCGGCCAGGTGCGGCTGCAGGCCATCCAGCACCTGCTCGTACAACCACTTCTCGCGCGCCAAGGAACGGTCTTGCGCGGACAGCGCCTTGTCTTCGAAGGTCTTCAACTCCGGCGTGATGTAGCGCTCGGCGTTCTTGAGGGTCTGCCGGCGCTGGTAGTCTGCCGGCACGCGGTCCAGCCCGGAACTGGTGACCTCGATGTAGAAGCCGTGCACCTTGTTGTACTGCACGCGCAGGTTGGTGATGCCGGTGCGGGCGCGTTCACGGGTTTCCAGGTCGATCAGGAAGGCATCGCAGTTGCTGGCGATGGCACGCAGTTCGTCCAGATCAGCGTCGTGGCCGGTGGCGATGACGCCGCCGTCGCGCAGCAGCGCGGCGGGCTCCTCGGCGATGGCCGAGCGCAGCAGCGCTTCGACGGCGGGGTCGGTGTGCAGCAGGGCGCGCAACTCGGCCAGCAGGCTGCCTTCCTGCATCTCGGCGGGCAAGGTGCTTGCCAGGCCCGGCACCCGCGCCAAGGTTTCCCGCAGCCCCGCCAGCTCACGCGGCCGCACCTGCCGCAGGGCGATGCGGGCGGTGATGCGCTGCACGTCGCTCACGTGCCGCAAGGCGTCGCGCAGCGGCTCGAAGCCCTGCGTGTGCAAGGTCTCGATGGCATCCAGCCGCTGGCTGGCCAGCATGCGCCGGCGCAGCGGGTGTGTGAGCCAGTGGCGCAGCACCCGGCTGCCCATGCCGGTGCGGCAGGTGTCCAGCAGCGACAGCAGCGTGGGGGCGTTCTCGCCGCGCAGCGTCTGCGTCAACTCCAGGTTGCGGTGCGTGGCCGGCGGCAGCTCCAGCAGGTCGCTGGCCCGCTCCACGCTCAGCGTGGCCACGTGCGACAGCGCGCGCCCTTGCGTGTGCTCGGCAAAGCTCAGCAAGGCGGCCGCGGCGGCGTGCGCCACCCCCAGCTCGTCGGCATTGAAGCCGGCCAGGCTGGCCACGCGCAACTGCTCGCGCAGCTTGCGTTCGCCTAATGCGCTGTCGAACTGCCAGGCCGGCCGCTGCGTGAGGGCGGCGCCGCATTGGCGCAGCGCCTCGGGCAGGCTGTCGCCCTGCACCAGCACCTCAGCCGGCGCCAGGCGGGCCAGCCAGGCGCCCAGTTCACGTTCGTCGCACTGTGTGAGGCCCAGTTGCCCTTCGGTCAAGGCCAGCCAGGCCAGGCCCCATTCGTTGCGCTGCTGTGTCACGGCCAACAGCACCGTGTCGCGCCGTTCGGCCAGCAGTTCGGTGTCGGTCACCGTGCCGGGCGTGACCACGCGCATGACCTTACGTTCCACCGGGCCCTTGCTGGCACCCACCTCGCCGACCTGCTCGCAGATCGCCACCGCCTCGCCCCTGCGGATGAGCTTGGCCAGGTAGGCCTCCAGCGCATGCACCGGGACGCCCGCCATCACCACCGGCTCGCCGGCGCTCAAGCCGCGCGTGGTGAGCGTGATGTCCAGCAGGCGGTGGGCTTTGCGGGCGTCATCGAAGAACACCTCGTAGAAGTCGCCCATGCGGTAGAACACCAGCGCGTCGGGGTGCTCGGCCTTGATGCGCAGGTACTGCTGCATCATCGGCGTGTGTGCCGAAAAGTCGGTCAACTCAAGCCGTTGAATTGCCGCAGATTTTTGCTGCAACCCATTGTTTTGATTGGCTATTTCTGCGTCAACCATTGGGGCACTTGCCTTTTCAGAATTCATTGGATCTTGGCTGAACCTGCGCTGGCACGATCCCATCTGCCATGGGACACCTGCGCCGCCAAGCTGCTTGAGCCAGGCGCGCACCTTACCATCGACGATTGCCTGCGGTTGCGCATGGAGGTATCCGCGCGGGCCAGAGTTTGGGCGTGCCGCCAGGCGCCGCACCAGCTTGGCCTCGCTGGGCATGCACACGTCGGTGACGACGATTCGGGTCTGGCCGATCCCGCCCTGCGCGCGTGGAGGGCATCGACTTCAACCGCGGTGGCATGGCAGTGATTTTCGAGGGTTCCCAGGGTGTGGGCAAGTCCACCCTGGCGCCGGTGCTGGGCGGCGAGCGCTGCGCCGTCACCGGCCTGATGAAGGGTGACAAGGACAGCTTCTAGAAGCTACGGGGCGTGACGGTCTACGGGATGGGCGAACTGAATGCCCTGAACCGCAGCGAGATCACCCGCATCAAGCAGTTCATTTCCAGCCAGGAAGACCGCTTCCGCGCCAGCTTCGACCAGTGGCCCGAGGACTGCCCGCGCCAGGGGGTCTTCATCGGCACCAACAACGAAGACCACTACCTGATCGAACCCACCGGCAACCGCCGCTTCTGGTCGGTGCAGGTGTCGCGGCAGATTGACCTGGCGTGGCTGCAGCAGCACCGCGAACTCTTCAACCCGCAACAGCAGCAGCGCACGGTGGAGAACGCGATTGAAAGCGCGATCAGCCACTACCTCTACCCGGCCAGCACGGCGGGCGGCCCGCGCAACGACGGCCACGCGCTGCAGGAGTGCACGCTGGTCGAGCTGCTGGCCAAGGTGGGCATCGGCATCGAGAAGCTGGGGCCGGGCCGCTATCACGAGAAGCAAGCCGCAGTCGCCCTGCGCAAGCTCGGCTGGACCGAGCACAAGTCCAGCCGCCCGGGCCGGCCGCGTGTGTACCGCCGGCCGCCGCCGACGCGCGACATCCCCGCCACCGAGCCCACACCGGCTCACATCACCGGGACGCAGATGCGTGCCCCGTCTGACCAGCGATCGCAGGGTGCTGCGGAAAAGGGCCAGGTACGCCCGTCGTCGGTCATGAGGTAGCCGCACGACCCCGGGGGCGCCCCGGCTGTCCGCCTGTCCGTGGCTTTGCGTGGAGCGCTGGAAGGGCAGTAGTAGCTGCAACCAGCCAGCCAGGGCGGAGCCATGTCCAAACGGCAGGGGCGCCACCTACACCGCATGCCCGGGCGGGGGCGCGGGCCTGGACGCGCGCGCCGCCCACTACGCCCTTAATTCTCATAGAAAGGACATGGACAAGATGGACAACAAGAATAGGAAGGAGAACCCGGAAACGAGGCTGAAGCGCTTTGCGTGGGTGCGGGAGGCCATGCCGGGGGTGGCCAAGCTCATCGCTGAAAAACGCGCTCAGTGGGGCGATGAGCACGTCAACGAGTGCTGGCGGCGCGGGGTGGTCGAGAAGCAGCCGGGGTGGTTCTTTGCGCGGGAAGGGGCGGTGGCGCTGGGGACGCCTTGGGACGAGCCGGTGATGGCCAACTTTGCGGCGCTGAACGTAATGGGGGCGCAGGCGCTGCTGGTGATGGCGGGCCCTGACGTTTGGGAGCGCAAAGAGCTGTAAACCAGTCAGCCTTGGATGGCGATGTCAATGCAGTCCAAGTGTTTCGGGAACCGCGCAGGGGCCCCTGCGACGCAGCCTTGCGCAAATCCACTAAAAGCATAGCCACCTGTTCCCGACCACTTCCCGGTCGACACGCGATCAGTGCACGCTAAGCGGCTTGACAAATTTGCTTGCATTGATGCTCTTGACCTGCGAGCATATTCCACAGCGCGCAACGCTTGCTTTGCACGAAGGAAGAAATGTGGACGATACAAGTGATCTTGCAAATTTACCGACGCCGGGCCTACAACCGGCAATTGTTGAGCATTTCGGAATCGACGGGCTCTATGGATATCGCTCAATTAGCCTCACGTCAAAGTATGCTGCAACTGTTTTGATTGCGAAGAATGGCTCTGGTAAAACAACTTTACTTGGAGCGCTTGATGCCTTCCTGCGAGGTCATTTCTCCCGCCTGACAGGTATTGAGTTTTCGTCGATCCGCTGTCGTCTAAGGGGTGTTGAGGATATGCTCACTTTGTCTAAGGCTGACATTGATGAGATGTCGACGATCAAGCCAAATAGTGAATTGTGGGTGTCTGCAAAAACATGGGAAATTGAGCCGCCGGTGTTGATGGATTTTCTTGATAACGACTATCGAAATCTCGATCTCCGAGGGCTTGAAGATAATAGTGTTTTTCAAACTATTTTTGCAAAACTCGGTTATTCATATCCTGTGTTTAAGGCAAATTGCGATCGATTGAGCGCAACACTGCAAGGTCGAAATGCAAATATTGATGCAATACGATCAACATTAAAATCAGTGTTGGCTGGTGTGGAAATCGTCTATCTACCAACCTATCGGCGAATCGAACTGTCGTTGCCGAATCGGGAAACCAGAAAGGGAGGGCGGAGAATTAGCATTCAGGCGCAACTGGGTATTCCGAGGAGTGGTTTGTATGCGGGCGATATTCAATTTGGATTGTCTGATATTTCGGATCGCCTTGCTGCTCTGCATCAAGAAATGTTGGGTCAGTCAAATCAGGGATACGGTGAGATTAGTGCAAATATTATCAATGACTTGATTACCGGGGCATTTGAGCGAGGGCAGCCGAGTTTGGAGCAGCGACCTTCGAAGGATGCCTTAAATGTGTTCTTCTCAAGAATAAAGGAGGGGCGGGAGGAGGGGCCATATCGGCGCGGTTTATATAATTATATTCAGATACCTGATATTGAAAAAATATACAGCGGTGAGGATATTTCAACGGAATCTGGAAAGTTTCTTACATATTTTCTTGGGAAATTAAATTCTGTTATGCAAAAGACTCGCACGGTCGAGGAGTCCGTCGAAGAGTTTATTCGCAACTGCAATCGCTATCTATCAGGCGAGGATGAGTCGGTTGCTTTGCCCAATAGCAAACCTTCCACTGAAGGTGCGGAAGATGACAAAGTTCTGACGTTCGACAGACGTAATCTCCGCATAACTGTTACCAGTCAGAGTGCTAAAAGAAAGATCCCTTTAGATTCGCTTTCATCGGGCGAAAAGCAAATGATTTCACTGTTTGCGCGTTTGTACCTCTACCCTTTGAAGAAGATCGTTTTAATTGATGAGCCCGAACTCTCTTTATCAATTGATTGGCAGAGGAAGATACTTCCTGATATTCTGAAATCCCCGTCGTGTTCTCAGATCATCGCTATTACTCATTCGCCTTTTGTTTTTGATAATGAGTTGGAGCCATTTGCCACATCACTTCGATTGAGCTTCGACGCAGCGGCCGCGCCTGGCTTGTTTTCAGAAAATGATGCAGATGATGGAGCAGAATTCCATGAGTAACACTGAAAACGTGGATGACGTATATCTAGAGCAACTCAAGGTCGCGCGTAGTAGACCCGCAGTTCAGAAGGCGCGGTTGGCCGTGCTACGCTCTAATAACCCCACTATAATGATTTTTGCTTTTGAAGGGGTTGATGATAATCAAATTTATTATCACTGGATCAAGAGTCTTGAGCCTGATATATTATATGAGCCATTCATCTGTGGGAATAAATCGCAAGTTCTGCAACTCATGGAGTTGTTGAATCGCGATCTCACGGGACTGGGGAGGAATATTTACTATTTCGTGGATAGAGATTTTGATGCTGATGCGGCGACTATGGGTTCGGTTGCATTGTTTGTTACTGATGCGTATTCAGTTGAAAACTATATTGTAAATTCAAGTGTTCTGGCTGATATTCTGCGGGTTGAGCTTTGTTGCCATGGTTCTCCTGCGTTGAGGCAGCGAGTTGTTGGGTTATTTGAGAATGTGTATAGTAGTTTTTTGTCTTCGACAAGAAATATAAATCTTAGATTGTTTATTTCAAGTAGATGTGGTATTCGGCGAATAGATAATTTACCGGAGCGAATTAATCAAATTGCGACTGTAGGTTTGGACGACGTTCTTCCGATTGAGACTGATGTCAAAGAACTGGTTCGACTAGAGAGGGAGCCGCTAATTGAAGAAATGGAAAGGCTTGAGCGAGATTTCAAATTGTTGTGCCCAGAATTACACTATCGAGGTAAGTTTGCGTTGCTTTTCTTTATTAGATGGCTCGGCCTATTACTTAGGGATAGAAAGAGCGATAGATCTCAATATTTTGAGGAACTGCCGCGGGATGGTTCGGTAGCGCAGGGAGGTTTTTCATTATCCTTGTTAGCACCAAAATCTAACCCGCCACAAGGTTTGCATGATTTTCTTCGTCAGTGCGTTGCGTAGATGCCAATTTTTATTATGGGTACACAGGCTGGACTGCAGAGCACTTGGCTACAAGGCTTTCAGTTGATTGCCCCTGAGTTGTGTTTGTGGAGAAGCGAACTAGTTTTCCCCTTTATCCGAACTCGATACATTTCAGGCACGCTGTGTGACAGACCGAACCGGATGAGGTTCACGCACAGCCTGGACGCCCGATGCAGCAGCCGCTGATCGGGCGTTTTGCTTTGTGGACCACATGACGGGGGAACGGATGGCGCGCATCGAAGACATTGAGCGGAGGTTGCAGAACTGGGCTCGCTGGAAGCTGGGCGCGACCCACAGCGGCCTCGGCTACGCATCCATGCGCTGGGACGGTGGCATCCGCACCCCGGGCAATTGCGAATCCATCGTGCCCACCATCGACTGCGAGGCTGAAGAGGCCGACCGGGCCGTGATGGCGCTGGAGTTGCGTTTGCGAGCCACCGTGGAGGTGGAGTACCTGCAGGGCTGGAGCCTGCGTCGCAAGGCGCAGTAGCTGGCCTGCAGCGAGTCCACCGTCAAATCCCGCATCTGGCAGGCGCACCGGCACCTGTCGCATTGGCTGGCCGACAAGGCCCAACTGGCTCAAGCTGAACGCGAGCGGGTCGAGCGGCTTGAAGCCCGTAGAGGCAGAGCAGTCACATGCGTGGCTGTAGCCTGAAAGCGCCATCAGCGAGCCAGTGGGTGCGCGTACGGAAGTGACCTGCCGCCCCGTCGGGGGAGGTGACTGCGGAACCACTTGCCGCCCGTTGAAACACGCGTCAGAATCAATTCGCGCTTGCTCGGTAGAGCAGTGTCCTGGTCTGGCTGTAGCTCAGATCCGGTGCCGTCCGCTTTTTTGGCGCCGGTACCCGTGATGCCCTTTAGGGCTCTTGGGAGTTTCTCAACTCTTGGAGTCCTTTATGTGCAAGAACCTGTGCGCGGCTCGGCATGCCGCCTTTGTTTCCCAGTCTTTTCGGTGCTTCTATTGCAGGGTTTCCATCTGGGAGTCTGCGATCGAATTGTTCATGCAACGGCATCGAGTCACCCGCCGCCAAGCACTCATGTTCCGTTGCACCGCGGAGCACCTGCGGGCTCGAAGAGATGGTGGTTCAGACCGGCCTTCCAACATCGTGGCGGCTTGCCACTTCTGCAATCTGACCAGGCACAAATCAGCGCGACCCCTTGACCCGCTTGCCTATCAACGCCTCGTGCAGGCACGGTTGTCAAAGGGACGTTGGCTTCCGAGTGGCCTGCTTCGTTCACTGAACTCGGCGTGCACGCTTGATGCCACGGAAATGCACCATGCGTTTGGATGTGACCAGCAACTTGGGCCAAGTGGTGACAGAGTCCAAGCGGCTGCATCCACAGTTCCAATTCGCCTGCGCAAAGGCCCTGACCGACACCGTGCGCCTGGTGCGGGCCGCCATGCCCGCCCACCTGGAGCGCACGCTGAACCGCCCGACGCAGTTCACTAAAGCCGGCTTCTTCATCCAGCCAGCCCGCAAGGACGCCCTCTCCGCGGTGGTGGGCGTCAAGGACCGCCAGGCTCAGTACCTGGCCTATTAGGTGGAAGGCGGTAGCCGCGCCCCGGCGAGGCAGGCCCTGCGCCTGCCCAGCGTGGTGGACCTGAACGAGTCCGGCAACCTGCCCGCCGGCCTGATTCGCCAACTGGTGGCCAGGGCGCGGGCAGGGCGCTGCGCCACAGGCCGCCAATCGCAGCGCTTCGGCATCAGCAGCGCGGTGGACCTGTTCCATGGCGAGCCCGGCGACGGCCGCCCCGCCGGTCTCTACAAGCGCGTCCCCCTGGGCTCGGGCCGCGAGCAACTGATAGCCCTTGTCGTGATGCCCGAGCAGCCCGCCCGCTACGAACCCCGCTTCGACTTCCACGCCGAAGCGCGGCGCATCACCGAACGCGAGTTCGAAGCGCTGCTCGATCGCGCCTGGCAGCAAGCCCTGGCCACCGCCCGCTGAAGCCGCGGGCGACCGGCCCGGTGCGGGATCCATTCAACCCGCGACGCCGGTGAGTGCGCGTGCTGCCGGGAGGTACTTCTCAAGAATGCCGACCATCGCCACCGCATCCGCTTTGGACAGCGGCGGGAAGGGCGACCGATATGACGTGTCGTTGCGCCGCTCATGGGCGCGGATGACGGCCTGCATCTCGGCGGGGGACAGCTTCAGGTCGGCACTTACCCGCTGGATCGCCAGGGCGCGGCCGGCCTCCTTGGTCCGTACCTCGTGGAACTCCAGCACGGCCTGAACAACCTGGTGGTAGCCCTCGTACGCGTTGGTGAAGACCTGCATGGGCTCGGTGGCCAGAGGCGTGCCGGCGAGCAGCGCTTTGGACAGCGTCAGGAAGTTCTCGGCGTTCTTCAGGAAGCCGGCCACAGCGCCAGGCGTGGGCTGCACGGCTTCGAGCGCGCGGGTCTTGATGAGGTTCTCGTATTCAGCTGGTCTTGGCATGGGGCAGCACCTGTAGCTTGGGTCCATTGACGATCTGGGAAATCACGGGGTCGCTCTTGACCAGCTCGCTCCACTCGGCTGGCTCGTAGACGTTGAACTGCACACGGCGGCCCAGGGCTTCTTGCAGTTGGGTGGTGGCTTCGAACAGATCGATCTGCGGCAGCGTGCCCACCACCATGACGTCAATGTCACTCGCGCCGGTGTCGCTGCCCTTGGCCACGGAGCCAAAGATGAATGCCTCCTGGATGCGGTCGGCATGGGCTTGCAGGGCCTCGCGCAGCGGCTCGACAAGGCCGAAGGTCTTCAGCGCAATGCTGCGAAGCTCCGGGTACAAGAAGTGTTCGGTGTTGGCCCGGATGCTTCTTTGTTGCCCGCGGCGCGGCTCCTCCGCCAACACGCCGGCCTGCACCAGCCGGTCAATCTGCTGCTGGGCACCGCCGCGCCCGCTCGAAGTCAGGCGGAGCAGTTCCCGGAGCGTGAAGGATCGGCCGGGCTGGGTCAGCGTGATGCCAAGCACCCGCTGGACGGTCGGCGTGAAGAGAAAGTCGGCGGCGCCCATCATGGCCCTGAGAAGTGGACGATTGTCCTTATTGTAAGGACGTTCGTCCACAAAATAAGGACAGTCGTTCTCTCAACCAGGATCTGACGCGCACGGCAGAGGGCCGCATCGACCGCCCGGCCGATCGCACCGCGGCCAGCGCCGGCCCGTTCCGCTTCGCCCGCACGCCCTACCTGGTCGACATCCACCGCCCAATGTCGCCCGGCGCCGCGTGGCGCGAAGGCTGGTGGATGAAACCCTACCAGGTGGGCGGCTCGGTCGCCGGCGAGAACCTGATCGGCGCCCGGGTGTGCACGGACGTCGGCTCGATGCTGACGGTCTTCCCCCCCTGCTGGACGATGCCAAGCAGTGGGGGCTGACCCGCTTCGAGCCGATGCGCGCCAGCACCCGGGCGCTGCAGCGGCGCATCCGCCGGGCCAACGAGAAGGGCGGCGGCAACACCAAACTGCGCAGCAAACGCTTCGCCGGTGGCGTGATGCGCCTGGTCGGCACCAATCGCACTCATGGTGGGCGTGCTCACGGCGTGGAGATTGGCCCACTTCGTCGGAGTCGGGTTCGCGGCAGACCTTGTGCTGCTGGTGGTGGCGGGCCTGCTTCTGGGGCCAATCAACGTTGGCGGCATGATCTACAACGCATACCACGCATCGGCTCGACCCCATGACCGCTGACGAAGCCATGGAGAGGGTGCGAACCATCTACGCCGAATCAGGTAGAACACTGAGCGAGGATGTCAGCGTCAGGCTTGGCGACATGCGGACCGGCGGGTGGTTCTCGGCGCGGAAGAAGATGTGGGTTGTGCGGACCAACACCAACCTGCGCGGCGGGAACCGCATCTTCGAGTTTGATGCCGAATCGGGCGAGTTGCTGAAGGACTTCGTATTGCCCAGGTAGCAGTGCGGTGCGCTGCAGGCATGTCTGTGAAAGGGGCTGAGCCCGGCCGGCATCAGCTACGGCGCCACAGTGAGGGAGCTACACGTGAATTCTCCGCGGGGGGCGATGCGAATGAAGCACCGCAGTGTTGCTGACCTTGAAGGCCCCTGGGCCGATCCCGGTTTTGAGTCGGGCCTCATTGAGCGATGCCGAAGCAACTGGTCCGTGCCCATCAATGAACTCTCGAACCACGTGCTCGCTACGTTCATTCGGCAACGAATGGCCTTGCGACTCGTCCTTCCAGAGGCGCGGTTTCGTCTTGAAGCGGGATTCACGGATGACACGGAGCTGTACGACGAGGAACTTGCTGTAGCGGTCGCTTCGGTGCCCGGTGCTCCAGGTTGACAACGCAGCGACCGATACCAGGAGATCGACCGCGATCCTCCCGTCACTCCCTTGCGTAGGTGCTTGCGTGGGTTTTGTGGTGCAGAGCTACCGCTTCATTCAAGCGGCGGCAGGGCCGGGCTTGCGGATGCGCGTGATCCGTCGCACCGGTGGCTTCTCCGCGGGCGCCTCCTCGGTGGCCAGCAGGGCGGCCTCCGGGGTGAGGGCCGTCTCCGCGGCGCCGGCCCCCGTCGGCGTTTCATCGTCCGCCTTCATCACGCGCGTGTACGGCGCCAGGATCTGCACCAGTTGGGCGTAGATCTTCGGGTTGCCGGCCACCACCTCGCGCTGGTACATGAAGTCGGCTTCTCCGGTGAAGTTGCCCACCAGCCCACCGGCCTCGGTGATCATCAGCGCGCCCGCGGCCATGTCCCAGGGGCTGAGCCCGAACTCGAAGAAGCCTTCGTAGCGGCCGGCTGCCACGTAGCACAGGTCCAGTGCCGCGGAGCCGGGCCGGCGCAGACCGGCGCAGACCTGGCTCACCTCCTCGAACATCTGCAGGTAGCGCTTGAAGTTGTCGCCTTTGCGGAACGGAAACCCGGTGCCGATAAGCGACTCGGCCATGCGGTTGCGCTTGGAGACACGCAAGCGCTTGTCGTTCAGGAAGGCACCGCGCCCCTTGGACGCGTAGAACAAGTCGTTGCGCGTGGGGTCGTACACCACCGCCTGTTGCAACTGGCCGCGGTGCGCCAGGGCGATGGACACGGCGTACACCGGGAAGCCGTGGATGAAGTTGGTGGTGCCGTCCAGCGGGTCGATGATCCAGACGTATTCGCTGTTCTTGGCCCCATGTTCGCGGCCGGATTCTTCGGCCAGGATGCCGTGGCCCGGGTACGCGGTGAGCAGCGTCTCGATGATGGCGTCTTCGGCGGCCTTGTCGACCTCGGTGACGAAGTCGTTGTGCGACTTGGTCGTGATCTTGAGCAGGTCCAGGTCCAGGCTGGCCCGGTTGATGATGGTGCCCCCCGTCCGTGCGGCCTTGATGGCCGTGTTGAGCATGGGGTGCAAGGCAGACTGCGACATGGCGGAGGGGTTCTGAAAAGGGCTGCGCAGGGTGCGCGAAGACGGGGCCGAACACGGGGCGTAGGAGGCGTGGCGGAGACAAAGAGCGGGTGCCGCAGGCCAGTGCAGCACCTATGATCGGGCCGCGATTTTACGCGCCGCCTGTTTTTTACACCTTTCGTGCTGCATGGCCTCCGACCCGACCCGTTTCATCCTGATCCAGCCCAGCCATCCCGGCAACGTGGGTGCCGCGGCCCGCGCGATGAAGGTCATGGGGTTTGCCGACCTGGTGCTGGTGGCGCCGCGCTGGCCCAACGTGCAGGGCCGCAAGGAGGCCATCGAGCGGGCCAGCGGCGCGCTGGACATTCTCAAGAACGCCCGCGTGGTGGAGACCTTTGCCGAGGCGCTGGACGGCGTGACCTGGGCCTGCGCGACGGCGATGACGCCGCGCGACTTCGGCCCGCCCACGCAGGCGCCGCGCGAGCATTTCGTCACGCTCGCGGGCAGCGGGCACCGGGTGGCATTCGTCTTCGGCACCGAGCGCTTTGGCATGAGCAACGATGACGTCTACCGCTGCCACGCCTGCCTGAGCATCCCCACGGATCCGGACTACGGCTCGCTCAACCTGGCCCAGGCGCTGCAAGTGATCGCCTACGAGTGGCGCCAGGCGCTGGGCGGTTTTCCGGTCCAGCCCCGCACCGCCGAGGCTGCGCGGGCCGATGCGCAAGCTGTGCAAGGCGTGCTGGACCATTGGCAGCAAGCGCTGGTGCGCATCGGCTTTCTGGATCCGGCAGCGCCCCGAAAACTCATGCCGCGCCTGAACCAACTGCTCAACCGGGCCCAACTGGCCCCGGAAGAGGTGCACATCCTGCGCGGCATCGCGCGGGCCGTGGAGGCCGCTGCGGGGGCGGTGAAAGGGCTGGGGCCGGGGCCCGGGTCGCAGCCCTGAACCGGGTGGTTATATGGATATGCGGCTGCCGCTACACTGGTTTGAATCTTTTCCCCTGGCCCCGAGCCGGTAGTGAGTGACGCCATGTTCCAACGCTTGCGTGAAGACATTGCCTGCATCCTGGAGCGCGACCCCGCAGCGCGCTCGATCTGGGAGGTGCTCACCTGCTATCCCGGTCTGCACGCCCTGGTGATGCACCGCTGGGCCCACGCCTGCTGGACGCATGGGTTCTTGTGGCTGGGCCGCTGGATTTCGCACATGGCGCGCTGGTTCACCGGCATCGAGATCCACCCTGGCGCCACCCTGGGCCGGCGTGTGTTCATCGATCACGGCATGGGCGTGGTGATCGGCGAGATGGCCGAGGTGCGTGACGAATGCACGATCTATCAGGGCGTCACCTTGGGCGGCACCTCGCTGGTCAAGGGTGCCAAGCGGCATCCGACCCTGGAGCGCGGCGTGATCGTGGGGGCGCATGCCTGCGTGCTCGGCGGCTTCACGGTGGGCCAGGGCGCGCGCATCGGCTCCGGCGCCGTGGTCACCAAGCCCGTGCCGGCCGGCGCCACCGCGGTGGGCAACCCGGCCCGCATCATCCAGGGGCAAAGCGATGCCGTGCGCGAGGCTGCTGCCGCCAAGATGGGGTTTTCTGCCTATGGCGTGACGCAGGGCGACGACCCGGTGGCGCAGGCCATGAAGGGCCTGATCGACAACGCATCCGGGCACGAGCACCAGATCGCGCTGCTGTGGCAGGCGATCGAGCGGCTCTCGGCCGGCGCCCGCGAACTGCCCAACGAACCCTGCGTGCCGCAGGATGCTCAGACGGTGGAGCAGTTCGACGGGGAAAAATTGAGCCGGCTGGTGAAGTAGGGCCCTCGCCGGCTCTTCAGTGGTTCTTCAGCGAGGTCGTTGCGCCGATTTCGGCCGGAAGGCCTTGCACAACGCCTCGTCCGTTTCGATGTACGGCCCGCCGATGAGGTCAATGCAGTAAGGCACGGCGGCAAAGATGCCTGGCACCGCCGGCGTGGCCTGGGGCAGGCCCTCCAGCGTCTCGGCGATCGACTTGGGCTGCCCAGGCAGGTTGATGATGAGGCTGCGGCCGCGGACCACCGCCACCTGGCGCGACAGGATGGCCGTGGCGACGAAGCGCAGGCTGATCTGGCGCATTTGTTCACCGAAACCCGGCATCACCTTGTCGGCCACGGCCAGCGTGGCCTCGGGCGTGACGTCGCGCGGCGCCGGGCCGGTGCCGCCGGTGGTGAGCACCAGGTCGCAGTGCTGCTCGTCCACCAGCTCGCGCAGGCAGGCGCTGATGCCCTCTTGCTCGTCCGGGATCAGCCGCGCGACCCAGGTCACCGGGTTGCGCAGCGCGCGTTGCAGCCAGGTTTGCAGCGCAGGGGTGCCCTGGTCCACATAGACGCCCTGCGAGGCCCGGTCGCTGATGGACACCAGGCCGACGCGGATCGTGTCGAACTCGCTCATGACGGTTCCCCGGTGTCGTCATCGATGTCATCGTCATCCGGCTCACCGGGCGATGCCCCGGCCGCCTCGCGCAGCTGCTCGGACAGCGTGCGGAACAGTTCGCGGTAGCTGCGGCCCTTGCGCGGCGCGCGGCCCGCGCCCTCAGGGGGCGCCGCCTCGGGCGCCTCGCGGCGTGCATTGCGGATCAAGGTGCGCAAGGACTGCGCATCGGACTCCGGATGCAAGGCCAGCCAGTCGGTCAGTGCCCCGTCGGACGCCAGCAGCCGGTCGCGCCAGCGTTCAGCCTCGTGCAAGGCAAAGGTCTCGCGCGCGGGGCCCAGTTGCTGGGTCGCGACGGCCTCGCGCAGCGGCTGTGCGTCGGCGCGGCGCATCAGCTTGCCCACATACTGCAGCTGGCGCCGCCGGCCTTCGTGCGAGCGGGTGCGCTTGAGTTCCTGCAGGGCCAGGCGCAGCGAGTCAGACATGGGGATGCTTTGCAGGCGGGCATCGGACAGTTCAAGCAGTTCCTTGCCCAGCGACTGCAACTCGTGCATCGTCTTCTTGAGCTGGGTCTTGCTGGGGCGCTCGGGGCTGGTCGACTCGGCGTCGGGCGAGGAGGGGGTGTCGGAGAGGTTCGGTTTCATGGCGTGCGGGTGCTGGCTATGATACGGGCGCCCTCTCCCTCCACAGGCGTACCCCCCATGACAGGTCCCCGCACATCGCAAGGCTTTGCCTACTCGCGTGAACAGTTCCAGCAGCTCGTCGACGACGTGCTGAACCTGGCCCGCGAGGTGGGCGCCAGCGATGCGGCGGCCGAGGTGTCCGAGGGCACAGGCTTGTCGGTTTCCGTGCGCAAGGGCGAGGTCGAGAACGTCGAGCGCAACCGCGACAAGGGCCTGGGCGTGACGGTGTACCTGGGCCAGCGCCGCGGCAATGCCAGCACCTCTGATTTTTCACCTACCGCCTTGCGCCAGACCGTGCAGGCCGCCTTCGACATCGCCCGCTTCACCGCCGAGGACGTGGCCGCGGGCCTGCCCGAGGAGGCCGACATCGCCAGCGGCGACGAGGTGCAGCGCGACCTGGACCTGTTCTTCCCCTGGGACATCGACGCACCGGGCGCGGTGGAGATCGCTTGCGCCTGCGAGGCCGCGGCCTTTGCCACCGACCCGCGCATCACCAATTCCGAAGGCGCCGGCGTGTCGGCGCAGCAATCGCATTTCCAGGCCGGCAACTCGCGCGGCTTCCGGGGCGGCTATTCCAGCTCGCGCCATTCGATCTCGGTCTCGCCCATCGCGTCTCCCTCTCGCAAGCGCGGGGCCGAGATGCAGCGCGAATCCTGGTACAGCTCCATGCGCGATGCGCAGGAGCTGGCCTCGTCGCAGGCCGTGGGCCGCTATGCCGCCGAGCGTGCGCTGTCGCGCCTGGGCGCACGCAAGATCGCCACGCGCGAGGTGCCGGTGCTGTTCGAATCCACCTTGGCGGCGGGCTTGCTGGGCGGCTATGTGCAGGCCACCAGCGGCGGCTCGCTGTACCGCAAGGCGAGCTTCCTGCAGGACAGCTTGCACCAGGCGGTCTTCCCTGACCACATCGACGTGAATGAGGATCCGCACGTGCGCCGGGGCAAGGGCAGCGCACCCTTCGACGACGAGGGCGTGCGCACGCGCGCACGCAAGGTGGTGGAGGCCGGCGTGGTGCAGGGCTACTTCCTGTCCAGCTACTCGGCGCGCAAGCTCTCCATGCCCACCACCGGCAACGCCGGCGGTTCGCACAACCTCTCGCTCACCAGCCGCCTGACGCAGCCCGGCGACAACCTCGACGCCATGCTGCGCAAGCTGCACCGCGGCCTGTTCGTGGTGGAACTCATGGGCCAGGGCGTCAACCAGGTCACCGGCGACTACTCGCGTGGGGCCGCGGGCTTCTGGGTCGAAGGGGGTGTCATTGCCTACCCGGTGCACGAGATCACCATTGCAGGCAACCTGCGCGACATGTTCAAGGGCATCGTCGCCGTGGGCGCCGATGCCTACACCTATGGCGCCAAGACCATCGGCTCGGTGCTGGTGGATCGCATGATGCTGGCCGGGCATTGAGCGAGTGTGGGCACCCGGCATCGGAGTACCGATGCCACCCGCCGAGCGGGTGCTCAGCCGCCTTGGGGCGGCCCGGCGGCGGCTGAGTGTGAGCACCCGGCACCGGAGTACCGATGCCACCGCACATCACCGCGCGCACATCGCGCAGGGGAAACCCCCATCGGGCCGGGTGGGAGTGATTTCTAGAATCCGGCCAGTCTTTTACCTACCCAAACGTCCAACACAGGAGCCTATCCATGGAACGTCGTTCCTTCATTCGCCGAGCAGGAACCGCCGGGGTGGTGGCTGCCGGTGCGGGATTGCTTGCCTCCTGTGGCAAGAAGGACGCCGCCGCCTCGGCGGCCGGGCAAGCCGCCTCCGTCGCAGCGCCTGCTGTCGTTGAAGTCAAGCAGCTGCGCTGGCGCCTGGCCTCCAGCTTCCCCAAGTCGCTGGACACCATCTACGGCGCGGCCGAAACCTTTGCCCGCAAGGTCGGTGAGATGACCGGCGGCAAGTTCCAGATCTCCACGCATGCGGGCGGTGAATTGATGCCGGCCTTCGGCGTGGTGGATGGCGTACAGAACGCCACGGTGGAAATGGCGCACACGGCCCCGTATTACTTCTTCGGCAAGGACGCCACGTTCGCACTGGCCTGCGCCATCCCGTTTGGGCTCAACTCGCGCCAGATGACGGCGTGGATGTACGACGGCAATGGCCTCAAGCTGATCCGCGAGTTCTATCGCAACTACAACATCATCAGCTTCCCCGGCGGCAACACCGGTGCGCAGATGGGCGGCTGGTATCGCAAGGAGCTCAAGAGCGTGGCCGACCTCAAGGGCCTGAAGATGCGCATCGGCGGCTTTGCGGGCAAGGTGCTGGAGCGTCTGGGCGCCGTGCCGCAGAACATCCCCGGCGGCGAAATCTACCAGGCGCTGGAAAAGGGAACCATCGACGCGGCCGAATGGGTGGGCCCATACGACGACCAGAAGCTCGGCTTCAACAAGGTGGCGCCGAACTATGCCTACCCCGGCTGGTGGGAGGGTGGCCCGCAGCTGGACTTCCTCATCAACGTCAAGGCCTACGACGGCTTGTCGGCCGAGCACAAGGCCATCATCGAATCGGCCGCTGCCTACGCTCACACGGAAATGCAGGCCCGCTACGACGCCCGCAATCCTGGTGCCCTGCGTGAGCTGGTGAAGGGCGGCACCAAGCTGTTCGTCTTCCCGAAGGACGTAATGCAGGCGGCCTTCAAGCAGGCCATGGAGCTGTACAGCGAACTCTCCAACACCAACCCGAACTGGAAGAAGGTCTACGAAGACTACGCCAAGTTCCGTGGCGACCAGAACCTGTGGTTCCGCTTTTCCGAGGCGAGCTTCGACAGCTTCATGCAGCAGCAGAAGCTGTAGTCGGTTTGGTTTTTAAGCTACCGCATGGTCGGTAGCTTTGCGGTGTTGAGAGAGGTGTGGAGCATACAGGCCTTACTTTGTGCAGGCTCAGTCTCCACCATGCAACTCCTTCAGCCGTAAGAACGCCAGCAGTGCCCTGACTGATCTAGTTATGTCATCTGAATCACGCTACAAGGGCTGCCATGCAGGAGTGCATGTAGCGGTGTTGTGCGAGAGGACAGGGTACGGACGTTTCCGGCGTGAGATGCCCGGCTGACCTAGTTCCAGCAATATTCGCGACTTTCCGGTGGGTGCAACTTTGTACATATGGTCTTGTTGCAGCCGACGAGCCTGCACGAGACTCGCTTTCGGTATTTGAACGACCGCCCGGACGCGCCTGCTTGCCCTTATTGGATTGGGATTGCTGCGCAGAGAGCAGGGCGGGCCTTTGAGCGAGTTCAGTACAGACACGCCGCCCTTGCGAGGAGCTGCCGATCACAGACGAGCAGGTGCACTTGGTTTGCACGCTGCTCGGGCACGAAAGGTAAGTGTGTGACAAAGCGTACGAAAGCTACAACACTCGGGTTCAACGCAGCGTAGTCCATAGCCTGATCTGCGGTGGGGTGGTCCTGCTAATGCGGCCGCTGCAGATGCTTCGCCGCGTTGCCCATCTGGCTCGTCGCAGTCATTGACTCCTGCCACTTGGAGATCACAACCATCACTGATGCATGTGTACATAGATTTAATAATATCCTTGCCGTGTGCAAGCGCTTGCATTGGCGCAATCAATGCATCCCGCAACTCGATCTAGTCCTCCGACAAGTAGCCCACATAGTTGGCCTGCCAATTGCTTGCTAAAAGTAACACGGACAACGGAATTGCATACACGCTTTAAGTTGATCCTGACCAGTGCAGAAAGCTCGGAGTGACAAAACGCTTCTGGTGCAAGCACGATGGTGGTGCAGATGCAAGGCGGCTGATCGCCGTTTTGCATTCGTTGTCTTGGTATTGAGATTACCACTGAATACCTTTCATCTTTGCCGGAAAGATCCTGGCATATTATCTTAAGGGATGCGAATGTTTCGTCACAAACAAGTAAGTTGGGCCGTTATTGCTCTGTTCACTGGGGGTTTTGTGACTTCCGTGGTGGCTCAGGAGCAGAAGGCCCAGACCCTAGAGCGCGTCGAAATCACAGGCTCTCGCATCAAGCGAGTCAATGCGGAAACTTCTTCACCGGTTCAGATAATTACTCGAGAGCAAATCGAGAGATCCGGTGCGACATCGGTTACGGAAGTATTAAAAAGTATTCCTGCAAATAATGCAGGTGCCTTTGATGAAAACGCGGTTGCCAGCTTCACGCCTGGGGCGGGGGGTGTGTCGCTGCGCGGCTTGGGGGCCCAGGCTACTCTGGTACTGATTAATGGCAGGCGAGTCGCGCCTTTCGGCTTCGCGTCAGGTGGGCAGCAGACCTTTGTCAATGTAAATTCCATTCCTCTGGAAACCGTTGAGCGTATTGAAACCTTGCTGGACGGCGCGTCGGCCATCTACGGCTCCGATGCAATCGCAGGGGTAGTCAATATCATCCTGAGAAAAGACTATTCTGGTTTGATGATTTCGGGCTCGGCAGGTCAGTCCTCTTACAGCGATGCAGCTGGCGGTGCCGTCAGCTTGACTTACGGGAAAGGTTCATTGGCGAGTGACAAATACAATGTGTTTGCCAATGTTTCGCACAATCAGCGTGATCCGGTAAAGGCCAGTGAGCGCCCCACGACTGCCAGTTCGGATTTTCGGCGACTAGGATTGACGGATCTTCGTTCTAGCTATGCCTACCCTGGAAATCTGTATGCACTACCTTCCACTTCATCTGCTGGTGGAGCGTTTGTCGCGACACTTGCAGGTTGCACACCGCTGGCAGAGGCGGGCGCGGCGGCTAATGGGCGCTGCATTTACCAAGGTACCGACCATCAAGACATCATTGCAAAGACGCAACAGGATTCGTTATTCGTCAGCGGGGTGGTCGACCTTGGGGGCGGATTGGAGCTGTTTAGTGATCTGAGCCTCACGCGCACAAAATACCAGGCAGAGAGCCCTTCCTATAGCAGCAGTACTTACTTCTCTACAGGCACCTTGCCTGCGGCCTACATAACGCTTCCCATCGGGCACCCACAAAATCCGTCCGCAACTTCCGAGGTCGGACTTCGGTATCGTTTCATGGATGTGCTCCACAATACATCCGTGCAAAGTGATACGCAACGAATGGTGTTCGGTGGCAGGGCACTTGTGGCAGGCTGGGAAGCGGAAAGTGCCTTCGTGTACTCGCATTCCGCGACCGATGTCATCACCACCGGCCTGCTCAACGATTCCGTGTTGCTGAACGAAGTTCTGGACGCCGACGGAAAGGCTCGGCCAACATTCATCTTCGGCAACCCCGCAGCAAATGATCCGGGTTTGATGTCGCGGCTTTATCCGACATTGCATGACGAGGGAAAGACATCCACGACGTCACTTGACATTCGTGGCACCCGTGAACTGATGCAATTGGAGGCTGGGTCACTGAGTCTTGCTGTTGGTTTAGAGACGCGCCGTGAGTCTTTCGACAGCACGCCAGACGCGCTCACCGCCTCAGGTGCACTGAGTGTGCTGGGATCGTCATCGTCAAACGGGTCACGCTCGGTAAATGCGGCGTATGCAGAGTTGGCGATCCCCATCACGAAGAGTATTGAGGCGTCACTTGCTGCGCGGACTGATCGCTACAGCGACTTCGGTGCGGCAACCACTCCCAAGGTGGGATTCAAGTGGAAGGCCCTGCCCAATCTTGCCCTCCGGGGTACTTATGCGGAAGGATTTCGAGCTCCATCGCTGACCGAACTATCGCAGAGCCCGGTTCGAGGATTCTATACAGGTATCCGTGACCCCAAAACCTGCTCGGATCCTGCGGATGTTACCAATGTAAATTGCAATCTTTCCGTAGAAGCGATCTCCGGGTCCAATCCAAACTTGCAACCGGAGAAATCGAAGAGCCTAACGGCTGGGGTGGTGTTTGAGCCTGCGGATAATTTTTCCATCATATTTGATGCATACAGAATAAGGCGCAAGGAGGAAATTTCCAGCATTGATATTGATTACCTGCTGGCCAATGAAGCCCAATTTCCTGGATATGTGATTCGCAATGCGGCCGGTGAGATTGATCACGTCAATCTGCAATACACAAATCTAGGCTCGACTCAGGTCTGGGGTTACGATATCGAGACAAAAACCACTGTCAATGCCGGCGAGCATGGCAAGCTTGGCTTCCTTGTCGCTTATAACAAATTGCCAAGGTATCTTGTTGCCAATGTCAAGGATGCCCCGGAGGTGGATTATGCGGGTACCTACCTGCAACCCAAGGAGCGGTTCAAGTTTGGTGTTAATTACGACAATGGTCCCTGGGCCTCCACCATCACGTGGAATTATGTGGGTGGGTACTTGCGTGCATTCACGCCGTCTGATCTGAGTTGCTCCTATTCCAATGCTGCCAACGAACTTTGCTCGGTTCCGTCATGGATGACTGCGGATGTATTTGTGGGATACACGGGTTTCAAGAACCTGTCGCTGGGTTTGAGCATAAATAACATTGATAATCGCGGTGCGCCAATCGATGAGCGAAGGGCCGCGCGATACACTTTGTTCAATTCAGCGTATCACAATCAGTTGGGGCGCTACATGAGCTTGCGTGGAAAATATACGTTCTGGTAATTAATTGCTATTTGCTCTTTAATCTTGAGCCGCGTGGATTTTCGCGGCTCTTTTTCATTCAGGCCAGAGACGTGATTTCAAGAATATCCGCCATGCGTAAATTCCTGGTTGCTACCGTGCTGTGCAATATTGTGTTGATCAACGGCCTGCGCGCCCATGCCGCCACTGAACCGCCCACAGGGACGCTGATTGCAGTAGAAGACTTCGCAAATCAACCCAAACTGCAATCTATCAAATTCTCTTTCGACGGCAAGCGCTTCGCGGCGCTGCAGGAGGTCGGTGAACGAATGAATCTGACAGTTGGAGATTTGAAGGAAAAGAGGCTGACGCGAGTCACGAATTTCACGACCTTTGATGTGCAAAGCTACACGTGGATAAGTAATAGCAGACTGGTGTTCAGTCTCAATGATTCGACAAAGGGTTTGGCGGAGCAGCGAGGAGGAGGCTTGTTCGCCATCAACGCTGACGGCTCGGAGCCGAAGGAGCTCTCTCCTACCCGAGAAAATTGTGCTGCACGAGGACAGGTTTGCCGGCAGACGCGATTTCTCAAAAGAATTGATGGGAGTGAAGATGAGATCTTGGCAGTTGCCAATGAAAGAGATATCAGAACGAGCGATATCTATCGCCTTAATACAAAAACGGGCAAAAAAAGCCTGCTGACACCGGAGAATCCGGGCCAAGTGACTGATTGGGTTGTTGATAGAGATAATGTGCCACGTGCCGCCGTGAGTGAGGACGGCAAAGGGCTCGCAAAAACATTTTGGTTCAGAGATGGTGCCACATCACCCTGGCGAAAGATTATTTCTGGGATAACTTATAAGAAAAGCATGCTGCCGGCAGCTTTCGATGCCGATGGCAGTTTGCTGGTTTATTCGAATATGAATACAGATCGATTTCAGCTGTACACATTTGATGCTGTCAATGGTGTTCCGAAAGATCTCGTTGCTGAACATCCATTGGTAGATATGGATCCAGAAACCAGTCAGCCAGTTGTTGATCGCCGTACAGGAGTGATAGTGGGGTGGTATGTAGAGGCTGAAAAACCAGAGATGTTCTGGTTCGATGCGGATTTTGCAAAATTGCAAGGTACGATGGATGCGAGTTTGGGGAAGGGGAATGTAAATAACTTATCGCTGCTGGATGATGGGCGGGTGCTCGTGTATTCAAGAAGCGATCGTGATCCGGGTGCATATTATCTCTACGATCCGCTGGCCGAGCAGTTGCAGGAAGTACTGCGGCCCATGGACTGGATAAGGCCAGGTCGGATGGCGGAAACCCGGATTATGCATTACAAGGCACGCGATGGCCTTGAGATTCCGGGCTATTTAACGATTCCTCATGGTGCTCCGGAAAAGAAGCTTCCCCTTGTGGCTTGGATCCATGGTGGTCCCTGGGCACGGGATTACTGGGGCTGGGCACCGGATATTCAATTTCTGGCGAGCCGTGGCTATGCGGTGTTTCAACCTAATTATCGCGGTTCCACAGGCTTTGGTGGAAAGCATTTGATATCCAGCTTCAAGAAGTATGGGCAAACGATGCAAGACGACATCACTGATGGCATTCAGTATTTGATTGCGCAAGGCATCGTGGATCCAGATCGCGTGTGCATCGGTGGCGGCAGCTACGGTGGCTATGCGACTATGATGGGTCTGGTCAAGGAGCCGAAGTTGTTTCGATGTGGTATCAATGAAGCTGGGGTGGTAGACCTTGTCTGGGCCCAGGAATTAGGTTATACAGATTTCAACCAGAGCAATCCGGATGCTGCGGAGGCTTGGTACAAGGTGGCAATGGGCGATGTCAAGGCCGATCGCGCCATGCTGGAGCAGTACTCTCCTCGACTTCATGCGAGCGAAATCAAAGCGCCTGTTTTGATCGTGCACGGTGCAGGCGATCGCCGCGTACCCATCAAACATGCAGAAGGCATGCGCGATGCCTTGAAGGCCGCGGGAAATTCGTTCGAATGGGTGATTTATCCCGAAGAAGGCCATGGCTTTACCAAGCCGGCGAATCGAATTGATCGCTACAAGAAGATCGAAGCTTTTCTTCAAAAGAATCTGAGCAGCAACTCGAGCCCTGCAGCTGAGTGAACGAAAATCGGGTGCATCTGAAGGTTATTGACCAACAAGATTCGAGAGCAACGAATCTGGGGTATTTGTTGGCTGAGCGCAAGCGTGCAAAGCGTACTGCACTGGGGTGATGTCCGTACTACGGTGCCCACAAGCTCGGCAGGATGGGGATCTGCGGCTTTCTGTTATCCCCTGTCTTCGCAATGCCCTGATTCCCCGACTGCCCGGCCCTGACCCATGCCCTTATACACATCTTCCAACGGCCTGAAGCTGCCGTGAGTACTCCATGGCGATGACGGCGTCAAAGATGCGTTGCATGCCCTCCCAGATGGTTTTGACACCTGGCTCGCCGTCACCCTTGCGAGCCAAGAAGCCACCCAACCGGGCAACCAGCCGCACCACGTCGTTGAGCTTGGGCGGCGATTGCGGCGGCGGCAGCTTGTTCAAGATGTAGGCCGCCTTCCATTCGTCGGGCTCGAACATCACTTGTGCGTCC
>Ga0307516_10000496_pt1 | contig 52327 bp, 49 predicted proteins | sample 19_EM_MG_FD_203310 | JGI IMG/M metagenome (GOLD analysis project Ga0307516, IMG submission 203310) | Populus trichocarpa ectomycorrhiza microbial communities from riparian zone in the Pacific Northwest, United States - 19_EM | ecosystem: Host-associated > Plants > Roots > Unclassified | place... | reverse complement strand
TTTTGTTGGTTTGCGCTTCGTTTAAGACGCAAGTCGTATGCCAGTAAACTGCCAGCGAAGATGAGGGTGAAAAAAATTACGGTAGGTCTTCCGGCTATGACCGGGAGGGGTAGCTACCGAAGCGCCCCTCAATACCATCTGGCTGATCATGAACTTACCGTTATATTCTCCGATCGCCCCGGCGGCCTTTTTAAAACCCGGGTAAGGCAGGTAGGCGCTTTCCGTCCATTCCCATCTTTTTCCCCAATTAAAGGTCTCCGCTGCGGCTTCCCATTCCCACTCAGTGGGTAAACGCATCCCCTTCCAGGCAGCATAGGCCACCGCTTCATAATAGCTGATATGGCAGACGGGCTCCTCCATCGTAACAGGCTTCAGCCCGGCCAGGGTGTAATGATGCCATACCCCATCCATAAAATGCCAGTATAAGGGGCTTTTGACCGCATTCTTCTTCACCCAATCCCAACCCTCCGCGTGCCAATATATAAAGTTCTCATATCCTCCCGATACCATAAAAGAAATATATTCCTCATTGGTGACGAGACGATCGGCGATCTGGTAATCTTCCAGCCAGACCTTGTGACGGGCCTGCTCGTTGTCAAAACAAAACCCCTCCCCTTCGAACCCTATCTCATAAAGGCCGGCCGGCATGCGGGAAAAGGACCCCCGGTCAACCGTCCCTGCCCCTGCATTTTGCTCGATATCCCGGTCCGACCAGGCGGGGAATAAAGGGTTGTGGCCCAATATGTATTTAATATCCGTATACAGCAATTCCTGGTGTTGCTGTTCATGGTTGAGACCCAGGATAATAGTCTGGCGGCATTCTTCATCCGGCTCCTTTGCCAGCAGTTCCGCCATCTGATCGTCCACATATTTCCGGTATTGATATACTTCCTCTACAGAGGGCCTGCTTAAATTGCCGCGGTCCGTCCGGATGACCCTGGCGCCCAGCGTCTCGTAGTAGCTGTTAAACACGAAATGGTATTCCGGCTTGTATACTTTGTAGCCGGGCTTATATTTTTCCAGCACAAAGGCTTCCCAAAACCAGGTAATATGCCCGAGATGCCATTTAGGCGGGCTGGTATCGGCCACAGGCTGCACGACATAATCTTCTTTCTGCAGCGGCCGGCAAATATCTTCGCTGGCCTTTCGGACGGACCGGTATTGTTCCAGGAGGTTCATACTTTTGTTTTTTTAAGATAAAGAGTGAGATCCGATATGGAGCGGATACCCAATTCCTGTGCCTGCTTTTTCCGCATCATCAGCGCATACGCGTTATTGAATCCGATGGGCGTCAGCCAGTCCAGGTTGTATTTCTCCCTGAACTGTTGTTGTACATAGCTATAAACACTATCCCTGTTGCCTGCCAGCCGGGCGATCTCCGCAGAGGATGGTTTCAGGATGGCCAGCAGGGCCGTGCCGGTGTATTCCGGGTACATATCGATCTGGTCGTTCTGAAGGGCCGCAAAACAGATCTTCGTTCCCCCCAGTCCCGTACGGGTATCTACCTGCAGATCCGTGTATCCCTGTATGAGCATCGCATACATATTGATGAGGATATACTGTTCGGAGAAGATCTTCGAGCCCAGCCGGACCCTGCCCTTTCTGCCGTTGCGCGGGGTTTTATAGAGGCCCTGTGCCTGTAAGAAATCCCGGGCGCAGGCCTCGGGGGATTGTTTCAGATAGTCGACCCGGTAGTTCAGTTCCGTCATAATGGAGTCATTGATCCTGGTACTGAGCAGGTTGAGCACGGGCGCCAGCTCGGTATACTTCTGCAGGATCTCTTTCCGGATGACAGGGGCCGCATAATAAGGAGGAAAGATCTTTTTATCATCGTCCAGCACCGTGAGGTCATAGGCTTTCAACCGGCCGTCCGTACTGTATCCGCTGATCACATCCAGTTTCTTATTATAAGCCGCCTTATACATCACCGCATCACTGATGACCACCGTCCGGATCCTGAGCCCATAAATGGACCTCAACCCGATGTCCCCATCCTGTCTTCCCATGAACTCGGGCGTAAAGCCGGCCAGTAATTTTGTATTGTATCCCAGGGGCAGGAGATAGAAAGAAGAAAAGAGGAGGAGGATCACCGGCATCGCCCAGAGCGTAACCTTTCTTTTTTTTCTGCTCATCCGCTGGAGGAGGGAAAGTAAAAAGTCGAGGAGGATCGCAAGCAGGGCGGCAGGGATCGCTCCTGCCAGGATCATATTGGTATTGTTCAGGGCGATGCCGCCGAAAATGAACTCTCCCAGTCCGCCGGCCGCTATATAGGCAGCCAGGGTACCCACGCCCACATTGATCACGGTAGCAGTACGGATACCGGCCATGATCACCGGGAATGCCAGCACCAGCTCCACTTTAAACAGTATTTGGGCATTACTCATCCCCATTGCCAGGGCTGCCTCCCTTACGACGGGGTCCACGCCGTTGATGCCTGTGAACGTGTTCCGGATGATGGGAAGCAGTGCGTATAGGAATAGGGCCGTAATGGCCGGTATGGGGCCGATGCCTAAGAGCGGGATCATAAACCCGATCAGGGCGATGCCGGGAATGGTCTGTAAAATACCAGCGAACCCCAGGACAGCCCAGGCCGCTTTTGTACGCCTGGTGATCAGGATCCCAAGAGGAAGACCGATGAGTACCGCTATCAGCAGGGAGATAAAGGTCAGCCCGATATGCTCGACGGTCTGCTGTAGCAGCTTGCCTGATTGCTGGTTGATAAATTGCCAAAGTGTCTGCTGTTGCTCCATCAGGCTTGCCCGTTCTTAAAATGATTGAATGCGTGGATCAATGCCGGGTAGTCTTCCCGTCCGATGGTCCTTACTTCCAGTTGAAAACGCTGTTCGTCGAAAAAGGTTCTGACAAATTCATTGACAGGATGAAAAAGCAGCTCATCCGGGGCTCCTTCCTGGACGATCTTTCCCTTATCCATCAGGTGGATCCTATCCCCCAGTTCAAAAGCTTCCTGGACATCGTGGGTAACGAGGATGATCGTCTTGGTCTTTAATTCATCGAGTTCTTTAAAATCCTTTTTGACGCTGGCCCTCGTGATCGGATCGAGGGCGCCAAAGGGTTCGTCCATCAATAACACCGGGGGATCGGCCGCGAGTGCCCTGGCCAACCCTACTCTTTGCTGCTGCCCGCCACTCAGCTCATGCGGATAAGCGGACAGGTATTTACCCGGTTCCAGGTGTAATTTTTCCATCAGGGCCGTCGTACGTGCATAGATCTTTTTTTTATCCCAACCCAGTAAGCCCGGTACAACCCCGATATTTTCAGCGATCGTATAATGAGGGAACAGACCAATGTTCTGTAGCACATAGCCGATCTTCTTGCGGAGTTCCTCCACTGGCTGCTCGTTGATCTTTTTCTTTGCGATCCATATTTCACCCGAACTTGGCTCGATGAGCCGGTTGATCATTTTAAGCAGGGTGGTCTTTCCGCTGCCGCTGGTCCCCAGGAACACGGCATTCATTCCTTCTCCCACGGTAAAGGATAGGTTATCCACGGCTTTAAACCCGTTGAAGGCCCTGGTAATATTTTTTACTTCGATCATCCTTTTTCTTTATCCAGCTTGATGAAAAGATTGTTCAGCGATTCGGCGAAAGTGGGATGGGCAAACACCATGTCTCTTATTTTGTCGTACGATATACCCCCCATCATGGCCATCTGCAATATACTCATCAATTCACCGCCTCCGGGAGCGAGGGTCGCTGCACCGATTATTTTTTTGTTATCTGCATGTACGATGGCTTTCAGCAGGCCGCGGGTCTCGCCCGTCTCTATTCCCCTGGCTACCGAGGTCATCGGGAGCGTAGCTATTTTTACAGGGATTCCCTGATCGCGGGCTTCTTTTTCGGTGAGCCCTACCCTTCCGAGTTCCGGGTCCGTGAACAGGCAGTAATTGAGCAGCCTGTCCTTTATCGTCTCGTTGCCATTCTCCACCAGGTTCTTATACAGCACAAGATGGTCGTTATAAGAGATATGTGTGAATTGGGGACCGCCTTTTATATCTCCCAGCGCATAGATGCCCGGGATATTCGTCTCCAACTTGTCATTGACGATGATAAATCCATGTTTGTCTAATAGGATACCGGCAGCAGCAGGTTGGAGACGGTCCGTATTCGGCTCTCTTCCCGTGGCGATCAGGAGATGCGATCCTTTCACGGAAAATTTTTCCTTCCCCATACTCCCATCCAGTTGAATGGACTTTCCGGAAGAAGCAACCCTGTCGATCGAAGTGTTGATGAGGATCCTGATCCCTTCTTCTTCCAGTATTTTTTTCACCGCGTCGGAAATATCCTCATCTTCTTTCGGAAGAAAGTGCGCGGCCTTCTCCAGGATCGTCACTTCGGCGCCCAATCGCCTGTACAACTGGCCAAATTCCAGGGCGATATAACTCCCTCCAAGGATCAGCAGTTGTGAAGGTATTTCAGGGAGGTCCATGATGGAAGTAGAGGTCAGGTAGGGGATCCCCTCCAGGCCCGGGACGGCAGGGATCTGTGGACGGGTGCCTGCATTGATAAAGATCTTCTCAGCGGTGATCGCTTCCCTGGATCCGTCTTCTTTCGTCACGGTGATCTCTTTCTCCCCGGAAAAAAAGGCTTCGCCAAAGAGGTAGTCGAGATTAGGCGTTTGACGCAGTCTTTTCTCGATGCTTCCCCTGAAAGAATCGACGACGGAATTTTTGCGGCTGAGGACTTCTTTTATATTCACGGAAAAGCCGGTGGTATGAATGCCGAACTCTGCGCTTCTTTGTATCAGGTGGGCGACGCGCGCGGAAGCGATCATCGTTTTGGTGGGCGTACATCCGTCATTGATACAGGTGCCTCCCGCCCATTTTCTTTCTATCAGAGCGCATTTCCAACCGGCTGCTGCCAGCCTCTTTGCCAGCGGATTGCCGGCCTGACCGGATCCGATGATAACAGCGTCCTTTTTTTGAGCCATGATTGATATCCCCCTTTTAACAAAAATACGGAACTTCGATGGGGTCGATTTTCCGTATGTTCGAGGTACACAAATAGCCATGCCAGACGTACTAAGAAATGGGTGTCATAAATCAGTGATGTCTTCTGCAATTTCTACCCACCTATTTACCTATCCGGCTATCATATAATATTGAAAACAAATACTTTATAATGAATCTTTCTACCCACCTATAGATCTCTTATAAATAATTTTCCAACTGCCTCCCCGGTCACTGCCTCTTCTTTCTAAAATACCTAATTCTTTCAGCTTATCAATATTATTATCAATGGCTGTTTTGCTTAATTTAATATTTTCAACCCAGGCTAAAAACCGGCTCTGGCAAATCAGCTTTTTGCATTTCATCCCTCATTCGGGTAATACCGGAGCCAACTTTTTCAACGAAATCCATTCGCTGAAAAAGCCCAAAAACAAGTTGGAAGGAAGTGATTGTTTAAACTCCAGGCTGTAACCTTCTCCTTGCTTTATTAATAGTTCCAGTTCTTGCAACGTCATAATATCAAAATTATATAATTTCCGGGGCCACCACAACACCAGTCAAGTGACCATTAGTAGAGCAAAAGGGAAGAAGAATGAGAGGCGTATATCACCAAAGTCTAATTTGTCTGATATGGATCAAGCAAAAAAATCCTTTCCTTGACCTGGATCAAACAAAGCAGGCAACAGCGACCAGATTGCTCCCATAATTTTGAGGTGTAAAAAAATAATTTTGAAAATGTTGTCTAAATAGGTAACTTTATGGAGAATTACAATAGAGGGATATTTGCCTTCAAGGATTACTTTCTTGAGTTTTATGAAGAACAGACGAAAGAGGTGCAGGAAAAAATAGAATGGACATTGAATTTGATCCGGGTCATGCGGCAGGTGCCTGAAAAGTACTTCAAGCACATAGAGGGAGTCAGGGGACTGTATGAGATAAGGGTCGAGTCAGGTAGCAGGATCATTAGAATATTCGCCTTTTTTGACAAAGGCAACCTAATCATTTTAGGGAATGCTTTTCAAAAGCAGTCACAAAAGACACCGAAAAAAGAGATTCAAAAAGCAATTAAAATAATGAATGACTATTTTTATGAAAACAAAAATTAATAAGTCCGCTAAAAAAAGCGAACCTAGCCCCCACCTCACCAGCCTGGACGAGATCCTTGACAAAAAATATGGCAAGCGCGGAGCTCCCAAACGCGAGACCTGGGAACAAAATTTCGAGAGCTTCCATCTCGGCGTCATGCTGGAAGAAGCACGTAAAAAGCGCAATCTCACACAAGAGCAGCTGGCCGAAAAATGCGGCACCAATAAAGCCTATATTTCGAGGATTGAAAATAACGCCTCCGATATACGCTTATCGACCTTGATGAAGATCATTCAACAGGGATTGGGCGGTCAGTTGAAATTAACGCTCATTTTTTAACATCATTCCTCATTATGAAAGCATTAAGCACTACCGTCGTCATTCACGTCACCGACCTGGACCGTGCACTTGATTACTATACAACTGTCCTGGGCTTCAAGGAAGATTTTAAGCTGCCGGAATATGCGGGATTGTTTCTTGATAATGTTAGTATTCAATTATGCGGACCGGGAAATCAGGGCATGAAAAAACCACCGGGTAATGCTCACTTTTGCATCGACTGTGATGAGGTGGATAATTACTTTGCTGTCATCTCGAAAAAGAATGCATTCATAGTTGTACCGCCGGAAGATCGCTTCTATGGCGTGCGCGATTTTGCTGTGAACGACCATGACGGCAATACCCTGGTATTCGGCAAGGCAATAACGGACACCCATTGATCAGGCCTCTCCCGTCATTTTTATTTCCAGCCAATTACGGGTATCTTTGCCTTGTTATATGACTCTTACAGCATTCAAAGCAAGCCTATCACAGGACCACCCCCCGGCCGGCATCAACGGATGCCTGGTTGCATTATGGTGGGATGGCAAGCATAACTGGGAACAGGCCCATGCGGTAGCACAGGAAATAGAAACAAAAGAGGGCGCATGGGTACATGCCTACCTGCACCGTAAAGAAGGCGATCCCGGAAATGCCCGGTACTGGTACAACAGGGCCGGCCGGTCGATGCCCGACTACGCCCTGGAAAAAGAATGGGAGGAGATCGTAAGCCAGTTGCTTGCAGATTGAAATATGGCTGGCTGGGAGCTGCGTGGCGAACTATGGCTGAATATATTGGTTCATCCGAAGCACCATATCCGGATCGGGGCAATTGTCCAGCCATGGTTCTCTTTCGGAGAATTTACAAACGCCGGGATAATCCCCTTTCCAACCCTGCATGTCGCGGATCAGTTGAAAATGGAGGTGCGGCGGCCAGTTGCCGTTCTCGAACCGCATGCCGAACTCCCCGATGACATCGCCTTTACGGATATTCCTGCCTTCCTGCAGGTTCTTCAGGGAGTTAAGACTAAGATGACCATACAAGGTATGAAAGCCAACACCGTCCAGGTTGTGCGTAAGGATCAGGGTAGCCCCATAATCACTGTCATTATTGTTGAAGGCATAACTATGCACCACCGCATTGAGAGGAGACATGATCTTTGTACCGGCAGACCCCCAGATATCGATCCCCAGGTGTAGCCGGCGGGGTTCTTCGGGAAGCCCTGAAAAAGGTAAGGAAGGCCCTCCTTCGCTGCCGCCCACCGGAAGGGAATTGTCAAAATGCTTGCTGCGCGCATATAAGGTCCGATGTTCATAGTAGCCTCCGATACCATAGCGGCAGCCCTTTGCATCCAGTACCTCCTTAATATACGCGGCAAAACTTTCCGTATCCGCGATCTGCTCCGCCGTAAGCGCCGTATTCTTTTCCGTAAAATCGAATGAATACAACTTATCCCTTCCCGGATCGAAAGGGACCACCGGGTGAAGATCCTCCCGGTGCTTTTGCAGAACGGAAAGTAAGGAAATGCTGTCCATATTATTTATTCATTGACTTCAGGATCTCTTCTACGGCTCTGTCCAGTTGAGGATCCTTTCCATTGATCTTATCTTCGAATGTATTGATCACTTTTATATCGGGCTGTACTCCGGTAGCTTCGAGATCTTTCCCATCCAGGGTATAACAACCCCAGGAGGGTAAGCGTATAAAAGACCCGTCTACAAGACCCGCGCCACTGGTGAAAATGATCCAATGATAGGTCTCATTTCCAACGATCTTGCCGAGTTTCAATGTTTTAAACCCATTCGCGGTCATTTCCGCATCGCTCAGGGACTGTTCATTGGTGAGCAATATGATGGGCTTATCGGCCGGTGTAAAATTCCCCTGCGGGGCCATTTTTCCTTCCCGGTATTTCCATTGCAGGTAAGAACGCTGTGACAGGAACTTCAATACTTCGTCATGAACATTCCCCCCCGTATTATAACGAATATCAAGGATCAGGCCATCTTTCCCCGTCAGTTCCTGCGTCATATCGATGATGAATTTATCCAGTTCACCCGTACCCATATTCTTCATACAGCTATAGGCGATCCGCCCCTTACTTTTCTCTGTTATTCTTTTGCGATTGTTATCGATCCATTCGTCATAAAGGTTCGTGAACAGGGTAGGCTGGGGATGCAGCTTCACTTCATACCGGTTGCCATTCCTGCTGAATTCCAGCTCGATCTCCTTGTCGAGGGACGGACGGGTGAAATAAAAATTACGGTCCCGGGTCCGATCGACGGGATCATCGTCCACTTTCATCAGCATATCCCCCGGGCGGATATCCAATCCTTTTTTATCAGCCGCCGAACGGGCTACGATCTGTTTCACCTTATAAGGGTCATTCTCTTCGAACAGGATCCCCGTTTCCATGGTGCGGTTGGAAAGCTGTACGGCTTCGTCCTCTCCGAACGTGCTGAACCCCTGGTGGGAAGAGTTCAGTTCGCCCAGCATATCGTTCATCAATACCCGCAGATCGGAGCGGTTGTTCACATAGGGGAGGAAGGCGCTGTACCGGTCGCGGGTCTTTTTCCAATCCAGGCCATGAAATTTTTCATCATAATAATTTTCTTCCAGCCGGGCCCAGGCTTCCGCAAAGATCTGTGCGAATTCGCCGGAGAGCTGTCTGCGGAAAGTATAGCTAAGGGCGACAGGGTCCAGCTTATTACCGTCAAGATTCAATTTGTAAATGTTCCCGCCAAACAACAGGAAGGATTTATCTCCATTCCCTGCAAACGTGATATTATTCGCTTCCGAGCCTGCGATCTTTTCCGTTTTATTTGGCTCGAAAGGCTCGATCACCGTCTTCCACAAGGCGGTTTTCCCTTGTTCATGATCGCTGGTATAAAGCACGGTGGTCTTACCGCCTTTTTGCAGCACCTCCAGCAAATTCTGTGAGCCGAAGGAAGGGCTTACCTGCTCGATGCGTTCCATGATACGCGTCCCGTCGATCACCACAGGAGCCGTTGCAGAATCCTTTCGGGTGCTGTCCTTTTTCTCCGGCCTGAACAATTCCGCTACTTTATCTATGCGGAAAGGTTCATCCAATTTTTCGAGGGGCAGGCGATAAACCCTCGAGTCCTGCATGCCAAAAGGATAGGAAGGCTTTAGACGGGAAGAGGTGAAATAGATATATTTCCCGTCCGGGCTCCATTTTGGATCCGCTTCCGTGATTGCCGTATTGGTGAGATTGACCGTAGTGCCGTTACGAAGGTTGTGTACGAAAATATCCTGCTCAAAATTTCGGAAGGCGGTGAAGCAAACGTATTCGTCGCCCGGAGAAAAGCCGGGGTCCGAACTCTGCATGGCCCAGATCTCTTCTTTTACGAGGGTCTTGCTTTCGAAGGTCTTCAGATCCATCAGCCGGACCTCGTTACGACCGCTAAGATAGATAGCCTTCGTCCTGGCCTTATTAAGGACTATGGAACGGTCGTTTTGCTGATCATGGGTCCATTGTCTGAGCGGGGTACTGCCATCCGCCGCGATCGTGTATAGGTTAGGATAGCCACCGACCGTCTGGGTGAATAAAAGGGTCTTATTGTCCGCCAGCCATTTTATTTCTTCGGCTTTTTCTTCGGAACCCTTATTGATCTGCTGAATGAATTTCCCTTCTACATCGCTGATGAAGAGTTCTCCTCTTGCCGTAAAAGCAAGTTTCTTTCCGTCCGGGGAGATATCCAGGGCTGTGATATGGCTTTTGATATCAAAATCCTTTTCCTTCGGAAGAATATAATTGCGGGTGATCGCAACCTCCAGTTTCTTAGCCGATCCGGCCTGCACATCATAGACATATAACTGGTAGTCTTTTTCGAAGACGATCTTGCCCCCGTCGGCATTTACGATGGCATTCTTAATAGAAGAATTGAAGCTGGTGAGGGCCGTCTTTACCCCATTCTGAAAACTATATAAATTGTATTCGCCATTGCCCTCATCGGAAATAAAGTAAATATCCCCCTTTCGATCCAGCGTGGCGCCAAAATCTTTGCCGATATAATCGGTGTAGCGTTTGTATTGTTTGGTACGGGGGTTATACGATTGGATATCGGGATTGAAGGGCCCTTTATAATGTTTGCGTTGTGCCTGGTTGCTGCTTTCCCAGGTGTCATTAAAAAAGAGTTCTCCGCTGGAAGGATGTTCGAACAGGTTGTGATCGTATTGAAAGAAATAATTGCCGAATACCCTCACCGGTGTGCCTCCTTCGAGACCGACCTTAAAGCCCGATTGCTGCCCCATCCGATTGGAGGAAAAATAAATGCTTTTGGAATCCCAGCTCCAGGAGCTGACCTCATCCGTCGCACTGTGAAAGGTGAGCTGCCGGATCTCGCCTCCGTCTACGGGCATCACAAAGATATCCGGGTTACCGTACTGGCGGCCCGTAAAGGCGATCCATTTCCCGTCCGGGGAAAACCGGGCATTTGTTTCATACCCCTGCATGGCTGTAAGCCGCAGGGCCTGCCCCCCTTTCACGGATGCTTTCCAGAGATCGCCTTCAAAGCTGAAGACCACCGTCTGTCCATCCGGGCTCAGGCAGGGATAAGAAAGAAAATAGGGGGCTTTTTCCTGTGCAGTCAGCAGAAAAGGCAGCAAAAAGGTCAATAAAGTGGCTAAAGATCTTTTCATGAATGGGGGTTTTGGCCATTAATATACGACATCTTCCCCCTTAGATGACGACGTTGATCATCTTGTTCTTCACATAAATAACTTTTTTGGGGGGCTTGCCGTCCAGCCATTTCTTTACCACTTCATCCGCCAATATGAGCTCTTCGACCTGTTGCTGGGTGGCGTCCAGGGCGATGTTCAATTCCGTCCTTGTCTTCCCGTTGATAGCAATGGGGTAATTCTTGGCCGATTCGAGGAGGTATTTTTCTTCTATTTTGGGATAGGGTGCGTCCAGGATCGTGCCTTCGTTGCCGATCAAATGCCAGAGCTCTTCGCTGACATGGGGAGCATAGGGCGTTAAGACAACGAGCAATTTCTCCAGCACCTCTTTTTTATGACATTTCAGGTCATTCAATTCGTTGACCCCGATCATGAGTGCGCTGACGCCTGTATTGAAAGAAAAGCGTTCGGTATCTTCCTCGACTTTTTTAATGGTCTTATAAAGGACCTTCCATTCCGCTTCGGTCGCGGCTTCCGTGGTCCAGACCTTACCCTTTGTTTCATCATAGAACAGGCGCCAGAGCTTGCGGAGGAAGCGGTGGACGCCTTCGATGCCCTTCGTATCCCAGGGTTTGCTTTGCTCGACGGGTCCGAGGAACATTTCATACATGCGGAAAGTGTCGGCGCCATATTTCGTCACCAGGTCATCGGGGTTGACGGTGTTGAATTTCGACTTGCTCATTTTCTCCACTTCGACCCCGCAGATATATTTGCCGTCCTCTTCGAAAATGAACGTGGCATTTGCGTACTCCTCCCTCCATTCTTTGAAAGCGTCCACATCCAGCTCAACGCCATCCACCAGGCTGACATCCACATGCAACGCGTCAAAAGACATTTTATCCTTCAGCCGTTCGTATTGATGGAAAGAGGCAAATCGGTTCTCTCCCGTGATCCGGTATACAAATCGGCTCGACCCCTGGATCATCCCCTGGTTGACCAGTCTTTTATACGGTTCGTCGTGACCGATATGACCCAGGTCAAAGAGCGCCTTCGTCCACATACGACTATAGAGCAGGTGGCCGACGGCATGTTCGGTACCGCCGATATAAAGGTCTACCTGTCCCCAGTAGTCGGATGCCTGGCGGCTGCAGAAGACCTCGTCATTATGAGGGTCCATATAGCGCAGGAAATACCAACTGCTGCCTGCATAACCGGGCATCGTATTGGTCTCCAGGTGACGGTCGGTCCAGCTTTTTACATTCGCCAGCGGGCCTTCGCCTTCCGGGCCGGGTCCGTATTTCTCGATATGGGGCAATTCCAGGGGAAGTTCTTTTTCATCCAATGGGTAGGCGATGCCAGAACTTCGTCCGAGCTGCGCTCCTCCTCGTTCGTGGACTTCGCTGCGCTCGTCCATCCATTTGATCGGGAAGGGTTCTCCCCAATAGCGCTGGCGGCTGAAGGCAGCGTCCCGCATCCGGAAATTGGTCTTGCGGGTGCCAATGCCCATTTCTTCCACTTTCTTTAGTACGATCTTCATAGCGTCCTTCATGACGATGCCATTCAGGAAGTCGCTGTTCTCCAATCGGGCTTCTTTGGTGGGGTTGGCCTCTTTGCCATCATAATAAGTCCCGATAATATTCGTGATGGGAATAGTAAAATGCTCGGCGAATTTATGATCCCGCTCGTCTCCGCAGGGAACGCCCATAATGGCGCCGGTGCCATAGCCGGCCAGCACGTACTCGGAGATCCACACAGGAATGCGCCGTCCGTTGAAAGGGTTGATGGCATAGGCGCCCGTAAAGCAGCCTGTGATCTTTTTCTCGGCCATACGTTCTCTTTCACTGCGGCTCTTGACATAAGCGATATATTCCGTCACCGCCTGCCTTTGTCCCGGCGAGCTGATCTTTTCGATCAGTTCATGTTCCGGCGCAACTACCATAAAGTCGACCCCGAAGATCGTGTCGGGCCGGGTCGTATACACGCGGAGGATGGCAGGGGTGGCCCCCGCTCCCAGGCTTTCGCTCTCGAGGACAAAATCGATCTCGGCGCCCATGCTCTTGCCGATCCAGTTGGTCTGCATTTCCTTCATCGCATCGCTGAAGTCCACCGTTTCCAGACCGTCCAGGAGGCGATCCGCATATTCGGTGATGCGCAGGTACCACTGCCTTAATTTCTTCCGGACAACGGGGTGGCCTCCACGTTCGCTAAATCCGTTGATGACCTCATCATTGGCCAATACGGTGCCCAGCGCCTCGCACCAGTTCACGTCCCCATATCCGCAATAGGCCAGCCGATAGTTCATGAGGATCTCCTGCCGGCGGCGTTCTTCCATATGTTTCCATTCTTCCGCGCCAAAACGAACGCGGGAGTCTCCCGGACAGGGATGCTGCTCATTGCCTTCGGCTTCGAAGAGTAGGACCAGGTCCGTTATGGGCAGGGCTTTATTTTTTTTGCGGTCGTACCAGCTCTTGAATAATTGCAGGAAGATCCATTGTGTCCATTTGTAATAGGAAGGTTCGCTGGTCCGGAATTCACGGGACCAGTCAAAACCAAATCCGATATTGTCCAGTTGCCGGCGGTAATTGGCAATATTCGTGTCCGTCGATACCGAAGGATGGATCCCGTGTTCGATGGCATATTGTTCCGCAGGCAGGCCAAAAGCGTCGTAGCCCATCGGGTGCAATACGTTGAAGCCTTTCAGCCTTTTGTAACGCGCATAAATATCACTGGCGACATAGCCCAGCGGATGGCCTACATGCAAGCCGACGCCGCTCGGATAAGGGAACATATCCAACACATAGAACTTAGGACGGGTCGAATCATTGCTGACCTTATAGCGACCTTCCTTATTCCATTGCTGACGCCATTTCTTTTCAAGTTCGTTGAAATTATATTCCATGTTTGATCGCTGGGTGTTGGAAAAAAGTTAAAAGGACCTTCTTATTCAAAATAATGCAGGCAAACCATCGTTATAAGGAGGCAAAAACCGGTTTAAAAATTATTCTTTTGCCTCATTGTCTCAAATGTCAGACGGGCAGCAAAAATACGGAAATGACCTCTAATAAGGTCACAAAAAGAGTGTGAAGATGCCCGTAAATCCGTTATTTTTGCCTATAAGAATCGTTTCTAACCCAAAAAAATCGACCACTCATTATGGCTCAATTCGGAAAAGGATATGCCAAACGTTCCACACCCTCCTATTTTATGGCCATTGTTGGTGTTTCGGTCGTACTGTTCCTGTTGGGACTGCTCGGCTGGATCGTGATCAATGCCAATAAACTGGGCCAGAATTTCAGGGAGAATGTGGAAGTCCAGGTCTATGTCCGGGAGAACGTGTCCGCCAAAGACAGCGCGGCGCTGGTACAATATGTCTCAACCCAGCCATATGTGAAATCGTATGAATACCTGACCAAGGAATTGGCCAAACAACGATTTATCCAGGATGGGAATAAAGATTGGGGCACCGTTCTCGATAAGAATCCTTTGCCTGCCAGCGTCAATTTCAAGATAAGGAGCGAATATGCCAACCCGGATTCCCTGGTGAAGATCCGCACGGACCTGACCCAGAATATAGCCGTCAGCGAGGTCCAGTACAATCAGGTGCTGGTATCCAGCCTGAACAATATCATCCGTAAGATCAGTTTTATCCTCCTGGCCGTGGCCATCGTCATATCCATCCTGGTGATCATCCTGATCGACAATACGATCCGGCTGGCCATGTTCAGCAACCGGTTCCTGATCAAGACCATGCAAATGGTGGGAGCCACGCGGTGGTTTATCGCCAAGCCGATGGACGTCCGGGCGCTGGTCAATGGGGCCCTTAGCGGGGTCATCGCCATAGCAGGCATTATCGGGGTCATTTTTGTCACGGAAAGGTGGCTGCCGGAAATAAGGGCCCTGCGGGATTATACCCTGCTTTCAGCCATGTTCCTCGTGATCGTGCTGCTGGGTATCTGTATCTCCTTTATCAGCACCCACCGGAGCGTCCTGAAATACCTGAAAATGAAATTGGACGACCTGTATTGATCTCAATTTTCAGGCATCCGGCCGAACTTTGTCCGGCGTATTGGAATTTAACCGGATTCTGTATATTGCAGGCCCAATTATACCATTAATGGCAACTACCAAAAAAACAACGACCTCCAAAGTAGCAGTCCCCAGGCAGAACGCCCCCTTATTCGGTAAGGAGAACTACCGCTGGATGCTGATCGGGATCATCGTGATGGCCCTGGGTCTTTTTTTAATGGCCGGTGGCAAAAGCAAGGATCCGAATGTGTTCGATCCCAAGGAAGTGTATAGTTTCACCCGCGTGACCATCGCCCCTATTCTCATTTTAGCGGGATTGGCGCTGGAGATCTTCGCTATTTTCCGGAAGGACAAAAAGAGCCAACAATAAGCTCATAAATTCCCAATCTACATGACTATCATCCAGGCTATTATCCTTGCGATCGTAGAAGGGCTTACCGAGTTCCTGCCTATATCGTCCACCGCCCACATGAAGTTTGCGAATCCCATTATCGGCGTAGATCCCACCCCCTTCTCGGATATGTTCGAGATCGTTATCCAACTGGCCGCCATACTCGCAGTCGTGGTCGTTTATTATCGTAAATTCTTTGATTTTACCCGTCTGGCCTTCTATATCAAGCTGGTGATCGCCGTGATCCCCGCCGTTATCTTCGGTATTTTATTGAAAAAACATATTGACAGCGCTCTTGGCAATCTCTATTTCATCGCTGCGGTGATGATCGGGGGTGGGATCCTGTTCCTGTTCGTCGATAAGTGGTTCCTGAACCCTACCATCAACGATGAGGCACGGGTGTCCAACAGAACGGCCTTCAATATCGGATGCTTCCAGGTCCTCTCGATCCTTTTGCCGGGGTTGAGCCGCAGCGCTGCCACGATCATCGGGGGCATGAGCCAGAAACTAAGCCGCAAGGCCGCCGCCGAATTCTCCTTTTTTCTCGCCGTCCCTACCATGATCGCAGCTTCCGTAAAAAGCTTCTGGGACGTACATAAACTGCACCCTGAGGTTCTGTCGAAAGATAATTTTACGCTGCTGGGCATCAGCAGTATCGTCGCTTTTATTGTGGCCATTCTCGCTATCCGTTCATTCATCGGGTTTCTGAAAAAATATGGTTTTAAAGTCTGGGGTTACTACCGGATCGTCATCGGTCTGGTGATGCTCATCTTACTCTACAAGGGGGTGGTAAAATGATGCCCACGGCCTCCAAAAAGGTCATTAATGGGTGGGCTATGTACGATTGGGCCAACTCCGTATACAACCTGGTCATCACCACTACCTTTTTCCCCATTTATTTCACGGCCGTTACCCGAAAGCATTTCGGGAGCGATATGATCCCGATCCTCGGCAGGAAATTCGAGAACTCTTCCATCTATAGCTATGCGCTGGCGGCGGCCTACCTGCTGATCTCCTTATTATACCCGATCCTTACGTCCATCGCCGATACCAGGGGAAATAAGAAGAACTTCATGCGCTTTTTTTGTTATATGGGCGCGATCGGGTGCAGCCTGCTGTATTTTTTTGACGGGTCCAATCTTTGGCTGGGCATTCTATGTTTTATGCTCGCTTCCATGGGATATGTCGGCAGTCTCGTATTTTACAACGCCTATCTGCCCGAGATCGCGGCGCCGGCCGACCAGGACCGGGTCAGCGCCAAGGGTTATGCCTACGGATATGTCGGTAGCGTACTCCTGCAGATCATCGGCTTTGTACTCGTGCTGACCATGACGGAAGATCCTTTTTTTGCACCCCGTCTCACCTTCTTATTGGTAGGGCTGTGGTGGGCAGGGTTTGCGCAGATCACGTTTGCCCGCTTGCCAAAGGTCCATCGGGCCGATCTGAAAAAGGTGAATGTATTTACCGAAGGGTTCCAGGAGATCCGGAAGATCTTCGGAGAAGTGAGGAAGATGGCCGTCCTGAAAAGGTTTTTACGGGGCTTCTTTTTCTATAGCATGGGGGTACAGACCGTAATGCTCGCTGCCACCCTTTTCGGAAGCAAACTGTTATACCTGGATGATACCAAGCTGATCGTTACCGTGGTACTGATCCAACTGGTGGCCATTATCGGGGCCATTTTCATGAGCCGCCTGTCCGCCCGCTACGGGAATATCAAAGTACTCATGGGTGTCGTCCTGTTCTGGATCATCATCTGTGTCGGGGCCTATGCCACAGCCGGGGTTGCCGCCGGGCTGAAACCTTATCATGAAAAGATCCTGGTCTTAAAGCAGGAGCTGGATCTATCGAAGGAAAAGAAATTGCCCGACCATGAGGCGGAGGAAGGAAGGATAGAAGGAGAACTCTCGCGGGTGAACCTGGAACTGGCTCCCCATCAGGCGCCCGTCGAATATTCTTTTTATATCATTGCCCTGGCGGTAGGGCTGGTGATGGGAGGGATCCAATCCCTGAGCCGTTCGACTTATTCCAAATTGATGCCGGATACAAAAGATACGGCCTCCTATTTCAGTTATTACGACCTTACAGAGAAGATCGCCATTGTGATCGGTATGTTTGTCTTCGGATTGATAGACGATATGACGCATAGCATGAAGAACTCTGTCATATCGCTCACGATCTTTTTTGCGATCGGGCTCATCTGGCTCTATTCCGCTCTTATTAAACAGCAGCAGGAAAAGACCGCCATCAGCCCGGCCTGACGATCAATAAATACGGATCATTAAAAGGATTATCTATGCATCTCTATACCATCCATGCCGGTAATTTCAAACTCGATGGCGGCGCCATGTTCGGCGTAGTACCCAAGAGCATCTGGAATAAGACCAATCCCGCCGATGAAAATAATTTATGTTCCTGGGCCCTGCGCTGCCTGCTGATCGAAGAAGGCAATAAGCTGATCCTCGTAGATACCGGTCTCGGCGACAAGCAGGATGCTAAGTTCTTCAGCCATTATCATTTGCATGGAGATCATACCCTCGACAGATCCCTGGCCAGTCATGGGTTCCATCGGGATGATATCACCGATGTGTTGCTGACGCACCTGCATTTCGATCATTGCGGCGGAGCCATCGCAAGAGAAGGCGATAAGTTCGTGCCCGCCTTTAAGAATGCCACCTACTGGAGCAATGAGCGGCATTGGAACTGGGCCACGGAGCCGAACGAGCGGGAAAAGGCTTCCTTCCTCAAAGAAAATATCCTGCCGATCCGGGAGAGCGGGCAATTGCGATTTATCGATGCTCCTTTGCCATCCGCAGCAGCTTCGCCGGATGGACTACAGGCCGGCGCACCGTTGTCGACCGTCAGCAATGTCATTATTCCGGATCTATCCGTACGTCTTGTCAACGGGCACACGGACAGCATGATGCTGCCACAGGTCAGCTATAAAGGAAGGACCTTGGTATATACGGCCGATCTCTTTCCCTCCGTCGGTCATTTCCCCATCCCCTATGTCATGGCCTATGATATGTTCCCCCTCACTACTTTATATGAGAAGAAAAGTTTCCTCCGGGAGGCAGTAGAAGGGAATTATGTGCTCTATTTCGAGCATGATCCCGTAAATGAGTGTTGTGAATTGCAGATGACGGAAAAGGGGATCAGGAGCAAACGGGTGTTTGGGCTGGGGGAGCTATAAGTTAGGGTACCCCGGGTATCATTGTAAGCCCCTCTCAATTCCGGTCCGGCGATTGCATCCTTATTTCTTAACAGCCATACCGATCCCTGTCGCCCAGACCTGCTTAGTCAGGAGCAGATCCTTTCGTCCTTCTAAATAACTGATTAGGTTGATCGCCTTTTCCTGGTGTCCTTCCGGCCAGTTCGGCTGGGGCAGCATATCGTCGATGATGTACAGTCCGCCTTTGTTCAACATGGCCAGCACTTCGTCTAAAAGAAGATATTTCCCATGCCAGGTATCTGCAAAAATATAATCGAATGTCTGTCCTTTATTCTCTTCGACCCACTGGGCGCCGTCCGTAATGACTAAGGTCAGGCGGCTGTCCTCCCCAAGGAATCGTTGGGCGATCTCTAAGAATGTTGGCTCATTGTCAATGGATACCAAGGAAGAAGCTGCATCCATTCCATCCAGGCCCATCCTTCCAGACAGGTCCTACGGTGTGGATCACGTAACGGGCCGGCAATTTTCCTCCCGTGGTAATCACCGCTTCGCCCACGCGACATCCGCCCTGCCTGGCTCTGATCTGCCTGCATTCTTCCAGGATCGCACTACCTCCGGCGCGATGGATGGCGCCATCCACACCTCCACCCCCGAGCAGGGAGGTATTGGCTGCATTTACGATGGCATCCACTTCGATCTTTGTGATATCACCTTGCAGGAGATGAATTTTTCCTTTTTGCACAGGGTAAAGTTAAAAAAAGCAATGGAGAACTATCCTACTATTGGTACGTATACACATAGGTAGCCGTCACAGAATCCGCCGCGCTGCCATCCGCGAAGTAATAGAGGGACTTTAGCGAACGGCTCGCCTGGAGCCCTTTGGCGTCATACTGATTCGTATAAGTATCTTCCGTGTTGAGGGTCCATTTCTTTTTCGTGGAATTGTATACAAAAAGCTGTTCCTTTTTGAGTGCATACGGCTGGCCTTTACCGCTCAGGTTCAGGGCGTCATCGATTGATCCGCTCATCGCACTGTTGCCGATGGTATTCTTCTTCCCTTCCTCGTACTGAAAGATCCATACGACATACTTCTGCAAGTTGTTATTGCCCGCGTTCAGGTAGCCGGATATGCTGTCCAGTTCGTGGTTAGAGTTGTATTGGTATTCAAATACGTATGTCAAAGAATTGTCCGGCACATAATAATTGGAGATCTTTTTCAGGTAGTTATCGGACCCGTATTCAAACAGGTTCTTATACTCCACATATTTGTTCAGGTTGTTATCGAACGCCTGGTACACACGGGACGCAGTATACCCCTGGCTATTCAAGGTATAGGTAGTCGCCGAGGCCGGCAGTTCTACATCCATCTTGTCAAATTCTTTCGCCAATACCTGGCTGCCTGACCAGGCATACCGGTGATAATATTTTCCGCTATCGGTCGGGGTCTTATAAACGCTCTGCAATTTCAGCAAATGCCCCTTTTCATCATATTGATAAAGAGTGGAACTTACATCGTAGGCATCCGTATAGTCGATGCTTTTCAATAAAGGTGCAGGCACGTCATGCGGCCCTCCTCCGGGAGGGCTGTCCTTCTTACAGGCGGCCAATAGTAGGAACGCAGACAGGAGGCAGGGGGTGTACAGTTTTTTCATAAATTCCTGCAAGAAAAGAAGAAATCCGCAATGCCCGGGAGACGATTACCGAACGGTGGGATTACTATTCCCAGGGGAAATGTACTACAGATCCATCAACGAACTCAACGGATACCGCAGGTTGCGGTAATAACTCATATCGACGACGACACTTCCGACGCTAATAGGGCTTTCAATACGCAGGGCGATATGATTGGGATCGTCACTGACCCATACCGTCATTTTTTCCCCGCCTTCGAAGATGGTACCTTTCACGAGCAAAGGCTTGAATTTGATGGCGTGAAACTTGGCATATTTGGTCCGGATCGTTTCCTTGCCGAGGTAGCGGACGTATAAATGATAGACCTGGCGATCGAGGAACATATCGAAGGGGATCTTATCGCCGGGCTTCAGGTGATTGAAATCGATATTACGGGCGTAAAAGATGGCGCTCATCACATCCTGGATACAGGTAGGGACTTTATAAACGCCTTCGGTGGTGACAGCGGTATTCGTGGCTTTTACGAATGTTACATTCTCATAGGTCTTGTACCCGCCTTCATTGATATTCCGGACGAATTTATAAGGCTGCAGCGTGGACGTATCGATATAGGTCTCATACCGGTCCCTCACCCGGTAGAATTTATCATAGAAGGGGTAGGTCTTCCCATCTCCCACTACATGATAGACCTCTTTTCCGTTCATATGCTCGAGCGTCGTGGTGAAAACAGCCTCTCCTGCCCCGACATATACACCGCCCAGTTTGTAGAGTACTTTATAGGTGAGGATCTCGCCAGCCTGAAAAGCAGTATTGCGTATCCCTCCGCAAAATTCATCTCCCGCCTTTAAGGGCATCGTCAACGCTGTCAGTCCCAGTATACAAACCGCTATAAATAATCTCATTACCTTTTAAATAGTTTAATGCTTAGAATTAACAAACTGCCTATCAAAGCCGGTATTATTAAATTTATGAGCCAGATCGCAAAAGAGGTAGCAAAGATCCCCACCGCATTGGCACTGAACAACTCCAATACCTGGATCCCGGCCTCCCATCTAAGTCCCAGTTCCGTCAAAAAAGTAAAGGTAGGGACTACCGCCATTACTAAAAAAACCACGCCAAGCCCCGCCCCCAACTGCCATACGCTCAGAAATACGCCAAAAACCGGGAATACGAGGCCATACTGCAACAGGAATACCAGATAACGGAAAAAAGATAAGGACAGTATACGTGACAAAAGGGTTGCATCAAAATTTTGCAAAACTTCGATATGAGCACTATACTTCCTCAGACCCGGAATCTTCTTCAAGATCGCTACCAGCCCGGATAAGCGAAAATAAATAATTGTTAAACTTGCCAATAGCAGGAAGTCCACCAACAGCAGACCATTGACCCAAAATTCAGGAATAAGATACCCCGGCTGAGGTTGATGATGAAGATGCCAGCGAAAGTATAAGAGGCCCGCCATGCCGAAAGCCAGGGTGATCAGCAACTGGGCGATGCTGCAGACGATGGTCAGGGAAATGGAAGAGATCCGCTTGCCTTCCTCTACATATAAGATGCGGCCCAGGTATTCTCCCATCCGGTTGGGCGTGAAAGAGCCAAGGGTGGTGCCTGTCAGGATAGCTTTGAAGGCGTTGCGGTAAGAAATGCCCCCCACCGGCCTTAGCGCCAGTTGCCATTTCCGCGCCTCGATCCCCCAATTAAGGGGCATGAGCGCCAGCACCAGCCATAATTGCCATTGCCGGGGCCCTGTAATGGCGTTGCAGATCTCCTTTAAAGAGTCCTGCCAGTTGGGTTGATGGATCACCTGCCGGTAGATAGAATAGGAAAGGAACAGGAATACCAGGGGACCCAGGACAAAGTTGAGGATTAATTTGATATTTTTGTTCAGTCGCAAATGAGCTTCAAAAATAATCCTCCTCTTGCAAAAACAATCTAAAATAATTTTAGGCATCGATCCGGGAATGGTTGTAATGGGCTACGGGCTGGTCCGATGTACAGGCAATCAGTTACATTTACTGGATATGGGCATTCTGCGGCTGCCTACCCGGGAGGACAATTATATTCGGCTGAAGTTGATCCAGCAGAAAGTAAAAGAGCTGATTGGTGAATATGGGCCGGATGATTTCGCCATCGAAGCGCCTTTTTTTGGCAAGAACGTACAGAGTATGCTGAAACTCGGCCGGGCCCAGGGGGTAGCCATAGCCACGGCCATGCATGCGGGGCTTACCGTCACCGAGTATTCCCCCAAAAAGATCAAACAGTCCATTACCGGCAATGGAAATTCTGAAAAAGAGCAGGTGTGGCTGATGTTAAAGAATATCCTTCAGTTGGAAGAAGATATTCCGGCATATGATGCCAGTGACGCGCTGGCGGTAGCAATATGTCATCATTTTCAACACAAGGTGGAGGAAAGGCTGGGCGGAGGGCCCGATATCAAAAAGAAGGTCAGCACAAAAAAAGCAGGCAGTTGGGAAGACTTTGTCAAAAAGAATCCCGGGAAAGTGCGATAAATATTACTCTATCATATGTCTTTGTGGAGCCCATTTAAAAAATACAAATTCTTTCACTGGACCTATAACCTGATCCATTACAAAAGCCTTACTCATAACAGAGCGGCATACCGGAAATACAATATCCACAAACCGGTGATAGCCTCTCTTTCAAGCAAAGATTTTCCCGACAAAGAATCGAGGGCCTGGCTGGACACCGGTGAGTCCAGAGAGTTGGTCCCTACCCGGGCAGAGTTCGGGAGTTTTTCTCCCGGCATACAACAGTCCCTGTTATCCTGGTCGGAAAAAGGGTACCTGGCTATAGATGGATTTTTTCCTCCTTCGGTAGCAGATCAGATCCACCAGGAAGCGGATAGGTTGGAAGCAGAAGGCAAGCTTCATGCAACGCACGATAAAAAACTACTCTTCGCCAACCGGCTGTCACCGGAGATCCGGAAGCTCACCTATGATAAAAGGCTGATGCATCTTCTGGGCTTTATCCTTGACATGGAGGTGGTGCCTTTTCAGACCATCAATTTTAAGCATGGCAGCAACCAGCGCGCCCATTCGGACAGCATCCATATGACTACCTATCCCCTTGGCTACCTCATCGCAGTGTGGATCGCCCTGGAAGATACCAATATGGACAATGGACCATTGTTTTATTACCCGGGCAGCCATCGCCTCCCCTATCTGCTGAACGAAGATTTTAATACAGGGGCAACAAGCCTGCAGGTTGGGCGGAAAGATTATGTGGATTATGAAGACCTGATAGACGTCGTGCTCCTGGAAAAGCAATTGGAAAAGGAAGTATTCCTGGCTAAAAAGGGGGACATCTTTATCTGGCATGCCAACCTGATCCATGGCGGTCTGCCTGTTAGGAACGCGGAGCTGACCCGCAAGAGCATGGTCATCCATTACTATGCAAAAGAGGTGATCAAGTATCACGAAATTTCCGAACGGCCTACGCTGCTAAAGTAACTTCACTATTTTTTCCTGGGCTGATCTGAGCTGATCGGGGGTCAGCTTTAGTTTTCTCCGGGTGAAATTCAGGTCGTCCGCCTGATCGATCGGTACCAGGTGAAGATGCGCATGCGGAACTTCCAGGCCGATCACGGCCAGCCCGCAGCGATTGCAGTCAAATGCTTTTTCGATAGCCCTGGCGATGGGTTTGGCAAATAAGAGCAGGTCGGCCAGGTAGCTATCCGGAACATCAAAAAATTTATCTACTTCGATCTTGGGGACCACCAGGGTATGACCTTCCCTTAGGGGAAAGATATCCAGGAATGCGTAGAACCGGTCGTTCTCCGCAATCTTATACCCGGGTATCTCGCCGGCAATAATTTTTGAAAAGATGGTCATACCGGCTCTTAAATGGTAATGTTTTCAATCTTGAATTTGAGGACCCCAGCCGGCACCTGCACCTCGGCGGTCTCACCCACATGCTTACCCAGCAGGCCTTTCCCGATCGGGGAGGTAACGGAGATCTTTCCGAGTTTAAGATCGGCTTCTTTTTCCGATACGAGGTGGTAGGTGACTTCTTTTTTATTGGTAAGATTGGTAACGGTCACTTTTGTCAATATGGATACCTTGCTGGTATCGATCGTGCCTTCGTCCATGACACGGGCATTGGACAAGTCTCCTTCGAGCCGTTGGATCTTGGCTTCCAGTAAGCCCTGAGCCTCCTTAGCAGCATCATATTCCGCATTCTCCTTAAGGTCTCCTTTTTCACGGGCTTCCGCAATCGCTTTCGATGCAGCAGGCCTCTCGACGGCCTTCAATCTTTGCAGATCAGCCTTCAGATGTTCCAGTGCGTCCTTGGTAAAATAGGTAAAACCGCTCATAGTCCCTCCTTTGGGTTTATAGTAAAGAAAAAAATACAACGCCTCGGTAGAATCCAAAGCGTTGCACTATTTATGACTACAAAGATAAAAAAAAATACACAATACGGGTCAATGGCAAAACTTTCTCCTTTACCCCCACCTCTATATATCCAGTTTTTCCAATATGACTTTGGCCATTTTATAGAAGGCCTCGTGGCTATACCCGGCAATATGGGGGGTGATCAGGACATTGGGGAATTCCATCAGTTGGTCCAATTCCAGGCGTTGAGCCGGGGAATAGGCGTCCAAACGTTCATTTTCAAGCACATCCAGGGCGGCGCCCGCGATCTTTTCCTTTCGGAGGGCCCGGATAAGGGCGGCGGTATCATGCACCTTTCCCCTGGAGGCGTTGATAAACCACGGTTTCCTTTCCAGGGAGTCAAAGAAGGCTTCCCCGGCCATATGGGTCGTTTCCGCCGTAAGGGGGACATGGAAGCTCACCACATCCGCATACCGGGCGATCTGCTCCAGACCGGCTTCCCGGATATTACCTTTGGCAAAATCGAATTTGTACTTATCATACGCGAGGATCGTTACATCGAAGGACGACAATACTTTGGCGAAGGCCCCTCCCGCATTCCCAAAGCCGACAATCCCCACCGTTTGGCCGGTGAGCTCCGTTCCCCGGTTGGCATCCCGGATCCATTTACCCTCCTTTATTTCCTGGTAGCTCGTACCGATCTTATTCATCAACCCCAGGAGCATCCCCAGGGCATGCTCCCCGACGGCATTCCGATTGCCTTCCGGGCTGCTGACACAACGAATGCCTCTGGCTTCCGCATAGGTAGTGTCGATCAGTTCCATACCGCTGCCCAGCCGGCCGATCCATTTGAGCGCAGGTGCCTTATCCAGGATATTTCGGTCGATCTTCAGCCGGGTGGTGACGATCAGCCCTTCTACGTCCGTGATGGCCGATGCAAGCTCTTCATAAGTGATCTGGGGGGCGTATTGCACCGTATATCCCTGCTGCGTGAGTCTTTCCGCGAGGTATGGATGTGTTTTGGCAGTAATGATTGCTTTCATGGTTCTGCTTAATGGTTCGCTGCCGATCCGTCGATCGGCGGCGCAAATTTACCAAATTTTACCTCACGACTGACCTCTCACCTCTCACGACTCACAACTGACCTCTCACCGCTACCTACCTCATCTTCCAGGTCAATGCGGCAAAATCCTCCACCGATAATTGTTCGGCGCGCAGGTCGAACAAGGGATCTTTCAGGGTTACCTCGTCAAAAAGGGGTTTCACCGCATTACGCAGGGTCTTGCGGCGTTGGTTAAAAGCCATCTTCACCAGCAGAAAGAATTTCTTTTCCTCCTTCATTTTCACAGCCTCCGTTCTCGGGAGCAGGCGTATGACAGCGCTCTTTACTTTGGGCGGTGGAGTGAAGCATTGTTCGGACACCTCAAAGAGATACTCCACTTTGAAGAAAGCCTGTATCAGCACACTGATCACTCCGTATACCTTATTTCCCTTTTTTGCGGCCACCCTTTCCGCCACCTCTTTCTGGAACATGCCCGTCATCGTTTCGATCGCCTCTCTCCAGTCGAGCATCCTGAAAAGGATCTGGGAAGAAATATTATAGGGGAAATTGCCCACCACCGTGAATTTTCCTTCGAAAGGCCGGTCGATATCCAAAATGCTTCCCCGCAGGATCTTCCCCTGAAGCACCGGCCACGTTTTTTCCAGGTAAAGGCTCTTCTCCAGGTCCAATTCCACAGCCCGGAAGCTGATCCCTTCTATTTCCAGGATATATTTCGTGAGAGCGCCCGCACCCGGCCCTACTTCCAGCAGTTGCGAGAAGGGATGTTCCCCCAAAGTCGCCACGATCTTGCGGGAGATATTTTCATCCTTGAGAAAATGCTGGCCGAGTGATTTCTTGAGCGTATACATGAATCCGGCAAAAATACGTGGAAAATTGTACCTTCAGCCCTGAAAAAAAAGCGCATGAGCCTTCAACAGCAACGACCAGTGATAGGTATTTCCGTAGGCGACCTCAACGGGATAGGTACAGAGTTGATCATTAAGACCTTTGCAGATCATCGGATCCTGGAATTGTGTACCCCGCTTATTTTTGGCTCGAACAAGCTGATCAATTTCTACCGCAAATCCATGCCGGAGGTCAATTTCAGCTATCAGAATACGAAGGATTTCTCCCGTATCGCGCCCAAGCAGATCAATATCTATAATTGCTGGGAAGAAGAATTAGCCCTTCAGCCCGGGCAATTGACCGAAATGGGAGGCAACTATGCCGTTAAATCCCTGGTGGCCGCGGTAGAAGCCCTGAAAGACAGGAAGATCCAGGGACTGGTCACCGCCCCCCTTCATAAAAAGAACACACAATCCCCCTCTTTTAATTTCACCGGTCATACCCCCTACCTCAAACAGGCTTTCGGCGTAAATGATGTATTGATGCTGATGGTATCGGATAGTTTCAGAGTGGGTCTCGTGACCGAACATGTCGCCGTAAAGGACATTGCCAAAGCGATCACCCGGGAGGCCATTTTATCCAAGCTCGCGATCCTGCGGGATAGCCTGATCAGGGATTTCGGCATCGACAAACCAAGGATCGCCGTATTGGGGCTCAATCCCCATGCCGGTGACGAAGGATTGATCGGGAAAGAAGAAGAAGAGATCATTAAGCCCGCCATCAAGGACGCTAAACATAGTATGCTGGTATTCGGTCCTTATAGCGCCGATGCTTTTTTTGCCCGCGGTCAACATTCGAAATTCGATGCCGTACTGGCTATGTACCACGATCAGGGACTGATCCCCTTCAAATCCCTCTCCGGAGGTGAAGGAGTGAATTATACAGCCGGGCTGCCCATGGTGCGCACTTCTCCCGATCATGGCACCGCCTTCGATATCGCCGGCAAGGACAAGGCGGATTGCAGCTCCTTTATCACCGCGATCTACACCTGTATCGATATCATCCGCAACCGCAGGGAATATGAAGAGAACCGCAGCAACCCCATGAAAAAGATGGGCGCCTCCGTCACGGGGAACGTCGACGAGAAGATCGAAGGCAACAGAGGATAATCCCGTCATTCCAAATCAAGCATTCTCCCGGAAATTTCTGATTTCTGAATTATAGATTTTTGATTTCACTCATAAAAGGCCCAAATCTCTCAATCCCAAGATCTCGAAATCTCAAAATCTCTAAATTTCGATCTATTTTTTAAACATCGTCGGGATCACCGGCAGGATCGGATGTTCGGCCACATAATCCAACCCTAGGAATTGGGCGAGCGTTGCAGCCATCTGCCCCTGCCATAACTGGGTATCCGTCCCCACTTCACCCAGCACCGGCATATCCGGACCCATCGCCAGGATAAATATATTCTTCGAATCCGGGATCTGGGGTCCATGACCCGTCCAGGTATTTTTTACCTTCCCCCCACGCCCATGGTCACAGGCGATCAACAGGGTCGTCTTATCCTTATACTGGGGAATGGATTGGATATAATTCCACAGCGAGGCGATCATTGCCTCCTGCGAATGCAGCGTACTGATATAGAAATCGTAGTTTCCCACATGTCCATAATCGTCCGTTTCACCCATTTCGAGGTACATCACTCTCGGCCGGTACAGTTTTAAATATTCTTTTGCCTGAAAATAGGTCAGCAGATCGGGCCTTTCGCCAAAAGGCCTTGGCGCCAGTTGCTGCATCTCATTCAACAATTGAAATTCTTTTTCAGGTCGGTCCACCTGGTCGGTATCGCAACTGATCATTAATCCGCTCCGCCCTTTATTGAGGATATAATCAAAGAGATTGGACATCGCAAATACGGCGACCTGACCTTTATAAGCCTTTTGGTTGTTAATGAATTCCAGGACATTGGTATTCTTGTTGAGGATTTTGTTGTTGCTGTTGACGGCAGAGTCCCCAAAGCCGACGAAGGTCTCCGTGAACCCCGGCCCCGTGATATTATAGGGATTGGAGACATCCACCTTATTCCCAATGGTGCGGTTGCCGTATAATTGTCCATTCTGTGCGATGGTGCTCCAGAAAAAAGGAAATAATTTCTTCCTTCGCACATTTGCATCATTATCCCAAAACATAGTTTTCATGCCGGAAGCCCGTTTCGTAAAAGTCGGGTCATTCATCAAAGACGAATCCACGCCGGTGAATATTTCCTGCCAGCGAACGCCGTCCCAGCCGATCATCAGGATGTTTTCCGTCTTTCTTGTCCGGGCACTCGTCTGGGCATAGGATGAACAAAGGCATAGTCCAAGGCCGATAAATAACACGATAGTTCTCAGGTATTGCATCGAAAGGACGATTTTATTGCTTGAATAGGGTTGGAATAAAAGGCATTACGGGATGTTCGGCTTTATAATCGAGGCCAAGGAATTTGGCGATCGTGGCCGCGATCTGTCCCTGGTAGAGCTGCTGATCGTTGCCGACCTCTCCCGTGACGGGCATGTCCGGTCCCATAGAGAGAATGAAAATGTCCTTGGAATCCTGGATAGTAGGTCCGTGCGAGCTCCACTGACTCTTAACCTTGTCGCCGCGGCCATGGTCGTTGGAGATCAGCAGGGTCGTTTTACCCTTGTATTGCGGTATGCTCTGGATATAGTTCCAAAGATCGGCGATCAGCCTCTCCTGTCCATGCAGCGTGCTGATATACCAGTCATAGCTACCCGCATGGGCATAATTATCCGTCTCACTGAAATTTATATACATCACCCGGGGCTGGTATTCCTTCACATATTCCTTTGCCTGGAAATAGGTGATCAGGTCCAATCTTTCCCCAAAGATCTGTGGTGACAGTCGCTGCTCTTCATTCAGCAATTTGAATGCCGCCCCGGGTAGGGCTACTTCTTCAGAGTCGCAGTTGATCATCAGCCCGCTGCGTTTTACATTGAGGATATTATCATAAGCCCTGGAGGTGGCAAATACTGCCACCTTTCCCTTATACGCAGGTTGGTTATTGATAAACTCAAGGACATTGGTATTTTTATCCGGGACCGATGCATTGCTATTCACGGCGGGATCCGCAAACCCGATCAACGTCTCCGTAAATCCTGGTATGGTGATATGATACGCATTGGTGACGTCTACCTTGTTGCCAAGGATCCGGTTGCCATACAACTGTCCCTGCTGGCTGAGAGTACCCCAGAAAAAGGGTAATAATTTTTTCCGGCGGATAGTTGGATCGTTGTCCCAGTACTCGTTCCTCATGGCGGAGGATTTTTTTGTATACGTCCGGTCATTCATAATGGCCGAGTCCACACCCGTAAATATTTCCTGCCAGCGGACACCATCCCAGCCGATGATAAGCAGGTTTTCCGTTTTTCCTGTCTGCGCATGCGAGGCCGCCATGCCTATCCACAGGCCCACAAATAACAACAGGTTCAATCTTATGTATTTCATGTTCAGAAGAATTTATTTTATTTATTTAAGCAACCACATGATCCCGTTGATGTCGTCTCCGGTGGGAAACTGGCCTTGAATGGCTGCGTTGAGTGCAGTGGCATTCGTCTGGGTTTCCGCAATGGGGTATCGGAACCGCAGGGGCAGCTTGCCGTTGTTCTGCATACCACCGCCATTCACCGTGACCCCAGGGAATCCTGTCCGGCGCATGTTGAAATACGGCTCTTCGAAAGAATTATAGAAGGAGGCGACGTATTTCTGGTAGATGATCTGTTGCAGGCCGGTGGCCGGATTATAGGCAATGGCCGGGTTTGCATAATAGGTCGGAAAATAGGTAGCCGTCTGATAGGTTCCGGCAGGAAGGTTCTCATAGGGTTCGTAGAAGGAGAACGAAGCCTGGATGCCATTCTTATAAAAGGTCTCCGGATTGCCCGTGATCCATCCCCTGAAGGCAGCTTCCGCCAGGTTGAATTCCAGTTCGGGATAACCCACGCCCACATAGGGTTCGGGTGCAGGGTTAGCCGTATAGCGGATATTCAGCCCGGAGATAGTGCCCGTTTGGGTAAAGATATTGGCAGCGGTAGTAGTGATGATGCTGGCGTCGATCCCTTTGTAGGCGGAAAAGTCGGTAGCCTGTTTGCCGGCCGTTACCGAATTGGCCGTCTGGGAGAAATAAGCGAATAGTCGTGGATCCTTGTTGGTGGTGAGGAAGGTGCAGAAGGCGGAATCCGGGTACAATCGGGTGACCTCCGTATTCTTGTAAAGGGGATAGATATTGCCATTCTGATTGGAATAGGTCAACGCTCCATTGTCGGCATTACTCTGAAAGATAGGATAGGTAGTAGGATCGTTGTAGATCTTCTGGAATCGGGGTATGACCTGGAGATCTGGGTCGGCCGTTTTATTGGATAAGGTGATGAGTACGCGGAGGGTAAAAGAGTTGATCAGCTTGCGCCATTGCAGGAGTTCGTTCGCACTGTTGCCGTAGATAATGTCGCCGGTCAGGATGCCCTGTCCGCTGGAGAAGGGGATCAGGCTGGTATTAGCGCTATCGAGCTCCTTGAGTATGCCCAGGAACACGGCCTTCTGGTTGTCGTAGACCGGGTTGTAAACGCCTGTTCCACCCTGCTCCGCCTGGGAGAAGGGAACATCGCCGAACAGCATGGTCGTCTTATAGAAATTGTATGCGTCGAAGAATTGGGCGATAGCGGCGTAGGCGGGTTGCTTATAGTTGGCCGCTTCCAGCTTCATCTGGTGTACCTGCAGCAGGATATTGTAGGTGCTGTAATCGCCTTGCAGCCAGTTCCAGTATTGTTCGGTATACGGTTGCTGGCAATCCCCGGCCTGGTGGCTGCGCAAGGCAGCATTGCCGTGATCGGGCGTGACAAGGGTGAAAGACTTCACGGAAATATTAGGCAGCAGCAGGTAGGGCGGCGCGGTTGCCGACTGGTCCGGGTTGACGTTTAATTCCGCAAAATGGGCCTTGCTGCAGGAAAATAGTCCAAGCATGCAGCATAGGAGAATTGATGTCTGTATCTTTTTACTCACAATCATAATGTCTTTTTTATTGGAGTTCGTGAAATGAAGATTTGACAACGTCAAATCGAATTCGACAATTCCTTTGGAAGTTAATTTTGACGTTGTCAATGCTTCGCATTTCATGTTGTGCTTGTTTGTCGGTTAAAATTTAACATTGATATTCAGGCCGACCGTGCGGGTAGCGGGGGTTTGCAAATTATCTACGCCAGGATCGGGATCCGCGCCGTCCAGGTGCGAAAAGAGCAGCAGGTTCCTTCCCACCAGCGAAATGTTGGCGGCCTTGAAGAAAGCCGACGCTGTCTTGGGAGTATAGGTATAGGTCAGCGACACTTCGCGCAGCTTCAGGAAAGAAGCATCCTTCCACATATAGGGATTGCCCCCTATGACGCTCCAGTATTGCTGCCAGTTCACCATCGTCGCATTCTTGGTATAAGTGGGCTGACCGCTGCCGCTGACGATCTGTTCGCCGGGGACGACGATGCTGACCTTCCCATCATTGTATAGGTCCCGGTGATAGCTGTTATCCGTCACAGGATTCGTGCCCGCATTGATCGTCTTGGACCGGGTCAGGTTGAAGATGTTACCGCCATAGCGGCCATCGACATCTATCTGGAGGGTGAATTGTTTATACGTGAAGCGGTTGGTAATGCCGGCGGTCCATACCGGGGTGGAATCACCGAAAGACTGCAGGGTGGGATCGGCAAGGGGCAGTCCGTTGGACGCGATGGCCAGCGAGCCATCCGGCGTATGCAGATAGCCCTGGCCCAATATCTTATTGACGCTTTCACCCTCCTTCAGGCCGTTGTAGTTGCCGTGCAGGCTCGGGTCCAGTTCCTTGATCTTTTTCTTATACGTGCTCCAGTTGACGAGGGTGAACCAGCTGAAGTTCTTGTTCCGGATGATATTGCCGGAGGCGCTGATCTCGCCGCCGCTGCGCAGGTAGTGGTTGGCATTTTCCAGGCGGGTGGTATAACCGGCCGTGGCGGAGACGGGGAGGTTGATGATGGTATTCTCATCCAGGCTCCTGAAATAGGTAAGGTCCAGGTTGAGGCGATTCTTGAAGAAGCGCAGGTCCGTGCCATATTCCTGCGTGGTGGTGATCTGTGGTTTGATATGGGCGTTCGTAAGCGACGTGGGCTGTACCACCGTTGTGCTGCCGGCCCAGGTCTGCCCGGGAACATAGGTCTGATCGATGATATAGATGCCGAGGTCGGTGGCCACCTGTGCCACCGAGGCCCGGAGTTTGGCAAAAGAGATCACCTCCGGCAACTTCACGACATCCGACAGGATAAAGCCCAGCGAGGTCGAAGGATAGAAATAGGTATTGTTGGCGATCGGCAGGGTGGAACTGCGATCGACCCTTCCCGTTACATTCCAGTAGAGCCAGCTCTTGTAGCCCAGGGTATAGGCCGCATACCAGCTGTTCACCTGCTCCCGGCGGTTGAAGTTTACGTTCGCCGGCTCCTGGTTGATATTGGCCGTGGGCACGATCAGGGGACTGCTGGCATTGGCGAAATTGTACACGCCGGGTACGCTGAGTCCGTCGGCCTTCAACCCTTGCGCCCGGTCGGAGAAATAGCGGATATTCGCGCCCGCCAGTGCATTGAGGGAGAAATCAGTGCCAAACCGGTGATTGTAGTTCAGCAGGACATCCGCATTGAAATCGAAGGTGCTTTGGTTCTCCGTCTGGTAACCACCGTTGACGCCATAGGAAAAGGGGTTATTGGAGTATTCGCGGAAGCTCTTCGGAACCTTTAGGTCCTGGAATCGGCCGACATAATTGAGTCCGGCACGACCGGTGACATTTAGACCCGGTGCGATATCATAGCTAAGGGAATAGTTCCCGAAGGTGGTGTTCTTGTTCAGGCTGCGCACGTACTCTTTGGCGATGAACCAGGGGTTATTGTATTCGATCTGGTTGTACCACAGTTGTTGCAGTCCTTCCTGTCCGGGTTTCCAGTAATTCTTGAACTGGCGGATATCCGTATCGACGCCTTCCCAGATGGCAATGCTATAGATCAGATTCTTCCGGAAATCATTGGAAGCCTGTCCGCCGAAAGGAAAATTGTTGGTATAGGCGTGGCTGTAGTTGAGAGAAAAATCCGTTTTCAGCCGCGGCGTGAGGTTGAACGTGCCTGCAACGGAAAAATCGGTGATATTCAGCTTACTGCCGGGCACCTGTCCTTTCTGATATTGCTGTCCGAGGGACAGCCGGATGCTGCCATTTTCGAAATTACGGGAAAGGCTGAGGTTGTTGGTAGTAACGAAGGCCTGGTTGATATAATTGTTGAGGTTGTTCTTGCCCCGGGAAACCCAGGGAGTGGGGGTTGCAACGCCGGTGACCGGATCGACAGGGCTATCCCATTGGACCTGCTTCAGACCGGCATCCAGTTTAGGCCCCCAGGACCCTGCCCCGCCACCCGCATCATCGTCTTTTGTATCGAAGATGCTGTTCGTGTAGGTATAGATGCCGTGGTCACCCGTTCCGTAGTGTTGCTGTTGCTTGGGTATGACGAGAAAACCGACCTGTTGCATATTGGTCGTTTTGAAATCCACATCGAATTTGGATTTGGACCCCGAGCCTTTTTTCGTCGTGATCATGATAGCTCCGTCCTTGCCACGGCTGCCGTAGAGAGCCGAGGCGGAAGTTCCTTTCAGTACGTCGATGGTCTCGATATCCTCCGGGTTGATATTGTACCAGTCCGTCACCAAAGGAATACCGTTGACGACCACCAGCGGCGTATTGCCCCGGATATTGTACGTGGGTGCGGCGAGCAATTCGTGGGAGTTGTAAATATTGAGACCGGCTATTTTCCCGACAAGCGCTCCCAGGGGATTCGATTCCTGCGCCTTGGAGAAATCCTCCGATTTGATCTGCTGGGTGGCATAACCCAGCTTCTTTTTTTCCGAACTGATCCCCAACGCCGTAACGACGATCTCATTCAGGCTGGTCACGGACTTTCTCATTCTTACCATGAGAGAATTCTCTTCATTCGGTCTTAATTCAAATTGGTTCACCGAAGTATCGCGGTAGCCTACATAGCTGAAGGTTAAGTTATATTTTATATTCAGTTTAAGGTTGGCAAACAGGAATACTCCTTTTTCATTCGTCATGGTAGAGTGCTCTTCTTTCCCGGCCGCCGCCCGTATGAATACGGATACGCCATTCAACGATTCGCCCGTCTCGGATACGATGATCCCCGTGAGGCCGGGCGCTTTGTCCTGGGAAAACCCTGCGATCGAAATAAGCAACAGGAAGAGTAAGCTTCCCCTCAGTTTTGGAAGTTTTGTTAGTGTCATATAAATGGAATGTTTAGACAATAGAAGGCTGCCTGCACGCCGGGCGTGCAATCGGGGATCCTACCCTGAACAGCGGTTAATGAGATCTTGTGATGATGATGCTATCGTTCTCCTCCGTGATCGCCAGGTTGTTTACATTACAGATAGCCGATAGTACTATGTGCAAATCGTCAGACTTTAAAAAAGTACCCGTGAAATACAAACCCTGTAATTCCTCCTGCCGGAAAAGTAAAGGAACTTTATATAAGACACCGATCCTTTGAAACACCTTTCCGAGAGGCTCTTTATGGAACACCATTTCAGGTCTTTTATCCGGTGAAGCATGTCCTGCTGCCTTCTCCTCCCGCGGGCTGATCTCGTTCACGGTATAGGACCTGCTGTTCTTATCGAAGGCAAGCTCCTCGCCGGGTTTGAGCACCACATCCTTCATCGCCAGTCCTGATCCGGCAGCGGCAGTGATGGCCACCTTTCCTTCCAACAGCCGGACCTTCACGTTACCCACATCCACGGCATTTACGGAAAATCGGGTCCCCAGCACTTTTGTTGCGATCCCTCCCGCATAAACGGTAAAGGGTCTTATCTTATCCTTGACCACACTGAATACCGCGCCCCCTTCCAGGTAAATATCCCTGCGTTGATGGATGAAGGGTCTATAAAAAGACAGGGCACTATTCTTTGCCAACTGTATGGTAGATCCATCTTCCAGGTGAAGGGTCTTGATGGAATCAGCGCCATTCGCCAAACGTACCATGCTGGGCGATGGAAGGTCCCCGGTACGCTGAGAGGGTCTTGCTTTCACACCTGCCACCGTCCCCGCTTCCGGATGAGGGCGGAACAAAAGGTATCCGGATACGACAAGCAAACAGACAGAAGCTGCTATAGCCAATCCTTTGTAAAGCCTTCTGACAGCAGCGGTCTTTACCCGCTGTCTTTCTTCCAGTCCCTCGATGCCCAAATGACGATGGATCTTTTTCAACAGGTCGGAAGCCCTGTCCGAATGCAGGTCGGGACTATTCTGTCCTGCCTCTTCATAAAAATTCCTTTGCACGCTGTCCCGATACTTTTCTTTGTATTCCTGTAGCAGCCGAAGGAGTTTTTCATTCTCTTCCGGCATCGTATCTCCTGCCCAAAATTTTCTAATTAGCTGTTCTAACTCCAGCATAAGGTTTATTATTAAATACCCTTAGCCATAAGTTCCGGGGGGTCCGGAGAATGTTAAGGAATTATTACCTCCTAACAATGATGCATGAACACGATCAGCAGGGACATGGACAGGGGAGCATTCAGCGTATGCCGGCTGAGAGAATATTCTTTAACGAATTTGAGGGAGAAGCTTACGTATTCTTTTACGGTATGAGGAGAGATTCCAAGGGCGAGAGCCGCCTCTTCATAGGTCTTGCCTTCTAATTTACAGAGGATGAAGACCCGCTTTTTTTTCGGGGGGAGGCTTTCTATCGCCTCGTTGATCAGGTGGTATTGGTATTCCAACGCCTGCAGGTCGCCTTCAGGGTCTTCCGCTATTTCTACGGCCCCTTCATGCACGCCTATTCTTTCCCGGACGTTCCTGTTTAAGAATTTGATCGCTTTATTATAGCTGACGACGAAGAGCCATCCCCCGACCGCCTTTTCATGGTCGATCTTTTTTCGGTTGATCCAAAGGGATGCAAATACGTCCTGCAGGATATCTTCTGCCGCCTGCTGCTGCTGGACTAACTTGAAAATATTGGAAAAGACAGCCCGCTGGTATTTATAATACAAGGCATTAAAAGCCGCGACATCGTCCCTGCTTAATAGAGTACTTAACCTGATATCTTCATTCGGAGGTGTGGGCAAAAAAGAGAATTTGGCACGTAAAGGTATATTCCGCGCCTGGGATTGATAAGCTTTAGGGATTAATTAAATGTTATCCTCTTTATCCCTTATTGGAAGTTGCTGTCGGCCACCCCCTTATTGATCAGGTAGGAATGATAGTTGATCTCCACCTTGCCTTTTGCGTTGACAGGACCGTCCGGCTTTTTGGCAGAGCCATCGTCATAATCGAAAGTGACGCCCTTGGGAAGTTTATAATCCTTGATATTGAAGGTAAAGATCACTTTATCGGGCAATGCATAAGCGGTGTATTTCCCGTAGCTCATCTCCACTTCGTAGGTCCCGTTCTCCCGGGTAGTGGTCCGTGCTTTAAGAATAAGCTCCCTGCCTTCATCGATATACAGCGTAGAGAGTACGAGGTCCGCATTTTCATCCTGCGGTAATAATTTGACCACGCGTACCTTGTGTCCGTCCAACTGGTCGCTCCCCGCATCCAGCACCGTATAGGCTCCTTTTAATAAATTATTCAGGCTGATGGTAACGGCTCCCTTGGGCACCAGGGAGATCCCTTTTTCATTTTTTATCTTCAGCTTATCCGGTCTTTTAAAATAGACGGTCACCTGCGCTTCGGGAACTTTCAGGAAGCTGATATTTGTCTTCATAAGGCCGTTGGCCTGGTAGTCGCTCACCTGGTCGAGCCGGTTACGAACTTTTTGCAGCGCCGCAGCAGCGTCCTGGGCGAAGGTTGTGAACGGAGTTCCTATTACGGCAAGGAGTAGGATCGGCAGCAGGGATTTTTTCTTCATGGTCGTGGAATTGTAGATCAACTTAAAATATCTTTTTTCCGGAATACGAGGATAGCGGCCGTCAGGAATGCGGCGATATAGGCCAACAAGACTCCCAGGCTTCGAAGGACGGCAGGCAGGTTCTCTACCGACCCCGGGATCGCAGCCCCCTGGCCGTTGGACTTCGAATAAAAGAATCCTTTCCAGGCCAGCATATGCGAAGTAAAGAGCCAGGGCTTTATCGTATGGTCGTACAGGGGTATATTCATTTCCGACAGTAGGGTCAGCACGATCACGATGCTGATCGTGGCGACGATGGGACCGATAGAGTTCCTCGCAAAGACGGAGAGCAGAAAGCCCAGTGCAGCCACGGTGCTCAATGCCACGGCGGCATATCCGAAGGCGGCGAGATAGCGCCAGAATACATCCGCACGCAGGATCTGTTCCATTCCGCTATTGCGCGCGATGATCATATCATTGGTACCGAAAAGCCACATGCTCAGGAATAGTGCGAGGATGGCCATCCATACGAGCAGCCCGATCGTGTAGACCACCGAAGCAGCGAATTTCACCAGCATGAGTTCCGTACGGCTCACCGGCTTGGTCATCAACAGGCGAAGGGTGCCCATATCCGCTTCCCCCGATACGACGTCGGCTGCCACGAGGGCCACCAGTAAAGGGATCTGGATCAATAATAAATTGAGAATAATAAAGGCCACCAGGTATCCGTTCATGACCATCCCGTAAGGAATGTCCAAAGAGTCGGACACGCCGCTCATCATCAATAAGAGATAAGACCTGCCGTCAAATTTCAATCCCAGTTGAATGACGAGGATCATCGCGGCAATCGCCGCAAAAGGGATCATGGTACGGGGACGCCTGAATATTTTTAACAGCTCAAGTTGTAAAAGCTTCCACATGCTGATTGGCAGTTGTCAATGATAGAAAATAGTCTTCGAGTGAATGGCGGGGTCTGATCGCAAGCACCTGTACGCCCATTTGTACAAGGTCCTGCGTGAAGGAGGGTATCAGGGCCTTGTCCATTTTAAAAAGAATTCGCTGCCCCTGCCGCTCCTGCAGGAAGGATTGCCATTTCGAATGGCTGATGGCATGGCTGGTAAATGCGGGATCGGCGCTGTCCAGTTCTACGATCGTTTGCGCAGGATCGAATAATTCACGGACCTTCCCTTCGACCACTTTTTTTCCTTTGTCGATGATCAGCATACGACCGGCGATCAATTCCATTTCGCTCAGCAGGTGGGAGGACACAAAGATCGTTTTTTTCAGATGATTGCTCAGGTGCAGGATCAGGTGGCGTATATCCGCGATCCCCTGCGGATCCAGCCCATTGGTGGGCTCGTCGAGGATCACCAGGTCGGGGTTATGAACAAGGGCTACGGCAATACCCAGCCGCTGCTTCATCCCCTGCGAATAGGTTCTCACCTTGCTATGCGCCCTTTCTGCAAGCCCGACCTGCTCCAATTGCTCCATGAGGCGCTTGCCCGTGACCTTTATCCCGCTCATCCGGGCGAACAGGGAGAGGTTCTCATAGGCGGAGAAATAAGAATAGAGGTCGGGGCGTTCGATAACAGCGCCCACCCGGCGCAGGATCTCTTTCCGGTGGGTCCGGAGATTCATGCCGAATATCTCTATTTCGCCGTCGGTGGGGGTAATAAGCGTCAGCAACATCCGTATCGTAGTGGATTTGCCGGCGCCATTCTGTCCCAGAAAGCCGTAAATATCAGCCTCCTCCACAGAAAAAGATAAAGAATCAACGGCCTGCAACTCCCTGAAATGCTTACTTAAATGGGTCACCCGTATAATTGCAGACATAGTATTGAATATCAACGTAATTTACTGAGTAAATGCCTTAAATACCTTACAAATCAACATGCGAATAGTTGATAACAGAACGGGATTGTTATAGAAAAAAGTTGCCTGACCCCTTGCAAAAACAGAATGTTGTATCTATCTTTGAGCTATTCTTACGTGAATCTATTCTACATCCTTTGATAATCCCGTACCTGTAGGACCTTTTTGATCTCCTTACAGCCCCAGATCCCCAAAAACCCCCCAACGCAACCCGTCATCGTACTTTTCTTTTGTCTGCATCCAATAACTATGCAATGTACCTCCTCCTGGAAAAACAGACTCATTTAACACAGTTTAATTTCTATAGATAGTTCCTTCCTTTGAATCGCCGACCGCTTACGTCACTATTACTTTAACTCTGAAATTTACAAAGATGAAAAGGAACCTATTGATCATTCTGCTGTTATTTATCCTGTCTCTGGTAATGCAGTCCCTCTACGCAGAAACAGGCGATAATTTTAACTCCCGCAAGAACACCCCTATTTCCGCCGTCAAGGGCTATCTCCAGTTGAATGGCTGGTTCTTCTCGGATTTCGATGTCAACAGGAATGGCTGGGCCCCCAATATGGAAGGGGACGGCGCGATGGTTTCCGGAAATGGCGGAGCCCCTACTGAAATGACGGGTATCTTCACTCCCTTACTGGATATCAACGGATCTGTTTCCCTCTCCTTTAATTATACGTTCAATCTCCCCTTACAGAACAGGAGATGGATCAAGATTTATGCAACGGACGCGGCCAACAAACCCCTGTTCTTATTAGATAGCCTGGAACTGACCGGCTCGGCAAAGTCAGGCATCACCAGTTACCGTAAATCATTGGTCGTTCCTGCAGCAGGATCCTATAAAGTATATATCAATTACCAGGGCATCGGTGGAAACGAACGTATTGCGATCGACCAACTGGCGATCAGCGCAGCCCCTCATTATGGTCCCGAAGGAAATGTAGCCCCGGTAGCCTTTAGCGATAAGTTCAACGGCACGCCTTTTCGTACAGCCACGGGTAACGTCCTGAGCAATGATTACGATCCCAATCATGAAAAGATGACTGCTTACTTACTGAATGATTCTCCCGATGGGATCGTTGAGCTCCGCCCTGACGGCTCCTTCACTTTCTCTCCGAAAGAGGGTTTTACAGGCAGCTCCACGCATTTCGCCTATAAGGTCTGCGACAACGGCTCTCCCGCCCTTTGTTCCGCTACGATGACCGCTACCATCCATTTCCCTTCTGCCAAGGCCGGGCTGACAAGTTTCCAGGCATCGTACAGGAAGAATGGAGTAGATATCAACTGGAATATCGCTCCCGGTAATAACAGCGCTCATTTCGAGATCGAAAGAAGCCTGGACGGTAATAATTTCGAAAAAGTAGGCATCGTAAAGGCCGGTGATGCCGTAGAGGAATATGTCTTCACGGATAAAAAAGGCGGCAGCATCGCCCGCAAGGGTGACCTGTACTATCGTTTACGCCAGGTCGATGAGGCGAACAGGGTATTCTACTCGAAGGTCATGGTCCTCCGCAGCTATGGCACTAAGAATGTTACGGCTGTAAGTGTTACGCCCGACCCGGAAGTCAATGATATCCTCGTCAACGTGCAGTTAAAGGATAGGGCTTTCGTAGTGATGAAAGTAACGGATGCCAATGGCGGCGAGATCATCAAGAAGGCAGCCCTGGGAGCTTATGGCGCAAATATCTACAGCATCGAAGGCACGCATGATTTACAGCCCGGCATGTATCAACTGGAAGTGATCATCAACAGCAACGAACGTTTGGTCATGAAATTGGCCAAAAGCTAAATCTTCGTCTTTTTCATTGTAAGATCAGATAGCGGGCTCCTCCTTCACGGGAGGAGTCTATTTTTTTATATCAAGGTAAGATTGCAGGTCTTTTACATATTCTTCAAAGGCCTTGATGCCCAGCGGCGTGATCCTGCAAATGGTCTGGGGGTAATTATCCTTGAACTGCTTGGCGACGTCGATATAGCCCGCTTCCTTTAACTTATTGATCTGGACGCTGAGGTTACCGGCCGTAGCATTGGTCTTTTCCCGGAGAAAAGTGAATTCGGCCTCCCTGACGCCGATCAGGACGGAGACGACGGCTAGTCTTAACTGGGAATGCAATATGGGGTTCAGGTCTTTAAACATCTTTCTGTCTGGCTTTCATGATGCTTTCGTATTCTTTGTTTTCATCGGGCAACTTCTCCGGATGCGGATCTCCGATGCTCTCTCCGCAGCAGGTGACCGGGTATGATATAGCTTACAAGGATGGCCGCTGCCAATAACAGGATATTTTCATCATACGTGGTGAACGTAGATACGATGACCAGCATCCAACTGCCGATGGCGCCCCATACGAGCGGAGCAAATTTCAGGATCCTGCCGGTAATAAAGCATCCGATGGCGTATAGGAGCATAAAAAAGGTGTAACATTCCTGCCAGTTGCCGCTGCGGGCAAAAATAAAGATCAGCAATCCCTGGCAGATGCCGATGGCCACCCATACATAACCCATGCTTTCATCGATATAGGTCTTTACCCTTCTCTTTCCCTTTTCCCTCCTGCTATACAGCGCCGATCCGACGGCCCCTACGAACATGAGATTCCAGGCGATCGGATGATTGGGCGTTTGAACGATCACCTTCAATACAAATTGAAGAAGGGCGGCGATAAATACCAGCCATCCCCATAGTAAAAAGTAAAAACTCTTATCCACCACCGAGTTCTTGGCCTTATCGATCATGGTCTGGATCAGTTCCAGGCTTTGTTCCGGCGAAAAATTTTCTGGTTTATTCTCCATAACGCAAAAATGATTCAATGTAGGTAAAGGGAGGAAGCCCCGGTAACTCTATTTTACCCGGGCTTCCCTAATAATTAGCTTATTGGCATTGAGCCAGCATGTCTTCAGCCTGCTTCTGTCCCCAGGTGGGATAAAGAGGCTTGGGTTTAGCTGTTTTATACAACGCGATGGATTTTTCAAACATCGGCTTGGCCTTATCCTTACCACCTCCGAACTGTGCCGGCGTACCGAACAGGCTCATCCCCTGCAGATAATACAAACGGGGGTTATTAGGGTCCAGTTGCATGCCCTTTTGAAGAGCGACGGAAGCATCCTTGCCCTTGGTCATCCAACGCGTTTGCGGATCCATGAGCATTTGCTGGGTGGCAGACATATTCTCCACGGCATAGAGCTCGGAATTTTTTTCAATGGCTTCTGCTTTTGCCACGAAAGCATCGATCTTGGCGGAATTGCCATCTTTGTCCTTTACATCCGGTCTCCAGCCGATCCAGGTCTGGGCCAGGGCCGCATAGTAATAAGGCAGCCATTGGGTCTTTTCGGCGTCCCCTATCCGTTCGAAAGTGCCTGCCACGCTTTGCAGGTCGTCGATCGTCTTGGCGGAATCCAGTAAGGAAATATTCTTTTGCATCATCTGGGCATACTTGTCCGTTTGGGCCGTACCGGCCAGGGACAGTAAGAGCGTAACAGCGAAGATTACTTTTTGCATGGTGTTGTTTTTATGTAGTTTATAAATTATTATCAATGGCATCCTGTGAACGGTCCACACCCCAGCTCAGAAAACACCCGATGAAGTAGAATCGGTTAGCCGGAGGGGTGATGGGCTGCTTGTACTGGCCGCTGGCGGAATAATTGTACCCATATACCGCATTATATCCAAGGATATTGCTGACGCTGGCAAAAAGGACGATAAAGGTCCTTGCCTTGGGATCGCCGATAGTGGGTATATATTCCGCACTAAAATTGAAGCTGTTGTAGTCCTTGGTCTTGCCCTGATCCGCCAGGAAAAATTTACTCCCGGAATTCTGCATGAAATTATAGTAAGGTCTTCCGGTGGCATAACTATAAGTGAAGTTAAAACCCGACTTGATCTTCGTAAAGAATTTCTTCATGACGAGAGAGGCCGTATGATTGGCCGCAAAATTGGGCATTAGCTGCGCCGTATAGTTCAGGTAATCGCGCTTGGTATCGAGATAAGAATAGCTGATCCAGTAATCAAAGTCCTTGATGGTCTTTTTATCGCGCCAGAATAGCTCTATCCCTTTTGCATAGCCGCTGCCGCTATTGTTATAGGTGAAATAATTGTAGCTGATCGGGACCGTCTTGATAAGATCCTCGTATTTCTTATAATAAGCTTCCACGCGGAAGATCCTGTCCTTTGACATTTTCTGATAATTGACGATATAATGGGTGGCCTTGGTAAATCCTACCTGGGTCGTATAGAAGAGCTGGCTGTTCTCGGGCTTCTGATAGAAGATGCCATAAGCCAGGGACACTTGTGCATCCCTGCCCGTCTTATAAGCCAGGGATACCCTGGGGGCCAGGTCCGACTTGTTCACAACGGAAGAATGCTCGAAACGCAGACCCAATTTGGCCGCCAGTTCATTGGTAAGAAAGATATCCGATTCGGCAAATACGGCATTAAAGTTATCCCTGATCGTTCTCAGGGTATCGTTAAACTGATTCTTGTTATAGGCATACCAGTATTCGCTGCCAAAACGGATCGAGCTGATACCGCCGAGCTTCTTGTCGAATACGGCTTTTACCTGTGAAAGGTCCTGCCGGCTGTCCAGGCCGAAATTTTTGTATTTCATCCAGGGAGCCTGGTCTGAAAAATACTGGGGTTGGTTACCGGCATTCTGCACCTGCTGCCCTAAATTATCCAGGTTATTACTATAGCTCGCGCCCAGGTCCATTTTCCAGCCGTTGTTCAGGTATTCTCTCCAACTGAGGTTGTTATACCAGTTATGGTTGGTAAGGGAGAAGGCATCCTTCAGGTAGAGGCTATCCACATCCTGTCTTCTCAGACCGAGATTGTTATAAGCAAAAGTAGTGTAGTATTTTATGATGCCTCCATTCTTGGTCCTGATCCTGAAATTGGCATCGGCGTTATGGAACTGGGGGATCTGGAAATAGTCGGGTACTTGTTTGATGGCCCTGAAATAGAGGTCCACATTGACATAGTTATAGGTAAAGCCATAGGAAGATTTTTTATCCTTTGCTACCTGCTGTGTGCCGGCTCCTAAAATGATGGGAGAAATAGCGGCACTCACTTCCGATTTTTCGGGTACGTCCACGGATTCCAATAACACCACCGAGGAAAGGGCCTGGCCATAGAGAGCGGAATACCCGCCTGTGCTGAATACCGTACCCTTGAAAAGAAAGGGGGAGAATCGGCCCCGCTGGGCGATATCCGGTACGCTGGTATTATAGGGATTGTTCACCAGGGTACCGTCAATATACTGTTTAGCCTCATAACCCGCGCCTCCCCGGACGAACAGGCCTTCCGTCTCCCCTACCTGCTGGGCTCCCGGGAGCGTCTTCAGCGCGGCCGTAATATCGGCATTGGAGCCTGCCGTCGTAGCCACGTCAATAGAGCTCAGAACAGCCCCTCTTTTGGCGTCCCCTGCCGTAAAGGAGCCGGCTGTGATAGTGACGGCCTTTAATTCGCTCAATTGTTCCTTGATCATCACATGTAATACGATGGGATCCCCGCCAAGCGTCACTTTTTGCTCGAAGGAACTATATCCTATATTCGTCACGCTGATGGTGAATTCGCCCTTTTCGGTGCTCCTGAAGTGAAAAGCACCCAGCGAATCCGAGGTGGCGCCGTCATAAGAGTCTTTTACTGTGATACTGGCCCCTCTTACCGGGTGACCTCTACCATCTTTTACCGTACCGGATACAAGGGTCTGGGCGGATAACCAGCCGGTAAGTAAGGTCGACAGCAGCAGTAAGGCAATTTGTTTCATCTGTTCATAAATTTATTGCTAAAATAAAGTAGTTTATTTTATAAACCAAATATTTTTAACAAAAAAAAGCCAGGCTTAGAAAAGCCCGGCGGTTGTTGATCGTACCCTTTAAAACTAAACTCTTATATAATTTTTGACAAGTCGTTGGTTGGATATCCGTTAGCCGTTTTCAGCTCGGCCGGCACATTGATCAGCACTTCATTATTAGCCTGGTCCCGGTAAATAATAAGGGATTCGGACGCTGCCAGCGTAAGGGAACCAGCCAGCACCTCCGGTTGGAAGGTTATGGACAGGATCAGCGAAACGAATAGTGGATGGCGTTCAGAATAGTGCTGTAATGCGTTCATATATAGGTGAAATATACTGTTCGAATGCTATACGGCAGTCATAGTGATTGGAGGCGGGAACAGCGATAGGCTCCTGCGAAATGTTAATAGCTATAAAGGATTGTCGTTCCTGTTACGGATGATCAAAAGAGAAGATGATTGGAATAAAACTACGGATTGGGCTTTCTGAGAATTTGGAAGGGCGTTGTCGTGATGACCTCACAAATATTGACAAAATTATTCATTCCTGCAAGTGTTTACCTCTATTTTTTTCAGCCAGGCCGATAAAAAAAATGCGGCCCCGCTGGTGCGGGGCCGCATATGGATCACTGATAAGTTCCTTTTATTTTTTGTATTGCGGAATGATACCGTTTGCCAGCTCGATCATTCGCTTGATACCGTCATCGGGTAAGTTACCTTTCTTAAATTCAGCCAATACATCAGGCAGTTTGTTCTCCATTTCCATCAGGAAATGTTCTTCGAACTCTTTTACTCTCTTTACGGCTACCTGGCGTATAAGACCCTGGGTACCAAGGTAGATAACGGCTACCTGTTTTTCGACGGGGTAAGGTGAGTATTGGGGTTGTTTCAATAACTCCACGTTACGCGCACCCTTGTCGATAACAAGCTTGGTAGCGGCATCGAGGTCTCCCCCGAATTTAGAGAAGGCTTCCATTTCCCGGTAAAGGGCCTGATCGAGTTTCAGGGTACCGGCTACCTTCTTCATGGATTTGATCTGTGCGTTACCACCTACGCGACTAACGGAGATACCTACGTTAATAGCGGGACGGATACCGGAGTTGAAAAGGTTACCTTCCAGGAAGATCTGTCCATCGGTGATGGAGATCACATTGGTAGGGATATAAGCCGATACGTCCCCGGCCTGGGTCTCGATGATCGGAAGCGCCGTCAGGGAGCCTCCGCCTTTTACGAGGTGTTTGATAGATTCAGGAAGGTCATTCATATTCTTCGCGACGCCATCATCCGCAATTACTTTTGCGGCGCGTTCCAGCAAGCGGCTATGCAGGTAGAATACGTCCCCGGGATAAGCTTCGCGGCCCGGAGGGCGGCGTAACAGCAGGGATACTTCGCGATAAGCGACCGCCTGTTTGGACAGGTCATCAAAAATGATCAGGGCCGGCCTTCCCGTGTCACGGAAGAACTCCCCGATGGCTGCGCCTGCAAAAGGTGCATAGAACTGGATAGGAGCGGGATCCGAAGCCGAAGCGGCGACGATCACCGTATAATCCATGGCTCCGTTGTCCACCAGGGTCTTCATCACACCGGCAACGGTAGACGCTTTCTGACCGATGGCAACATAGATACAGAATACGGGCTTGCCTGCTTTATAGAATTCCTTTTGATTGATGATCGTATCGATCGCGATGGCCGTCTTGCCGGTCTGACGGTCGCCGATGATCAGCTCACGCTGTCCGCGGCCGATAGGGATCATGGCGTCGATCGCCTTGATACCGGTCTGCAGGGGTTCTTTCACCGGTTCACGGAAAATTACACCGGGTGCTTTACGCTCCAGGGGCATTTCATATCTTTCGCCGGTGAGAGGGCCTTTTCCATCGATAGGCTCTCCGAGGGTATTTACTACGCGGCCCAGCATACCTTCTCCTACCTTGATAGAAGCGATCTTGCCGGTACGGCGAACTTTTGCTCCTTCTTTGATATCTCCGCTCTCTCCCATCAATACCACACCCACATTATCTTCTTCGAGGTTAAGCGCGATCGCTCTTACACCATTCTCAAATTCCACCAGTTCCCCGCTACCTACATTGCTCAGACCGTAAACGCGGGCGATACCATCTCCCACCTGCAATACGGTGCCTACTTCTTCCAGATCAGCGGAAACATTGAAGCTGCTCAATTGCTGGCGCAATATCGCTGAAATCTCATCTGGTTTAATGTCTGCCATAATTATACTTGTTTATACGTATTAGTTGTCGAGTTGTCTGTTTAGTTTTCGGCTATCTTATCTTGTAAATAAAATCGTTGTTCCGGAACTGCTTCCTGATATTATGCAGGTCGAAGGAGACGCTGGCGTCTACCAGGTTGTCCCCCATTTCCAATATAAAGCCGCCGATGAGTTCTTCCTTTACTTCGGTATTCAGTTCGATATTCTTCCACTTCGTATCGGTACCGATCTTTTCGAGGATCGATTTTTTCAGTTCTTCGCTGATCGGGGCGGCCGTAGTCAGTTTAACGGTATGGATGTCTTTATGCACCTTATACTGATCGATGAAGGCGTTGGCGATCTCGGGGAGATAGGTCTCGCGGTTTTTGGTCAGCAGCAGTTTGTTGAAGCCGGCGGTGATCGCGCCTATCTTTCCTTCGGTGAGGGCCGTCAGGATCTTTCCTTTCACATCGCTCTTGATAACGGGGCTCTTCAACAGGTTGACAAATTCCCTGCTGCTTTTGCAAATGACCTGCAGGTATTGCATGTCGCTGTATACGGCATCCAACTGACCTTTCTCGATGGAGAGGTCGATCAGTGATTTGGCATATCTGGCTGCGAGGCGTGGATTGGGCATCATCTTAGTTCAATTTCACTTCATTCGATAATTGGCGGATATAATTTTCCTGTTCCGCCTTATTGGATAATTCCCTGCGTAAGATCTTCTCCGCCACTTCGATCACGAGATTACCCACCTGGTTCTTTACATCGGTGAGCGCGGCCATTTTCTGTTGCTCGATGGCGGCCTGTGCGTCCACGATGATCTTGCCTGCTTCCAGTTTAGCCTGTTCCTTGGCCTCATTGATGATCTTATCCTTGGTGTCCCTTGCTTCTTTCAGCAACAAGGCTCTTTCTTCCCGGGCCTTGGCCAGCAGAGCCTCATTTTCGTTCTTCAGCTGCGCCATTTCATTCCTTACTTTTTCGGCGGTGGTCAGGGAGTCGGCGATCCCTTTTTCCCTTTCGTTCAGGGATTTCAGGATGGGCTTCCAGGCCACTTTTTTCAGGACGAAGAAAAGAATGAGGAACGCCAGGAGGTTCCAGAGAAATAGGCCTAAGTCGGGAGTTAATAAATCCATACAAAATATTTATCGGGTCTGTGTAGGTTTCTTGAAAAATACTGCATCCTCGGCCCTGTGCGTCGGATGCAGTACAATTTTTACGTGCGATCCCTTTTACTTCTGGAACACAGCCAGCAGACCGGCTACGGCAGCGAGCAGCGCAACACCTTCTACAAGTGCTGCGGCCAGGATCATGTTGGCACGAATGTCGTTCGAAGCTTCAGGCTGGCGGGCAATGGCTTCTACAGCTCCTTTACCGATCTGACCAACACCGATACCGGCGCCGATCGCGGCAAGGCCTGCTCCAATTGCACCATATCCAGGCTGTACTGCATCCAACAAAATGGTCATCAACGTCATGCTACTTGGTTTTATAATTAAAAAAGAATTTGGTCTATATTACTACGGCATCGTCATGTCCATGCCCGTCCCCGTCGTGGTGGCTTCCTTCCAAAGCCTGGCTGATGAACACCGCCGTGAGGTTAGCAAAGATGAATGCCTGTATGAATGCAACTAATATTTCAAGCAGGTAGATGAACACTGCCAGCAGAACGAAAAAAGGAGAAGTACCCCAGCCCAGGGCCGTATTCATCGCACCGAAAATAAAGATCAGGCAGATAAAGCTCAGGATGATGATATGGCCTGAGATCATATTCGCGAACAGACGGATGATCAGGGCGAAGGGCTTGGTAAAAATGCCCATGATCTCTACGGGTATCATAATGGGCTTTACACCGAGGGGTACGGGCGGATTGGCGATATGCCCCCAGTAATGTCTGTTGGAGCTGAAAAGGATCACTACAAAGGAAATGATGCCCAGTACGGCAGTGAAGGCGATATTACCCGTCACGTTGGCCGTCCCCGGGACCAGGCCGATCAGGTTGTTGATCAGGATAAAAAAGAAGATCGTGAGCAGGAAAGGCATGTATTTCTCGTATTGCTTGCCCAGGTTGGACTTGCCGACCTCATCCCGGACGAAGGTGATCACGGGTTCCAGTGCATTTTGAAAACCCGTCGGAGCCGTCCTGACCCCCTGGCCTTTTGCATATTGATTGGCGACGCCTTTCATCAGCCAGATCAGCAGCAGCACGGAGATCAGCACCTGTACCACATTTCGGGTCAGGGAAAGATCGTATACTTTCACCTGGCTATCCGGCATTCCTGCCGCATCTACGATCACGATCTTACCGGGTTTATAGATCGCTTCGTCCAGTTTATGTTCTTTTATATACGCTCCGTTCAGCAGTCGGTAGCCCTTGTATTCCACCTCTCCTTCTTCAAAAGAGGAAGACATGAATACCGACCAGCCCTTGCCGGCCGAGTAAAGAATAACGGGGAGGGGAAGGGAGACGGGCTTCTTATGGAAGGTAAAAAAATGGAATTCATGTCCATCGGCGACGTGTTCCAGGATGATCTTGGAAGGATTTAACTTTTCCTGCTGTTCAGGCTCCGTTTTAGGGGTTTCCCCCTGGGCGGATAGCCTTGTCGAAAAAACCAGGCAAATCATACTGAAAGCCGCGACCAATAAAGATTTGAAGCATCTCGATACCATACCTTCCCTAAAATTTGGCGCAAAGATACGGGGGGAGGGGCAAAATATGAAAATAAGATTAAAAAAAGACGCATATCCTTGCCAGGTATGGGTTTCAGCTCGTAGGGGCCCTCACCCCACCTTCCTTTCAACCGGCAAATTCTTACTGAACTGCATCTCATGCAATTTAAAGTAAAAACCTCCCTTGGCCAGCAGCTCTTCATGCGTCCCGCTCTCCCGGATCTCACCCTTATCCAATACGATGATCTGGTGAGCTTTACGGATGGTGGACAAGCGGTGGGCAATGACGATGGAGGTCCGGCCGGCGATCAGCTTGTCGATGGCTTCCTGGATCAGGAGCTCGGATTCCGTATCGACAGAGGAAGTCGCTTCGTCGAGGATCAATATGGAAGGGTCATATAAGAGCGCCCGGATAAAAGACAGCAGTTGCCGCTGTCCCAGGGATAAGGAACTGCCCCTTTCCATGACATTGTAATCATACCCTCCGGGCAGCCGCAGGATGAAATCATGCATACCGATCAGTTTGGCCGCTTCCACCACTTTTTCCATGGGGATCTCCTCATTGCGCAGCGTGATATTGTCCGCTACGGAGCCGGAGAATAAAAAGACGTCCTGTAATACGACCCCGATATTCTTTCGCAGCTCATCGAGTTTATAATCTTCTACCGGCACGTCGTCGATCCGGATCTGCCCTTCCCGGACCTGGTACATGCGATTCATCAGGCTGATGATCGAGGTCTTGCCGCTGCCGGTATGACCCACGATGGCCACCGTCTCCCCCGCATTCACCCTGAAGGAGATATTTTTGAGGACATACCGGTCGCCCGTATAGGCAAAGTTCACTTTATCGAATTCGATCTTCCCTTTTATCTTACCCGGGGCATAGACCCCTTCCGTCGTGATCGTATCGTCGTTGTCCAGGACGCGGAATACCCTTTCGCTTGCGACCATGCCCATCTGCAATACGTTGAATTTATCCGCTATCACCCGCAGGGGGCGGAACAAAAGGTTGAGGTATAAAAAGAAGGCGATGATCTTACCGCTCAGTTCCTTCGCCTCCAATTCCGGCAGGTGCAGCACCTGGCGGGCGCCCCACCACACCAGCAGCCCCGTGGACACGGCCAGGATGATCTCCACCAGGGGAAAGAAAACGGAATAGGCGAAAATGGCGTTGATATTGGCGTTCCGGTGCTCTTTATTGATCTTCCTGAATTTGGTGGCCTCCCTTCCTTCGGCCGCAAAAGCCTGTACGATCTGCATACCCGTAATATGCTCCTGCACAAAAGCATTCAGGGAGGCTACCGCATTCCGCACGCGGATAAAAGATTTATTGACGGATTCCTTGAACAGCCAGGTAGAGAGGATCAGCAGGGGGAAGGGCGCCAGGCAGATCAGGGTCAGTCTCCAATCCACCACGAACATGAACAGAAGGATAGACACGATCGAAAGCAGGTCGGCAATGATCGGTATCAGGCCATCGGAAAAAATATCGTTGATCGCTTCGATATCGTTGATCGTCCGGGTCGTGAGGGTCCCGATCGGCGTCTTGTCGAACTGGGAAAGATTCAGCCCCAGCACTTTTTTATATACGGTCACCCGCAGGTCTTTCACAACGGTCTGTCCCAGCCATGCCGTAATAAAGGAGAAGTAGAATCGGGATACGGTCTCGATGAGTAACAGGCCGATCTGTAAAATAGTGATCCAGATCACCAGCTCTTCCATATGATGCTTGATGTCAAGACCGGGAGCCGATCCTTTACGGATATAATCGTTAATGGTGATCTGTATGAGGAAGGGCCGCAGGGGAGAAAGGAGAGCAAGCAGGATGGACAGTATAACGGAAATATACAACCGCCGTTTGTAAGGGGCCGCGTAACTAAACACCCTTTTCAGCAAACTAAAGTCGAATATCTTTTTCCTTTTTTTCTCTTCGGACATAATAATTCATAAAAATACGCATATCTCCTCATTCCCGGTTCACCACTCACCACTCATCACCGACCACTCACCAAATCTCAAAATCCAGAAATCCCAAAATCTCTCACTCCTCGTCTCCCATCGCTTTGCGGTAGGCCTTGATAAAGATAGCGCCCAGGTTCTTATACGGAGGGATATAGTCATCGAACTTCTCCTTTGCCGCCGCGTCATTCTGGAAACGGGCGCTCAGGTCCTTCCACATGGGAAGCCATTCAATGTCCTTCCCTGCCAGGAGGGTGGTATTGATGGCCTGTAAGATAGGTTCATTCACAGCTTTGGTGCCCACTTGTTTGGAAGAAATGATATGGGCGTCCTCGTTGATCTTCAGCACCTCGCTCAGGTTGTTATAGCCGCCGCAGGAGCCCAGCACGACGATGCGCGCGGTAGCCGGCATTTGTTCGATCGTATAT
>Ga0307516_10000495_pt1 | contig 52355 bp, 74 predicted proteins | sample 19_EM_MG_FD_203310 | JGI IMG/M metagenome (GOLD analysis project Ga0307516, IMG submission 203310) | Populus trichocarpa ectomycorrhiza microbial communities from riparian zone in the Pacific Northwest, United States - 19_EM | ecosystem: Host-associated > Plants > Roots > Unclassified | place... | reverse complement strand
GTGTGTACAGATACCATGTATCTTGATAACTTTCGTAGAAAATAATGAGTGTCAATGAACTCCGCAGGTCAGGTTCCAAACCTTGATGTTCTGCCTGGGAGGAAATGAGACTTCGATTTTGCAAATGAGAATTCACTGACCTTTTCGTCGTCATCTAGTACACAGTCAATTTGATACTTGAGGGCAAGTCAGTCTTAGAACTAGTCATTTCATTAGACGACGTACGACCATCCTGAGGTCACTGAGCACTTCGGCTTGGTAAATGGGCACGCCATGTGATGGACCGTTGAGTCTTCTCTGATTATTACCAGAGAAGTGGCCCTTTGAAAGCTGTCTGAGTGAGTTCAGACAAGGCAGACTTCATCATGTCTAGCATCACATACTGTATCCTCTTCACAACAATTGCGGCCTTACTTTTGTCGCCGCGCCTCAACTCCCTGAGGTCTTTCGTAGCACTATCGGATATGGTGATTTCCCACGGACCAAAACCATCGATACCACCAGTTTGAAGGGCACCTTTAAGAGTTCGCTCCTCAAAAACGATCGACGGAGGTGACGGATCTTCCACCACTTCATTATGCACCTCCGATGGACCTTGTACTTTGATGTGGTGGCCCCAGTTGAAGTACGCTTCTTCCAGTGAACTTGCTAGCGCAGGCTCGGATAACAGATCTAGGTAGAACTAGGAGATGATCGATGAGTAACCAGTAGCAAACAAGAATAGCAATACTATGTACTTGTAAAGCCTGGCTTAGAGCGCGGAGTATTCCAGTCGATGTCTTGGCAGCTTCCGATGCGTTCGAGGGTATACCGATCTCAAGATTGTTGAAAGGGGCTTCGTTGAACCGCGGCGCAAAATTCCTATTTTTGGTTTTTCGTGATTTACCATGAGTTCGGTTCGAAGTAGTAAGGGCAGTGAAGTCTGTTTCCAACAACGTGGAAAGCACATCCCACACATGGGTGATGTAGTGTTTGTAGTGCGAAACCATTTGTGAACCTTCCGTGGTGAAAGCATTCGAGGGGAAAGCATAGAAAAGAGTCGACAATTCGGTCAGGAGATTCCTGGCAAAGGATCCGAGGAGATCAACGGGCTCAGCCGGAAAGGCGGCCATGATTCTAGTATGCAAGGTAGGAAAAACGGACGATACTGTTTCCGTGAAGTCCATCGCTACAAATTATTGACACAAGCGACTCACCAGAGCATAAGTAGGGAAACAGATTCGGGACGGAGAGTAATTCGGTCACAATTTGATTGATACAAGTGTCATCAGCACCGGCGGTTGCCAACACAGCGCTAAGATGCGCCGACGCATCCCGGCGACCACTTTTTGTGCGAAGTCGGTCAACAGAAAACTTGCGGAGGTCGAGGGGGACCATGGTTGCGAAGATAGTGAAGCAATTTCGTGGGCTGAGGACAAGGGCTTTTAAGCGTTGGCTTTGCTGCGCGAGGCTTCAAATGGATGGCCTTCGATATCACGAGTTGCGCCCATTTCTCTTTGGGGGAGGTGACCTTTCGCCTTCCAAATAGAAAAGATCGGAGATCCCCCTGTACGAAAACTTGCCAGATCCACTGAGTCAGAGTCCGACGGGAACTCAATTACTCCATAGGATCACCTGGCGTGCTAATCGCTGTTGGAAACCTACCATCTAAGCTCTGCGGGCGTTCATCCAAGTTCCATCTTTTGCTGCCAGAATGTTTGCATTTGTTTGTACCTGAGCCGATAGGACTGGTCATCCTAGTCCTTTTCGTATTTACCCAACTACTTGCAGATAGTAACTGTCGCCGAGGCTAGGCTATATGTGCATCCCATTGAAACCTTGTTTCGTTTCAGTAGGTCCAAGCCACTCCAAAAATCAACATGCACTAGGCGTGTTTGCAAAGGTCCCCGTTGACCACGATCTTCGCCGCTCGCTTTTAGAAAACATGCGGTGCATCAGTGATTGGGTCTTTGATGCCTCGAACTGTCTCGTGGGTCCAGGGTTTTCCTAATTCTTTCCCCGCTGATCCAGTGGACCCCTAATGCAACTGGAGTCGATTACATAATATCGCATGTGTCCAGCCACGGGCCAGTCCATCCAAGAGAGCACTGTAAATCTCTCTTTGCGTCGTTTCAACACTTGATTCGCGCCATCGTCATTCGGCCCTAGCGGAATTCACTGTGATCAAATCCAAATGGAGGGCAGACTCGGCGATACAGTCGAATCATTCTGTAACCAATCTCCTTTCCGATCCCAAACTTTTCGTATACAAAATTTCTGGTAAGTAGCTTCTACGTCTGGTGCGACGGTGGTGACATACCCGATTACAGCGTTATCGGAACCAAACACTGCCAACATCTTTACCACCTTCCTCAGTGATCCTCGGGAACTACCTCTTCGTTTGTTCCGGAGCTCCTGGATGAATTATCTGCATTCTTCTTTTCTTTGTCTGTAGACACCTTCCACGCAAACGCATCCCGAACGGTTGGTTGGGCAAAACAGACATCATATTGCAGATGTCTGGTCTATCCTGTCGATCATGTCACCTATCTGGCTTGCAAGGTGTGAACAGCGAAAAAGCGAGTATTTTTGTCAACATGCGGTGTGGCCCCTCTTCGCAACTTTGGAGTCAAAATACATGAGAACCGACATTGGGACCAAGTGGTACGTAGGCTAGTAACGGTCAATGGCCAACATGCCTTCTCTCGTTTGAGTCTGCCTGATAACCTTAGAAACTGAACTATCATGATCCATGTGCCACAAGTCGATCATCATCAGCTTGCAAGTTGATATCATTTCATGAAATTAGTACGTATGATAGTACCGTACTAAGGCCATGCTCTAAAGCATATCATATATCTCGGCGGCCTAGTTTGGACACTGATCATGTAGCGTAGCTAGGGACTGGCCCGGATGGAGTCTTTGGAGGTGTCTTCATTCTCCTTTCTTTGTTTCTGTGCCCGGACCATCTGCCATTCGCAGAGAGGCATCTCGGTATCGAGTTAGTAGGCGTGGGATGTCGGCAACGTTCTCGTAAACAAGTCGTGCAATGCTAGACGGGACTGGGCTGGCATGACGGCTGTTTTTGTGGACCAGGTGTACCATGTCCTGAATTGTTGCACCGTTATCGAAAGACTGGATCGCGGCCAAGCAGCTTGGACGGAGCAGGTTGCTATAAGACATTGTGTTTAGAAAGTCACATAAACTTGATATCAGGAGGTAGTAGGCGTACAGAGGAATACATTGGTTCGGTGGTCGTGGAAACAAGATTTCGGCAATCATATTACTAACTTCTGCATTGGCTTCGACATCGCAGATGTTGTATCCAACTGGCAGCATGCTGTCAGTCAGTTTCGGTACTCGGGGCAGATTTTGGACACACCTATGCAGAGCATTCGATACCTAAGTTTCAACGATTTAGTTCCAGTGAAATGACAGACTTCGTTAAAACATACAATTTGGCTGTACTAACGTTCAAAAATGGCTCTCTGTTATTACGAGGCGGAACAAACTTCCCTGTTAATAAAAGTTAGATTCGCAGTCAGTGACGCCAACATATGACGCACTCCAAGCTCGGCTTGAGCAAAGACGGTCCATCAAACTTCTTGCAAAGCGTAGGAATCTATAAATGGATAGCTCTTTCACAGTAGCAAGCTTATTTGAATTTGCTATCCATCTCCGCGGTACCACAAGGTCGTGAAGGGTAGTGTAACCACGGGGAGGGCGAAGGTGCGACGATATGACGATCTCACTGCAAATCTCTTCGAAGCAATCGCATACAACTGATAAATCTATGCGAAAATCCATCCGCATGAGAAAACTACAAAAACTAGTAAGCCCCCGTTCATAGAAGTGATATGGAGGCACATTACCGAAGGGCCGATACTCCACATGAGATAGAATTTTGAGTCGATCCATAAAGGGATAAGACAATATCCCTTGCAACGTTATCAGCTGGTTCTTGATGGCAGCGCAATTCACCATAGGACACGCGATGTCCCTTATGTGAGACCAAGGCCACGATTGGGAGAACGTTACTGAATGCTGACCAAAGTCGACCTAAACGTATGATTTCCATCAAATAGTCTTGTGGTTGGTCTCCTCGCGCAAGCCACTCGATGGTATCGTGAATCCATTTCTTCACAATCTCGATGCATTCGGGAGCATCGCGAATACGAGACAAATTCAAATCGGCAACCGACCCCTGGAAATAGATCGGAGGATGAACTGCTGTATACAAACGATGCAGCCACCGTTGCATACTAGATACAAGGGCCGTTAACCATGCCATTGAAGTTTAGAGTCGGAAACAATATTACCTTGCATTCCGGTCCTGCGGTAGTGCGGAATACACCAATCCTAGGATACGTATTTGCTGGAGGTGGACATCGACTTTCATGTTATACTGTGCAGCATTCAGTAATGACTTCGGGAGGTGCTCGTCTGGACAAGGTCTGTCAGGGCAATGGCCATCCACAGTGAAGAATAGACATGGTAGCACGAAAATCCCTGAAGTGCGACAGAGATTCTCCTCGGTAAGAACTTTGCTGTAGAGGAGTGCGCCTAATTTCTCTTTCAAGCGGAGGTTGAGTTCTACAAAAGTAAATCGATTAGATGCAAACTTCTTGAACAAGAATGTTCCCTCTTGGACCAAGTAGTAGTTATCGGCCAACCCTTTGATCCCTAAAACTCTTCTCCATTGGTGACTGATGAGGGGTAAACCGCAGGACACGAGCGAGGAGAGAAGTCGGAAGTATCTCTCAAAATCTTCGAAGAACGTATTCGATTCCGTAGAATACAAAACCTCTCGATCAAGTAATGTCGAAACCTGCATATCAAAGACCAGGAGTGCGACGGCTTGGTCTCCTTGACGAAGGAACTCCTGACCCATTTCATACAGCTCGTCCAACGGAGCGAAATTCTGTATGGCTCGGAATAAGCAAATCTAAATTGCACGATGAGTGCTCTTCTGAAAGACGACTCAATACCTCAGACATACCTGGTCTCTGTCAGAAATGCTTAGACGGTCAAGCGGGATTTCTTGAATGCACTCTAAAACGCGGCGAGCAAGGGAGCCCTTCTGCCGCAGCTTCTCTTGTACAGGCATACCAAACGAGCACTCTTTCCATATGTTGTTCAGGGCTATTTCGGCTGCACGCTGGTTAGCATCTTCACATGTTGAATCTTTAAGGAGTAGCTGGAAGGCCTGCGTCAAGTTGCCACGAACGATTTGAACTTCAGCTGCCTCGACGAATCTCCCTTTCGATTCTAAAATTAATATGCGTGGATCATCCATGTTCTTCTTCTCCAAGTAGTCCAGTTCTTCTTCGGTTGATGGGAACAAGGGGCTAGGCGGGCTAGGTAGTCACATCAGTGTAGCACTGCACTGTGCAGACAGGGAAAAAGTGGGAAGAACCTCAAAATTTTCTTTCCATAGTAATGCCTAACGCATGATTCGAACAGCTCGTCCCTATACCACTTGGATATCTTTTCCTGGTCGCATTCCAGTAAACGTACGAGATCATCGAAGTGTTCGCCCTTTTGATATTGTCTAGCTGCGCTTGCGAAATCCTCGGAAGTGATGTAGAAACTAGCCGCCTGACGGGCGTCACCTGCCGATGCAAAGCATTTTGCAGCATCTCGATAGTAGCTGGTTCTTTCGATACCATTTGCCTCTTTGATGCACTTGATGAATGCGTCACCTGCGGCACGGAAAGCCTTCTCGCGTTCACTAGGTTGAAGATTGGACTTTGCTTCCTCACGTAATTGGAAGGCCTTGGCAATTCCAACTTCTCGACGTAAATTAGCGCGCTCGAAGCAGTGGATGGCCTGCTCAAATCGTCCATAATTAAAGAGCTTGTGACCTGACTCTGCCCATTGTTCGGGTGTTGATTCCATAAAACCCCGGAATATGTTGGTACTTGAGGATGGGGCATCCCTGATGCTAATAAAACCACGTTTGGTCCAGAATACCTGCATTACATTAACATAAACCGTGGGACGCTCGAAGAATAAGTATACCTGCATGGGATTGCTTTTTTCCGAGCTATCCAGAATGTATAGGTTCTTCTTCGCTCGCGTGATACCGACATAGAGATTTTTCAACTAATTGTTGTTAGTAATGGCTGGAAGAGTAAATCATGAATGCATACCTCTGTGCACAGTACTGCATACCGACCTTCGCATTCCACGGGAGAATTAGAAAGGTGCGCTCGGTCCCCACATGCCTGCAGGACAAGGCGCCACTGAGAGTGGGTGGCAACAGAATCCTTGAAGAACTCATAAAGGAACACCTAAAATTCGCTCAGCCCACGAGATAATATGTTACTGAAAAGTACCAACGTCATCGAATTCAAGTCCTTTACTCTCTTGGAGGGTCCTATGCATATTGTTAGTCGGTTTCAAAAAGTACACGTTGTCAGCGCACAAGATGACACCTTCAACTCCGATCTCTTGTTTAAACCGCGTCCGCGCAGCATCGTCCCTAACAAGTAGGCCTAGATGGACTCATTAGCGAGAGCCAATGGAATTCAAGTGAAATACCGACATTGATGAGCGCCTAATTCGCCATGCTTTTCCCTTTTCATTCACATTCACCACGATATTAAGCAGGGGATACTCGGATAACAATGCTGAGCATACGTACTTAAGCCCAGAAAAGAGCTGTTTAAACGGGAAGGTTTGATCATCCCAACCAGTGAAAAACACCGGTTCCGGCCCGCTGATCAACCCATGCTCAGACTGTAAAGTGTCGATAGTATATGGCCAAAACATGGTAATGAGCTCCACAACCGCATGTGCACAGTTGATGATGCCATTATGGGAGCGGTAATTGACGACGAGTTGGAACGTAGCAGGTTTCGATCGGGGCTTTTCAATCGGCATCCTCGCATCCGCCTAGAGACGAGGATAAAAAGTCTTGATGACCCATCAAAAAAGAAATCACTAATTACCTCAATCCGATGAATGAATGCTTTGAGATCAGCAAAGCGGAAACTACAGCCCGCGGAGATTGTCTGAGCGGTGTCCCCAGCCCAAAACAACCCTTCAGGCTTGCGACAAAGTATCCTTAATACTGTTACGATGTGTCAATGTAGAACACACTAGTGAACTGATGCACAGACATAGGACATCTATAATAAGGTTATCTTGGGTTTCGTCGACATACCTGCGTGGATCAGTTAAAATAACGTCCAAACAAAACAGGTCTCCTACAGATAATCCACGGGCCCTCCTCTCAGGGAACTACCAAGCAACGTCTTCACAGTCGTGTAGGTCCTGACTATGATGGTAAGAAAATTGTGTGGCACAAAAGGACGAAGCAAGGAGACCTGTCAGCCGGATCATAGTGACCGCATTCACGCTTGAGCTTGCGGTACAAATCAAAAAGGCTGTAAAGTTCAGCTCTCTGATGCGCAAAGACAGGATATGCGCGACTTGATAGTTTGGTGTATGTTTCCTTGTCCAAGAATCCACCCAGGTGAAAAGCCATTTCAGAGCCTTTGATGACGCCTGACACTCTTTTCAGCAGAATTAAACGCAGATCACGCAGTTTGCACTCACCCATGAATTCACTGAAGACCAATGATGGTGCTGTCTAAGAGTGAGTATATCAGCGAAACAAGAATTCACGTCCCCTACCTCCCAGCCTCTTTGTCATTAGCTGTGGCAGTCGGGGCCAGTAGGCGCTTTTGAAAACATTGTATGTTACAAACGAGTCTTCACCATCAATGACCTTCGGAAGCATGTAGATAGAGGGATCATTGGCATCCAAGTTAGGAAGATCATTCTGAAGATCAGCAGCAATCATTCTTGCTAACTAATATACATCCTTGTCAAAGACAATACTTAAGCGAACGCACTACCAACCTGATCGAATGTGATGAAAAGAGGGAAGTCATGATCCCCGAGTTCACTGTATTTGTGTGGAAATCCGGGACGATAATCCACGGCATCCAGTGGATCAGTCATTTTCTTGTCATAATTTCGGGATCTCAAATTTCGGAGTTCATCCGGGCTATATCCTGCTAATGCTAAAGAATCTATCAAGTTAGTGAAGCATTCTTCAACTTTTGCAGCAAGAATCGGGGACTTCGTGACAAAGAGTTGTCGTGGCTTTGGCGTATCAGGTGTTTTCTCCCAAGCTCTCTGGATTGCAAGCATTTTGAAGAGCATGGAGGTGGTTTTTCTAGTAGAACCCAAACGTCAATGCGTGTATATCGTAGTAATAGAATACTCACCCCGTACCACTTCTGCCGATGACAAAGCAAGATGTCGCACATCGGACTATTTCCCATTCTTTAGCACTACACAAGGGGTCAATAGAAATAGGGATTAGCAAGAAATTAAAACATGCGTCAATTGAAGAGGCAGCTCAGTATCCTGATCTGCGATTAGTCCTATAACCCGGTTACAAGGAGAGTTCCTATGGTGGCAAGTACAACCCACCGTGCACGTAGGCCTGATACACTTCAAATAAGCAAGAAACTTCATCTATCGCAGAAGCAGCTTACTTTCGACAGTTTAACGTATTTATCCAACCTGTTTCAAACCATTCAAACGCAGGTACTAATGTGGAGGGACAGAACCTACACGAAATCGCTCTGCTCCTGTAAAAGGTGTGTCAAGTAAATGAGAAGATGCCAATGCTATAGATGTACCTCCGAGACATCACAGCAAGCAATGGGGGGAAGCTGAGTGGCGTGGTCTTCCTTGCTTGGTGGGAACGAGGCTGGAGAATACACGTCGGTGCCTGGCCGAGCACGTTCTCTGAAAGTGCATCTATGGAAAGTTGTTCATCTCAACGTACACGCTTGCAACTGGCGTAAATCCCACCTGTCACAATATATTTTGCCACGCCGAGCAAGCTGTCCGCTAAGGCTATCCCACATGCGTTCAAGTTGTTTATGAGTGAAAATGCCATATATCTTGACGACTTCAAGGTGTTTAGTCCACAGATGACCATTAGCAGAGACCCATACCCTGCCGTTCTACCTGGAACGCGATGAGCAACTAATTTTACAAATACAAGTACTTTTAAATTACCTGTCCGCCATCGTCAGGTATACAGTCAATTTGATACTTATGCGTGTAATCTGCAATCAGTGTTGATTACTGTATCATGAAGAAACACTTACGACCAATCGCAAATCCTTGAGGATGTCAGCTTCATATATCGGAACCCCGTGAGACGGCCCGCGTAGCCTCTTGTAGTTGTTACCTGAAAATTCCCCCCGGGAGAGTTGTCTAGCGACACGCAAATCAGCGCGTTTACTTGGCATTGGGAAAGGTGACCTACCTGATTTTCTTTAGCACACACACAATTATCTTCCCATCACGCCGTCTCAGCTCTCGCAAGTATTTTGTTGCGCGACTGGAAATCACAACCTGCCATTCCCCGAACCCATCCACATCATGAATGTGAAGAGCTGCTTGTAATTGTTGGTCTTGTGGCTGTACTGAGGGAGCCGAGCCGTCTGTACATGCCTCCATTTCAGGTTGAGGGTCACCATTATGCAGCCAAGTAGCTCTAGTCTCGCAGTAGCTCCTAAATCTTGGATTGGATAGTAACTCCAGGTAAAACTGTCGAAAATTTGTATCACGCGGATAAGATCTAGAATTGAATACAAATACGCACATTTAAAATTTGCCTTAGGAGTTCAATGATCCCATTTGTGATCTCTGTTGCTTCTCTCGGGTCTGAGGGTATTTTGATCCCGAAGTTGCGAAGAGTGGCCATATCGCACGTGGACAAAGACACTCGCTTCTTTGCTGGTGTTTGGTTAATGCTCGCACGTTGCAGCCAGACAGATGACACGACCGACAGGACAGGCCAGACATCTGCAATATAACGTCTGTACTGCCCAACCGTTCGGGATGTGTTTGCATGGAAGATGTCAGCAGGCAAGGAAAAGAAGAATGCAGATAATTCATCCAGGAGTTCCGGAACAAACGAAGAAGATAGTTCTCGAGGATCACTGGGGAAGATGACAAGAATACTGGCAATTACGAGGTTGGGTTCCGACAGCGCTGTAACTGGGTATGCCACCACCGTCGCACTAGGCGCAGAAGGCTACTCACCAGAGAATTTGTACACGAAAAGTTTGGGATCAGAAAGGAGATCAGCTACAGTATCCCCAAGTTCGACTGTATCGCTGAGTCTGCCCTCCATTTAGATCCGATCACAGTGAATTCTGCTTAGGGCCAAACGACGATTATGCAGAGCAAGTATCGAAACAACGCACAGAGAAGATTTACAGTGTTCTTGTGGATGGACTGGGCGGAATTTGAATGGAAACACCTGTTATTTCAATTGCATTAGGGGACACACTGGATCAGCGTGGAAAGGATCGGGAAGCTTGGGAAAACCAGGAGTCACGAGACAATTCGGAGCCTATCAACGGCGCAAACAATGCATCGCATGTTTCTAAAAAGAGAGGGGCGAAGATCGTCGTCAACGGGGACTTTTGTAAACACGCCTAGTGCACGTTGATTTTTGACTGAAACGAACCAAGGTTTATAATTGAATGGTTCCGAACTTCTGAGCTTCGGCGACCGTTGCTATCAGCAAACAGTTTTGGTAAAGCGGGAACGTGTTCGACAGAAAATGCCGCGAAAAGGAGCTGAGGGTTGAAAGTGACTCTCTATCCATGTCAGTGGCATGGCAGCTGACTACACCCGACTTCGGGCATATGCTATCGAAGTTCAGGTACAAACAAACAAGTGCGAACACTCCGCCGGGGAGAGATGGGACTTGAATAACGCCCGCAGAGCTTGCATTCGAAAACGAGGGACCAGCTAATGTTCAGTTAGGGTGCTTATCTAATCTGAGGGGGGGGATTACATAATCCCTGCGGAGGGATTCCAAAAGAAGTTGCGAGTAGTGCGCAGCGAAGTTCCAGTGCTCAGCTCATATTAACCATCAAGGAGCTCACTGTCTAGTGTGTAAACTCGCACTCGGCTGTCCAGGTGGATCGCTGATTTTAAGTTCTCGACAGATATCCTAGAATGCCCCCTCCACACTATGACTTTCTCATCAAGGTATGCTCCGTTTGTCCCGGGAGTCAGAGCCAGACGCTGATCTATCTATTTCCTCACCTTCCCTGCTAGCTCCTCCTGATCGGTGACTCAGGTGCCCTCTTATTCAGAACCATAGCTAAATGGAAACGCAGCTCACGTTGTGGCAAAATAGGTGTCGGCAAGTCATGTCTCCTCCTTCGCTTCTGCGACGACGCATGGACGCCTTCTTTCATCACCACTATCGGTATTGACTTCAAGATCCGCACTATCGAGCTGGATGGGAAAAGAATCAAACTGCAGATTGTGAGCACGTTGTTCTGTTGCTCAGATTATCCTGTTGACTCCTCTCGGACCTTGGTAGTGGGATACAGCTGGACAGGAGCGCTTCAGGACGATCACGACAGCGTATTACCGCGGTGCTATGGGTATCCTGCTCGTTTACGATGTCACGGATGATAGGTCATTCAATAGTGAGTCCCTGCCTACTTGCTTGGCTGTCCCTAAAGTGACCGTGGCCCCACAGACATTCGCACATGGCACTCCAACATAGAGCAGCACGCTTCAGAAGGCGTAAACAAGATCCTTATCGGCAATAAATCGGACTGGACAGACAAACGGGCAGTCCCTGAGGAACTAGGGCGTGATCTGGCCCGTGAACTTGGCATCAAGTTTATGGAGACATCCGCCAAGCTAAACGAAGGTGTCGAAGAAGCCTTCTTCAACCTTGCTCGGTTCGTCATATTTGTTTCCCCTGTCGCCATCTCTTACGTTGTACACTCAGTGATTGCAAGGCCCGACTCATAGACTCGCAAGCAGATGCGGCAGGGGCTCCCGGTGGCGGAACGAATGCAGACGGGTCTGTCAAAGTCAATCAGCCCACATCATCTTCTCCGCAAATATGCTGTGCTTGAACATATCACCTCTATACCCCGAGTTCTTAGTCGTTCCTCCTATCTGTTGTCCTAACAGTAAGTGGGTACAAGTACATAGGTGTTTGCATCCCGTGTTCGTCCAGGGTCCAATATTCTGCCTCTTTATGCATGTTACACCCACCCCTGTAATACTGGTGTCTCTTACTGAAGATCACCTTACCATAGACAGTGTCATCCATCAGAATACACCATGTCCTGACTACACTGGAAAAATACATTCAGGAGGCAGAATCACTAATGGGCACAGTTCCAGTTGCCACCCCACCATTTCTTTATCCGTTCCCCGCCCCATTCTTCATACTCTGCTCGAGTAACTCCTACGTTTTTGAATTCCTCCGTGTTCGCAAACGCAGCCATCCCCCGCCATGCGTCCCGAAGGGGATCCTGAGCACACTGCACAGAGCCAAGATGCATCTCCGGCGGAAGGATAGGTCGAAGTGCGGAATAGATACGCTCAGGAAGCCCTGGGAACTGAGAAGGGCAGCCCGTTAAGAACACATTCTGTGATTCACTCCATCAGCAACAACGAAATCCTTAATAACAAAAGCTCTCACCTTAACTAGCCGTGCTTTCTCATCCTGCGGGAATCGCGCGAGAACAGTCTGTAAGACCTCGCCAATCCCCGCGGCATCGATACCTGCCATAGAGGGGGCAAAGTACGTCTCGCACACGCGCCATCGTTCTGTGTTGAGGTGAATCCGGGCTGCACCCGCAGCATCCCCTGGGGGATACTGCGGTCGGAAAGAAGAAAGAAGTGCAGAGCGCGCGGCCGTGCGCGATGCATGTGTATCTTCGGTTGTGAATGTTGGATCATGAGTGAGCAGTTTCGCTTCGATGACTCGCAGTTGTTGGATGTCGTCCTCTTCGTCTGATGACAATGCAGCTGTGTTCTGAATGGGAAGTGAGAATGTATGGAAGATGAAATATAGGGGCAACACACTATCTTGCGGTATATGGCCCAGTCTTCATCGTTTGCACCGAACATGTCCTCTGATCACAGGTTAGCAATAGAAAGCAAGCTATCCGCCAAATACGATGCTCACCTGCTCCTGCCTTCCGCTTCTTCTTCGGTACCCGATCGTCTGCAGCAAGTGATGCAATGTTCTTCATCCGCGCTTGGGCCACTGCGCTCTTCCGATCCGAAAGCGCAGCTTTGCGCCGCTCACGTTCCTTTATCTTGGTCATGATAGCCTGGGCTCGACGCCATCAACAACCAGACGTGACAGGCACGCAGATAGTCTTACTTCCTGATCTCTCCGCAGTCTCCCCGCCCACCCTTCGAAATCATTTTCGCGCTCTTCTCCCTCTCGTCGTTCCTCGGCTTCACGCTCCTCTCTCTCCTTTTCCTTCTCGCGGCGTGCTCGTGCACGAGCTTCGAAACCTGCCTTGAGCAATTTTTGCTTTTTCTTCTCCTTGAGCCCGTCTTCGTCCAACTGCACAAATGTGATTATCGAATTGAGTGCAATGACCTCGCGAAGTCAGACGAGAAGCTCACATCGACGTCGGGAACGTCAATCAGCGTGAAGGTCGGTTCTTCCTGATAGGAACAAGGTCAGATCTCGAGCGGAACCGTTATGGAGGTAAGAGGACATACCGTGGGCTCGTCTTGACCTTCTACTTCCTTCTTGCGCGCTTTTTTCAGACTCTGTTCAAGTTTTTTGATCGTGTCATCCAACGCAGCATCATCCTCAAAGCCTTCTTCTAGAAGAGCATTCTGCAAGTGAGGCACTGGTAAGCATCCACGCCCATACAGGGGATTATCTATCTTCACCTGCCATTCGCGCTTGCTGTCACTCCGATTCTCTCTCAGATTAAGCAAATACTGGAGATCCTTCTCTTTCTGCACAAGCTATATTTCAAGCTCAGCGTTGCCCCATAGTTTATTTGCTGCGAGTAATGGCACGAGTATAACGTACCTTCTCTGTTCGGTTCCTGGCAGCTATCTCCTGTAGTTTTTTACCTTGCTCCTTGCGCCGTTCTGCGATGCGTGCGAGCTCGTCTTCCGTCTTCTCTTCCGCTACTTGTACTGCAAATGGAAACTGAATGACGCGAGCGCCCGCTCGCAGTACGTAGGGGTCTCGGAGCGAGCGAAGAGTTGCTTGGTAGTTTGGCGCAAACTTGCAAAACGTGTGCAGCATCCACTGCCCATACATATGTTAATGGACTATGTATGAAAGTATGTGATAGGAAGACAGGGCGAACGTACCGATGCCTGCGTATTGGTCACACGTGTAGGGAAGCTATGGTACTTTAGCTGGATGAGTTTGAGGAGATATTCTGTGCATTGCAGGGTCCCCCATGGAATTCTGCATCCAGATAAACGCGTCCAACCATCAGTTGTCTAGGAAGACTAGCTTGGACACCTACATACCGCTTCGCCTGGCTTAATATCCCCTTCCCTCTGAGAACAGGAATGACACTCGTCGATGCAGTGTTGAAGGAAATGACGAGGCCGTCGGTTACGAAAGGTGTCTGGGGCTGATCGTACTTGTAGTAGAAGGACATGAGGGCATCGACACAGTATGTGAGCGATGGGACCGAGTATTGCTCGAACATGAGCTCAGATGTTACTTTAGTTAGCGAGGGATGAGTTTATGATAGGGTATCAACATAGTACGAGGCACCTACGGGCTCTCGAGTGTAGCGGGGACGCTAGGCGCTCTGTCATTAGCACGGGGTGCTCGACAGTTGGCGCATCGATTCCCAGCGTGATAAATGCGCAATCCAGAGCATGTTCCTACCAGGCGTAAGCCGACCCATTTGTACATGAAATGCATGACCCCATCAGCACACCGACATCCAGACCAGCATTGAACCATCAGGAATCACCAAGATAGGCAGAAGCGCGACGACGCACCAACGCATCGATATTCAGGAGCACGTCACCCTCCCATGGCGTCCGCGTTTGTCCCTTGGCACCACTCTCCGCGTCGACTCCGTTACCAAATAACAGTACGAACTGGTTGGACTTGCGTTCTTTGTACCGCGCGACGACGTTGGGTACAACGTGGGGATTGCTATCTAGCGAGAATCCGAAACGAATATGCGAAGCACCATTATCGATGATGAGCGGGGTGCCATGTCCGCGGTAGGCGTCGTACGAGTCGAATGGAACGACTGTTGGAAGTGTAGGTGCTGGGACATAGAAAAGGTCGATGTACTCTTCTTCAGACATTCGTTTCGTAGAAATAGATGTACGTGGACTCAGACCATGCAAGTTGGTGGGAATACATAAGCCTACTCAAAGCCCAAGTACTTGTCTTTGAACATACAGAACGCTACTCTCACTACTATACATAGTATAAACCGGTGGCCCGAAACTAACCGGAGAACTTCTTTGCATCCATACAATCATCCGACTTACCCATCACGATTGAACTGCCCCATAGTATCAGTGAGTTTTTGTCGGAAATCCCGAGTTGATATTAACTGGATTGCCTTTGCGATTTTCCTCGTGGTTCTGAAGCATCTTGCTCGCAGCTTCAAGCTTTCCAGCCACATATTTCTGATGCACCGGGGCTACCATTCCGATCGGAATCTGAGGGGCTCCCGCAACAAGTCCCGCCATGGTATGCTTGGTACATTCGTCCAGTGGCATCCAGAACGCGGCCAGGCGGTCCCTATGTGGGAGTTCTGCAGAGCATGGATGTCAGCTACTTCGCAAGGCGCCGGAACATCAAGGGATGCTCACTGCTGTACATCTCAGACTCGACAAGCCTGGGAAGCAGAGATGTCAACGATCTTTTCCAAGTTTGAAGCACACAGGGGAAGTGCTTACGGTGGCATTATCTCCACGACATGGACGTTCTTCCTTCGGAGTTGTACAGCAAGTGACATACTTAAATTATGTAGCGCAGCCTTGCTAGCACTGAAATTGGGGACCCATGGCCCAGGAATGATTGCCATGCCAGCTGATACGAGATACAGGAATGTTGGACGCCCCGTTGACTGAAGCAGGAGTCAGCACACGATAGGAAATGCGATGGATTGTCAAAGACTGTACCCCAAGCTTAATGAGATGAGGGAGGAACAGAACAATCAAATTGACAACGGATGTATAGTTCGTCGTCAGCTCGTTCGACAGCACTGAATTCTAATGATCAGGCCAGCAAATCCGGCGGCGTGGGCTGTCCACCTACGGTCTAGATTAATGGTTTCCGGTCGGGTAAAATCAAAATAATGCTGAACACCACTCGAAAACATGACCGCATCAAGCTAAAGCAATGGCTTAGCCACCCAAAACAATAGAGTCACAGCGATCCATACATCGGGGTAAGCGCGCACGATGTTGCTAACCGCGGATCGCAATGTCGAAGGATTAGCAGTGATATCGAGCCTCATCGTTTTCAGCCTTCCACTACCACCATAAGACGAGGCCAGTTCATCGAGCCTTTCCTGACGACGTCCGCAGACAATGACGATGGGTCTGGAGGGTAGACTGAGGATGCTGAGCGCAAGCTTGCGCCCTAAGCCCGAAGTCGCACCGATAATAAGGATGCACCTGCAGTTGTTGAGGGTGGGCATGATGACCTGTGGGGACGCAGCGGAGAGGTTGCGATTTGAGGAGGATGCCGCAGGGGCGTATCTTTAATACCCAACTCAAGTGACAGAACCTTGCAGGGAACTTCCCATATGACCTGTCGGATAAAGTAGAAGGATGTATACTTGTGCCTACCCCAATCAGTGTTGTTGCTGGATGTACTCTCGGATGTCAATTCGTCGCTTGATATCAGTGTTGACATGGACATGGGAGCCTTGGAGTCGACAGGGATCGCAAGCGACAGCTTTTTGCGATAGGGGCAAATTGTAGAGTAAATTTACTTGGGTAAAAGGACTGCCCAAGTAGAATCTTGGAAGCCAGAAATATTGAGAAGCGGCCCAAGAATGGTTCAAGATGAAGCGGGGTTATTGTTTAGCATCTGTCCCGCTTGTTGTGTTATTGACTACTTAGCTGCATCTTGGATATCATCCGGTCAACCTCGACCGTTTCACCACAACCACAGTCAGGTCATCGACCACCACCACCACTTGACCATCACGACAATGGCATTGATTTCAACTGAAGTCTTACCATGATGGCAACACACCCCGACCACGACTGCACAACGACGGCCAGTGCACGTAGGCGGATCGATGTGATGGCGACGAGGCTATGATCTGATGTCGTCCCAACTTTCTCCTCAAGAGCGGAAACACTTGTCGACGTAGTAAAGATCGGCCAGTATGGGATTTCCCACCTGACCCATCATTTGACACAGGTGCGCACAGGTTCAAAATAAACACAATCCACCCCGCCTCCAGGCCTCAAGGCTGCCATGCCATGCCAGGCCCACGCGTAAGTAGTTCTATCCGCTCCTCGTGTGAAACCGAGCTCTCAGCACTCATCCTCAACATAGGTCCACGAAACGGTGACTAATATCCAACCGTCGTACTAAAGTCAACAAATGCTCGGCATACTTCATCACATTCGCAGGTTCTTACTCAGTGCGCGAAAGCGGTATTCGCCTGTCCGCTTGTTGCAGTACCTGCTCGCTCTCTGTCGTGCGGTCTTTAGCAGATGCAAGTCCAAGTGCAACGACCAGGACTCGAGTCATGAATTTCTTCCAAAGATTCTTACCCCCGCGGAAGGGAAGGGATCTCTTTCTGAAGAAGGCACAGTCAACCCCGTTGGGCATGTCATTTCTGGATCCCGCACGCCCAAACAAGTGGAAGAGGGCGGTGCTCAGATTGCGGAAATCTTTCCATCGTGCGTGTGCGACCAGTTGTTACCCATTGTGTACGCTAACCATCATCACCTGGCACCAGGAATGACCTATCCGAATCTCCTCTCAGACAGGATGCGTGCACTAAAAGTATCCTTCCATTCAAAAAATGCTTACGTTGCATGTGGACCAACAATTCGAGTCTGTTTAACATGGTGTTCTTGCTCGATCACCCTGGATTCATCCAGCGTTCCTTTGCTCATACTCAAATCGAGCACAAAGATGACGTATGGTCTACTGATATTACGAAATGGGAATCTGTTTAACATGTTGTTCTTGCTCGATCATCCAGTATTCCCCCGCTTATACCCACAGCAAAGGCAAACCTAAAGTATGGTCTACTGATGTCGAGAAATGGTGCAAGTTCTCTCGCACGTACACCGAGGACATACAACAGGTTGGCTTGTTGGTGAGTTCTGCTACCTCGCACACCACGGCAGGTTGCTAAGATGGGTCTAATAATCTAACAAGGCTACTGTACTCCTGGCGGCGAACATGAGTTTTCTTGCTATCCAGTCCATTGACCAGGCACCCGGTGGACTATCTTATTTACCACAGATATTCAGTTACCTGTCTCTTTTGGCTGCATTGGCCAGCATTATGATGGGATCAGCTGTACGCTCACCAAGATTGTTCGTAAGTGATTCCCAGAATTACTGGTAAACAGTCCCTGTGCTGAGCAAATATAGATCAACCGTGGTCGACACTCCTTCCGAGCCATGCTTCTCATCCTGGGTTTTCCGTTCGAACTGTTCCTGTACAGGTGTGTTGAGTGTGGTGGTATGATTTCGAGGGTGCTCACCTTAGTGTTTTCATTATTGTAGCATTCTGTCTTTCCTTTTGGCATTACTAATACATTGTGCCAAACACAAAGCAGTGGTTCAACTCATCTTTGCTGGTATTTTTGCTGCGCTTCTGTTGTGCTGCCTCATCATCTACTGGCTAATCACGGAACCTTGCAACGACATTAATTCCTTTGGCCAACATCATCAGGGAAAGGACTGCCACCACTGACTGAGATGTGTCATACCATTTTCTCTGAGCACTGCTGCTGGGTTACCTGCTCTTGTCTCTCCACGGTGGATTTGTATACCGCTATACCATCATATAGACTTGGACTCCCCGATTGTCAAGTACGGTAAACCATTTTCGTCATTATATATGCCGCATCTCGCAAAGTTGGTCCTTGTTTTCAGCTTCAAGGCAATGTTGTCGCCGTATAAATACCAAATCCCCTGGGCCGGAAGTTCAGCCCGCTGACATGAAAGTTCTGGAAAACCGAAAGATTTGCTCAGTCCCATTCGTGATCTTGGGTGCCCAGCCTTAAAGTTACAGCGCTCCAGTTGTCTTGTTCATGTTCGCAACGAAGAGCAGGTATGCCGACCTCTTGTACCACAGACCCGCATCGACACCGATACAGTCGTACGTCGGCGTAACGTCGCGTGGGTCGCCTAAAGGAAGATGGTTGGAGGAAATATGGCCCTTGTATTCCAGTAACTACACGAAGAGAATGAATATCTATATAAGCAACGTTAGCCGCCCGATGGCGTCCACCGCGTCATGCTGTGCATTCAAATCATCGTTCTCGAGACGCACCGGTTGCTTCAGGCATGTTGTCTGCAGTTCTGCTGCTAGTCTAATTCCGGTCCTCCAGCGCCAATGTCTTCTTCTGAGCAGAAGCGGTCAAGGCCGTCCACAGGAATAGACTGTCTTGAGAGTCTGGCCTAGGGAAACGGAATATTTTCTTCTCGTGTGCGCTGTCAGTGGTGAATATGGCTTCCGTGAGAAAGCCTTGGGCCGTGCGAAATTCAACCGCCAGGTCCCATACGATATCTCGATTCTCCAGAAGACCTTCGTTGTCGATGAGGCCAGCGACCACTTTCGGGAACGCATCGTTGAAAATAGTGTTCGTGACAAGAATTCTGTCCCGTTCCACTACTTAGGTCGATGGCGTAGCCTGTCCTAAACTTTCTTTGAAAAGGAAGATTCGAAGAATGTCTGGGTCTTCCTGTTCAAAAAAAGTTTAGGAATCCGAGACTAGTACCTGTGTTCTTTGATTTATGATATCTACGATTCATGCCTGACTCTCCCTCTGTCGCTGCTATACTAGCTGACTGTATCGCTCGACGACCGCATCTCAATATTGGTTTCAAGTTTCAGCTGGTGCTGTGCTGAAGGCACCACAGCTACACATATGCATGTACGACGTTTCAATTCCAACGCTCGTGTCTGATCTTTAGTAGCGGCTGCCAGTTCGTTTAGGAAGAGGTATGGATCCCAGTCTGCCGTCACCGTTGTCTATGGCTAACGGAGGCACGCAATACACTTGAAAGCATTTATCGAGAGGGGGCAGGTGGCGAACGCGCGCGGGTGGACCGTCGACTCAAGGACCTTGAGTTCGCCGCATCTCTGCGCGTTCTTATCCGGGATCGTCGGTGGATCGAGCAAGAAGTCAACTATGAGAAGATGGTCATACCCAAACTTGACGAGAGAGATAAAATTCGCGGTCGCCTAAATGATGTTCGATAACTGAAAATTGCAAGAGGGACGGGTACGAGTGGGTGTGGGTCGACACTTAACATTTCACTTGGGATTGTGACAATGCTTCGCGACTCCGATATAGTATATGCAAACACAGACCATCCTAGATTTATAGATGACAGTAAAGTAAATGAAACAAGTGTACAGCACTGGAAAGCAAGCGAGGGACGAAGGGCAAAGCGTGAGGAATGACCATTCAATATCAATCCAGTGGACGTGAGGGAGTAGAACCAGCCTCCTCTACCGCCGCCCGGCTCTAACGCTCTTAGCGCGTGAATTCTCAAATCGTTCCCTTATATTGGCATACCCCACACGGTCCACGCGGTGAAGGTAATACGAACCTCCTCCACTTCCCCATGAAACGTCGCCGGAACGATACGACTTCTCTTCCACGTCGAATATCGCACAGATGTCGTCGACGTTGCGCTCTGTGACGCGAGCATTGGGCTGTACAAACGGCTTCAGGGATACAACGATAGCTCCTTCTTTGAGGTCCAGGAATTTCGGCCGTAGTGCTGTGTTGACTGTTCATACGAGAACACAGAGTAAGTGATGTAAATCGAGCAAGCCTGTCAAAAGCGCACGCACGAGATTCCTGGAAGACCTTGTTGTTAACAAGGACGACGTCTGCCTTTGGAAGGAGCTCGTCTACGCGGCTGTTCGATAGCATGTCCGCTTCCACCAATTCGACGTCGCCGATCCGCAATCCCCACATCCGGCAACGCGTACGCATTTGCTGCAGTTGAGACCTGGCGAGAGCTGCCGGCCCTGCCATTATCTCTACGCCGAAGGTTGAGCAACCGGTGGAAAGCGATGCCTGTACCAGTACATTGCCTACACCGGAACCAAGGTCAACGAGGAGTGAGCCGGTGCGCAAGCCCGTTTGAGAGATAACGTTGGTAGTAAATGATGGCATTAATTCACCATACACTTCACTCGAAAATGCAGAGTATCGACTTAGTTGACCGACGTTGGGCCCAACGGTTCGCTGATACGTCTCCTCAACAATACGGAGCAGCACTCGCCGTGGGATACCTCGAGGAGAAGACTGTGCCCAGTTTGCTCGTATATGTGTCATAAGCTCGTTGGGTAGCGGAGATGCAAACACGTCATCCGGTAGTGGTGGGTACTTTAGGTAACGCAGAAGATAATTAATAGCGTCCATTGTCTGTAAAAAGAGGGGACCGTCTCGTCGACGAATGGCACGTTGGAGCGCACGCAAATGATTAGTTCGAGTTGGCTTCTCTTGATTGTCATGGGGCCTCGCAACGTCTTCGAAAGGATCGGCTGCAGGGGGAGATGACGGTGGGGAGGGAGGTGGTGTATGGTCCGATAAAAAGCCCGTAGGTAGGGTTCCAAATAGCGCCTTCTGCGCTGGAGTAAGATAACCTTGTGCAAGCTTATTGGCAATTCTAACGGTATAACCAAACCACATACAGTCAATGATAGTATACAGTGAACTTTCCAAGCACATGATGGGGTTATAGTGGTCTGGGTCCTTCGGGGCCAATAATATAAATCTGTCGAGGGTTCAAATCACAATATAGTCCATCTTTTCGATACTTACCTCTCACAAGCATTGTTATTAGGATATTCTAGGTCAGTACAAGGCAGAGCATCAACCTCGAAAGACTTGTCCTCAGGATCGTCTGGGTTCTTAAAGTCTGGGGTAAAGGGAGTAATGAGCGATTCCTACATAAAGGAGAGGAGAATCTCACAGCTTTTATATGATTTGATGAGCCGCTCCACTACACTAGCTGCACTGACGAAGTCAGGTCCCGGTGATCCGTCCTTATCCGTCCACCACACCCAGTCGGGATTTTCTTCCATTTCCGGTGGTGTTCGAAATGCCGAGGCCGAACGAGAGCGTGATGTACGATATATGGGTGCTTCAAGGGTAGTGGACCGATGTCGACTGGCTGCTCGGGAAGAGGAGGCAGAAGCTGTGGCGGTCATGCTTGCTGGCGTGTGATCGCGGGTCACGTTGGAACTGCGGGCACATTTTGTCTTTCGAGATCTTTGTTTTGAAGGGCCAGCAGTGGCGCTTTGTGTGCGTGGTCGTTTTGGCGAGGGAGGCCAGAAATCATCATCGGAAGAGGAGTCGACGGCAGTTGTGAGAGGGCTGCTAGGGGTGGAAGTGACGTATGGGGAGTCTACGGACAAGAACGAAGACGACGCCGATGCTATTTTGGTTGAGCCAGAGGTCATGACAAGGTCGCAAGGACGCGACTCACGGTCGCGTTGCTCCTGTTCCATCTGGGCTCGCCATGCATGGCGCGTCGTGACACAAACATCCGCTGGGGCCATCAGCTTCGCCTGTAAAGGGATTACCTGTGTACGCTCCTGAGCGTAGTCGTCGCTGCCAGTCGAGGCTCGAGTGTCGAAGTATAAATACAAGAAATCTTTGTGCTCCTGCAGTGTCGCGTTCTTTGACTGACACGTGACTGTCATCATTGAAAGGCAGTTCAAAGGATCAGAATGAAACTTTGGAACTGAATACAGGAAAGCCGCAGTCATGTCGAGGGACGACGGAGAGGACCGCAGACGCAGCAAAAAGGATAAGAAAAAGAAGAAAGTGGAGGATGCGGACAAAACAGGTCTGTGTTGGCCTGCTCTGCTGTCATACTCACAAACGACCGCAAGCTAGCTGTAGATTCGATACCATCAGACAAAGAGCGCAAACGCAAACGCGAGGTCGAACCAAACGACACTCTTCCCGATGTGCACAAAGAGAAGAAGAAAAAGAAACGGATCCAGGATACCGAGTCCACCGTTGCCCCCATCTCTACCTCCGAGGCACAAGCCTTCCTGGAAAAACACTCTATAACGATCCATGCACCGCCATCTGTTTCATCGATACTACCGGTGACTTCATTCGATCAACTGGATGTTCCCCACGGCCTTAGAGCCGCGTTTGATGAATTCAAAGAACCGACGCCCATCCAGGCTGCTGCGTGGCCTTGGGCCCTAAGTGGTCGCGATGTCATCGGCATCGCAGAGACAGGCAGGTGCGTGCATCTCCACATATACAACGGTTTATCCTCAATGAAGTGGACCACGATCAGTGGCAAAACACTGGCATTTGGCATACCCGCCCTCGCTCGCCTCATTGTGGCTGGCTCACCACAATCCACGAGTGAGAGTGGAAAGAAATCAAAAAAATCACGCAGAACAGGCACGGTAAACGTGCTTGTGGTCGCACCCACACGTGAACTCGCAATTCAAACACACGATACGCTTTCAGCACTTGGTGACCCCTTTGGCATAGCCAGTGTTGCCGTGTATGGCGGAGTGGACAAGGATTCCCAAGTCAAGGCGCTTTCGAATGGCTCTCAGGACGGAAAATCAACTCGGATCATCGTTGGTACCCCGGGTCGGATACTAGATCTGGTCAATGATGGCTCTTGTAACTTGTCAAAGTAAGTTCATCCGTTTGAGTGAATCAGGTCGCTGATGAGCGTATCATAGAGTAAATTATCTGGTATTAGATGAAGCGGATAGAATGTTAGACAAGGGTTTTGAGAACGATATCACTGCAATCATCTCACACACTATGCAAGGATCTGATCGTCAGACTATGATGTGTGCGTGTCATGCCTTGCTTTTTGTTGTTGTGGTTCTCATTGTACCGCCCGATGACTCTGATGACAGTTAGTGCAACGTGGCCCGAGGCCGTGCGCAGACTGGCAAGTTCATTTTTACGCGATCCCGTGCGTGTGACAGTAGGGAGTGAGGACCTCACTGCAAACAGCCGTGTAGAGCAGGCTGTCGAGGTCTTGGACGATGCTCGGGGAAAAGAGTGCGTGACAGACATTTGTTTTGTCCCTTTCCTTCACTTCGATCACCTAGTGCTCTGCTTGCCAAGCAGCTTGCATCCATCGCACGTGGACACAAGAATGGTACCGTAGCAGGGCTGACGCGCGTCCTTGTCTTTGCCTTGTACAAAAAGGAAGCCTCCCGTGTGGAGGCAACTCTGAAGCGTGCAGGACATAATGTCGGAGCTCTACACGGGGACATGGCACAGGCAGCACGGATGGCTGCACTTGAGCGATTCAAGTCTGGCCAGGGTGATGACAACGGAAGAAAAGGTACGGGACTCAAGATTTTGGTGGCGACGGACGTGGCGGCCCGTGGATTGGATATCCCAGAGGTGGAAGCTGTCGTAAACTACACATTCCCGTTAACGATCGAGGACTATATCCATCGCATTGGGCGAACTGGTGAGTATCGTGGCAGTCCATGTTGCATTAACTGTCTTGCCGATGTTTTCGTCTCAAGGGCGGGGTGGTCGTTCGGGTCGTGCGATCACGTTCTTTACGGGTGATGCGCATGAACGTGCACTGGCTGGCGAGCTGGCCCGCGTGATGCGCGACGCTGGGTTTGGTGCTGAGGCGGACAAGCTGGGCAAGTTCCCGATGACGATCAAGAAAAAGACCCATTCTTCGTACGGTGCATTCTTCCGGGACGACGTTGGGGGTGTGGCTACAAAGATCGTGTTTTGAGGCGTTCTGCTCGTGTGACAGTTGGATGTGTACCTATTACCTAGTAGCTGTTATTTGAGCGCCCAGTTCAACCGACTCTCCTCGCCAACCTGCGATTTATTTCCGAGCTCGCCTCTTCCTTCCAGCGCATAGCCCTTGGGCGTCTTGTTGCACGAACATGATGGGTCTTTTCAGCCAGGCTGGCTCCCATATCCGTAGAGCACGCGGCTCCTCCGTGGAAGACAGGGCACCTGAAGATACCGAGCCTGACGATACATCCATCCTGTCCGTTTTGCATTCCTCCTGTCTTTTGTCTTCTACCCTTCACCTCCACCGTCGCCCATGGGTTGCGCGAATGCTGACTTTGACTACAGAAACGAGAATGAGGGCTCGATCATCACATCCCTTATATCACAACTGAGGTTTGTCGCCTTTCTCGCTTCCTGCGTGTCATACTCACAAATGGCTCGCATCTATGCTCCAGGGTGGGCATGGATCTATCCAAGGTCACATTCCCCACCTTCGTTCTCGAGCCCCGAAGCATGCTTGAGCGTATTACCGACTTCATGTCCCATCCGGATCTCATATTTGGGTACGTTCGCCTCTGGTCTCCCTCGTCGCTTGTGCCCTAAGCCCCGCTGCGCCCTTCTTCTCTCTGCTGCGACTCTCCCGCCGATGCGGTGCGATGCGATATAAACGGAATCATCTCCACCCACTCCTGTAACTGCGCCTCATGCGATGCTAACCTATGTTAGTGCCGAGAACTGCACCGATCCCGAGGAGAGGTTTATCAGGGTGCTCCAGTATTACTTGGCAGGGTGGCATATCAAACCAAAGGGAGTGAAGAAGCCGTGAGTGCCGCTATTTGTGCTTTACTGTCTCCCTATACGCGGAACCGTAGGTATAACCCTGTTTTGGGCGAGTTCTTCCGATGTCGTTATGATTACCCTAATGGTACTAGAGGGTACTACGTCGCTGAGCAAGGCATGCTTTCTCCGATCTATGTCCACTAAACCATGACGTGCTCACATCCAGGCTTTCTTTCTCCCTGGCAGTCTCACACCACCCACCAATCTCGGCCTTCTTTTACATCTCCCCTGCAAATAGAGTATGCATTATTGGCGAACTGCGACCCAAGTCCAAATTCCTCGGCAACAGTGTATCAACGACGATGGAGGGCGAGAACCGAATAACTTTGATGGGTGCGGCAGAGGATGGAGGTGAGTGTTTATTTGCATCTCAGTTGCCTCATGTATCTAATGTTCTGCGATGGCAGGATATGTCGTCACTATGCCCAACATGTATGCGCGGGGAATACTATTTGGAAAGATGGTGCTCGAGTTGGGAGACACATGCGTCGTAAAGAACGAGCGACATGGGCTGGTGTGCGATCTCGAATTCAAGACGAAGGTGCGTGTCCTCGTCTTCATGGTACCCCCAACCTTGACTGGGATGTGCATCCCCACATCTTCCATGGATACTAGGGCTTCTTTTCAGGAACCTATAATGCTATCGCTGGTCGAGTGCGTAGGGCTAATACTGAAATCGGGGAAGTATCAGGACGGTGGAGTCATGTAATGGAGTTCAAGGGTGCAAAGGTGTGTAGTATACCGCCTTTAGGTTGCTGCTGGGGCCTCCCATGTCATGGGTCTTGGTGTTGATGCTATTCTTTGGTCTAACCACATGCCAACACAGAATGGTTCCAAGCGGGTTCTGTTTGACGCGTCTAAAGATGGGCAGAACATTGCACCCAAGTATGTTGCACCAGAGGAAGAGCAAGAACCTTACGAGTCACGACGGTCCGTACCTCCATTTGCTATCGGAATCCCGCTTTCCTCACTTGTCGCCACAGACTATGGCAGAAGCTCACGCAAGCCATCGAAGCACGAGATATGGAAGCTGCAACAGAGGCCAAGAGTGCAGTCGAAGATGCACAGCGAGAACTCCGTCGAAGACGCGAGGAACGCGGGGAGTTGTTCTCTCCGAAGTATTTTGACTTGCACAACGGAAGATGGCAACCAAAGCTCTCGTACGTTTTTGACGTCAGTCTGTCATTTGTCTGCTTACCCGCGTGTAAAGCATCCCGAATGACGCATCCTCATCCGCCGTAGAGACCGTAGAGAACTGGATATGGCCCCGTGCATGATTGGTGGCCTATTCTAGTCATTTGCCAGTGCATACTTGATTGTGGATAACCATACCATTCACTTCCTCTATTTCGTGCCCTTTCCAACTTGCTCAGTTCCACTTGTTACTTGACATCGCACAGCTAATGCATTCATCAGATTTGTACCTGTAGCAACAATTGAAGGGTATATATAAACGACCATGACTTCCGATGTAAGGTAACGGGCTCCCGCTGCAACGATAGGTTGGCAACTGGAACGTGAGTGGAAATGAAAAAGCAAGATGTATGAGAGACTATTAAACCAATGGATATATCGGTGGTATGAACGAAAAAATGAATGAGATGAGATGTACTTGGTATGCATAAATGTGTAAGTCGTGCGTCAAGTCCGGAGAGGGTAGCAATTACGTCCACCAACCATCCGCGCCGACCGTAGGAGCCAGAGAGACGGTACTTGGCGTTGGTGAAGCGACCGACTGTGTGATATAGCTTCGTGTCGATCGTGTGGAACGGGTATACGAAGAGGGTACATGTGCTGGTCCAACAGATGGGTAGTGCTTCTTAGGTGCATGCATAGAGTCCCAGACAGAGGATTGAGGTGTATCACTTCGCGGTTGTTGATTGCTATCGCCCCGTGCGACGGGAGTTCGTGAACGGTCACCATATAAAGTGCTTGCGCGGGAATCAGGCCGCGGTGGAGACGTATCCTTCGAGGGAACGAATTGCAATTTGGTGTAAGCAATATGGGCAGGAATGGTGGCTTGGGTATGGACCGTCGCTCTGGCGAGCTCTGCCTCAAGGCGAGCAACGTGGCTTTCAAGCCCGGCAACCTGATCGCGCAGCTTGGATTCGCGGTCCTGGGTACGAAGTCAGTTATTTTATAATATGCCTACAACAGCATATTTACCTTAATCAAGCGATCTTCTGCCTCTTTCTCCTCGAGCTGGAGCTTGGCCAGGGAATAGTCTGCATCAAGCTGATCCTTCATTTGTTCAGCTTCGTCAAGCCGATTCCTAGTGACCTCCAAGTCGCTGTCATATTCTTTCGCCCTGCGTTCCCATTCTGCGGCACGCTGTTGAGCCTGCACGAGGCTTTGTTTGGCAGCATTGGCAACCCTGTCGCTGTTCGCTGCCTTTAGCTCCTGCTCTCTGAGTCGTTTCTGAAGCACAGCATGTTCACTCTCACGCTGCTGATTTTGATCGCGGAATCGCCTGAGTTCCTTGAGATCTTCGTTATCAGCCTGCTGCATGATGTTTGTAAGAATCTCAATTTGCTCGATGTTGCGGCGAAGGTCGTCCCAATGACTCTGTTGACTCGAGAGTCTTTCGTACTCTTGCTGTAGCAATGCCTGCGATTGGGCGGTCAAGTCCCTCTCGTGCGCTGTCATCTTAAGTTGAAGTTGTAAATCGTTAAGCTGGAAAACCACAGTCAAATGATGCCATGCATATTTCAAAGATGGTGTGTCGTACCTCTGACTTGAGGCTTTGTTGCTCAACTGTTGCATCCCGGTTAGCCTTTTCCAGCTCAGAAATGCGTTCTTGCTGTGTTTGAGTGGCAACATCGGATGCTTTGAGGCGGGCCAGGCTCTGGGATAGGGCTTCCTCAAGTTCAGAGTTACGAAGTTCAATCGCCGCGGTTTCACTCTGCTGTGTTCGATTTAATGCTTCCAACTCCTCCACTTTGGTATGGAGATGATCCCGTTCATTTTCGACGTCTTTAAGGCGGTTTCCGAGATTGTCTTTCTCGACACGAACCTGGCCATGAGCGCCACGCGCCTTCGCGAGTTGTATCTGAAGATCATTATTCGCAGCCTTAAGCTTCCGAATCTCGTCGGCATCGTGCTTCGCTGCTTCCCGGGTGACTGCAAATTCAGCATGCGCAGTTTGCAAGACGCTGGCAGCGACAGAAAGCGGTTCAGAAAGAGAGTTGATGCGATCACTGAGTTCCTGGTGAAGGGACTTCTGAAGAGCGACGAGTTCGCCACTTTGTTGGCTTCCAGAAGAATGTCCACCGGAAATAGTTTCGATAGCCGACTCGAGCCGCTGGAGTGCAGCACCGATTTCTTCGCTTCCGTTGCTTTGGGGCACAACGTCCTTGACCGACTCAACCATGCGTCGGAGCTCTTCCATTTGCGCGGGAACGCCAGAGACGAGAGTAGCCATAGAGTCGTGTCTGACAGCAAGGTCATCGTTCTTTACTGACAGCGCAAGCTGCGAATCCAATAGCTTGTCGAGTTTGGGCATCGAATCGGTGAGAGACTGTATGAGTCCTGAAACGCCCTCTGTAATCTTGTTGGATACAGCATCCACATTAAACGCGCGATCACGAACAGCCAGGCGGGAATCAAGGCGCTCAACGACGAGATCTGCAACTTGCTCCTTGATTTCATGCGCATCAATAGGTGCGATAACTCGGCGGACTTCGGTCGTGATCTCGGCTATGACGGCTTCAGTATTCATAGAGGAGTGCGAGGCATTGGGCAACAACGGCAAGATGCTGTTGACGATAAGTCCTGCAGTTTCCCGTTTGTCCCCAGCGAGGTCGATGAGTTGCTCAATATTGGGTTTGACTGCCTCGCTCAGCTGAGCCGTGAGGATGTTGTAATCGACAGGCTCTGATCGCATGGCGCTCAACAAAGGCGTGATTGCAGTCATAACTTCTTCAATGAACGAATCTCGTTCGTACTTGTCTGCGAAAGGACGAGTGCGCATGTCGAGCTTGCCCGAAAGCTGGCCGAGAGTGTTAAGAATAACTTGTACGCTCCTATGATTCATTTGATCAATGACCGGAATGATGTCCGTATTACCCTGGTGCACGGTTTGCTTCGCTTCCTCAATGCGAGAGATTGCCTCACGCAGTTCGGTTTGAACAAGCAACAGATTTTCGGCATGGCCCCGCTGAACGGCATCCCGAATGAGCTCCAGATCGAGCTCTCCACGTGCGTCCATCTGACTATCATCCAAACCCCGCGCTGCAGACTCTTGGAGTTGCGTTCGGAAGAGGGAAACCACTTCGGTGATAGAATCTTCGGTCGCAAGGCTTATGGAAGGACCCCCATTGGCCTGACGACTCTTTGCCAACTCTGAACGCAACACTGAAAACTTCTCCTCCAACAGAGCCTCAATCCTATCTTCTAGTGCCTGTGCCTCGAGACGCCTCGTGAGGTTAATTGCAGGTATAGAGACGCCAGAGAGGGACGAATTGTGTGCGCTGTGCAAGGCAGGTAAAGACGAGCGACGCTTAATTACAGGGGTAAAGATGTCAGGAGACATGGTCACATCCATTTTAAATCCAGGATCCGTAACGAGACGCGTACGCGACCTACTCTGAGACGCGATAAGAGGTACAGAGGAGTCATCCAACGAAGGACGCTGCGAGTGCTCGAGAGCATCACGTGAACTGAGACGAGAGCGAACGGTGCGCCGAGTCTTCTCATCACCAACGAGAGCCTTGAACACACCTGCAGGGACGGTGTTGGTAGTAGGATTTTTGAAATCCAAGGGAATAGGTGCACGGCGTGACTTCGGTGGTGCAACGGTGGGGAAGGAGCCGAGACTTTCGTCCCTCGTGAACTCCTGGATATTAACATCTGGTACATTTTCATCTTTATTAATTACGTCGTCAACTTGTTGTGGTTCTTCGGTAGGCAGTAGGGGCAGCGTTCGGAACCCTGAAAAGGTCAGGGCTTGAGGAGGCGCGTGGAAATCCTGTGAGCCTGTGCGAGGCGACGTTGGAGCAGAGCGGCGGACACTGCAAGGAGTATCCCCGATTGCAGGGAATCGGAATGAAGCCATGTTCTCCTTCCCACTGTCATTGCCATCCTCAGTACCACTGAGGGAACCTTTGCGTTGTCTCTTCTCTCTACCCTGGTGCGGGCGACCTGGGGAAGACCGCACCGGTGGGATTGGCAATGGGCGTGCCGTGGGCTCCTGAGCAGGGAAGGAAAATTGGGGTACACCGGGGGGCGGTCGGAACGTAAAGCCGGTGGGTTTGAATTCCTGGGCTGCTGCATTCAGGGGTTTTCCGAGAGATGGTAACCGAGTGTGGCCAAGACTAGGTGCTGGCGGCGGAGCTGCAGTATCAAAAGACCACGAGCCAGAACCACGGCTGATACCAAATACAAAAGGCTTTGCATGGGGATTGAGTGTTACAGACGTAGACGGCGGAAGGAGGAATGCATTTTCGAGTCCGCCGTGTTCGGACACATCGCGGGAATGGGCCAGCGCCGGATCATGGACAGTGAACTGACCCGAAGTACCTCGGGAATGAGGAAGAGGAGGTAAGGGTCGACGCCCTGGTGTCGATGTCGATGACGGACGAAGGGCAAAATCAACCGGGTCGACGCCGAGGAACGACTCCCTGGGTTCTGCATTAAGTCCCTCTTCGCTTGGATTTGAGATAAAGTCAAAATCGCTACACAAGGGAACGCCAAACACGCTTGTTGGCGGAGCAGGGAAATTAGGCAGCCGTCTTGGTGTCTCGATTTCCTGTCTATGCCGAAGCATGCGACGCTGCACTCTGGCTTGACGGGCCCGCTCCTCGTCAGAGGGGTTCGACCACTCCCCAATACTCTGCAGATGGAATGAGGTTGAGCAAGAACAAAGGGCAATCGTATTCCGACTTACCTCGTCGTCCGACTCGTCCATACGCAAATCCTCTGACCCTGTCCACTCCCCGACGGCTTCCTGATCCAGATCGTCGATCCCTGGGTCACCAACAGGACTCCGAATAGGCACAATATCGATCTCATCCGGGACAACGCCATTGCGCACACCTCCAACAGACCGCAACGACAATGTATGCGACAACCTGGACACATGCCTCGAATGGTGCGCGCTTGGACCCACCGAGATTAACTTTTCTGGTTCCGGATGGCCCTCGCTATTAGGCCGGGTAATGTCCTTTTCCTCCTTTACAGCGGTTTGGTCCTCATTAGTAGGTACATCTTCTTGTGGTTCTTCTTCTTCTGGTATATCCAAACCGAAGCCGCGCGCAAAGTCGGGTCGACTGCTACCACGACTGACTCCGGCACTCAGAGGCGGTAACATTGCAGGTATACGTCCTTGAGGAGCGTGGATGCCTAGGACAGAGGGTATTTCCAATGGAGTTTCCGGCTCGATACCGTCTGACCCAAGCACGGCACTTGGGCCAAAGGGATTGAATGCGGCATTCGCGTTATACGGAGGATGCATTGCAGGGGGATGGGCGAGCGAAAGGCTATGACCATGTCTGTTCTGGATAACAGTAGGCGGGTGTGAGTTGGGCGAGGGTGACAAGTTGAATGATGGCTGGGGGGAATTTGATAGCGAGATTGACGTGGAGGCGGTCTGCGATCGGCGCAGCTCGTTTAATTTGAAGTATAACAGCGATGGATCAGCTGGGGAAGATATCTATCACGGACATGAGGAGAGCACGTTGAGCGACGACGTCAGGGGCACTCACGGAGGCAGCGCGAGCATGCGGTGCATGGATGGGCAGCGAACCACCCGACCCACGTTCAACACCCAGCTTTTCCAGCTTCTCTTCGATGACTTGGTGCTTTAAAGCGTCCCATGCAAACTTTTCGTGCAAGATTTAGCGCAATGCGACGTTCGAGCGGTTAGTATACGCACCCTGCCTGGTAAGAAAACGTCTACGGTTTGTGGCATTGCACATCGCCAGGACTCAGGAGGGAACATCTCCACGGTGTCAATTTCTGGAGGAATTACGACAGGTTCTTCGGAGTGTGTCGTGGGCATTGGCGTACGGGCCCATGGGGGACGAGTTGGCGGTGCGCCGTCCTCACCGGGTTGTGTTTCCACTGGGAGATTAACAGCGATTTTCTTCCCCTTCTGAGCAGTTGCGGGCAGCTGTGGTGGCATTGGGCTAAGTTTACGCCCCGGGCCACCCAAGGGAGCTTTGGGTGGCCCTCCAATGCTTACGCTCGGTGCTCGTCTGTTTCTGGGAAGGAAAGGTTGCCCAAAGGGTGGGGCCATCATGTGAGAAGGAAATCCTTGCCCCAAGGGTGTAATAGGGATGGCTGGTGGGAGTGGGAAACCGGGATAATGGACCATCGAAGCGTGGGCTTTATGGTGCGCATATGTGGGACGACCAGGAGCGTTCGGAGGCTGTTGCGGGAAAAAAGGCTGCATAGGCGTCTGCAGCGGAGGTGGTCCGATCTGGAATGGAGGTGGATGATAGCTCTGCTGCAGCGAAGTAGGAAGCCCTGGAGAAAACATAGTTTGTCTGCCATCAAAGGGCTGCTGCATGTTCAGAGAAGGGGGGATGCTGAGGCGAGGAAGAGGCTGTCTTGTCTGTGCAGCCATCTGTACGCGCAGAATATCTCTTGGAGCCTGGTACTGTTCTGCTGATCCTTGGAGCACAATGGCAGGTCTGCAAGACGCGAAACTGAAGCAAGCGTTGCGGTGGAACTATGAGAACCGGAGGAGGGTCCCTTCCGAGGGTATCGGGGACGCACAACCGTCGACGACGACCAAGAAGGCGACCGGGCAGAACTGGCCCGTCGACAAAACGAAAAAAGTCTGCGCAAGGAGACAAGAAACAAAATTACTCAAAGACCCGGTCGGCCTGCTTTTTCGCTTGTGCACTGCCACGTGCTTCTGACCATTCACATTACCAAAAATTTCATCGGACAATGGAGCTCTAAGTTACAGGTGGACGAGAATTACAGAAATGCAATCATATCAGTCGTCTTCAAACATGTCGTCGTCGTCATCATCGTCATCAGAGCCCGAGTCAATCTCAATGTACTGCTTGGTCTTGGTCGTTGCAGCCCTCCTCGGCGCAGGGTTGCGCGCTGCCACCGTTTCGCCCATAGCAAGCTCGTCGTCATCGTCGCTTTCTGCCTCCTTGGGCGGCACCTTCTTCGCAGGCGCGGGTTTGCTACCAGATGGCTTGCGTGCAGCGGGTTTCTTAGCAGCCTCGGGGGGTGCAGAAGGTTTCTTGCCGAAAAAGTCTATCACCGATGCCTGAGCTGTCTTCTTTTTCTTAGCTGCCGGTCGGATGTACGCTTCGTCGTCGCTATCCTCTTCAATGGGAGGGCTTTGGTCATGTCAACCGAGAGTATGTCTGAGTGCACAGACTGAAAGCTTACGACTTCCGCTTCGGTGCTTCCTCCTGCGCTTCCGCCTTTCCCTTCCCCTTGTTTGGAGGGGGATCAGTCATTTCAATGTCAGAGTCAGAATCAATCTTGAGTGCCTTCGCAGCTTTCTTCCCCCGGGCAGGGTACATTTCTACATCCGAGTCTGGTTCTTCTTTCTTCGCTACTTTCTTGGCAGGTGCCTTCTTGAGAGCAGGAGCAGGCTTTTCGTCCTCGCTCTCAATCTTGGAAGGGCCAGCGACTGCAGGCTTGGGCTTAGGCTTGGACTCAGTCTTCTTCTTTGCCGCTGCTTTGGTAGGCTTAAAGTCATCTTCGGAGTCACCAGAACCAAGGAGTTTGCGTTTTCCAGCGCCAGGGAGTGACTTGCGGTGCTCGAGGGTGGCCTGCTTCTTCTTGATCTTCTTGCCACTAGCGTCCAACATACTCTTATTCTCATACTCCTGGCATGATTTCTGGCGTGAAGGTTTTAACGTCAGCTACAAATGACAAACGCAAAAACACCCTCACATCCCACTCGTTCAGGAAGTTGTCAAGATCTTCATTCCACAATGAGTTAGGAGTGCGTTCAAGCAAAGCAAGCAATTCAGCTTCCTTGTCCGCAGCTTGTTGGAGAAGTTTTGCGATCTACTCGTGCATCAAAAAGGCGGAACATCTTTGATTACCGTCCCACACTCACCTTCTCCTTTGTCAAGCTCCAGATAGCCATGCCAAGCAAGTAGTCGTAATCCGTAGATCCAGGAGATTCTTCGCCCTCGGCGTCGGCTACATCTTCGTCCTGGTTGACTATATCTTCCGTCTCTCCAGCAGCTTTGGCTTTTTTGACCTTGGGGAACGGCCGGAATTTGAACTTGCGCAGGTCGGTGATGATGTCAGCCTTCTTTCGGTTTGCAACCACTAACTGTTTATCGATTATCATCTGCACGAATCTCGCCTGGTTGGACAACTTTTCGAATTGCATCTGTAGCTCATTTGCCAAAAAGTCCTGTTGTAGCATATGTCAGCAGTTTGATTTTTCTTGTGTTTGACTACGGCTTACCTTGCGCTTCTGATAATATGCTAGTCGCTTGGGGAAAAAATCTTCGATGATTTCCTCGGGAGAATCATATTTCTGAATTTTCCCGTCGAAGTTGAAACAGATCATGTTGCTAGTATTAACCTTGCCCGTGAGCTTGAAGAATTCGATGAGACCCTGCTCCTCCGCTTTCTCAAGGTCCTTGGCCGCCATTGTAATAACAAAGTGCACGTTGACATTGTCATGGTGTTCCTTGTAGTCCTGACATTATCGCTGTCAGGAGTTTTTATTGTAGCGCCAAAAGAGCGAAATAATACTTTGATGACCCCGTCACCCTTTTCCCCGATCATGGCTTCCAATTCCGCTTTGTAATTTTGAGTCCACTTGTGGATAGGCAACTCGGTAATCTCCACCGTCGTATCGTTGATCTTGCGTGCAATACCCGTGACATCGTATTTATGGTCCCCGATTTTCTTAATGGCACCCTTGAATCCTCGCCACCAAGGAAGCATGGGCACTATCTCTTCACCAGCCATCAGGCGGCGGATGTTGGCAACGATGTCAACAGGATTATACGACGGGACATTAGTACTCCAACCTAGCCACACTTCAGAACTGAGTATGCGATAAATGTGAATCTCTTACCAGTTCCAATACCCTCAGCGCCATTGACAAGTACAAGAGGTATGATGGGCATATAATGCTCGGGTTCAATCCAGTCGTTATCTTCCTTCAGATACGTTAAGAGTGGGTCGTCCGCCGGATTGAACATGGTCCTCGTCAACGGCGACAGCTCTGTGAAGATGTACCTGGCCGAGGCGTGGTCCTTACCACCTTGATCACGGGTACCATACTGACCGTTGGGCAGGAGGAGGTTCAGGTTGTTCGACCCAACGTAGTCTTGTGCGAGGTTGACAATAGTCATCGTCAGAGAAGCCTCACCATGGTGGTAAGCTGCAACTTCGGAAATATAACCGACAAGTTGGGCAACCTGGGAAAGATAGCACAATGGGCGCCGAGTGGCAAAATGGTGAATAAGCCGCCCACCTTGATCTCCTTCTTTAGCTTGCGTTTAAAACAACCCCAGATGACTTTGCGTTGACCAGGCTTTAGGCCATCCGCAGCCGAAGGAATGGACCGCACGTTGTCGGCCATCGAGAACAGGATAAGCTCTTTGTTAATGAAATCAGAGAATGGAATTTCATCCATATTGTGATCCAGATATGTCCCTGGCTGCATGGTCATCAGACAACATACTACTACAGACAGCATAGACTTTACCCTGAACTGCCGTAGCCATTCCTTTCGTTCATCCGCCTTCTTCTTGCTAAAGGCAAGTTCAATAAGTTCTTTGTCGCCTTCCTGTGTTACTGCGAAGGGTATCATGTGCTTCGCCATGTTGCTGAAGTAATACCGTGCATCTGCATCGCTAGATGTGCCGAGACCCTGTGAAACAACTGCTTGTTGAGACCGCAGAATCAAAAGGCATGACTGCAACGACAAACCTTGTAGTACTTAGAGTCCCATTTATGTGCATCGGGGGTATTTTCAAGCCATTGCTCATATTCTGGGATAGTGAAGAAATCTATGCGTTGTTTGCCTTTCGATACCTGTGCAAATGCATTGCGATGGTCGTGTAACCATACTTGATTGATGTTCGCACGTACCCTTACAATCGGAGTCACAAACTCCACCAAAAAATTAGGAACCTTCAACAAGGACGGGAAGAAATGGTCCAAGAAGTTGATCAAGAGACCCTTGATATGGGAGCCATCGTGATCCTGTCCCCACAAGATTCAGTCATTGGCACATCCAGGAAGTCAAACAACAAACCTGATCCGTCATAATCATTAGCCGGCCATATCGCAAGCTATTGACATTCCCGTATTCCTTGTTATGCTGCAAACCCATGATCTTCTTGATATTCTGGATCTCTTCGTTCTTCATGATTTGATCATGCTTTGCTTCGCGCACGTTCAGCAGTTTTCCACGAAGCGGGAAAACACCAAAATTATCACGCCCAACAACACCAAGCCCAGCAACAGCCAGGGCTTTGGCAGAGTCTCCTTCCGTCAGGATGAGGGTGCAGCGCTCTGCGTACCGTGTACCAGCGTTATTGGCGTCAGCCAGCTTGGTCATGCCGGCGAGACTATTATACAATGAGAACAATGACTTGAACCACAAATAAATGGACGCTACCGATTACGCTTCGAACCATCAGTCTTCTTTATTTGTTGGTCGGCCTTGAACTTTGCCCAGTTTAACACTTGGTCCACGATGGAAGACTTTTGCACTGAATTCACCGTAAGGCATGGCATCTACAATACCTATCACAACCCACCTTTCTTCATGAAATCCTCCGACAATGTCGGCTTCGTCCCGAACTTTGGCGACGGCAGAGTGAGGGTATCCTTCGTCTGACTGTCAAAGGTAGGGTTCTCGATGAGCGCATTCACAAAAATCCACATGTGGTTCTTGATCTGCGCAGGTTTAACAGTAGCACCCTTGTTTTTCTTCGTGATAGCGGCGATGAGATTCTTTGCAATCTGGTCCGCAATGAAGTTGACGTGTGTGCCACCTTTGATGGTGGCGATGGAATTGGCGAATGAAACTTGTTGGAACGACCCATCGGAGACAGCGAAGGCGACCTCCCAACGGTCACTCACTACCTCGTGGATGATAGATGGTTTCACCTGCGCGGCGCCTCCCGAGGCCGCAGAAGCTTCTGCTGCAGCCGAGGAGAGATATAATTCGACGTATTGTTTAAAGTTCTTGATCTTCAAACGCTCGTCATTCAGGAAGACCTTGACGTTTTTCACTGTACCAGCCAAGTCATAAACACGTCGTTTTAGGAGGGATACGGTATCTTTATCGATACTATCCATGCCGAACCGCTTCAAGTCGGGCTTGAAGGTGACCTTAGTGTATTCTTCGCCTCTACTGTTCTTTGTCATCTCGGGCTCTCCGCATTTATCCATGTTATTGGACCATGTCTGTTTATATTTCATGCCAGTCTTCTTGTCGGCGGTGTCGATAGTGAACTGGAGAGAGTAAATGTTCGCGAGCTTTGCACCGTATCCGTTACGACCACCGGTGAGCTTCTTTTCGTCGTCGTCATAATTGGATGAAGATAGGAGGTGACCAAAAATGAGCTCAGGGATGTAGATCTTCTCCTTGGAATGTATTTCAATGGGTATACCGCGGCCGTTGTTGTAGACTGATATCGTCCCTTTTTCAAGGTTAATGTTCACTTTAATCGTATCCATGGTCGAATCATTGATCTTTTCCAATGTCAAACATTGACCGATGTGCACCTCCGGAATACACATACCTTGTTGTCTGCGGCGTTGACAAGAATTTCATCTACAATCTTGAAAAAGCCTGGTACATATTTGACCTCTCGATGTGTCATACGGTTGTTTTCGGAATCGTATGTCCACATGGGCTGTGTGATGGCCTCAACGCTGCCAATGTACGAGTCCGGTCGTTTAAGAATGTGTTCAAGTTGGGTTAACTACGAAGAGTTTGTTGGAAGCGTGGATCCATTCAGCAAAACACGCACCTTCTGATACGTCTCCGACGCAGTCTTATCCTTCTTCCTTCCGTTGGTCGCCAGAGCAAGCACTGGACCGCCATCATCCGAGTCATCCTCATCTACTTCCGCGAAACTCTCATCGGCATTCCTGTCCTGGGGAGCAAGTACCTTCTTCTTCGTAGTGCCCTTTGGTTTTGCGGGGGGCTTTGTAGCCTTTGGCGCGGGTTTTGCAGCTTTCTTTGCTGGTGCTTTCGTCTGAGGCAGCAAGTGGCACTCGTAACACGATCAAATCTCCAGGAGGATATTCTTACCGTCTTCTTAGTTGGTGGCGCAAAGTCGTCACTTTCGTCACTTGAGGCGATGTCGAGGTCAAAGTTTTCAGCTTCTGACGAGCTCATCGTCGAAGGCGGAGTGGTTCGTTGAAACGCGTGACCGAGACGCTGCGTTATCTGACGCGACTAGATCACGTGAATGTCTCCCCCCCTCCTCACTTCTTTACTTTAGCTGACATTTTGCTTCTGTTTCTTTGTCTGTTATTTTTGTTCTCCTTTTTACCTTTTTGTGGCGTGTGGACGAGGCCATTTCTGCCCTGAGCCCTGTTCTAGCGTAGTCGACCAGTGTCACGTTGTTCGAGGTGCACAATCCGTCACGATTTCCTGATTTCGACAACAGCGTCTACCGATGCATTCAACTTAGTCCTACAACCACGCGCGGCGATTTGGCGATTCTCTGGTCCATGCAAGTATTTTTGAATTTGGAATATGGGTGATGATGTGTGTGATAAGCGCTCTGCCATTGATGGGCTACTTGGTGTCGTCCTTGTACCTTGTTCTTTGACCACTGATCACCTCGACTCGTTGCAAAACTCCCCCGTGACACAATATGTATTAACGTTAGAATGCTCCAGGATCTTTCAGGAAAATTTTGTCGGCTCTGCCTTTCAGGTAAGTGATGGTTAAGGTTATCTTGACCGTAAGCTAATATCAACGACATGGTGGTAGACATCTCTCCATAGACTGAGAAGAAACGGCGTCTGGATCCTCTGCAGGTCAGACAGCATTCGCTCGCATTGGTCGCTTCAGAATCCTCGTGCAAACCATCCTTCAAGGCCGTGCTTTGACATTGCTCACAATAAGACTCTGCAAGCTAATCAGCAGTCATACTAGGTATCGAAATTTCCTCTACGCACCTTGTAACTTTGCACGTCGCCATGGAACTTTGATACAGTTCCATCCGCACAAACCCACAGCTAGACAGAATCTTAAGTATTGCAGAACGAGTCATAGGACACAATGCACTGACTTCTTTGGCCACGGTAGTAATGAATCGTTCATCGTGAGATATCACAATAACACCCCCATTCCAAGTGTTTAGCGCCGCCATCAGAGCATCCAAACCCTAGCGGACAGTTAGTATGACAGTATACACACTGGAAGCTTGTCAACATACTTCAATGTCGAGGTGGTTAGTGGGCTGAGCAGTGTGAGTCGGTTGTCACTTGCAAGGACAATGGTTCTTACCTCATCCAGTAGCAAAACGTGAGGATTTTGCAATGACAATGCGGCGAAGGCTACACGTGATTTTTGACCTCCAGAGAGAGTACCAATGAGCTGCAACCTGCTCTTTCTTTGAGTGTCATGATTACAGACTACTGGCGACGACATACCCCGTCATTCCGCTGATTTGGAAGTTGCCAAGGTGGCCCCTATACTCTTGTTCGGTCTTGCCAGGAAATTTTGAAGCCAAGAACTGAACCGGAGTCATAGTGGGGGTGAGGGTATCAACGTGGTGTTGTGAGAAGTACCCCCTGCGACCGGAGACCTCAATGAAGTACGTGTGACAATCCTGAAACACTCACACACGCAACCGGCCATTGCGATTACACTCTCCATTCAACGGCTTTAGTTCCGATGTCAGCAGTTTGATTCTAGCAGCTTCGTGAATCATCGGGACACCAAGACACAACATATCACCTACAGAGTAGACTTTCCAGCTCCGTTCGCTCCAACTATCGCTATTCTGGAGTCGAGAGAAACATCAAAGTTGATTGCCTTCATAATAAGCTTGTCCGGGCTGTATCCAAAGGTAACCTCTGAGAGCTGAAGCAGTGGAGGAGATATTTTTTCCGTTTCTGGGAACCTGAGCCACGCCTAGATCAAAAGTTGCACAATACAAGATTAGAAAGAACAAACTTGAATTTCTCAGTCTCTTCTTCTTCAGGTGGCTGTAAGTCGGGCAACTAAAGTTCTTCGTTAAGTTGTGTTCTAGTTGCAGGCATGCTCAAAGCACCTTCTCCAAAATTTTCAACCTCATTTGAGCTTGTGAGGCTGGAGCGACAGTCCATCAGAAGGCTATCCCAGCAAGAAGCGCGAAACACAAACCGCGGTTGGCATTGTATCTCCATCTGTCTACGAAAGCCTGCAAATGTTTTCGGTATTCCATTTGGGTTTCATATTCCTTCCGCAGGTTGCGGTCTCGCTCTGATTTTGTGGAGTAGAACTGGCTGAAATTTCTGCAGGGGAACAGTGACAAAATCCAATTGGATGACAACAACGAACGTACCCTTTGTAATAGTCTAGTCTTCCAGAATGCTGGTGAACAATGTCCGTGGCGACAGCATCCCTGCACGATCTCGTCAAACATCGACAACGTGATAAAGACCAGTAACCCACAAAAAAGCACGGTCGTGTGACCTGAAGCATCGATCAGCAAGAGTACGAAAACAAAGAAGAAGTACGTACACCACGAGTAGGGTACCGGGCCATGTCTGCAGGTAATCCTCTAACCACGCCAACGCATTAAGATCAATGTGGTTGGACGGTTCATCCAGTAATAGCAGCGCTGGCTAGAGAAAGAGTTGTTCTCGTACATCCAATTCTTTCGCCCGAACATACCTTGACAAAGAGCGCACGAGCAAGTGCGAGTCGCATTCTATCAGACAAGGACTAAGGTATTATGGTACAATCCAAAATGCCACACGCACCGCCAACCTCCACTGAACGATTTAGTCGGCTTGGCTTGATCTTCTTCACTAAAACCAAGACCTTGTTTGAAATGGGAATTAATTATCCATGAGAATCGCAACCTAACCATCATCGACACCTACCGGCAAGCAGTGCAGCAGCTCGAGAAGGACCACTCTCTGCGTCCATGTCACTCAGACGCGCATGCACTTCAACCAACCTTGACAACGCCTCTTCCTTTTCCTCTTCCACACGCTTGTCATCCCCTTCTTTCTCGAGCTCCGCCAGTTTCGCATTCAAAGCTGCTTCTTCTTTCAGCAGATGGTCTCGCCACACATCTGCTTTAAGAACTGAATCTATGGCAAGGGTATCATCACCCACAATCTATCACGATCTCGTTAGTTCGGTATTCCTGTTCCCGAAATTAGAATGATAACCTCTTGCTCTACGAACAGAATTGTAATGTGTGCAGGAATTGGTACTTCACGCATGGCGATGTGTCTGAGAAGGGTAGACTTTCCGACACCTGATAAGCACTCTCGTCAGTTAAATCCGCGGTTTTAGGACATAGCATACCGTTGCGTCCAATCAAACCATACCGGCGACCAGAAGCAAGGGTAAGGGTTGCACCAGACCTAAATGAATCCATGAGCGATCATCAGTCTGCAAAGAGAATATGACACACAGGATGCGATTTGAACCGAAATTGACGTCTATGTTTACAAGATGAATGTCCTTGCTTTTGTGTTTCGCACTGGCAGCAGCCTCCAATGGGTTGATCTTTCAAACATATATGGTGAGGATACAAATTTGAGCAATGAGGAAGGGCATATGTACTTTCATAAACATTTCCTCGTAAGTTTGCTGCAATTGAGTGAGCTATGAGGACACCCAGATAATATGTGGAGACTCGCCTGCTTACGATGCTGGTCCAGAAGTTTGGATCCCTCATAAAGATCTCTCCGAGCACGTTTCTCTATTTTAGCCTGCACGAAACATGTTCAGGTGGAAAGTTTCTGGCAGTAGGGTGCTCACCCTGAGTTTAGCCTCCTGCTTCTCAAGTTTCTTGACGTCAACTCGCGATGTTCTTATGCGGGTCAAAGGAAACCCAACCCAAACAGATTATCGACTCACTTCGTCTTGTTGATGCTCTCAAGGTCAACACCTTCATGCAGAGCAATCGTATTGGATAGCGCGCCCGCTTTGCTTAAGTCCACCACCTTATCCAATTTCATCAACTTCGGACGATTGCTGTTCTTTGCCCGAGCAGCAAGTTGGTCCGAGAGGATATCTCTGAGCCGTGCCATTAACTTCTGCACATCGTCCGGCCGATCCATTCCCAGTGAACTGAGGATATCATTGGCGACCTGGAGGACGTCCTCTTCTTCGCCAGCATCGTCAACGAGGTATCCAGAGAGATATTGGACGATGGGTTCTTCAGTGTCTGGGAAGACAGATCGAATTTCTCGGGTTATTTCTTGTGCGGACATCACTTCTCCTTCAAGTGGGCCTCATGAAGCTTGTAACTTCAATCTGAATTTCCATTCTTGACCAATCACTTCCTGATAAAAACATCCTTGTAAGTTATTGGCGACGTTTGAAAATTTGACCTATAACGTAGCCCATCTAGTGCTTATGGCTCTGTACTAACCCGTTATCATGTTCTTCCGTGCAATACAGTGATATCACCACAGCAAACCCGAGCTTGATTCCTTCGTAAGTAATCGTAGATGAGTTGCTTCTTTCGCAACTACAGTGGCTCACGCTATATAATTATGCCATGTTTCCAGCCTATCCACCGCCACTCTACAAAGCGTACTACATACCGAGATTGTGAACTAACATGGATTCGAACCTACTCCACCCCAGAAATGGAGAAATCCAGGGAGATGATAGTCCCGGCTCGTCCGTGTTCGACCTCCCCGTACAACCTTCCAATCCGCATACTGCCGTTGCGCAGCTGAAGACAACCCAAGTCAAACCTGGGAACGACAGCAACGGTGATCATTCTTACCCCCAAATCGTAGTCATTTCAGGAGGTTCTGGTGGGAACTCGATTTGCAGCGCGTTCGATAACGCATGTTTCATACTTCCGGTCTCTGACGACGGTGGTTCCTCGAGCGAGATCATTCGCGTCCTGGGAGGTCCCTCAATAGGTGTTTACTGTCCATGTTCGGCGCATGGGTCGTACAGCTGACTCTCTATGACCAAGGTGACATCCGATCGAGGCTGGTGCGTCTGATACCACGTGCACCTTCGTCTTTGCCCCTAGGTGCTCTGCATACATTGCTCTCGTACCGACTACCGGTTAATGTATCCGAACGCGAGGCCCGTACCGAGTGGAGAGATATCATTGAAGGCAACAGTCATCTGTGGACAGGCATTCCCAATGACCGCAAGGAGACTATACGAGGTTCGCCAGTCCACGACTGGATTCCTACCCCACTCTGACGTAGTGACGTTTCCATACACGAAACGTCAGGCTTCCTTGTATACTTTGAAGGAGAAGTTTTGAAACGGGCCCACAAGAATTTCTCGTTTCTGAATGGAAGGTGATTCATGCGAACCCTAGATCAATCTGGTGGGATGATGACCTCGGCAGCATTGGAAACTATTTCCTATCTGGAGCACAAATGTTCTTCCGCTCTCTTCCATCCGCCATTTTCCTGTTCGCTTCCATTACGAATAGTCAGGTAAGGGTCAGCGTCAAATCAAGATCCCTCGCTCACTGGACTGCGGACTGTGGAAAAGGCAAATATTCTGCCTGTGATAATTACGAATCACACAGTAACTATTGCCGCGGAGCTTGTGAGTTTCGTTGCCTTTGCTGTATCTCCCTTGACCCTGGTTCCAAAGGAGAATGGATCGAGGCTGGTAGGGCAGTGTGAAATCTCACATCCATTAAACCCACCCTCGTCTTTCGAAGACGATCTAGATGAACAGACCAACAGCCTCTGTTCTCCTGTGGATGACATGGGAGAGACTATTCCTCACAGGTCGAACGTCATGTACAGCCAGGCTGACAAAGACCTCGGTTATGAGCCGTTGAAATCCCGAATATGCAGTCAGTTCCATCAATTCACTGGACGAGATCCGGGTGTTCTCATCTTTGTGGGTGTATCAAGGGTTGTATTACATCAATGCCTATGGTCATGAGGTGCATCCCACGCCAAATCCGGAATACATCAAGCACTTGTCGACATCGGAAGCTCTGGTTTACTCCTGCGGTTCCTTGTGGACGAGGTGATCCATGTTCCTTGGGGCTTCTGTTCTAGACTGAGCAGTGGCCAGTATCGTCCCGTGCTTGGCATTGCGTGGCGTTGCTTCGGCCATAGCGCGGTCCAATTGCTTGCGCGCGAAAATCTTTCTCCGTGAGCGTCTTTCGTTTTTAGCCAAATTCATCGATTTCCCTGACGTTAGCTGAAAGTCAACGGAACGAATGATAGAGAAACAGACGGTTACACTGCCGTTGATTATGTCAGGTACGAGGCTAAGTGCATTACCGTGCTCTGATCCGACGCCAGGCGTAGAGCTGTTGCGACGATTTTGAATACTCATTACCAGAAGCCCCCTTATGGTCTTGGGAACGTGCAAACGATTTTCCCCATATCCGCCTTTGTCACTCACCTCATTTATCTTGAAGGCACGAGGGTTGTGGTGGATGAGAACGAGCTAACAGTAAGGTTGTTTTCTTCTGCCTTGTGTTCCTTTTTGATGCAACCCTGGTGATAGAACCTCGGTGTGATGTGTGTTAAGGTCAAGGGCGTGAAAGAAGTCGACCAGCACCCAAGATATGACAGCAATGTGGTAAGGCGGGCTGTAGATCAAATCATGGATCAATCCTTTGGTCTGTGGACCCTCACGCCAGATAAATGATAGAGCACCGTCAGAATATAAGACTCCCTGGACACCAAACCTGCACCACACCAGTACCGATAGTTCGAGTCTCAGCCTATATCATATTCATATCTGCAATACTGAAAATATAAGGTTGTTTTCAATACGAAATCGGACAGAATTTATGATGCCTATCAAAAGGCTTTCGTCTATTTACATGAATGGCCTCACTGAGTTTCACCGTGCTGCAGAAATGGTCTGGTGGTGTCCGATGGTCCATTTGTCTCTTGGACATGGCAGGAACTTATTACATAATGTTAACTAATATTACATACTCGCTTGACCCAGAATGATTGGCAACGGCGCAACGGCGCAACCATAGAAATATGTGCAACTTCTCTGATTATCCATATCACACAAGCCACCTAACCCATAGTCCAACAGCATAGTTTGATGCATGACTCGCAAGTTGTGTAGCCACTCAAGGGTAGCAACCCCCCAGGATAGCCAGGAAGGTGAGCAGCCTAGTAGTACGATATCGGCAAGTTCATTCAGTCGGATTCAGCATCTTCTGATTCCCTCGCTGATTCCCTCCAGCAAAACTTCTTCCAGACGAGGTCGCTTCTGCGAACGGCCACGCGTCTGACCTCGCCACACATTCAAACGTAGTGCTTGACTCGGAGGATGAGGACTACCCCGACCAGACAGATAGTAGCACCATCCAGATCCCCGGAGCAGCAAATCTCAATGATCAAGACAATTGCACGCCTGTAAGCCCACCAAGGATGCATTCCTTTCGTTATGCAAAAATTATTTACGCATACACCTGCCCAGCACGACCATTGCGAACATCGCGGTACCTCCGAAAGACCCGCCCTGCAGGTGCGGTTCCAATCTCGTGTCCGCATCGCAGCGGGCATTGGCCGCCGTCTCCGCCGCTTCTCAGATGGCCTACCCTCAAACGCATCCTCCATTTCTGAATCGACCTCTTCATCGTCCATCTCTGTACCGCTGCGCACACCCGATTCCGAAGGTACCAGGGGTTGGGCACCCCTCGGACGCAGGATCAGTCAGCTTGCATCGCGGGCAGATGCTGTACATGGCAATACCACAAGAGGCCGATGTCGCGTGAATGAGAACGGAAGCATTCGGAACAAGTCTCGGTCTTTGTCGTTTCCCGATTCCGAGAATGAGCGCACGCGCCTTGTGTCGTTCTACAATGGGTATTCATACACCACCAACGCGCATCGACATAGCCAAGAGGCTTGGAGAAAACAAGTGGCGGATGTCACATTTGGGAAATGGCCGTGGAGACTGTTCAATCGACATGTGCGTGCTTATCGCTCGGATCCGTTTGCGGTACTTGTTCATCCATATATTATTCATTCAGTGGTGGTGGTGGAAAGTGGAGCCCATCCTTTGCTGTTTCTACATATGCGAAGATCCTGCCGAGGGGGAGACGTGACTTGACGGCCTTTGTTACCTGTACCATGATTTGTACATAGAATTTGTATTGTTGCTCCTCATTTCCGAGTTATGGTGTATCTGTATTTTCAATATAAATACCGGGCACATGTGCATTCTACTTGGGAGACCCTTGAGGTTTGCTTATTCCCTCGAAGGGGGTCTCTCCTTCCCTGGAGGGCATTACCATAGTAGGAGGGAGGGTCTTGATAGGCGGAAGCAAGCTTGCTGCCGTCTTTCGCGCATTCTGTATAAGGAGCGCATCCATGACCACGAGAGCCGCCATGGCCTCGACGATCGGTACAGCACGTGGGACGACGCAGGGATCATGGCGACCCCTGGCTGCAAGTGTCCCGGGTGTGCCATCGTACTGGGCTGTATTCTGAGGCTGTGATATCGTGGCAGGCGACTTGAAACCGATCCTGGGGGTGTGGAAAACGCGGACTTAAACATAGTCTAAATAAAACAAAAGGTAAAAAATTACCTGAAGTAGATGTCTTCTCCGTTGGTAATGCCTCCTTGGATTCCACCGCTCCAATTAGAGGACGTACCCAGGTTTCCATTCTTGAGCACGAACGGGTCATTGTGCTTACTTCCAGGAACTTCTGTGCCCTTGAAGCCCGATCCGACCTCAAATGCCTTGGTGGCCGGGATAGAGAGCATAGCTTGCGCCAATTTGGCCTCGAATTTGTCAAACACGGGCTCGCCCAAGCCCTGAGGGGTATTTCTAATAATGCAGGTAACGGTGCCACCAATGGAATCGTTCGCTTCTTTTGCACGGATGATGCGCTGTTTAGAGGAAAGTTATATACAGTTGTATACGAGGCACAAACATCTATCATACCTTGGTCATTCGTTCTGCAGTTTCGAGGTGAGGGCACCGCGTTAGGTGCTTGTCGACTTCTTCGCGGGTTATTGTGGCCAAAAGGCGGCGGAATTCGGGAGAAAGGGCGTCATCAACATTGTCGTTGTCTTCGTCGCTGTCTGGTGTCATGGAAGGTGGGGCCACATTAGCAGGCAAATGGATCTTTCCGACAGATGAAACAAATGCGACGATTTCAACGCCGTAGACTTGTTTGAGATACCTTTCGGCTATGGCACCTGCAGCCACTCGCCCTGGTTGAAGTTAGCGATAAATAGATGCATTCGGGTTGGACGAAACTTGCCAATTGTCTCACGGGCACTGCTACGACCACCTCCACTGCTAGCCTTGACGCCATATTTAAGCAGGTAGGTGTAGTCTGCGTGGCTCGGTCGAGGGTACAGATCTGTCTCGGAGTAGTCCTTTGGACGCTGATCTTCGTTCTTGACAAGGAGCCCGATCGGTGTGCCAAGAGTGACACCCTGTTCGATTCCGGATTGGATGTGGACCAGATCTTTTTCATCACGCTGGAAACATATGCAATGAGTACTCGCTGTGACCAAGGACAGGAGAAACAACGGACCGGAGTAGTGAGGTTACTCTGACCTGGTCGTCTCCTGCTTAGCTGCACCTGGATATCTGCAGCAGACAGCTCAAGGCCCTGCAATCGACCAATCCATCAGATCAAGTGCCCTACGAGGTGATATGACTCATACCGGGGGACAACCATCGATGATAGCACCGACCGATGCACAGTGGCTTTCGCCGTAGGTAGTGACCCGGAATAGGGAGCCAAAGGTGGACATGATCGAGGATTACTGGTGGGTGGAAGGAAACAATGGTAGCAGTGCTTGTGTGCGCTGGCTCTTTTATGAGGCCAGAGGCGGTACTGGGGCCGGCCTACGGGCGACGTTGAGGCTAGCGACGACCAGATTAGCGTCGCTGATTAGGTGACCGTAACCGGGATCGGCGTGGACAGCGGATACACTGTGAGAAACCAGACACCGCACTGTTCAAGCTCAAGCCATGTCATCGGCCAACAACGGCCCAGTAGTCAATGGTGCGCCAGCCTCGGGCTCGCGATCTCGTCCCCAGGCGAGAAAGAAACCAAACGACGACGCAGCCTACCTCGGCCCTCCAACAGGCGCCAAGAGGCAGGCAAACGATAAAGCAGAAGGCGAGCCAAGGGTCAAGAGAAAACGTATCGAGTCCAGCTCTGCAAGGAAGGCAGACAACGTAGCTGGCGTCAATGGCGATAAGTCCAGCGTAAGTCGACCCATCTTCGAGAGCCATCGATCTCTCATTCACTGTGATCTCCAGGTGGATTTCAATAAACTGCCTGCCCAGACCTTGCATCGCTATCTCTCCCATTTCAACCTCATTCCCCTCATATATCCGTCGCCAATGATGGCAGATGACCCACCCGCACCTTCCATCCTCTTGGACCCAACACGACAGAGCTCGCGCGGTCTGAGTCCGCTCGCCATCCATACTACTCCCCACCGGCCCAGAAGAGATCCAAAAGATCAGAGCCGGCGGCGTAGCTCGCGCTTACTAGAGGAAAGCGAGTCACGCACGCCCGTTCTCGCAGACATCGCAGAGGTCCATACCATCCTTGCTTCTATCGCAGACAAGCACTTTCAACAGGAGCATGTTGTCAACGAGATCGATACGCTCGCCTCATTTATGGTCAAAACGAAATGCGAAAACAGTTTGTATCCATAAAGCCATGTATAATCTCTTGTTCTTCACGCGCACTGGAACTTGTTTAACAATTGTGATGCCTATTTTCTTTTGAGTTGTGACAAAAACACACCTCCCACTTGTGCTTACATAAGCAGACGTCGCGATCGCAACCCACTCATGTCCATATTCCCGCTGTCGACATCGCAACAAAAGGTGTCCCACAATCGGATGTCTTAGGTACCACTTGCGGGTCGATCCCGTGTCCAGGCAAACCTGACACATCCCCGTCCTTCAAATCTCACAGTTCCCTAGGTGATGATTCCTTTTTTTTATATAGTCACCAGATGCGGGAATTCTGCCCACTTTCTCCTTTCCTTCCTTTCTCTCTGTATCCCGACTTTGCACTGTGTGCGACATGAGGGTTTTGGTCTCGCTGGTCGTGTTGCTTTCAAGTCTCACTGCGCTGGTCGCGGCTGTTGCTGTTCCCGAGCCTACTCTCATGGTTCGGCAGGATAAAGGAAAAGGAAAGGGGGGAGATAGTAGTAGCACATCGTCAAGTACCTCTGAAACAAGTACGTTGTCTGTCTTTTTTCTAATCCGACCGCTACTGATCTCGCACAAAGGCGCGGCTACCACACAAAGTTGTATGTGACCAGTGTTCAGTGTCACTTTTTTTGTAACTGAACCGGGGTCTTCACGCGAAGCTACCACTACGACAGATACGGCCTCGGGTGCTACTCAGACTAGTAAGTGGTCAAGCCTGGTGTTATTTCTCTTACTGAACGCGGATTTCCAACACCCGAAGCCACTTCAACGACCGATACAGCGTCGATTGCAACTGAAACCAGTCAGTGCTTCGTGTCGAGGGATCTCATTATATTTCATTGATTTTTTTTCTCAAGGTTCCGCTGCTGCTGCATCTTCCACCGCTGCCGCGGGAGGTGGTGGGGATCCCCAGACATCGCTGAGTACGTCGTGCTCTTGTTATCTTTCATCTTTCATCTCACATTGTGCGTGACGTAAGCCCTTGACCCGGCTGTCATTGCAAAGGGTTTTGCGAGCGACGGCCAAGGAGGTCAAGGTAGCGAGGCAGGACAAGTCGCCTCTCTGACTTCTACCAACAACTTCATCAATTTTTGCTTGACAGTCCCAAATACGCCCATCACGGACGGCCAGCAGATCGCAGGCGGATCGTGCAATCCTGCACCGATGGGTGTGATCCCATCATCGTCGAACATCCCCTCGGCTAAATTTGTCAGCCCCGCCAATCTCGATACGATTCCACCCAACACGGACATCAACATCCAACTTGCAATCCAGGGAATGCAGACCGGTTTCTTCGTCAATCCAAACACCAACTACTTTGCGGCGCCACAGCAGCTGAATGGGCAGGGCCAGATCCAGGGTCATTCGCATGTCGTTATTGAGCAGCTAGACTCGCTCTCGTCGACGACGCCCCTCGATCCGACCAAGTTTGCGTTCTTCAAGGGATTGAACGAAGCCGCGCAAAATGGGATTCTGAGCACAACTGTCCAGGGTGGCCTGCCAGAAGGCGTGTACAGGATTGCGTCGATCAATACCGCGTCAAACCACCAGCCGCTTCTGGTGCCGATCGCTCAGCATGGGTCGTTGGATGATGCGATATATGTACGTCTTTGTTCTCCTTTCTTTCGTTTGTTTATGTATGCTGATTTTGTTCTAAGTTCACTGTGGCCAACAACGCGAGCGGCAATGGAGGAAATGGAGGGAATGGCGGGAATGGCGGGAATGGTGGTCAGGGCAAAGGCAAAGGCAAACGCCACCTATACCACGCAGGGAGGGGTCTGGGCCTTCACTAAGCCTTACGCCACTCCATGCAGCTTGGAAAAATATGACCCTTGTACCCAACAGGTTTTGGGTTCTTGGCGTGAACAAAAGAGTTGTGATATCTTTATATGTAGCTTATACGTTCATTTTGCAGTGATTCTCGGATCAAGAATGTCAATGAGTAGGAATGATTTGAATAGTGGTAGATGTACAACAAGCATGGAATTGAAGTTGCTGGACTTTCACTTTGAGTGTACCAACATTGTGTGTAAATAAACACCAAGTAGCTGGATAGGAATTTTAGTGGAATGACTATCTTCCTCTAACTTAGAGTTGGGCTTTGGGAAACTACTGGATAGGTGAGCATGTCCAAGAACAAAACATAGACTGCAGATAATGACGGCGATACCCGAGACTTATAACCCGTGTTCAACAGGTTATGAGCCCTGGATATCTGACGCATTACCAACCACCCGGCCTGTGATGACCAAATATATGCAATTCTCAGTGATTTCAGAGCTGATCGTCAAAAACTTCGTCGTGACGATGTTAGTGTGACACTGAGGATCGAAAGGCTCTGGGTTTGCGACAAGTTTCATAATAGATAGTATCGATTTGATCGGACTCAAACCTCCACCCAACCCTGAGTGAGTCGTGAAAAGCGGAATGGTATGCGGAACGCCGACAATAAAAGAGAGCCCTCTACAAAAAGCACACGAAGCCGTATCAGCTCGTCACAAAATCACGAACGAGGAATAGCACCCCTGCGTGACCAAAATTTTTCAATATGAAATCAGGTGGACACATACCGGTTTTGTCGAGGTGTGGCCCAGTAGCTGTACAATTTCATCCCGAGGCTGATAAGGGGATTCCATTGTTGTGGATCTCAGATCGGGCAATCATTTCTTCAAAGATGGCTGGAAGGTGGCCAAAACTGAGTCGGAAAATTTTGATCAATGCGAATGTGACGTCCCGCGCAATGAAACGCAGACTGATGCACCGATCAGGACACGATGTCGTGCGAGGGGTTATAAATGAACTTGTTTTGTCCCGTAACCTGCTGGAAATGGCATGACTGGACGATGATAGTGGTACACACTATTCCCATTAGTTCCCGGGTCAGGGTAGATGACACCTAGATCCATGACGGGATTTCAAACGAAGAAATGGATCCGAGTGAAGGTGCGTAGGGTCGTGAATTCGGACAATGAGACATAAGTATAAGCATCAATCTCGATCCGTGATGGGC
>Ga0307516_10000494_pt1 | contig 52417 bp, 65 predicted proteins | sample 19_EM_MG_FD_203310 | JGI IMG/M metagenome (GOLD analysis project Ga0307516, IMG submission 203310) | Populus trichocarpa ectomycorrhiza microbial communities from riparian zone in the Pacific Northwest, United States - 19_EM | ecosystem: Host-associated > Plants > Roots > Unclassified | place... | reverse complement strand
CTGGTATTGGCCTTCCCAAGACGTTGTATCAAGTAATTTTTCCCATCGATATCCGGGAACTTCTCGGCGACGTGGGACACGTCGAAATCTTCGAAGTGTGACATATCTATATGTGCGCACTTCTCGAGTCTGTCTCGTGGCGTTGGATTCCGCACGGCAATCGAGAACTTGTACAGACAAGTGATGATGTGAGATATTTCGTTCAGGCAATCTTCGAAAGGAGTCTGCATGGGTATCTCGGCGTCCTCGCGCTCTGCGGAGTCCGAAGAGGCCCAAGATACGTCATCAAAGCTATATGTGTGGGGATCGTGATAGTTTCCACCAATGATGTTGCACGCTAATACAGTCAGCTTTGTAAGGGAGACGATGGTGGAGAAGCGAACCATCTCTGAGCGCGGTGATCAGGTCCTCTAGTAGTCTGACAACCATATGCTGCATCCGTGTTGCTTCTCTGAGACGATGATCTAGTGATAGACGATCACCTCTGTGGGCTCCAACATTCTCGGCCCACACTTTGAATCGTCCACAGTCGTCGCGGATGGCAGGGCCAATGGCCGAGGTATCCCGATCTTCCGACACGATAGACGCAAGGGCATCCGGGTTATCCAGAAGCCGGACAAGCTGAGCGAAAATAATGACGGCCTCTTTGTAAAGCGGTCGAGTGGGGATTTCGGCCATGGTTTCGCTGCGGTGGGATAAGGAAGGAGTACGTCCGGTATCGCGAGTGCAGTAACTATGCCTAGCCGCTCGGTTTCATGCGGGGAACGCTGCTAACTCAGCGCAGTCATGCACCTTCCTCCAATGAGAAGAACCATCAGTTCAACCGCATATGTGGGCTGCATGAGCTTGAGCCGCGGTCGCGACCTCCACACTTCTCCTTACAACAATGGTTACCGGTGTCGAAGCGGCGGGACTGACTCTCGCAGTGTTTCCCCTCCTCATCCAGGGCCTGAAGGCCTACCAGGAAGGCGTACAATCTTTCTGGAGCCTTAGAAATTGGAAGCGGGTCCTTAGCGAAATCATCAGGGAACTGGACGTTGAATGCATTTGTTTCGAAAATATTTGCGGCAAGCTGCTCGAAGGGATGATATCGTCCGGAGACGCGAAGGATCCGATGAATGGGGACACCTGGGATGACCCTGAGCTGCAACGCAAGCTACAAGAACGGTTAGGTTCTCAGACTACAGAAAGGTTCACCGAACTGGTAAAGGAGCTGCTCCAATTGCTCGAGAACCTCAAGAAGGAGTTGGGGATTCAGGATGAAGTGTGTGGCTCGGGGCCCTTGCAACAGAATTATGTGCTCGATGCTGACTTGGCTCAGTCTAGACAACTCAACAGCCAGACCTGGGGTCGAATGAAGGCTGTTCTTCGGAAGGAAGGGGTTCTGAACGAAATCTCTAAAACTGTTCGACTCCTCGAGCGGCTAGCACAATGCAGAATACACTCGTTCACGAAACCATCTCGGCAGAGTACGCAGATCTACAACCGCTCCCGAAAGGACGCGAACGCCCTCTACAATACGTTATTGGAAAGCTTTTCTACCCAGCGAAAATGCCACTGCTCAGCGCCACACAATGCGAATTTGCGACTGGAGAGGATACTAAAGCCGAACTCTCCTAGTTGGCGATTTAGTGTACTTTTGTCGTTCGACATCTGTTCGGACAAGCAATCCGAGCCACTATGGGCCTGGCGTGAAGTCGAATTTCAGCCACTTGGCGATTGCGACCGCCCGGGAGTAGCGCTCCAAGCCGCTGCAATACAGGTTACTGCTCCAAGTATACCGACTGCGACCCTTGCACTACCGGTGGAGAGCCGACTTAGTCGCCTCCGGTCGGCTTTCAGAAGCAAAAGCAGCTCAGCTACACGGATTCCAGGGTATGTAACAGACAAATTAGCCCAGTGAATTGTAATCGTATGAAGTTAATCCCTTGGTAGCATAAAGATGAAGGAAGCCGCTTCTTCTGACCAAATCACATCCGCGGTACAAAATGGCAAAAACAAAGCAATGGCGGCCAAGACTCAGGGGTAAGCCAATCTCGAAGTACTGGTCTTTGTTGAAGTGGCTCTGATCTGTTGCAGTGGGCAGGCGAGGAAAGGCGTCTCGTTCGCCGTGGGGTCTTCTCACAAAGCGAGCCCTATCCCACCGGATGCACGAAAGACAACGGATCTTTGTGCGGAAATTGCGAGTGCGGAGGTTAATGCAGCCGACCTGCGTGTACTCGTCTCCGCTACGAACTGGCTCATTCGAATGGATCCGACGTCCTGTGAGAAATACACATCCGATCTTGTCTCACTGGACCAGCTCTTAAAAAGAGAAGATCTCAGTCGCGGGGCGCGATTAAGGCTCGCAGTGGAATTGGCGTTCTCTTTGATGCACCTGCACGGTACAAAATGGTTGGATGAAGGCTGGGGCAAGTGTGATATTCTATTTCCTCAGAAGGTCACCAGGGCACGGGGGGTGTCCGGTGAAGAAATCATGATCCTGGGGGCGGACTTGAGGAAACCTGTGGTCCGGCGGAGTTTTCGCTTGGATAGCCACAGTCAGCACCGATCGGTACCGCCGGCAAAAAGGACCGTCGTAGCCCACGACAAGAACTTGTTCTCACTCGGAATTGTCTTGATCGAGCTCTGGTTCGGGAAACGGCTTCAAGATCTCACCAAGCCCGAAGATGCAGTTCCAAATGATGCCGATACGGCCGACTGGGTGACGGCTTCTAGACTTCTTCAGGACATCGAGGTGGAGGCTGGAGAGATTTTCGGTGGCGCTGTGAGATGCTGTGTCTTTGGCCTGGGAGGGGTGGTCAAAACATTGGAGAATGATGACTTCAAGGGCAAAGTTATCACGGAGGTGGTGTCGCAACTGGAACGTCATTGGAAGGCGTACGACGGAGATGTGTGATGTGTACATCCTTTTTTTATTTTTTATAACTGTTTTTCAAGCCTAAGTGATGGAGAAATCCAGGTGGCTAGAGTACTCAACTCCGCTCTCCGTGAAGAATCCCAAAGTAACAGCCATAATGTGACCGTGATCATAGAGTGTGGAAGTACGTATATGTGTAAGTCTGTTCGTACAAAGGCACTTGCCCACAGTAGTATTCCGCCGGCGTCAGACGGCGAACTGCGAGCACTGAAGGGGTGTGGGGGATTACCAGGTTGAACTTCTCCCCGGCATGTCTTCCTCACGGACAGACTGCATCAGTATTCCTATACCTATATCTCTCCCTCCAACCTCGCGTCACATACCTAACCATCTGTAAGGTAACTATTCTCTTTGCACACGAGAAGCTGTAATTTCATTCTTCACTCCCTTCCGTCTATGGCTATCGCTAGTCCGAGGCCTGATGGTAGCGGTACTGTGAGGTCCATTTAAGGTTGTGTCGCTGGGGCCGAAAATAAGTTACACCCCCCCCTGCTCCGCTCGAGTTCGGGTTTTGCTGGTCTGCGTAGATATGTATATCCCTACGGCAACGCTGCTGTGTAGACCGTGCCGAGGTGGGGGCCGGGGAGGAGCTACCATTGTTCCTACCCACGCCCTCCTTCATGGCATGGCGGACGAGTAGGGGATGGGTCACGCTTTCCTTTGTTATCTCCTTTGTGATCTACTTTCTCTCGGACAAGCCTGGGCGGAGGGCAAAAGGGGAGATTGCAACGTGCCGCCACCGCGCGGACAGCGGACGGGAAAAACGGACAAAATGTACGCCGCCATAGTTTAGATAGACTGGATGCGAGTACGATTAAACAAAAACAAAAAGCTGCTATGTAGACCGGGCGGAGGTACGCGCGATGCCTCTCCTAAGGTCTCTTATGAAACTGAAGCGGGAGATCTCATAGAAGAAATGGGTGGAGGCACGGGCTGGGGGCAGGTCCTCCAAGGCGAAATAGAGGATGCCGAAAAGCCAAAGGCCGGACGGCACGGTAGCTGGGAGTACCAAGAGGCTCGCCTCGCGGTTGTACCAGGTGAAGACGGGGCACTGCTTACCTCCACTGGACGAAGAACTGGCTCACCCCGCAGTGCCGGTGGTGCCGGTATAAAATTCAGACTCGAGAACACCTCTTCAAGGTGTGTCCTGAGTGGAAGGCCCAACAGATAATCCTGTGGGCGGAGGTGCGGAAGGAGGCTGGTGGGGGGCCGGTGGGGGATCCGGGACCTCCTAGCAGATCGGCGATGCAGTCAGGCGGTGCTGGACTTCCTCTCTATTACATACAGATGTGGGAAGGCGAGTGCTGGCTGAGGAGGACACAGGGAGTGAGGCGTCGGAGTGGGAGCTCCGGGAGCGCGGGTGTTCAAAATACTTCTCGCCGCTCCGGCACGGCATGCGGACGGAGGATTAGACGTCAGAATTGAGTAACACCGTGGCAACGGGAGCGATGCTGCGTTGCAAGGGGGCCAGATTGGGATTAGCGTCGTGTAGTTAACGGCTGGGCGTTCAGTACTAAAAGACTATGCCGCCCACCGCCCCCTGCTGGTGGTGTCTGTACAGACACAGACAAGGGAGCACGTCCTCAATAAACTACCCCCATTGGAAGGCCCGGCAGAAGATTCAGCGAGTGAAGTTCGGAAGGGGGAAGGACGTTCAAGGTCCGCGGCCTCCTCGCCAATGCGAGGCGCAGTCAGGCGGTTTTAGACTTCCTCTCCACCACAGATGTGGGGAGCATGGCCCCAACCCGGGGTGAGGAAGACACACAGAGCGAGGCGTCGGAGTGGGAACTCCGGGAGCGGAGAGAAAGGGAAGAGGAGAGCAGCCAGGAGGCTGAGAAGCTGGGCGCCGAGGAGGAGCCGCCGCTGTTCCGCCCCGTGCCCTCCTTCATGGCCTCTGCGGCAGAGGAGCAGGGAACCCGGGGGTGTTTCTTTCGTCTCTCCTTTGTCACTTCCTTTGTCATTTCCTTTGTCATTTCGTTGGTGCGCTCTGCAACTTCTTGGGACAGACTTGGGCGGGGCAAAGGGGAACCACACCGGGAGACTGCGGACTGATAGAGGTCAAAGTTCGGACTGTGGCCAAGAACCAAATAGTTTGTTTATCGCCATGATCAGGTCGCATGCGATTAATGAATGAATAAATTCAAAGTGTTGAGCCCTGAAGATCAGGAGCAACCCTCATAGCGAACGCTCCAATACATACATACTAACTGCTTCAATCGATTCCGCCTGTCCCCGTTACCTTCAGTTCCCGACAAGCCAACTAAACCAAAACCAAAACCAACGTTGCGGTTGCCCAACAGAAACCAAACCAAGATCTGAGCAGAGAGCTGCTCTTTCAAAACGCTCGAACGGATGAGAAACATAGACATAATAACTATCAAACGACATAGCACAGACGCGTCAAAGCAAGTGATAAAGACAAAAAGGACGTTGTTAAGGACGTCGGAACGTACGAAGGAAAACCTTGAATGAGCTGAAGGAAACCCTGTCACCATACACCACCAAAAGACCTACTCTCGGCTAGCTCTCGTCGATGATAACATCCATGACCTGCACAACCATAACCTCCCAACCCCATGAACCTACGACTCGCCCTGCCACCGGAATCCGGCACGACGCCGCCGAAAATCTCCCCGAGACTAGGCAGGCAAAGGTAAAAGGGTTTCCACGATCCTGGCCAAAGTGAGAGTGTCAGGGTGATCCTTTCCAAAGGTCTTCTCACGGCCATCGAGGGCCCTCTGGTACCATTCGAGTGCCTTGTCGTGGTCGCCTTGGCTATTGAACACACCGGCCATGTTGTTAATGGTGTTGAGTGTGTCAGGGTGATCCTTTCCAAGGGCCTTCTCACGGCCAACAAGGGCGCTCTGGTACCATACGAGTGCCTTGCCGTATTCGCCTTGGCTATTGAACACTCCAGCCATGTTGTTAACGGTGTTGAGTGTGTCAGGGTGATCCTTTCCAAGGGCCTTCTCACGGCCATCGAGGGCCCTGTAGTACCATGTGAGTGCCTTGCCGTAGCCGCCTTGGCTATTGAACACTCCGGCCATGTTGTCAATGGTGTTGAGTGTGTCAGGGTGATCCTTTCCAAGGGTCTTCTCACGGCCACCGAGGGCCCTCTGGTACCATTCGAGTGCCTTGTTGTAGTCGCCTTGGCTATTGAACACTCCGGCCATGTTGTTAACGGTGTTGAGTGCGTCAGGGTGATCCTTTACAAGGGCCTTCTCACGGCCATCGAGGACCCTCTGGTACCATACGAGTGCCCTGGAGTACTCGCCTTGGCTATCGTACGCTCCGGCAATGTTGTCAACGGTGGTGAGGGTGTCAGGGTGATCCTTTCCAAGGGCCTTCTCACGGCCATCAAGGGCCCTCTGGTACCACACGAGTGCCCTGGAGTATTCGCCTTGGCTATCGTACACTCCGGCCATGTTGTTAACGGTGTTGAGTGTGTCAGGGTGATCCTTTCCGAGAGTCTTCTCACGGCCATCGAGGGCCCTCTTGTACCACACGAGTGCCCTGGGGTGTTCGCCTTGGCTACCGTACACTCCGGCCATGTTGTTAATGGTGTTGAGTGTGTCGGGATGATCGTTGCCAAGGGTTTTCTCGTAACCATCAAGGGCCCTTTGGTACCATTGGAGTGCCTTGGGGTACTCGCCTTGGCTATCGTACACTCCGGCAATGTTGTTAATGGTGTTGAGTGTGTTAGGGTGATCGTTGCCAAGGGTTTTCTCGTAACCATCAAGGGCCCTCTGGTACAATTCGAGATTCTTGTCGTCGGGATCAGACTCCGAAGAGTCTGGCAGGGACACTGTCTCCGCATCGTCGTCGCAGGCTCCGGGGAGTATGAATAGTGCTATCTGCTGCATGTGACGCCCGAGGTGGCTTTGAAGTTGGCTCGGGATACACGCCTTATCGCACAGAGGGCACGACTGTTCAGATTCGATCGCTCCTTCGGCACGCTGGGTAAGCACTTCGGCCTGTTTTGCGCTTGCGCCTGGGTGCCAGGTTTGTACATGTTGGACAAACAAGGCTTTAGAAGTAAGAAATTCGTTGCAGGAATCGCAATGCCACTCCCGTCTATGAGCCGCCAGTTCGTGTTCAAACCATTCCTGGCGACTGGCAAATAGATATTCAGCTCTGGCGCAGGATTCAAAAGTGCAAATATATGGCCGGAGGTCCCTGTAAACGTGTTTTCTGAGTTCAGTGTTAGTACCTGCGTCGTTCGGTGGCAGCTGTAGCACTCACATCCATGACATCTGGCTGTTGGGTGATATTAAAGTGAAACAATACGGGCATTGAAAAGGAACGCCGTCGAACGGATTATTGGTGGGAGGATCGGGGACACGCAGCTGACCTCCAGATCCTTCAGAAGAAGAAGAATTATAAGTAGTCTGCGACAGTCCCCCGGCGGAGCGGGTTTCCTCGGCATCTATTGGGCTGGTTTCGTGATATCCCTGCGCGGTCGGCTGCAGGAAGGTTGATACTGTAGTGGCGGTCTGGGTAAATTCAGTATTAGGTTGGCCTACCGAATCCCCTTCGAATTGGTGGGGATACGTTTTGGCCTGTGTTTCAAAGACGTCCGCTCCGTTTGCCGCGTGGCGATGACCAGCAATTTTCTGATGATGTTTTTCGTGGTAGCGAAGTAGTTGCCGCCGTCTGGTATTGGCCTTCCCAAGACGTTGTATCAAGTAATTTTTCCCATCGATATCCGGGAACTTCTCGGCGACGTGGGACACGTCGAAATCTTCGAAGTGTGACATATCTATATGTGCGCACTTCTCGAATCTGTCTCGTGGCGTTGGATTCCGCACGGCAATCGAGAACTTGTACAGACAAGTGATAATGTGAGATATTTCGTTCAGGCAATCTTCGAAGGGAGTCTGCACGGGTATCTCGGCGTCCTCGCGCTCTGCGGAGTCCGAAGAGGCCCAAGATACGTCATCAAAGCTATATGTGTGGGGATCGTGATAGTTTCCACCAATGATGTTGCACGCTAATGCTGTCAGCTTTTGTAAGGGAGACGATGGTGGAGAAGCGAACCATCTCTGAGCGCGGTGATCAGGTCCTCTAGTAGTCTGACAACCATATGCTGCATCCGTGTTGCTTCTCTGAGGCGATGATCTAGCGATAGACGATCACCTCTGTGGGCTCCAACATTCTCGGCCCACACTTTGAATCGTCCACAGTCGTCGCGGATGGCAGGGCCAATGGCCGAGGTATCCCGATCTTCCGACACGATAGACACAAGGGCATTCGGGTTATCCAGAAGCCGGACAAGCTGAGCGAAAATAATGACGGCCTCTTTGTAAAGCGGTCGAGTGGGGATTTCGGCCATGGTGTCGCTGCGGTGGGATGGGGAAGGAGTACGCCCAGATATCGCGAGTGCAGTAACTATGCCCAGCCGCTGATGCGGGGAACCCTGACAAACTCAGCGCAGTCATACACCTTCCTCCAGCGAGAAGGACCATCAGTTCAACTACATATGTGGGCTGCCTGAGCTTGAGCCGCGGTCGCGACCTCCACACTTCTCCTTACAACGATGGTTACCGGTGTCGAAGCGGCGGGACTGACTCTCGCCGTGTTTCCCCTCCTCATCCGCGGCCTGAAGGCCTACCATGAAGAGGCACAATCTTTCTGGAGCCTTAGAAATTGGAAGCGTGTCCTTAGCGAAATCATCAGGGAACTGGACGTTGAATGATTTGTTTCGAAAATATTTGCGGCAAGCTGCTCGAAGGGATGATATCGTCCGGAGACGCGAAGGATCCGATGAATGGAGACACCTGGGATGACCCTGAGCTGCAACGCAAGCTACAAGAACGGTTAGGTTCTCAGACTACTGAAAGGTTCACCGAACTAGTAAAGGAGCTGCTCCAATTGCTCGAGAACCTCAAGAAGGAGTTGGGGATTCAGGATGAAGTGTGTGGCTCGGGGCCCTTGCAACAGAATTATGTACTCGATGCTGACTTGGCTCAGTCTAGACAACTCAACAGCCAGACCTGGGGTCGAATGAAGGGGTTCTGAACGAAATCTCTAAAACCGTTCGACTCCTCGAGCGGCTAGCACAATGCAGAATACACTCGTTCACGAAACCATCTCGGCAGAGTACACAGATCTACAACCGCTCCCGAAAGGACGCGAACGCCCTCTACAATACGTTATTGGAAAGCTTTTCTACCCAGCGAAAATGCCACTGCTCAGCGCCACACAATGCGAATTTGCGACTGGAGAGGATACTAAAGCCGAACTCTCCTAGTTGGCGATTTAGTGTACTTTTGTCGTTCGACATCTGTTTGGACAAGCAATCCGAGCCACTGTGGGCCTGGCGTGAAGTCGAATTTCAGCCACTTGGCGATTGCGACGGCCCAGCGCACCAAGCCGCTGAGATACAGGTTGCTGCTCCAAGTATACCGGCTGCGACTCCTGCACTACTGGTGAAGAGCCGACTAGGCGTCCTTGGTCGCCTCCGGTCGGCTCTCAGAAGCAAAAGCAGCTCAGCGACACGGATTTCAGGGTATGTAACGGATAAATTATCCTGGAGAATTGTGATCGTATAAAGCTAATTCCTTGGTAGCATAAAGATGAAGGGAGCCGCTTCTTCCGACCAAAGCACATCTAACTACTGTACAAATGGCAAAAACAAAGCAATGGCGGCCAAGACTCAGGGGTAAGCCAATCTTGAAGTACTGGTCTTTGTTGAAGTTGGCTCTGATCTGTTACAGTGAACAGGCAAAGAAAGGCGTCTCGTTCGCCGTGGGGTCTTCTCACAAAGTGAGCCCTATCCCACCGGATGCACGAAAGACAACGGATCTTTGTGCGGACATCGCGAGTGCCGGGGTTAACGCAGCCGACCTGCGTGTACTCGTCTCCGCTACGAACTGGCTCATTCGAACGAAGCCGTCGTCCTGTGAGAAATACACATCCGATCTTGTCTCACTGGACCAACTCTTAAAAGGAGAAGTTCTCTGTCGCGGGGAGCGATTAAGGCTCGCAGTGGAATTGGCGTTCTCTTTGATGCGCCTGCACGGTACAAAATGGTTGGATGAAGGCTGGGGCAAGTGTGATATTCTATTTCCTCAGAAGATTACCAAGCCGCGGAAGGTGTCCGGTGAAGAAATCATGATCCTGGGGGCGGACTTGAGGAAACCTGTGGTCCGGCAGAGTTTTCGCTTGGATAGCCACAGTCAGCACCGATCGATACCGCCGGCAAAAAGGACCATCGTGGCCCACGACAGGAACTTGTTCTCACTCGGAATTGTCTTGATCGAGCTCTGGTTCGGGAAACGACTTCAAGATCTCACCAAGCCCGAAGATGCAGTTCCAAATGATGCCGATACGGCCGACTGGGTGACGGCTTCTAGACTTCTTCAGGACATCGAGGTGGAGGCTGGAGAGATTTTCGGTGGCGCTGTGAGATGCTGTGTCTTTGGCCTGGGAGGGGTGGTCAAAACATTGGAGAAGGATGACTTCAAGGGCAAAGTTATCACGGAGGTGGTGACGCAACTGGAACGTCATTGGAAGGCGTATGATGGAGATGTGTGATAATGTGTACATCCTTTTTTTTATTTTTTATTTTTTATAACTGTTTTTCAAGCCCAAGCGGGGTAAATCCAGGTGGCTGGAGTACTCCACTCCGTGAAGAAACCCTAAAGAATAACAGTCATAATGTGACAGTGATTATAGAGTGTGCAAGTACTCACATGCGTATGTCTGTTAGTACAAAGGCACTTGCCCACAGTAGTACTTCACCAGCGCCAGACGACGAGCAGCGAGCACTGAAGGGGTGTGGGGTATGGGATGCCAGGTTGAACTTCTCCCCGGCCTGTCTTCCTGACGAACAGTCTACATCAATACCTATACCTATCTCTCCCACCAACCTCGCGTCACATAACCATCTATGAGGTGGCTATTCTCGTAGCACACGAGAAGCTGTAATTTGATCCCTCACTCCCTTCGGTCTATGACTACCGCTAGTCCGTGCACCCTATTAGAGTGCGAGGCTTGGGGCTTGCTCCCGCTACCGTTGAGTGAGTGAAGGGATATTCGGGGGCTAGTGCTTTTAGTTCTCGCTGTGTCGTCTACGCTTTTGCGGCGCATATCACCACTTCAACCAATCGTTTAGCTAACTAGGCGCCAGTGCGGACATCCCACGCCGGGTATCTAGCATAAATAGTGATCGTGGACAGGGGTTTTTACGCGATAACCATAAAGCAAACGGCCATCGCAACTAAAGCTTTTGGTTCTTATTTTGTCATTAATCGCGTGCGACCTATCTAGAACATGGTAATGGGGCTTGGGGACCGCTAGATACTGTCCGGTTCCCCGACCTCGATCGATCCGCAGGCCGCTCGTTGTAGCTCCCCTTTGCCCTCTACGCAAGGAGTTACCTGATAGAGCTCGCCAACGAAAAAACAAACGAAAAAATAACAAAGGAAATTACAAAAGAGAGACAAAGAAACCCGCCCCCAGACCCCCTGCACCTCTCCCAATGCCGCGCCCACGACTTCCTTGACCTGGCTGCCCTGCAGCAGGCTGAGCAGCCGCAGCCCGTTTCCCAGCTGGGCAGCCGCCGGCTTGAAGCCCGATCCCATCGCTAGCGCTCCTGGGTTGGGTGCCCAGAAGCAGTCTGTAATCGCACGGGCCTCCTGGCTGACCGCGGCTGTGTGTCGCTCGCCCGTCCGATGGCGCCCTAGGTTTAGCCGCCCTTCCACGGAGCTTCGCGCCGTATATCGCGACCGGCCGGCATGACCTTGGCCGGCGAGAGGCACCGCAACCAAAGCATGCATATTCGGGGTGGATGCGTGACGGTTGATGGTTGGTGTCTGTTGCGCACTCGCAGTATGATATCACAGAACCTGTATCGAAGAACCCACCATGGGTCTTTTTTTTCCTGTTAGAGGGGTTTCGCCGCTTTGCATTCGTTCGTCTCCAGTCTTATGCACACCTGTCGCTCGTTGGAGTGGATTAGGAGTGAGGGAGGCTGTACGATATAATTTCTTAAGGATATGCCAGGGCACGGCGGCGTGGCCGCCCGCGCACTGACCGAGGTCGGAGCCGGATGTGAGCGGACGGGAAAAGTCGCTCATTGGAATGGCCGAGAAGCCCGAGTCAGCTCTGGTGAAGCCGCGCAGCCCTACGCGCCCGATATTTGCCCGCCCGCATCGCTACCTCTTCTCACAGGTGGCCTTCGCCGGCTCCCGTCCACTGCCCAACCGCGGCCCCGATCAGTCCGCAGGCGGCTCGTTACGGCTTCCCCTTCCCTTCGCCCTGGCTGTCCTAGGAATATGGAGCGCCCCAAGGAGGTACCAGATGAAAAGGCCGGGAAACCGTCTCCTTGCTCTTCTTCTGTGGAAGCTCCGACACGCCGTCACGATGAAGCGCCTACTTATGCTTGCCCTGCCCGCCGCCTGAGCCGTCACAAGCAAAGCCGTAGCACAGTAGAGACCACTGTGCGCCCACATGCCCGTTGCTCGTTCCAAAGCGCCGCTCTCGCACAGCTTTTTCTCTCCTTTTTGGTGTTTGCGTGTCTTTTGTGGCCTGGCGTCCCTGCTACCGCCAATGACGGCGGTCACACAGGCGCCCTGCCCCGAGCTCTATCGGCCCAAGACGGGGCGCTCACCTCTTTTCCGTTTCTCTCCCCTGTCTTCGCCTTCCCTTTCTCTTTGCGCTTCCTCTCAACCTTCTTCCATCCGTCTTCCGTCCCATCCTCGCGCAGTGGCGGTGGCAGATGCTGACGGCTGGGTTGCGCGGGATCGGGCTCCACGTCTGCATGCTCTGGAGTCTAAGTGCATGAGAGTTGGTGTGTGGGGGAGGTGTTCCTCTGCTGCTTTGCCAGTTAGTGCGGGACTTGCAAATCTGGAAGCGCTGGCGATGGAGTCAGGACTCGGACCAGCGGCCACCTAGCTGGAAAACAGGCGGCGGCGGTTCGGACTACGGCTACTCGGCCTGCCACAGTGCGGCCAGGCCAGAGGGATCGTGAGCACGGCTTTGCGTATCGGAAAACGGCTGGAGTGCGCTCTCGACTACCTACTCAGGTAGCAGAGTCCTGCTGCAGAAGCCGGAGACCCCTGACTCCGACTCGCTACAGGGGGGAGAAGCCGAGACCAAGGCGGAGGCGGAGCGCCCCCGACTGGGGCTCATCACGTTTACGGATGGGTCGCGACGAGACAGCGGAGCTGCCGGATTCTGTCATGTGGAAGAACGGTCAAGGCGGGTGGGCTCAAAACCCACATGGGCTACATGGAGGAGGCCGATGAACTGGGTACCGAGGGCGAGGAACAGCCACTGTTCCTCCCCGCGCCCTCCTTCCTGGCCTATGCGGAGGAGGAGTAGGGAGTCTGAGGGGGGCTTTCTTTTGTCTTCCGTTTGTCTTTCCTTTGTCATTTTCTTTTGTGATTTCTTTGGTGCGTTCTATCGCTTTTGGGACAGGCCTAGCCGGAAGGCAAAGGGGAGCTACAATGGGGCGCCTGCAGGCTGATTGAAGTCGAGGCTCGGACAGGGCCAGGAGCGGGGCAGTTCGTTAACGCCATGATATATCTACATTGGTCACACGTGATTAACGAATACATACATAAATAATATAAGAAAAAAATGTAGCCCCATGATCTACATAGCTGCATAGGTATCTCTCACGCGATTGATGTCAAAAAAAAAAACTTGAAGTTCAGGTGCAAGCCTCATGATTGATCGTGAACGCCCCAATAATGCAAACTACTGCAATCGATTCCACCTGCCCCCCATTGCCTTGACGATTCAACAAAGCCCATGCCAGAAACAAGCGTTACCAACAGAAACCAAACCAAGATCTGAGCAGCGACCTGCCCTTTCAAGAGAAGCACAGACAAAACAGCCAAAGCACAGACACGTCAAAGCAAGTGATAAAGACGAAGAGAGACACGCGAATATAGAAACGAATACCTCGAATGAACTCGAAGGAAACCTGTCACCACACACGGTAAAAAGAACTACCCACGAACCTGCGACCCACCCTGCCACCAGACCCAGGCACGGCGCAGCGGAAAAACTTCCCGAGCTAGGTACTAGGTAGACAGAGGTGAAAGATTTTCCATGATCCTGGCCAAAGTGAGAGCGTCAGGGTGGTCGTATCCAAGGTTCTTCTCCCAGCCATCAATGGCCATGGCGCCATCCGTGTACTATAGAGTACTCGCCTTGGCCGTGTGTTGAACGCATCGGCCATGTTGTGAACGGTGCTGAGATTGTTAGGGAGATCCTTTCTAGCGGATTTCCCACGCCCATCGGGGACGCTCCAATACCCAGCGAGGGCCTTGGAGTACTCGCCCTGATCTTTGGACACATTGGCCATGTTGTTGACGGTGTTGAGAGTGGATGGGTGGTCCTTTCGATGGGTATCCTCGTTACCTTCGAGGGCCCCCCGGTACCATTCGAGTGCCATGGAGCACACGCCCTGACATGTGGACACCACGGTGATGAGTGGTTCTCTGTTTCAAGTGTGTGTAAGCACCTAAACAGCTTAAGAGGAGTAGAATATGGCAAACCTCTCGGAGGTGGCATCTTCGACTCGACACCGACGGTGGGAAGCGCCCTGTTCAAAATCTCGTTGTATTCTTTCAACTGGCCGACCAATCGTTCGAACCTATCCCTATCGACAAATGTCCACCGCACTCTCTTCAGGGTAGGCAGCGCCCTCTGCAGGCTTTCCGTGCTGCTCTTCAGCCGCCCCACCTCGCTCTCAAGTTCTGGTCTTATCTGGTATAAATATAACAGATGAGGTTGAGCAAGAAGTTCGACAACGTCCAGGTTAGGACGCGGCTGGATTGGCCCAGGGCTCCTCCGTGTGCACAGGAGGGAGGAGACGGAGATCGAACGGTATAGCGCACGAAAGCCACCGCGTAATCGTGGACCGCGGTCGCTGCCCGGCGTGCCGTAGTTGGAGCTGCACTCGAGTAGTTCGGCTAAGACGATTGAAATTCGTGCCAGTGCATCCACAGCAAAACGTACGTCGCTATGGCTGCAACCCCTGTGATCCCGCTCCCAGGCTTTTGCCCACGTCTCCAAACAGCGCTTTTCCGCCCGAAGCCGAAAATCCAGGTCTCCGTAGTCCCGACCGAATGACCGCGCCGCCGACAGCAGTCCGTAACCCGACAGAAGCTGGCAAGCGAGCCCGACAACGCCGACTCCGAGACCTTGAGCAATCAACGATAATCAGCTATCAACCTAGGCCTTGCCGCGTTGGGATGATTCATTACCGGCGGCATCCATTGTAGGGTTGGCGTTGTTTGCTCGTACGTAGAGGTAGTTGGTGCTAATGATAATCCTGACGAACTTTTCGACGTAGAGTAATGAGAGACAACCAAAGCAGCATCAAGGAAGATATGCCTACTTTTCCTTAACAGATACCGTGTTACTTAGGCGTCGTACGGCCACGTCACCGGAAGCATATATACCCACTCTAACCAATCGTGCACCGCTGCGGCCAATCAAGGCAGCCTACGCCGGGAGCCAGTGGTTTCTGCGTACGCCGGAAACGTCGCCCAATGGCCATGTATCTGTCTCCCTTTTGGCCAGGCCACCTAACGCAAGTGGCCATCGGAGGAATCGAGGTGGTTTGGATGGGTGACGGTTGATGATTGGTATTCGTTGCCAGTATGAAATCTCAGAACTTGTATCGTATGTATCTTATTGTATTTGTTAAAGAACGAAGCATTAGTCTGGTTTTTCCCTCTTGAGAGGTTGTTCCACCGTTTGTTTTGTCATTGATCGCATGTGATGTTTAGAGTTCATAGCGATATACGCACTGTCCGCAGTTCGCGCGAAGGCGACTCGTTGCAAGCGTTCCTTGCCCTCCGCCCATGCCTGTCCCGGGAGTGGTGGAGTGCGCCGGGTATACTGCAAAGGGGAGGGACTGGGGGAAGCCGCCCCCGACATCCTACTCCTCTTCCGTGGAGCCTATGAATGGGGGTGTTGAGAGGAAAAGCGGACGCTCCTCAACCCAGTTTCAGTCTCTTGCCTCCTCTCCCTATCATTCCGCTCACGGAGTTCCCACTCTGAAGCCTCGCTTTTTGGGGCGTTTTCCCCAGACGTCTTCCGAACCAGCCCCCCAACATCCGTGGTGGCGAGGCAGCCCGAAACCACCCGTGCATCGCTCGTCGGCGAAGTGGTCCCGGATCTTGAACCAGTCCTTACCTCTCCCTGTCTCCCTCCGGACTTCCGGACCTCCGCCTACAGGGTCTTCTGCTTCGCTTTTCAGTGGGAGCAAAAAAGATGTTCTTTCGTCTGGGCCCTGTATGGGCACCGCCAGCGCGCAACGGTGGGTCGGTTCTTGGTTCATGACGGATAGCTACTGGCCAGTGAGGCAGTAACCCGTCTTCAGTTATCATAGAACCTCTCGGCAAGCCACTTGGCTGCCTAGCAGCCTAGGCAGCAATGGAATCTGGCTTCTCTATTGGATGTCACGACCAAACTCCCATTGGTGGTCATCTTGCTGTGTGGTGGATTCTGTTGGTCGAGAGACGTCTTCTCTCGGCCGAAACTTGAGTGTCGCGGCTTCCGATGTCGGTCGTATCGGGATTTCTTCCCAGTAACCTTAGTCTGAACCCAGGCCCTCTCTTCCACCCGCTTGTCCTCGGTGATTCGGCGCTTCAAATGGGCGAGCTCTCGAAGTGGCTAGCGTCTTGCTCCACCTTATGGTGATTGTTTCACCTTTTTGCATCGGGAGACATCATCAGAGTCAACATAGTCTGAATGCGAGTAGGATTAAAACAAGCTCGCTGGAATTAGCGCGTACATTGCCATGATCTAGATAGATCGCTGTGTATATCTCCATGACCTAAATAGGTCGCACACGATTGACGAAGAAATGAACGCCCTCTGGGTCAGCTCTGGTGTAGCCGCACATCCCTGCGTAAAGAGTCCTCCTCCCATCGAAATGGGTTTAACGCCGTGTAGCACTCGGTAGTGCATTCGGGGTTAGTGCGGCGGCGGCAATTGAACGTCACCTGATATGTAGGAGGTGGAGCCTGAAGCTCATGCGAATGGCCATGAGCTAACGCCCTCTGAGCTGGGTAGCATCACGAGACCTTTACAGAACACCCGCAGATGTCAAATCAATAGGAATCACAGAGGCAATAATGGAGAACGGCGGAGTCAGTTCCATTGGGCCAAACACTGTTAACACAGTCGTATTGCATTTGGCAGGTCTCGCGGTTACACCTACGGTTCACGAACCGACCGGGAAAACTTCTGGCGAAGACGAAGTCGATAACATCAAGGTTGTCCGTCCCCCCTCTATCACCCCGTAAGCCCGAAGGCAACCTCGGTCGACGAACTCTTGGGGCAGGTTTTCGGCTTGCGCAAATACTGCATACGGATCCACCCTCCTGGCATCACCTAGTGCTAGTAGTCATGATGCACGTCTCGGGACGAAATTGATGTGGACACCCTAGGGACCATGGGCGAGAGTCTCAGAGACCCAGAGATAAATCCAGTAATATCCCACGATTCCCTAGTCCTCCACCTAAGTACTTATATATAACCCCTTACAGCTGTCCACTCGTCCTCAGCACCCACAGTGCGCGACTTGGCGAGCTCGGCAAGCTCGGAGGCCGGATTCTCGGCGGGCACGTTCTCGGCGGGCACGTTCTCGGTGGGCACGGCGAGCTCGTTGTCGGCGGGCGCGTTCTCGGCGGACTCGGCATGCGCAACCAAGGGAGAATTTCCTGTCGAACCAGCAAGTTTACCTAGAATAAGTAAGTGACTGCAAGGAGCATGTAGGTAGTATGTGGTTGCAGACCTGTCCCCTTATTAGCGATACTGAAGATGATATTGGATCTGTTGAAGAGACGAGGAGGCCTAAGAGCATGTGCAACACAATATCGTGTGATTTGCGTGAACGTAATATTGACTAAGTGCCAAGTGCACTACAAACTTGCCAAGACTACCACAAGCGGTGCAAACTAACCGTCTATGGGGGGAGCACTCTTATCCAAGATAACACGAACTCCAGCTCCCGACCATGTCCGTGATTATATTAATAAACCACTGAGGACAGTGTAGTACGAAGAAAAACATAACGCAGATGCTTGACCATGTAAGGTAACCCTCTCTTGTGGGCGAGTCGCTTGTCATCGTCGTACCTACTTCCCGCAGGTTCCTTCCCAATCGTTCTCCCCACTTCTGTAGATATGTAGTTACCTCCTTGTGCGACAAGTCCCACCCCCCTCCCCCTCCCCCAGCCGGACTGTGCTTTGCCACCAGAAATTCACGATTTGAGGCTATACATGAATACAAAACACGAGACCGAGCACGAATGGGACGCACTGGATCCCAGCTGCATTGCCAGTCGCGGAGGTGGAGCAGTTGGGTGATTATATGGAATGCCTGCATCACTACCGCTTCTCACGGGTGGCCTTTGCCAGCTCCCGTCCACTGACCAACCGCGACCCCGATCAATCCGCAGGCGGCTCGTTACGGCTTCCCCTTCCCTTCGCCCTGGCCTGTCCAAAGAATACAGAGCGCCCCAAGGAAATTCCAGTTGGAAAGGCCGGGAAACCGCCTTCTTGCTCTTCTTCTGTGGAAGCGCCATGTAGGAGGGCGTAGGGAAGAATTGCAGCCGTTCTCAACCTCAGTCGTGTCCGGTATCCGTCACCCCACTTCTTTTTTATTTATTTATTCATTAATCGCATGCGATTTACATATCTAGATCATGGCGATGTATTAAGACCGAATCCTGACCACTACAGCCATATTAACGTGGAAGCGGCGACACGCCGTCGCAATGTAGTGCCTTACTTCCCCTGCCCCGAGCTTTATCAACTCGGGACGGGACACTCACCTCTTTTCCGTTTCCCCCCCTCTCTTCTCCTTCCCTTTCCATTTGTCCTTCCTCGCGACTTTCAATCTTCTTCCATCCGGCTTCCGTCTCATCCTCGCGCAATGCGGGCCCGGTGGCAGTGGCTTATGTTGACGGCTGGGTTTGTGCGGGATTGGTCCACACGTCCGCATGCTCCGAACCCAGGAGAGTTGCTGCGGGGGAGGTTTCCCTCTGCTGCTTCACCTGCTGGTGCGGGGATTGAGGTTCCGTCCGTTTCCGCTTTGGTCGCGGGGAGGTTGATGGAGGAGGCAGCAGCGGCTGTGTCGCCGGTTTTGCGCTCGCAGTGCCCGGTTCTCTGTGGGTTTATCGATTTACTCGCTCATCGTAGTTCTTTTGGTCCTTGGGGGTCCTTCATCCCGCGTGGCGTCTCTTTTAGCGCTTTTAAAAGAATTGTGACAGCTGCTGACTGCTTCTCGATATTGGCGCATAGATACGATCGCAATCTCATCAGCAGCGGGGAACGCGCGTGCGAATTGCCGATTAAAGTCTCACGCACAACTAGCCCCTCTCCGCCCGAGTCCGTACACACTGCCGTCCGACCGCTGAACCCGCGCAACAAGGAGCCTGCAACGAACCGCCTTCGCGCGCACTGCGGTCAGGAAACGGACTGTTTGTACGTCGCCATGATGTACATAGGTCGCATGTGAGTAACTAATGACAGAATAAAAGAAGACAAAAGAAAAGAGAAAAAAGCGCCTGTGCGGCCAATCGGGACAGCCCGCACCAGTAGAACAAAAACAGCGATCGCCGACAGTGGTTTTTGCGACAACAGGTTCCATAAGGACAGGGTTACTAAACCAGACAAAAAGTGCGCCGCCATATGTAAGTATCTAGATACATAGGCCATATGCGAGTATGTATGTATGTATGAATAAAAAAACAAAAACAAGGGTTAAGGTTTACATATCTCGCCAGGGCAGGTCGTGACACGTTGAGCGCGGGCTAGACCGTGTAGGGTTAGATTGCCGAGTATTACGCAACGTCGGTTGATCGGCCCCAGGTCTGCCTCAGCTCGGCTTGGTGCGGCTATCCTTCATCAACGACGAAGCATCAAGCTCGTCGCAGCCAGTACAACTACTGGCGACGATCCTCTCGCAAGCTTCCGTACAGCCGACTACCGATACGCCCCGAACTCCCAGCAAGCGTTCACTGGTTAAGTTCAAACAACGGCCAAGGCCTCGCAAACACCCAATTGCTGTGCTCCCTCGCTGGGTTCCTCTGCCAGCGGCCTCTCCTTAGTTCGGTTTCAGCTCAGAGTATTGTCTAGGCAGAACGTGGCGGGTGGACGATGGGAATGGTGGGCAACAGAAGCCTACACATGAGGAGGTACGAGTACGGTTGGGGCTCCAGTAAAAGAACCAGGTCATGAAATGGAAGAAGGTATGCTGTGAGATCGATTATCAGACTGCTACTGCAAGTTACTGACCATCCAGCTCTTAACAGAACGAGGCATTGCTACTGCAAGCGAATCAACATACCCACACGCATACGGCGCAGCAGCCCATGGTGGGAGAGCTTAAGAAATAACTACGCACTGCGTTTGAGCAGCGAAAACTGGGGCGCGTTGTACGCCGCAATTGGTTCGAGCGTACCCCGAAGCGGCTATCACAGAGATCTATTCCCATTCTACTATCGTATTCCGCATTTAGATGGCTGGTTCCTTGGTCTTCACCGCAATGAAATTACACTCTGTACATATCAAGCCCAGGAAACACCGCCGGTCCGGTACAGCAGCGTGAGATGATCACCAACTTTCCACCAGCCGCGCGCCGCGCCGCATAGCGACCGGACCGTGCTGGTCGCACCACCAGCTGTAGGAACTCGGAGAAGTGCTAGGATGGTAGGGAAACCTCTGCGCAGTTATGTCATTTCTTTCCTGCAAATTGCCGACACTGAGGGTGATTAGGATGAAGGTGGGGACTTAGGTGCGACTTCCGTTGGCATGCAGAGGAGTTTTAGTCAGATTTGTAGATAGTAGATTCTACGGGCGGGGCGCCGTGCTCGGCACAAGCGCGATTTGATATTGTACTACCTAGTCCTTAAGCGCACTAATGTGCGCTCGTGGCGCTATCACCTATAACAGTGGTTTACCCTCCAGGCGAGATGTATCCTGGCAGAAATTGACTGTCCAGTGGAGATTCGATGGTGTCTGGCCCACGAGGGAATTGCTGGGAACGAAGAAGCCGATCAATGGGCAAAGATCGCTGCAGGTAAACCACACGAGCATGGTGTGGAAGCCCGCAATGCTGGTGGTGCCGGTACCCGACCCAGACCCGGGAACACCTCTTCAAGGTGTGCCTGGAGTGGAAGCCGTAGCAGAAGATCCTGTGGGCGGAGGTGAAGAAGGAGACCGGGAGGTGGAAGGACCGGTGGAAGATCAAGGACCTCCTGGCGGACGGGAGGTGCAGCCGGGCGGTACTGGACTTCCTATCCTCCACGGACGTGGGAAGAGGGTGACGCCGGGTGTCAGGCGTCAGAGTGGGAGCTCCGGGAGCGCCGGGAGCGGGAAGAGGAACAGGAGGCGGAGGTGGAGGAGCTAGGTGCTGCGGGAGGATGGGGTGCGGGGGAGGAACTGCCTCTGTTCCTGCCCACGCCCTCCTTCATGGCATCGGCAGACGAGGAGTAGGGGATGGCCGCTTTTCCTTTGTTGCTCTCCTTTGTGATTTCCTTGGTGCGCATCTTTTCTCTTTGGGACAGGCCTGGGCGGAGGGCGAAGGGGAGCTTGCAACGTGCCGTCACCGCGCGAACTGCGGACAGGAAAACTGGGTTAAATGTACGCCGCCATGATCTGTATAGGTCATGCGAGTATGAATAAACCAAAAATAAAAAAAACGAGCATGGTGTGGAATGTCTAACCACTGATAAACGAGTGAGATGTATGCCCTCTGCCTCACTAGCACATCTCTCAAGGCAGATGGCAGAGAAGAAACGGGAGGAAGCGAAGAATTGGGCCTACTCACGTATAACTAATCTGGCCCACAACATCAAGTGCCACCCATGGCGAAGAAACCGCCCAGGTCCAGGACCAGCAAAGACAAGGAAGACCACAGCATCCCGGTACTAACAACTGAAGACGGGACAATGCCACATGCGCTTACTGGTCAGTATCTGAGATGTATTGGCAGTAGGGAAGACGATATGAACTGGTGGTGCTGCAAACCTGGAGCAACTCAGACCCGTGAGCATCTGTTTAAGGTGTGTACCACCTGGGAGAAACAGAAAATCCTCTGGAAGGCAGTGCGAGCGCAAACGAAGCGTGGAAGGGGTCGGTTCCGTAGCATCTCTTCGCAGATGAACACTGCACTGAGGCAATACTCGAGTTTCTGGAGTCAACCGATGTTGGAAGGAAGGCTAGAGAAGAAGAGTGGGAGCAAGCAAGCCGTGGCATTGCGGAAGAGCAGGAGGAGATAGCGGAAGGAGAGGAGGAGTTGATGGAGGTGGAGTGATGGTGATGGTAGTGTGTAAGATAGGCTCGCGGACGGATATGGGTTGGTGTTGTTGGAGTTCGCCGTAGTCTGGAAAAGGCCTATACATAGATGCGAAATAAAATTGATGTCCCCCCCCACCTATAACAGTGGCGTTTATAAATGAGATAATACGGTAGGTCGCATGCGATTGATAAATAAATTAAAAAAAAGCCGGTAAGGATGGGTGAGCAAGCGTCCGTTAGCATAACCACACTACATACTTATGTAAGTACATAGTTATCCTTACATAAGCGGCTGTCACCCTCTCTTCTTTTTTTTTTACGCGGCAACTTGTCTTCCCAAACCATCATCTCCGCCCGCCCAGCAACACCACCTCCTTTCCCCAAGGCCATTGGAGTCTACCCCAAATGACCATGGGCACAACCACCTCCCTCTCTATTGCGCTCGCGTACTAGAAATACAACCCTCTTTCATCCAAATGTTCATGTTAGACGTCAACACGAACGGACGTCACCACCACCACCGCCGCCGGTCGCACATTCCCCCTCTTCGACCACCCGCTCCACACCGCGCATGCAATTTACCTGCCGTGCACCACACCACCCGCTCGCAAGCTTCAATCTCTGCTTCCATCCGACCACTGCCAGTACATAGTCCGATTCCAGAGGGACGTTTGTAGGCCAGCAGGAGGAAGCGGGTTATTGAGAGATACGGGAGCCCAATGGTGTTGTTACGCGTGGAGGAGCGCATATCAGCTGTAGTCTGAAGCGCATTTGAAATGAAATCCACTTGTTTATTTCGCCCAACAAAACCGCGGTTGCCGTCACACTGGTGAGTTTGTCTTTCGTCGCTCGCCGCTCGGAAGCTTATCCTCTGTCCGCTCGTCTGTGTACTCGCTCACGCGCTCATCGCAGGTCTCTCGCGCGCTTATCGCATGTCGTTCAAGAAGTCCTTCCGTTCTCGAGTGGGCGGCCCACAACGGCGTGGCCGTCGACTATGGGAAGATCGAAGCGGCCCTCCCACAAAAGGAGAATTGCTCCGGCTGCCACCACCAAGATCGGCGGAAACACCATCCCCTTCAACAAGGAAGTGACCCACTGGCTTGGAGTTTGATTGGACTCCCACCGTATGCTGAAGGAACACCATGCCATCAGGCCGGGAAAGGATAACGCCATGAACCGGCTCCTCCGACTCAGGGGCAAGACGGGCCTGCCGCCGGCCAACTACCGGAAGATTACGACAGGCTGCGCGCAACGCGACGTCCGGCGCGGAGTCCCGGCGAACCGGTGATTGAACACAGGGCACCATCGGACGGGCCTGTGGAATTCAGCTACTGGTAAACCAGGAGTCGCAGGAGATAACGGGCTACTTCTGGACAACCAACCTGGGAGCGCTGGCAATGGAGTCGGGGCTCAGGCCGGCGGCCTCTCAGCTGGAAAACAGGCTGCGGCTGCTCAGCTTTGCCGAAATGTGACCAGGCCAAGGAAGTTGTGGGCGCCGCACCGACAATCGGTCAGCGACTTGAGCGCCCCTGGGTGCTCAGGGAGGACGGAGAGCACGGTCATACTGGAGGAACCGGAAACCCTCGATGCAGACCTGCTGCAGGAAGAACTAAGACCAAGGCGGAGGCGAAGCACCTTCGACCTGGGCTCACCATGTTCATGGACGGGTCACGGCTTTGATGGCGGAGCCGCCGGATACTGGTCGTGTGGAAGAACAATCAACGCCGAGTGGCCTCAAAACACACATGTCTAGCTACAACCAGGAGCCTATGAAGCGGAGTGCGCCGCCCCGGCCAGAGCGCCGGAAGTGCCGCAAGGCGACAGACGACCCCGGAAAGGGTCACGATCTTCACGTACGCCCAGGCCGCCATCATGCGAATAGCCTCGGAAGACCCTAGCCCCAGCCGGATATACGCAAAGTAACGCGATCCAGGCCAGGTAGCACATTGCGACGCAGCGGAGGGCCAGACCGGGTATCATCTTTGAGATCCGCTAGTTCCCAGCCCAGAAGGGCGTCCGGGAAACGACAGGGCCGACGAATGGGCCAAACTCGCCGTGGAAGAGCCAGATGGTAGCGGGATAGAATGGATGCGATTATTGGATCTGTACAGCGCACGGCCAATACCCCTACCCATGTCTCTCGCACACATCAGGCGCGGTTTTCGGAGAAGAAGCGGACCGAAGTCCAGCGCTGGGTTGCGCGCCGGGCAACCGGCAGGAAGTACAAGTCACCGACCAGGCAGCGGCCGGAGGGCACGGCGGCCGGGAGCTCCAAGAGGCTCGCCCCGAGGTCTCACCAGCTGAAGATGGGCCACCGACTCACTGGCCAGTGCCCGAAGCGGACGGGGAACCAACCCACAGCCAAGTACCCGTACAGGACACAAACGCGGAAACACGTCCTCACAAACCGCCCCATTGGGGGGCTCGGCGGAGGATCCTGTGGGCGAGGGTGCAGGAGGACACCGGGAGGAAGGACAGTTTGTGATCCGAGACCTCCTCGGCGATGCGAGGTGCAGCCAAGCGCTTCTGGATTTCCTCTCCACTACGGATGTGGGGAGGGTTTCAGCCCCAGCTGAGGAAACGCCCACAGCTAGGCGCCGGAGTGCGAGCTCCGAGAGAGGCAGGAAAGAGAAGAGGAGAGGGGCAAGAGGCCGAGGAGCTGGGTGCCGAGGGTGAAGAACAGCCGGTGTTCCTCCCCGTGCCCTCCTTCATGGGCTTTGACGAGGAGGAGTAGGGAGTCTGAGGGTGGTTTTCGTTCGTCTTCCCTTTGTCTTCCCTTTGTCGTTTTCTTTTGTCTTGTTCTATCAATTTTGGACAGGCCTGGGCGGAGGGCAAAGGAGAGCTACAACAGGCCACCTGCAGACTGGTCGAGGTCGAGGTTCTAACAGTGGCCAGGAACCGGACAGTTCTTTGTCGCCATGAGCTACATGGGTCGCACACGATTAACAAATAAATAGTAAAAAAAGATGCCGCCCTGATTTATCTATGCCACACGCGATAAATGTCAAAAAAAAGCATTGAGGCTTGAAGTTCAGGTGCAATCCTCACCATGGATTCTCCAATAATGCTAATTACTGCAATCAATTCCGCCTGCACCCACTGCCTCGACGAGTCAACGCAATGCCCATACCAGAAACCAGTGTTGCCAACAGAAACCGGACGAAGATTTGAGCAGAGCTGCTCTTTCAAGGCGCTCGAACATATGAGAAGTACAGACAAAGCAGCCACAGCACAGACGCGCCAAAGCAAACGATAAAGACGAAGAGAACGTTTTTTAAGAACACGCGAACATAGAAACGAATACCTTGAATGAACTCGAAGGAAACCTGTCACCACACACTATCAAAAGAACCACCTCGACTAGCTCTCGTCGATGCTATAAAATCCAGGACTTCGCAACCACCGCTCACGACCCGACGAACCTGCAACCCGTCCAACCACCGCTCACGACCCGACGAACCTGCAACCCGTCCAACCACCGGACCCCAGCGCGGCGCCGCTGAGGGTCGCCCCGAGAGGAGATAGGCGAGGGAAAGGTTTTCATGTGCCTGGCAAAAGAGGGAGTGTCAGTGTGGTCCTTTCCAAGGGTCTTCTCGCCGCCATCGAGGGTCCTCTGTACTACTCGACCCCTTGCCGTTGTGTTCAATAGCTAAGGCGAGTACTCTAAGCCACTACCAGAGGGCCCCCGCTGGCCGTAAGAAGACCCTTGGAAACGACCACTCGCAATCTCGACACCGTTTGCAACATCGCCATTGTGTTCGATAACCAAGAAGAGCACTCCAAGGCACTCGAGTGGTACCAGAAGGCCCTCGCTGGCCGTGAGAAGACCCATGGGAAGGACCACGTTGACACTCTCACCACCGTTCACAACATGGCCGACGTATTCGATGACCAAAGCGAGTACTCCAAGGCACTCGAGTGGTACCAGAGGGCCCTCGATGACCGTAAGACCCTTAGAAAGGACCGCTCTGACACTCTCGGCACCGTTCACAACATCAACAGCCTTGGAACTCGCCTTGGCTATTGAACACAACGGCCATGTTGTGAACGGTGTCGAGATTGCGAGTGGTCGTTTCCAAGGGTCTTCTCACGGCCATCGGGGGCCCTCTGGTACCACTCGAGTGCCTTGGAGTACTTGCCTTGGCAATCGAATACGTCGGCCATGTTGTGAACGGTGGCGAGAGTATCAACGTGGCCCTTTCCATGGGTCCGCTCACGGCCATCAAAGCCCCTCTGGTACCACTCGAGTGCCTTGGAGTGCTCTCCTTGGTTATCGAACACAATGGCCATGTAGTGAATGGTGTTGAGAGCGTCGACATGGTCCTTTCCGGGGGTCTTCTCCAGACCTCGCAATAGTCCGTCCTGCCGGGCCCGCCGGGGCTCGGCTGGGCACCTCAGTAGTGTAATAAATTTCGGATTAGCGTGAAATTATATTTTTCCTGTGCTATCAACACCGATCCCCAACCGCTACGTATTCCTATCGCCATCTCCATCCGCCATGCTAGACATCCCTCTGGCGCGCCACCCAGCTCACCCCTCGGAAAGCCGAAGACCGGTCGTTGTGTCCTGTGGATTCGGCATCCCCAGCGGCAACTCCCTTTAGATTCCGATTTATTCTTCCCACTGATGAATTGACAATGCCACATCAGCTGTTTCGTCCCCCTTTATTGGTGTGTCCACTGGACGCACGCGGAACGGATGAATTAGGTGTGGCAAGCCAAAACCGGAGAAGAGTACACTGGCGAAGATGGATAGCCTTGATGGATCTACCACTTCTTGTCCGATCACCATGACAATTAGACATTCTTCTCCGTTTCTTCTCGTGCTCCTCGTCAGCTAGTCATCGATTTTTTTACTAGTTGTGGTGAGCCGCAAATACATTTGAAGCAACAGCACACCCGCCCGGGGGTAGGGGATCAGGCCGGCCGGGCCCGGCAATCCGTCCAGTCCTCACTGAAAAGTATCCACGGGACGGCGCCCTTAGACTGCCAGCACTAGTGGCCATAGCCGGGTCCCGGGTAGACCTCAGGATGGACGGGACGGACTATTGCGAGGCCTGGTCTTGTCACGGCCATCAAGGGCCCACTGTTACCATTAGAGTTCTTTGGAGTACAATCCTTGGTTGTTGAATAATTCGGCTATGTCGTTAACGGTCTTCAGAGTGACAGGGTGGTCCTCTCCAAGGGTAATCTCTCGGCCATCGAGGGTCCCCTGATACCGTACGAGTTTTCCCCGGAGTGCTCACCTAGGCGATCGAAAACATCGGACATGTTGCTAACGGTGCTTGGGGTGACAGAGTCGTCCTTTCCAAGGGCCTTCCCACGGCTATTGAGGGCCATCTGGTGCAATTCCAGTGCCTTCGAGTGCTTGCCTTAGGCATTGGACGCAATTTCTAGGCTGGGAGCGGCATTGATCGCGTCGAGGTGGTCATCGCCTAGAAGTTTCTCCCGGCTTGCAAACACCACTGGAATAGATTCTGGAATCCGTGATCGACATGCAGCCAAGATCTAAAGTTGCGTGAAATACCCTCGGCCTTTTCGGAAAGATTAGGAAGTGCCGTCAGACTCATTCGAACAATCTTCAAAAGTGACCATATCCTCTTTTCGAAAGCCCAATCGTACATTAGTTTGCACCCCCTTCCTCTCTGGATACTCCACCGCAAAGAGCAAGTGCCTCTTGAGCTTTTAAATTCCAAGTGATATCGGATGTCAAGTGAAAGCTCACCTGTGTCCCGGAAAGACATACAAAACCCATCCGGGGGTCTGAGGGATAGCGCCTTGGAGTATGGATCCGGGGGGGTGAAATTAAACCAAGCCGAGGGAATTATGTCTGCTCTGAGGTTGGGAGGGCCTTGGTAGCTAGGGAAAGTGACCCCCGATAAAGCGAGTTTGAGGATGTCCCAGTCCAGGTGGAGGTGGTTTCTTCTTTCCCTGTCTTCAATCCTGCTTAGGCAGGCTCGTCATGATCAAAAAAAAAGCCTCCTGTCTCTGCTTTGGCGGGGTGTCGAGTCGCTCTCGGGCCCAAAAGTGCACGACCGGGTGGGAAAACGTAAAGAGTTACACAAGCGAGACCGCAAGCCAGTCGATTCCTGTGTCAAATCAGCCAAAAGAAACAAAGACGGTGGAAGGATTAGCTCTTACTGAAGACCTAGAAGTGGGCCGGTCCGAAGAATGTGGAGGTAGTTGTGTTTGATGCCTGACTTGACGGTATTGAGGGATCGAGAATGTACAGAAGAAAAACCTGACCAACTCTCGCGAGTCACCCCTCCCTCGCGCCAAGACGCTGACTAACTAGTTACTGCCTGCCTCAGCCACCGCCCACAGACGCACCCCTGACGCGAAATGCACCCCCCCATCGCTATTAGACACGTAAAAAGAAAAGACTGCCTCGACTAAATGACCATCTCCGAACCCTGATTGTCACATTCCCATCCCTCTCGCTCCGTTTTTTTTCTCTTTAACTTCCTCCAGTCCTTCCACGGCATCAAATCACCCTACTATCTACCCGTACCAGATCCGATAAGTCGAATGCGCGCTGCCCCGGAGCCAAGGTTTCTGGAAGGTCCCCGAACACGTTCTGCGCACAATTGGCCCCGGAGCGGATGAGAGGAAAGGTATGCTTTGATCGATCGACATAAACCAGCAAATCATCAATGTGATAACGCTTGGCGGTAGTTGGAGGACTGTGAATCACGCGAACCTACGCAGAGACTTCGGAGGCCGAGATCCTGTCAACTATCCGAGGAATGGACCATTTCCGGTGCCACGGACGTGGGAGGCTAATCCCGAAACCGGCTGAAGTGACGTCCAGAGCGAGACGTCAGAATCGGAGCTCCGGGAGAGGGACAAAAGGGCTGAGGAGCTGGGCACCGAGGTTGAGGAACGAACGCTGTTCCCCAACACCTTCCTTCACGGCCGCTGTGGAAGAAGAGTACAAGCCGGAGGATGATATCTTTTCATTTGTCTTTCCTTGGTATAACCTCGGTGCGCTATATTGCGCATCCGGTCAGGCCTGGGCGGAGGGCAAAGGGAGCTGCAACGAGCCGCTTTCGGGGCTGGACAGTTAAAAGGAACCGAAAAAGTGTGTACATCGCCATGATGGGTCGCAAGTATGCGGTTAATGAAAAAATAGAAGATAAAATAAAAAATGAACATGTGGTTCAAGTTTTCCGACAGATTTATCTAGTTCTCATGGGACTGAATGGCAGACGATGGCAACTGCAGTAGATACTCTAACAAGGAGTAGGTCGCCGCCCACCGTTTGAAAGAACTACAATTCGGTGACACACGCCGTCAGAGAGGAGGGAGAACAGTCAAAAAGTTCACCAGCGGGTTGGTTTTACGATGGGGAGAGAGGTGGTCCTTCGCTGGTCGCCCCTGGGCCGTAGAATCGGGAGAGAAAGGAGAAAGAGGATAAAAGAAAGGGAAGAAGAGGAAGGGTCCAGGCTGCTCTCCCCTCCGGCACGCACCGGAGCAGGACGAGATGCAGCACTGACCTAAGGAAAGCCGAAGAAAAGAGGAACAAAACGGAGGAAAGAGAAATTGTACTGTCTGTCATCCCAACTATCGACTAGCATGCAGAAGGGAACCAGAACGACAGAGAAAGGGGAGGACAAGTGAAGGACGGATGCTAGCGCCGACGGCACCGCGCTATCACTCCTCAGTTCCGTGCCAAAAACGGGTGCTGGCGAGTGCCCGGCAAAATTGGTACAGTGAGAACAGATTGACAGTTTTGTCTGGACGGAGAGAGTCAAATCGTGTATACAAAGCGGAGGCCAAGTGTGCAGTGAGCTAGATGAAGGGACTATTACGCCATCACACATTTTTCTCGCTGGCTATTCTTTGTCTCACCCGTACACATTCGCGGGTTCTCCCTCGTTTTCAGCGTTGAGGCTTGAAGATCAGGAGCAGCACTCACAGCGAATGCTCAAACACATAATAACTGTCGATTCCGCCTGCACCCGGGCCCCCCCGTTGCCTCGACAAGTCAACAAACCCATACAATAAACCAACATTGCCAACAGAAACAAAACCAAGATCTGAGCAGAGAGCTGCTTTTTCAAGACGCCCGAACAGATGAGAAGCATAGAAAAACAAACATCCAAATGCACAGCACAGACGCGTCAAAGAAACCGATAAGACAAAGAGAACATTTCTATAAAGACGTCCGAACATACGAAGGAAACCGTGCCGCCATACACCATCAAAGAATTACTCTCAGCTACCTAGCGTCGATGGTACCATCCAACCCTGCTCCCAACCCCACGAACCAGTGTCCCACCCTGCCACCAGACCCCGGCATGACGCCGCAAAAAAACCGTCCGAGACTAGGTAGACAAAGGCAAAAGGGTTTCCACGATCCTTGCCAAAGTGAGAGTGTCGGGGTGGTCCTTCCCAACTGTCTTCTCGCGACCGTCGAGTGCCCTCTGGTACCATTCAAGTGCCTTGGAGTACTCGCCCTGACGTTTGAACACATTGGCCATGTTGTTAACGGTGTTGAGAGTGTTAGGGTGGTGCTTGCCGAGTGCCTTTCCGTAACCATCAAAGGCTCTCTGGTACCATTCGAGCGCCTTGGAGTACTCGTCCTGGCTAGTGAACATATTGGCCATGTTGTTAACGGTATTGAGAGTGTTGGGGTGGTGCCTGCCGAGTCTTTTCGTAACCATCAAGGGCCCCCCGGTACCATTCGAGCGCCTTCGAGTACTCGCCCTGACCTTTGAACACATAGGCCATATTGTTGACAGTGTTAAGGGTGTTAGGGTGGTCCTTTCCAAGGGTCTTCTCACGGCAATCGAGGGCCCTCTGGTACTATTTGAGCACCTTAGAGTCGTCGCCTTGGCTATTGAACACGTCGGCCATGTTGTTGACAGTGTTGAGGGTGTGAGGGTGATCCTTTCCAAGGGTCTTCTCACGGCCATCGAGGGCCCTCTGGTACCATTTGAGTGCCTTAGAGTGCTCGCCTTGGCTATCAAGCAAATCGGCCATGTTGTTAACAGTGTTGAGAGTGTGAGGGTGACTGCTTCCAAGGGTCTTCTCGCAGCCGTCAAGGGCCCTCTGGTACCATTCGAGTGCCTTGGAGTACTCGCCTTGGCTATTGAACACATTGGCCATGTTGTTAACGGTGTTGAGAGTGTTTGGGTGATCCCTGCCAAGGGTCTTCTCGCAACCGTCAAGGGCCCTCTGGTACCATTCGAGCGCCTTAGAGTAGTCGCCTTGGCTATTGAACACATTGGCCATATTGTTAACGGTGTTGAGAGTGTTAGGGTGGTGTCTGCCGAGAGTCTTTTCGTAACCATCAAGGGATCTCTGGTACCATTCGAGCGCCTTGGAGTACTCGCCTTGGGTACTGAACACCATGGCCATGCTGTGAACGGTGTTGAGAGTGCCAACGTGGTCCTTTCCAATGGTATTCTCGCGGCCATCGAGGGCCCTCCAGTACCATTCGAGCGCCTTAGAGTACTCGCCTTGGCTATTGAACACATTGGCCATGTTGCTAACGGTGGCAAGAGTATCGGGGTGGCTCTTTCCAAGGGTCTTCTCGCAGCCATCGAGGACCCTCCGGTACCATTCCAGTGCCTTAGAATACTCGCCTTGGCTATCGAACACATCGGCCATGTTGTTAACGGTATTGAGAGTATAAGGGTGATCCTTTCCAAAGGTCTTCTCATAACCATTGAGTGCCCTGTGGTACCATTTGGGTGCCTTGGAGTACTCTCCCTGGCTGTCGAACACGCCGGCCATATTGCGAACGGAGTTGAGAGTATCAGGGTGGTCCTTGCCAAAGGTCTTCTCGTAACCATTAAGGGCCATCTGGTACCATACGAGTGCCTTGGGGTACTCGCCTTGACTATTGAACACAGTGGCCATGTTGTTGACGGTGTTGAGGGTGTCCGGGTGATCCTCACCAAGGGTCTTCTCGCAACCATCGAGGGCCTTCTGGTACCATTCGAGTGCCTTGGGGTTATCGCCTTGGCAAATGAACACATTGCCCATGTTGTTAATGATGTTCAGAGTGGTAGGGTGGACATCGCCTAGAAGTTCCTTCTGGCCCTCAAACGACCACCGGAATAGATCCCCACCCTGGGAGTAATATCCATGATTGGCATACAGGCAACCGATTAAAAAAGCTGCATGAAATACCCCTTCAGCCAATTCGGAAAGCTCAGGAAGTTCCATCACACTCATTCGAACCACCTCCATATGAGACCATATCCTCTTTTCGAAAGCCCAATCATGCGCCGATTTGTCTTCCCTTTTTTTGAATATTCCACCAACAAGAATAAGTGCCTCCTGGGCCTTTCTCTGCTTGGACTGGGTGTCGAGCCGCTCGCGGGCCCAAAAGTGCACGACCGGGTGTATCCAAAAGGCGTCTAGTGATGTCTTTCGCTTCGCCAGTGAAAACGAAAAGAGTTCCGCAAGTGCGACCGTAAGCCAGTCAACTTCTATTTCAAATCAGTCAAAGAAACTAAGACAGCAGAAGGTTGAAACTTACCCTCTTCCACCCAATCGAACTGCAAATTCCTCTCCTGGAGGAAAAGTTGCTCTGGTATATCGGCATTCGCCAGAAACCCACACAACAATAGCAGTTCCTGGGCTGGACGTGAAAGTCTAGCAAAAGAAACATCCCAGGTTGTAAAAAAATTTCGGTTCAAGTTCCCAGTCCTTTGATGTGATAACCAGTCACGGCCTCCGTATTTTGCAACCTTTCCGAATTCTCTGTCCAGGAGATTCGAGTAGTTCTGAAATGACGTCTGCATATGTGAAATGTATGATCCGGCCTGAGTTAATGCCAGTGGCAGAAACCCCAGCTTCACAGCCACCTGTTTCGCCGCACGATTTTCTATGAGTCGTATTAGCTTATGCTTCACCGATGGTTGCTTGGTACTCGCCTTCCCCCTCGAGCACTTGTTTGCCAACGCTCTTCACTAGCACAGCCATAGCTGCTTTCTCATCTATCTCCTCAACTACCACTGTCTTGCCCAACCATTGAAGATTGCTCTTCCTCGACGTTATGATCACATTGCCGGCATCGCAGGTTGGAAGGAGAAGGCCGATGTCAGCTGGATCAACATCATCGTAATTGTCCAATATGAGCAGCCATTCTTCGTTGTGTTTGGTAGCTAGCCAGCTCTTAACCGCTCTGGCCAATCGTGCCTCTGAGGCACTATCAGACGAGATTTCTCCTTTCGTATTCAGAACGCCCCCCAGTCCCAACATCAAAGCAATGTCCTCATACGAGTGTCATTGTTTCACATAGCTGTCAATAATGTGTTCGGTGACTGCTCGAGCGCTTCGAAATAATGAGGCCGCACTGGTGACATCGACCCAGAATACCGCCGTGTATGAGTCCAAGTATTGGAACGAGTACTCTAGTGCAATGGATGACTTGCCCATTCCTCCGAGCCCGTGAAGAACAACAATCTTGTCGGTTGGTGGACGGACTTCATCATTGCACAAGGTGTTTCCCTTGAGAGTTGAATGGATAGTACAGATGATATCCTCCCGACCGCTGAACATGCGATTGCGCGCGAATGGAAGTTGCGGGGTTAACGTGAACTTAGGTGCAACAGGTTGGATTCCTGTTTCAGGTGGGTGTCAGTTCCTATACAGCTCAAGACGAGTAGGATATGGCAAACCTCTCGGAGGTGGCATCTTGGGCTGACACTGGCAGTGGGAAATGTCCTGTTTAATGTCTCGTTGTAGTCTTTCAACTGGCTAATCAAACTTTCGAACTTATCCTTATCGACAAAAGCCCATCGCAGTTTCTTCATCATGGGCAGTGCCTTGTGCAGGCTTTCCGTGCTGTTTTTCAGCCGCTCCACCTCTTTCTCGAGTTCTGGTTTTATCTGGTATAGACCCAACAGACTAGATTGGGTAACAAGTTCGACAACGTCCTGGTCAAGACGGGGCTTGATTGGCTGAGGACTCTTCTGCGTGCGACGGAGTGAGTCGGAGAATGATTGACATAGCGCACGAGCACCACTTATTCGTAGACCGCGGTCTGGTGTGCCGTACTTGGAGCTGTACTCAAGTAGTTCGGCTAAGACTGTCGAGATTCGTGCCAGAACATCCATAGCAAAACGCACGTCGTCGTCGCTTCGACCCCTGTGATCCAGCGCCCAGGCTTTTGCCCAGGTCTTCAGACAGCGCTTTTCCGCCCTAAGCCGAAAATCGAGGTCTCCGTAGTCCTGACCGAATGATCGTGCCGTTGACAGCAGATTGTAACTTGTCAGAAGCTGGTTAGCAACCCAAACAACGGCGATTCCGAGACCTTGAGCGATCAACGATAATCAGCTATCAGCTATTAAGTTCGGCCATGCCGGCGTTGGGGCGACTCATTACCGGCCGCTTCCATTGTTAGGGTTGGCTTTGTTTGCTCGGTTGTTGGTAGCTAGTGTTGGTGATAGTCCCGACGACTGATTCGATTTTCTCGACGTTGCGTAATGAGGGGTTACTGAAGAGCCTTCTTCTTCCTACATAGGTATAGATCCCGTGCTAGGTGTAGCACAACCACATCTCCTCAAGCGCAGATATCCACTCCAGCCAATCATTTAGGCTTCAGTGCGGCCAATCATGTCTATCCACGCCGTGCATGTAGAACAAAAAGAGCGATCGCAGGTAGTTTTTGCGCCGAAAACGTCACAAGCAAATTGCCATCGCAACTGTTTTTCTTTTGGGTCCACGTCTGGAGGAGTTTAGAAACAGATCCTCATGTTTGAGTGTTAGCGACCTCAATGGTCGAGATAGATTCACGCAGGTCGGTATATTGCTTCTCGGGCCTGAAGCGTTCATGGTCGGAGGAATCGAGGTGGTTGGGATGCGTGACCGTTGATGATTGGTATTCGTTTTGGGGGGTTACATATTGTTTAATCATACTTGCATTCAGCCTATGTAGTCTTTTGCGGCGTACATTTCTGGCCCCCCTTTGCCCTCCACCCATGCCTGTCCCAATCAGATATATCGCACACTAAGGAAATAGCAAAGGGAACTGCAAAGGAAAGCGAACCCCCCCCCCACACACACACTCCTCGCCCGTGGATGGCATGAAGGAAGGTGTGGGAAGGAACAGCGGCAGAGCCCCCTCCGGCACCCAGCACCCAGCACCCCCGCCCCCACTCTCCTCTCTTCCTCCCGCCCCACACGCTCCCCGCGCTCCCACTCCGACACCCCGCTCGCTGCGTCCTCCTCAGCCGGACCAGCTTCCCACATCCGTGGTGGAGAGGAAGTCTAGTACCGACTGGCTGCACCTCCCGTCGGCAAGGTGGTCCCGGATCTTGAACCGGCTCTTCTCCCTCTCGCTTTCCTCCAGCACCTCTGCCCACAGGATCTTTTGGGCCTTCCACTTGGGACACACCTTGAAGGGGTGATCCGGTGTCTGCGTCCAGTGCCGGCGCCACCAGCACTGAACGGTGGGACGATGAGGCAGTGACCTGTCTTCAGCTGGTAGAACCTCGAGGCGAGCCTCTTAGAGCTACCTGCAACCGTGCTATTGGCTTCTGCCTGCTCTGCATCTTGTACTTTCTCCTGGAGGTCCGGCCTCCCGCCCCTGCTTCGCCTCGGCCCACTTTTTCTCCGAAATCTCCCGCCTGAGGTGTGCGGGAGATCTGGGGAGTGGCATCGCACGCGACTGCATCCCGCGGGCGTTAGGCCCTCCGCTGCCAGCTTGGCCCACTCATCGGCCTTTCCACCCCCCGGGACCCCCTTGTACGCCGGGCACTATCTGATCTCAATGATGTCCGGTCGTTGCTTCCTTACCTGGAGCGTGTGCATCTGGCCAGGGCCAGGCTCCTCCGAAGCCATCCGTCTGATTGCGGCTTGGGCGTCTGTGAAAATCGTGACTCTTTCCGGGGTTGTTTCTCCTCTCGAAGCTGTTTCCAGCGCACTAGCAAGGGCAGCGCGCTCCGCATCGTAGGCTTCCTGGTTGTAGATAGCCCATGTGGGTCTTGGTGCCAACCAGGATCGGCCGTCCCTCCACACTACCGCATATCTGGTAACTCCATCATCCAGCCATGACCCATCGGTGAACATTGTTAGTCCAGGTTGCGTCCTCTGCTCCTCTAGCAAAACTGCGCTTTCCGCCTCTCCTGAGTATGCAAGGGCATTCACTAGCCGTTGTCCAATGGCTGTTGGGTTGCTCTACTCTCGTGCCTGGCTGCCCTGTGGTAGGCTGATCAACCGTAATCCAAACCGCCGTTACCTGTTTTCAAGCTGGGCTACTGCTGTTCTGAGCCCATTGACAAGGCCCCTAGATTGGTTGTCCGCAAGCAGCCCGTGGTCGCGCGTGCCACTCATTTGCCGGACTGATGGTGCCCCGGGTCTGGTCGCCTTGATTGGTATTCGTTGCGCACCCAGTACGAAAACACTGAACTTGTATCGCAGCGTACTGTACCTTTGTTGAAGAACTGAAGCATTGGTTCCTCTTTTCCTCTCGAGAGGTTGTTTCACCGTTTTGCATTCGGTCGCCTCCGATGTTTTCAATGACACATCATCGTCATTGGAATTCTCGCCGTGATCTAGAATAGGTCGCATGCGAATGAATAAATAAATTGGAAAAAATAAATAAAATCGCCATTGGAATCAGTGCACACGCGATTAATGACAAAAAAAAAAAGTCGCACGCGGGAATCCCTCCGGATGACCGAGAAGCCCGAGTCAGCCCCAGTGAAGGCGTATATCCCTGGGTTCCTCGAGGCACCGCTTTGGATGGCTTGAGACGTTTGGCTCGATAGCCGTTGGGGGCCTCCGGCGGCATCCTGGCTCTATATGTGGCGGTACGGATTCCGCCGCCGCCGCCGCGTAGCTGGTGCCAGTGGTCCAGGCTACGGACAGTCGTCGAGGAGGATCACATGGATAGATTTTGGGGGTGCATTCCGAACCGGCCATCACACTGTCGAACGGCCAAAAAAAAAGATATACATGGCAGATCTGGGTGCGCTTGAGCTGTGAACGGGCCGGGTTTCTACGGCCCCATCTCAACAAATAGCAGGATCTACATACACGCTGGCCGCGGACCAACGACCGAAAGCGACTCGTTACGATCGACTGATGCCAGCGGATGTGTCGCGGTTCGTTCCATTTCCTGCGCTGCAACCGGTCTGCTGGTGTGCGAAAGGAATATCGGGAGGGGGGAAAAAAAAAAAACACCGTAGACTTCACTACGCCCGAACAATCAAACCCGATGTGCTCCCCAGGTTCCGAGAAACAACTCGTGGACGTCCATATTTGGCGCTCCATTTCGGGAAGTAGACGGTAACTACATCTTGCATATCTATGTACTTAATTGGTTTGTTAGGGTGGACGCATATCGGGCTGCTGTCGCTTTCACTCGTTCATACTTGTGTAAAATCTCGGCCCATCATTCGGTCGGTTGGTCGTGAAGAATTTCTCATTCCCCAGCCCCCCCCCGTATGTACTCGATACCTACCGAAGCAGGTATCGGAATCCGCATGGCTCAAAGTCTGTGGGTGTATTGAGAAAGTCGGGATATCGATATCGATTGCCTCATGAGAACTCATCCGGTCTGCCTAGCTGCAGCCCGCCCGTCCGCCCGCACCAAGACGAAAGTTTTGGAGCATTCGAAAAATAAAATAAGTTTTATATAGACACCCCCACCTCACCTCGCTCTTTACAATAGGCAAGCAGGTACTCCAGTAATGTACCCATGAACTTGAATCTTTCACCTCCCTTCCATACTGCAAACCCACCAGATCCACCCCCAGCCTATTCTCCACCCGAATCACCCGAATCACTCACATCTCATCACCATAACATGATAACGTACGTGGCGCACCCGAATCCAAGGTAAAGTACGAAGAAGACCAACTTTTCTTTACCACCTAACCCGCACCCTAACCCAGACTAACCCCGCCCAACCCAGCCCGCAAACCCGCACCCAGCCGTGTAATGCCTCCCCCCCCCCCCCCCCCCCCTCCCGCCCAGATGCAACTCAACCAAACCAATCAAACGGCAGTCCTCAAGGAAAGAACAAGCAAAGAAAGATAAAAAATAACACGCAGAGACGAGAAAATAGGAAAGATTTCCACCCGACCATCCCATCCGTTCCGTACTCGTGGCAGCTACCGGCGATAACAAGAGAAAGGAAAAGAGAGAGATTGTGTGGGAGGAAGAGAAAGAAGGAAGGAGAGGAGGAGCGTGGATACAAATTAAAACGGCAGGCAGGCATCATAGAAACGAAAAGAAGATAGAGTAAAAGACCACCACTATGCCATGCTTTCGCGTGGACAAGCAGCGGCTTGTTCTTGCTCTTCTCTCCATTGCAAACCCCACCGAAGCAAATCAAGCATAAAGAAGAAACCCCGACGCAAACCCCCCTCTCCCCCACCCGAAAAGAAGCCCGCACACCCAACAACAGCAGCCCCAACTCCAAATTCATTAAGCACACACAACTCACTATATGAAGGAACAAACAAATTGCGTCTTAACCGCCAATGGATGAAAACCGATTGCTCTGTGCTTCTTCTACAACGAGCGCCGCCGCCAAACGCATAGATACATTGTATGATCTCCGGGGGCTTAGGCGGCCGGTGACTTGCCGCCACCGTTGAGATCCTTTCTTCTGTCATCGAGGCCGAGGCTTGCGAGTCCGCCGGACAGGAATGAGAAAGCTTCGTTATCCGGCAGGCCGGCGTACAGACCGCTCCCATTGGGTCCAGATGAAAACGCCTGCTCGGCGCGGTGATCAAAGGGACCACTCGAATTGGGGCCAATACCTTGGCCGAGCGAGGTGTTCAGCTGAGGGAATCCACCGCCACCTCCGCCGAGTCCAGATGGCAAGCCAAAGTTGTTGGGCTGGCCTCCAAAATGTTGCTGGCCGGGGAAGCCGCCACCAAACTGACCACCAATTGGCCCAGGACCACCCATTCCGTGACTGGGCCCACCCATTCCAACTCCACCGTACGCGGACTGCGAGTCGACGGGGGAAGGGAAAGCCGTATCCGCGACCACAGCCGCGCCTGCTCTACTGGCGCCACACCTAAGACAGCTAACGTTCTTGGCGAAGTTGTGGTAGCCGCAGTTGTCGGAACCGCACTTCCAATCACCCGCCCTGAAAGGCACCATTCCACCACTGTTTGGCATTGACCGGGATGGCATACCGTGGCCGCCTCCGTGGCCCATCGACGGTGGTTGAGGGGGGACCATCGAAGCGGGAGAGTACTGCGAATAGCCGAACATTTGGTCGGCGCTAGGCGCCGAAGGCACCGCCGGGAAAGAGCACCGGAAGCAGGCAGTTCTGCGCTGGAAGTTGGAGAATCCACAAGAAGGGCAGGACCAGTCTCCGGGTCTCGGTCGGTTCTTGCTGGGCGGGAACGGCGTCAAGATCTCGGAGGCACGATCCAATACCCGGCTGCTGCTCGGCGAAACTTCGATGGCCTTTTCGTTCAGTGCGCGGCCGTTCATACACAGACTTTCGGCAGCCTGTGCGGTGGGGCGTGTTAGCTTGAAAGGACCATCGACCCGACTCGGTAGTGAGATAATACCTCCTCGTGCGAGGAAAACACGGCAAACCCGGTTCCGGTAGGCTTGTGTTGATCCGGTGTCCGGAGAGTCCAAAAAGCGATGGGCCTCCCGCCGTACTGCGTGAACCAACTTTCCAGCTCTGATTGTGTGGTGTCGTGGGGCAATCCATTCATGTGAAGCACCTTACTTCTCTCGCTTAGGAAAGCTCTGACATCTGCTCGGGCGTCCATTGGCCGTGCCAACACATCCGGGTGCTGCTCTGGGGGCTGCGACTTCTTGATCAGACCCTTGAGCACCCGCGCCAGGGTGATGGCCTCGTCCAGGGCTCTACGCGGCGACGCGGGGGCCAACGCTTGCAGATGGAACGGAAGATTGTGCTTGATCGGGGCCGACGACTGAATGGGCTCGACTTCGAGGGCGGCACAGATGTTTGCGAGCGACGAGGGACCAAACGGAAGGGACTCGGGGTGGTGAGACTGCCAGCGCGTGTATTCCGTCCGGAGATCGAAGGTGCGGGAATGCTGCAGGTACGGGGGTAGCACGACCGCCTTGTCTCGAGCCTCCCGCGGCAATTGAACGCGGAGGTCCCAGGCGTCGAGGGTAACAAATGTGAAGTCGAGGTTCTGGGAGAGAAGCGTCTCCTGGGCGAACGCATCGAATCGGTTCACGGCGTCCCTGAAGGAGCCTGCGGTTCTAACGTGCTCCCATGTAAGGGTCGTGAGACTCGCTGCCAATCGTCAGCAATATTCATTTCCACCGGCGAAACGGTTCCGCCAAATAACCGCGATGTATCAGGGGGGAGGGAATGACAACGACTGGAGGCGACATACTGCATAGCGGAGTGATGGGTGTATTGACGGGCCGTACGAGAACGCTTTCCCGGTGAAGCTGTAGTCGTACAGAACCATTAGCATCTCCAGCCCACGGGACTGGCCATATGGAAAGAGGACGGGCGTAAGAGAGGAGGAGGAGGAGGAGGAGAAGACGGTATTTCGATCCATCATCGATTCAGTATGAAAAGCACCAACCTCTTCTAGCGTCTTCGCGTTCAGCAAGATCCAGCCAATCTCGATCACCTCCGCGGAGTCCTTAGTTACGTAGACACCATGCTCATCACAAGTCGTTGCCACGTGAATAACCACATATCGATCCATGTTACTGAATTATCCGATCGTTTTTCTCTCCCGTGAAACGAAGCGAACACCGAGGGGGGATGCGGAGGAGAAGTAGGAGCCGAAGTAGAAGCCGCTGTAGGTGTGTAGCGCGACTTTGTTCCGCTCGGAAGGACGTCTTGTGGCGGGAGTGATTGGCTGGCTGCTGCTGATCCTAGTGGGATCAAAAATACTCGGCGGAAACAGGGAAGCCGATGAGAGCACAAAGGGTTTCGAGGTCGTTAAGCGGCCGTTGACTATTAAAGATGGCGGCGCGATGTGTCCGGATTGCCGGCGGGTAGCGGAGGGATGAGGAGGGGGACGGGATAAGGAGAAGGGGCTGTATGGGGCGAGTCGGGCTCACGGCGGAGATGAGGCGTGGTGGTGGAGGACTGGTGATGGAGAAGTGACGAGGAGGGGGTGGCGGGAGAGACGGAGGCGGGGACGGGGACGAGGACGGGGGGTGGAGAGAGAGGTGGATGGGAGATGGAGAGAGAGGAGGAAGGAGGAGGAAGAAAAGGCTGCGGAGAAGCTGCGATTTCTTCAGTCTTGTGTCGTTGCCCGGGAGTGAAAGTGAGAAAAATGTAAAGTGTGGTCGTAGTGCCGTGTGGCCCTGGTCCGAGCTTGCTTGGATCGCTTGGGAAAGTTCTCCTCTCGCTCTCCTCCTCTCCAACCGAGCACGACTTTCTCGTTCGGATCAGCAGGTGTCTATTAATTCGATATCATCCACGCGTGCTGCCTATTATTATCTCCTATTATTCTGGTTCTGGTCCTTTCCGATCATTTTCATGTTGCCCATTTCCACGATGGGTGCGCGGCCACTGGGAACGACAGCCCGGGTTAGCACCGAGTCGTGGGCAACTAACTACTGTACGTACATAATGTGTGATGTATGTATGGGGGGGGTGGGAGGCCGTGGACGTGTAAGAGAAGGGGACAGACAGATACTTATAGTGTGCTGCACAAGACAAGTCAATTGCAACACCACGCGCCAGAGACACGAAACGTCAAACCGTTCGGCGAGAATCCGAAGAAGGTTCCAACCGTCTTCCTTTTCGGCTTCCGCGTGGCGGTCTAGAGTGCGCCCCAAGCGTAGATTCGAGCACGAGAGAGACACAGCTGTGGAAGAACCGCAACCTCGCCCCCACCGCAAAGACAACAAACGACAAGATCCACGGCGTGCACAGAAGCGGAAGGGAGAGGCTCGGACGGCTGGGCGCATATGTCCACACCGACTGCTACGGCGGGGTAGCCAGCCAACTCGCCGACCGCGCGCCCCGGCTCCCCTTTCCTCATCTCGTCGTCGCCGCGCAGGCCAGCCCAGCCCAGCCACCTTCCTCCTGACGTCTATGGATGGAGACGGACAACCAACCAAGCCCATCAACAAACCGCTCGAATGGTGATCGACGGCCACAACCGGCAGGAAAAGAGAACAAAAGGAAAAGAAAGAAAGAAAAAAAAGAGGGAGGAGCATATAACTACAGCACATACACCGTGAGCAACAGCCCCGCACTCCATAATATCCCCACCGCCGGGACAGCTCACTGACTCTTGCCGTCGGTGAGTCCGCAGAGTGAAGTATCTAGGGCACACGCCTCATTTTCATCTGGCCTTCATGGGTACAATACGACCCCCCATCCTCGTGCACGTATGTATATGAGAAGCTGGGGGGGCTGGGTGGTTGAATTGTGATCAGAAGACACCCCACGAAAAACGAAGCATTCGAGCAGGCAGCCAATTGCAGCGCCGGTTTCGTTCCGGTGCTCAGGACACGCCTGCCAGAGCGAAGGATGGAGCGATATCTGCACGCCTGCACGCTTCTGCGTATCGAGGACCGCCATACACAGCGAGCACTGCGATCACCAACCCCTCTGGGCCGAGCCGGAACGCAGGCTAGAGGTGGGCGACCCCACCGGACGTCTCGCTTCCCTCTCCCGCAAAAGGAATATCCGGAAAAGGAGCTTTCTTATGCTTCTTCGGCCTGTCCGCCAAAGTGTTCTGCATCCCTCGCAGCTTCCGACGTGTCCGGAATCCAATACTCCCTATCATGAGATGAGGGATGTGCTTAGGCAGTTGCGAGCGGGTACATAATAACTATCTACCGTCTACATACTGACCATGCAATCCACCGGTCTGCGCTCTCGAAGACATTCCGCAGAAGCAGACGGAGGCTGCAAGTCGATCCAAAGAGGACAACCCGGGGGGTCTCGGAGGAGACGTGCCAAAGTACTTTCAGCATGTACACTACACTACATACATACATCATAAGTCACATATGTATGTACATACACACGTACCAATGTAAATCATCACGTCACGTCAGCCGCACCCACGCCGTTTTCCACGTTATCTATGTTTCACCCGGCCCGTCCGCGCGCCCAGCCCCCAAGACCGGAACGGGATCCCCCGACGCAGTGACCACGAGACGGGACAAAAGCAGAAGAGTTGCTTTTTTTTTATAATTTTTTTTTTTTTTTTTTTTTTTTTTTAGTACTTTCCGCTTTAACTAATGTACGTACCGGGCCGCAAAATCGACGCGTTTGCGGCGCGTCCCTCGTCTGGTCTCGTCTAAGGAGGTATCGGACTGGTACTGTACGTATCTATGTATCAGCGAAGAACCTGGGGAGCAGGTGGTGACAATATGCAACTGGTGGTATGCGTGCAAACGCCGAGTCAGCGGCGCCCGTTGCCGACCGGGGCGCATTCCTATTCGCGTAGGCACGTGTGCAGATCGCAGCCAGTCCGGACGAACGTCCATCTGGCATCTGGCATCTGGCAGATATGTACACATTGTTTCTCACTCGCGCGCGTGCGCAGATCACGGAGCATTCCATGATATGTACACAATGGAAACTGCGGCAGTGCAGAGATCTGGCCAAAGAAAGAAAGAAAGAAAAAAAGAAAAAAAAACTAGTTGGAAAAGAGATATCACATGAACAAGAAGACAGCTGGTGGTAAAATGACGAAGTATGTAGGCCAGACCAAAACCGAGTAAATAACAGATCATCGCAGCCCAGCAGCAAAATCACCGCCAAATATCATGTCTCGAATTCCTCTTCTCCTTCTTCGCGAACCCGGGGCTGGGCGGCGCGAGACCTCCGCCTCCAGTGAGCGAGGAGTAACTGTCTCTCCTGCCCTGGCCTTTCGAGAAGGGTGCATCGACACCTCTACTCCTCGGTCTGTCCTGCGTTGCGGCGAATCCGGGGCTGGGGGGCACGAGCATGTCCGCATCGCCACCCCATTCCATTGCCTTCAGGAACCCACTCATCCTCGGATCCGAGAAGTCCGCCACTAGCGAGTTTCTCGGCATCTCCCACAACGCACGGACCTCGAGGCCGCCGCTCCCGCGACCGCCGGGAGTGCGGGACGTGATCGGCGGCAGGATCAGGAACTTGTTCCAGTCGAGGTGGTCTTGGTCGGCGGACTTGGTGTGGATCGTGAGCGGGTGGGAGAGCGTCGAAGCGTGGCCGGCCAGGCGCTCGGCGAATTCGGATTCGCGGACGTATAGGGAGGTCAGCTTGGGGAGAGAGCTGGAGAGAAGAGAGGAGGCTAGGTATGAGTAGTAGCTGGGCGTAGGTAGCGCGAGGGACCTGGATGACGGGTCCGATGTGATTTCGAAGCGGAGCGTTGTGAGAGCCCGCGATTTGAGGTGCGGGGGTTCCGGAGCCGGGAGTGTCCGGGCTACGACGTCGCGGAAGGTGAGGGATTCGAGGGATGGGCACCAAGAGAGCAGCTCGTGGAGGGATTGCGGCGAGATGGCGGTGTTGGTCAGGGAGAGTTCGGTGAGGGAAGCAGCGACCAGGGGCCGGCTGAGGTACGTCTTGAAGCCCTCGAGCGTGAGAGCGGCCGTGGTATCTTCAAAGGCCAACCTTGCGAGCGCGGGGAAGAGGCCGGCGGGATTCGGGGTCGCGTCAAAGACTGCGTCCGAGATCCACGGGAGACCTTTCAGGGCTAAGTCTTGCAGGGCGGGGAGTGAGTTGAGTACGCGCACCAGGTCCGCGTTTTCGATCCGGAGGGACGTGAGATTGACGACCTCAAGGTTGCGCCACGGAGTTTGCGCCCAGAGGTCCACGAAATTCTTTTCGCTGCCGGTGGTCCAGGCCATCTTGCGAAGCTCCGAACAGCGCGCGTACAGGATCGCCTTCAGACCAGCGCACGACACGTCGTCCGAGAACACCCCCTCGGGAACATCGCAATACCGCAGCTCCGGAGTCAGCGACACCAGCCGCGCAAGGTCTGCCTTGCACGTTTCCCGCGTCATGTACGGCATCTTGAGGAACTGCACCAGACAGGCCACGCGCTCGTTTTCCTGGAGAGTCCGGTACAGAAGGCGCATCCGCATCTCGGGGACCTCCATCGGCGGTTCGTGCTTCTTCTGGAAGAAACTGCCGCGGTTGCGCCGCGTCTGCAGCTCGTCCTCCAGTCCGCAGTAATGCACCGAGTCCAGCCGTACCGAGGAGTACTGCAATCGCTCGGCCACCTCGTGCCAGCCCCGACACACCGATCCGCACTGCGCGAGGTCCCGCATGTCGCAGAGCATGCAGCCAGCCTCGGTCGTCGACTCTTCCGCCGAGAGGTAGGAGTGATCGATCGCGTGCGGGCAGACGTAGGAGAAGATTCGCTCGAGCACTTGGGCCGGAAGCTGCGGCGCTGGAAGCCGGCCATTGTGGAAGCTGACTTGTGGGTAGTGCGAGTAGTCAGCCGGCGAGGACGGCGCGCTCATGGGACGGCTTAAATTCGCATCTGGAAACCGCGGGGGCTGCAGGCAGCTATCGTCCTTGGAGGCGCGATGATCGCCAGTGGCACGGCCGTTGCTGTGTTTGTCGAGCCGGTGGTTCTTGCGCGCTCTCGACCACTTCTTGAAGCGAAAGAACTTCCGGAAGAAGTTCATGATGATGTATCGATCGGTTGCGAGATGGCCGTGGGCGGTGGGGCTGGGACTAGGACAGCCGTAGGAAGGAACGCTTTCGGATTGTGTACGTCGCTGGAGGTCGCACTGCGATGGAGCAGCTGGTCGTCGACGTCGTGTGTTTTCTTTGCTGTCACTAGTGAGAACAGCACATGGTGAGCAACCAGACGGCGCCTGACTTGGATAGTGCCGGTGCGAGTGTACCTCCAGAGGTGGGAGCATCGAACGGGGCACGAGAAGATTGGCGGAGCAAGGGCGCCCGAGGCGGGATCGGATTCAATGTCGTCCGCCGCGGCCGTGGGACAGGAAGGGTCGGCGATGGCGAGGTCGGAGTTTGGCGAGAGGCGACGCGGATGGGAAAGGAGCAGGTTCAGGTTTTTTTTGCAGTCGAGGCAACCAACCGACTTCTTGGCTTGCTCGCCGTGCCGGCAATTGTGCGACGACGGCGGCCGCGGAGGGGGCGACGGAGCGAACCCTTCCCGTGAGTAAGCGGAAGCAGCTCCAGAGCACCGTCCTCATGCTGTTGCTTGCATGGCCATCGGCTCCCTATCCGAAACTGTGCGATGCCCTGTCATTTACCAAGGGGTCTGGATATATCGCAGGACAGGTTCGGAGACTTGTGGACATGGGATGTGCTCGACTCTAGCTGTGTATGTACTGAGTGCGACACATAGGAAGGAGGGATGGCTGGCTCTCAGTCCGTTGGAAGAGGACATCGATGCTGTGTGCAGGTGGTGATGGTTCGAACCATGACCACGAACCGCCGCCAACTCCGCTGTGTCCAGGCGAGTATGTAGAGTAACTATCTGCGCACCGTCAACCCCACGGGCTGTGCAGGGTGGGTTAGCGAGCGCGGCAGTCGGGCAGTTTTGCGTTCCCCGCTTTCTCCGCTTCTTTTTCTTCGTCTCTTTCTTCTTCTCCCATATCTATATGTATACATACCCTCATTCACGCACATGTCTGCAATATTGTAAAGCATTGTTCGTGTGTGGGGGCAGTTCGCTGCTTCTTGCCAACTCTTGTATTGCGGCCAGCCAGAAGAGTACGGACGAAAGAACCCTGCCCAGCCAGCTCGGCCTGCGGAAGCACTATGGAAGCATCCAAAAATACAGAGAGTGAGGCCTGAGTAACGTTTGCGGAGTGATGCCCAGGCTTCGGAGGCCCCATTTCAGTCGAAAGGGACGAGAAACAATAACCATCAGCAGGACAGACCCGGCTTGCCTGGCCAGCGATGTCCAAAGTGGCCGGCCCCCCCCTCCCCCGTCTCGATTTGTCGCTCAATCCGTCGAAAGTCGGCAGATGGTGGTATCCAGACCACGCAAATCTCACTCGCCTTCTTTCTTTTGTCTTTCCTTGGTGCGCCCTATCTACTTGGGACAGGCCTGGGGGGGAGGGCTGATGGACCCCTTCGCGCGGACTGCGGACGGGAAACGGACGGTGTGTGCTAGCACGTCGCAGGCTTGCATGCGATAAATGACAAAACAAACAAAAAAATCTCGCCCGTCCAGTCTGGTCGGAGTCGGCGCAGTTTCTCTGTTTTCAAGCACCAGCTGTCGTCATCGAAACAGCGAACCTCACGCCAGGCTTCTTCTCGTGGAGGCGAATCGTCCAATTCTAATAGGTACTAGAGTAAGTGCTTGTCTCCGCGAACAGCATACCTCAAAACAATAACGACAGCTAGTCAACTACATGTTAGTTATGCCCGTGTGCTGGAGCGGCTGATTACCTCCCTAAACCGTGATGATGCCACCTTCGCCTGCTGAAGATGGTGAACATCGAACGGAAGCTGGCAAGCCGTTGCTTCGGCACATATTCCGTTCGGTCCCGGATAGAACCAGCTTATCTAAGCGAGTGCAGCCCGGAAGGTTCCCGTGCACATAACTAACTCACATCACATGTCGTTGGTTCTGCACGCATCCTAGCGTCGACCAGGTGGGGAGTCGCGTCGTCCCGTCTTGCTCGAACGACACGCCACCACAACTACCCACACACCAACACCAACCAACAACGACGCCATGACATCGACCCAGCTCCAGATCAAGTCCCTACTTGGAGACCTGATCGAGCGCGAAACCGGCCTTACTATCGAGGTATCATTTCCATCCATCCGGTCGGAGTGGAGGAGAACGACTGGTCGCTTGTTCATGGCTTCGGGAATCTAACTGCCGACATATCGCGCATTGCAGAGCGACGCAGAGAACTTTACAATCGCGCGAGTGTGTCGCCCCTTCTATGTCTCTTGCTCGCCATATCGTGGCCTGCACATCGTACTGAACTGCGCCTGACGCATCCGCCCGGCCGCTGAAAAAAAAAAGGATTATGCGCTGAGCAGGTTCAAACACCACAAATTCGGACGCACGAACCAGTTCGACGTGATCTCGCGGCTTGAAGGGTATGCTTAAGTGCCGCTGTCGTGTCCTCGTCCAAAACTGCCGAGATGCTCACCTTTGCAGGTTGGAGGAGAAATTCCGCATCATTAACGGCGAAGCGCTCGCCGACGCACTCCAGTCTCGGATCGTCGAACTCAAAGGCCTCACCGATATCGGGAGCTCCAGAAACAGCGTCCCCGAGACTCTACACTTGCTGCTCGAGCTCTCGAACGAGCCCCTCAAGAAGACTCGTCTCACGGACCTCGAGCGACTGATACCTCCGTCACCGCCGAAAGAGCTGACTTGGGAGGATATCATTGCGGATGATCCGCTAGAAGGCGAGATTTGGGATGACGTCGACTTCGGTGCGGAGAGTAGCGACGCTTGGTCCGGAGACGAGATAGCGGTTCTTCCAATAAGAGAACGGCTACGGAGGGTAGGCGAAGAGTTCGACAGCACCAGCAATGCCAAGCGAAGAAAGAAGCGGAGGGGAAATGGCGAGAGCGACGACGATGAAGAGGAGCACACGACTTCAAGAGTAGAGGTGTTTCCCGTCGACGGGAATCGCGCTGGTCTGGAAACGCTCAAGACTGCTCAGTACTGGATACGAGGAGTCGTACCGATCGAGAACGAGGTGGATGTGGCTCTTGGAGGTGCTACAGAGTGTATGCGCGTCCGCGACTGTTTGTAGTGCTGCGCTTGGCTAACGCACCTGGTGTAGTGAACCAAGTTTGGATCGTATCTGAACTCCAGGCGCTGCGTGAGGTTATATTTATGCTGCTCGGGCATCCTTGCGTGCTCTTGAAAAAAGGCCATGAGGATGACGAATGCATTGTTCGGATAGATACTGAGATTTTTGAGAAACGGTTCGCCCTGCGCCATGCATCTGTAAAGGGATTTGAAGCTGTGCTGGAATGGTTTGCTGTTCAGGGCACAACCCTGAATAGAATCCGAAAATTCACTCGCAGCAAAGAGGACTCTCCCGAACAGCAATCGCTCATAGCTGCTGTGGAAGAGAAGATCATTGCTTTAGATCAAAAGTTGATAGCCATTGAAGAGATGCATGTTGGCAAAGGTCAGTCAATCGATGTTCTTCCCGTGGCGCGACTATCCGCTGATATTACGTTTTCCCAGGTGAATCGCAAGTCGTCTCTCTACTTGCCCTTCAGTCTCGGCTCGAACCATTGATACGACCATTTAGGAGTCTGGGTCGCATCATCGCCAACCGGGGCGATTCCTCCCATCTAGAACACCTATACCTCGCTGCCTGTGCGCTCCAATCTACTGGGAACATGCCGGCCTATGGCTTCATCGCAACCATATTCTTCTCCTGCCTTCGGACCTACCTCCGTCCCATCCGTCTCTGGATGGAGGAAGGATTAATTCCACCGGCTAGTGATTTCCTGATCGCACAGACCGAACCCGATGCTGAGGTGGAACTCGGAACTTTCTGGCACTCGCAGTTCCACCTTCGCCGTACACCCCACGGCAGTCTCAATGCTCCTTCCTTCGTGCATCCTGTGGCACAGCGTATCCTCACAACCGGTAAATCCGTTGTCTTTCTGAAGCTGCTTCTACCCACAGCCGAGGATGCCCCCCCGACTGCCAATTACAACCTCGAGATCACATTCGAAGACGTTTGCTACCCAGGCACCGAGCTGGCTCCGTTCACTTCGCTGTTTCTAGCCGCTTTTAATCGATGGATCACGGCGAGGCACCATAGCATCTCTTCACGATTAAGGACGCATCTATTTGAGAATTGCGGGCTATGGAAATCACTCGACGCTCTCGACCTCATCTTCTTTGCCCGCAATGGCTTTCTGTTTGAATCCCTCGCTCAGGGCATATTCGAAAAGCTCGATCGCAAAGCAGCGACCTGGAACGATCGCTTCCTCCTGACCGAACAGGTTCAGAGCGTATTCTCGTCTGCGCCGCAGATCGAGCCACATCGCCTTCGCATGGTAGTAAGAAAAGAGGACCTTTTCTCCAGATCCGCCCATAAAGATACAACGGGCTGCAAGACCGTCAACTCTCTCGAGAACGTCGAGGTCGAATATCGACTCCCGTGGCCGGTCCTTAATATCGTCCGGCAGGACTCTTTCGACACATATCGCCGCGTGTTTACATTTTTGTTGCAGCTGCGGCGCGCACGGTACCTACTCGAACGATTGAGCCCCCAGCGCCGACAGGCGGATGCGGAGGCAAAGGTCTTTTATGCGCTGAGGCAAAGGTTGCTGTGGTTTTCTGGGGTGATCGTTGGATACGTCACAGACCTTGTATTGCGCCCGCTGACGGCAGTGTTAAGGCGGGACCTGGGGAAGGCGGACGATGTTGACGGAATGGTGGCTACTCATTCCGCCTTCATTGTTAAAGTCAAAGAGCACTGTCTGCTCGGGACGAAACTGGCGCCGATCCACAAAGGGGTTATCTGCATCCTCAATCTAGCCGTCAAGTTCAGCCGCGTCCACTCCGCGTTCCAGAGCCAGGCCGGCGGGGAAACGTCGACACCCGGCAGGGGCGGTAGGCGGAGAAGACGGCATAGAGGCCACGACAGCTCCGATGAAGACGAGGAAGATGCAGAGAACGAAGGATCGACCCCGGGAAGTCCCAGCAGCACGGGAATGACCTCGGTACTTGGCCGCGAGGATGGCGGGGACGGTGACGATGAGGACGGAGACGAGCAGGCGCGATACCTGAACAGGCTTAGCGCTATGAGCGACGAAGTTCGTGGACTGGTCGGGTTCGTCAAGGAGGGTTTGCGTGGAGTGGCGAGAGCAGGCGTTATGCCCCATCTGGAGATGTTGGCGGAAGCTTTGGAGGGATATGGCGCTGGCTGGAACGGGCCGACGTAAGGTTATATAGATCCGATCACATATCTAGGTAGTGATCCCAATCCCACACTACCCAGCCGAACACACAGGCTTGATCGCTGGGCGGGCACACACACACATCTATCTGAAAAAAATTGAGTGCACATAAGTACATGACAGCAGAAAAATCTTGGTATGTATGTATACCAGGCTAGTGCCTCTTCATGCAACCCTGCGACCAGGATCAAGCATAAGCATTGCTAAGACACGTAACTCCCCGGAGCTAAACGTTGAGGCTCCTTTGCAGTGCCCCTAATAGGTACACGAATAACCCGCAACTCACCTTTCACGACCCATCATCACCATGGCGCTCGCGCGACCCAACGGCGTGGTGCGCCTGATATTCGCGGTTCTCCTGCTCTCGTCGTTCCTGCTGATAATCTACAATTTCTCGGCGATCAGCTCGCGGATGCCCAAGTCCTTCGAGGATGTGACGGGACCCTCCCGCTTCCAGCGACCGAGAAAAGGCGGATCGCTCAAGGGCATCGATCCACTGCTGCAGCCGGAGATGGGCCCGCCCGGAAAGCTCTACGGTCCCGGCGAAATCAATCGTACGTCGGCGACGATCCTCTCGCTCGTCCGCAACAAGGAGCTCAAGGGTATGCTGCAGAGCATGAGGGATCTCGAGGAGACGTGGAACCACAAGTTCCATTACCCCTGGACCTTCATCAACGACGTCGAATTCTCGAAGGAATTCAAGGAGGAGACGGCCAAGCTCGCGAGCGGCGAGGTCCGATACGGTTTGTCACACACACACACACACATACTATATCTCTCTCCCGAGCCGGTCGCGCTGATATGTGACGGTCGTACGCAGAGATCGTGCCGAAAGACCATTGGGAGATCCCGCCGTGGATCAACAGCGACCTGTTGAGGGAGTCGTCCGACCTGCTCATGGAGAATGGGGTGCAGTACGCGGAGGAGAAGTCATACCACCAGATGTGCCGGTGGAACTCGGGCAAGTTCTACCACCACCCGGCGCTGAAGGACGTGCGGTGGTACTGGCGTGTGGAGCCGGGCGTGCACTTCTTCTGCGACGTGGACTACGACGTGTTCCGGTACATGGAGGACAACGACAAGCTGTACGGCTTCGTGATCAACCTGTACGACTCGCCGGAGTCGATCGAGACGCTGTGGCCGCAGACGCTCGAGTTCCTCGCCGAGCACCCGGAGTACATCCACAAAAACAACGCCATGGAATGGCTCACCGACTCCACGAACCGGCCCGAACACAACCGCAAGGCCAACGGCTACTCGACCTGCCACTTCTGGAGCAACTTTGAGATCGCCGACATGAACTTCTGGAGGTCGAAGCCCTACGAGGACTACTTTGAGCACCTTGACAGAGCCGGCGGCTTCTTCTACGAGCGCTGGGGCGACGCCCCCGTCCACAGCATCGGCCTCGGCCTGTTTGCCGACAAGAACAAGATCCACTGGTACTTTTACC